>Ga0082335_1006776_pt1 | contig 14413 bp, 13 predicted proteins | sample Subgrocontami58m_FD_72375 | JGI IMG/M metagenome (GOLD analysis project Ga0082335, IMG submission 72375) | Subsurface groundwater microbial communities from S. Glens Falls, New York, USA - GMW37 contaminated, 5.8 m (SPADES assembly) (version 2) ...
TTGAATCTTCATGTACTTGGAGATCACCTTGAGAGTTTGTTCCTTGTTGGCCTTGTAGTGATGGATCCCTTCCACAATCGCCTTCATTGCATTGCGAGCAGCCTCACGATTCCTATCAATATAGGACCGCCTCATCACCATCATGGCGCTCGAGTATGGGATTTGCAGTTTCATTCCATCGGCCAGTAGCGGAAAACCCATTTTTCTGGCCTGCAGCGTCATGGGTGGAGTCACAATGGCCGCGTCGGCTCTGACTGTTTCCAGCGCTGCCAGCCGGTTGGACTGATTTCCAAACTGCAAAAACGCCACGTCGCTATCGGGTTTAAGTCCCGCGCGCTCGACCAAGAACCGCCCCACAAAGTCGGCGCTGCTCCCATACCGGCTGATGGCCAGGCTCTTGATCTGTTTTAGACTCGTCATGCCCTTTCTTCCGAAGATCTGATTTTCAATGAAGTCCACCAGGCGCGCCACCATCACGAGGTCCAGACCTTGCATACTGCTCGTGATGACCACCTGAGGCGAAAGAAAGCCAATGTGAGCGTCGCCGGAAATCAACGCCGCTGCCGCTGAGGTCGCGCCCTGGATGAATATGAGCTGCACCTGATTTCCATATTTCTCAAAGAGGTTGGCTTCCTTGGCCACCCAAACGGGAGCAAAGTTTCCGGATTCGCTTGTCCACAGCGCATTCATTTGGGCAGCAAAGAGATATCCGCTAAAGCACGGAGAGAGAACCGTCCAAATGGTCACATACTGCAATAGCGCCTTGACCTTCATGATTCCTCCTCCTTTTTGCAGGGAACCTTACGCCTAACCTTCAGGCTCATCTAATCATCAGCTTCATTGACCAGCCTGACGTGATTAGAAAAATCCTACAACACCTAGGTCGATGGGAAGAGTCCCATGCACCGCCGGGCAGGGACCAAGGAAAAAAAAGAGATCACTTTTGACCCTTCCTACTCCCAGCTCGTTTAATCCTTTCTTACACTAAGCCGCTAGGCGATGTCCATCCCTGGCTGGAAACCGCCCCTAAGGTTGATATAACGCCATCTTTCCGTCGAGCCTGCCCATCTCTCCGCTTGCCATTTAGCCAAAGCTATACCATAGTCCAAAGGGAATAGGCCATGCATGAAAAGCTATCAAAGAATTCTAGTATTTCTTTGTCTGGTGCTCCTTCTCACTATTCTTCTTAGCCCTTGGGCCGCTATCCTGTGGAATTCCATCATCGAGGCCCGGCCGGAATGGCAGGCGTACCGCCCTTCTTTCTCCCACATCTTCGGCCGCCTCTTCATGGTCCTCGGGGCCGTGCTCTTTTTTCTCTGCCGTCCCCTGCTAAAAATCCAATCCCTAAGCCAGTTGGGCCTCAAACCTACCCGACCATGGCACTGTGACTTTGCGAGAGGCGCTCTCATTGCTGTGGCGTCGGTAATCACCGTCGCCTTTCTCATGTCCGTGCTGGACGTTTTCACGCCCTTCTTCCGCCTTTCTCTGTCCGTAGCCCTGGAGCGCTCTCTCAAGGCGCTTCTGACCGCTCTGACAGTCGGTTTTCTGGAAGAGATTTTTTTTCGCGGAGTGATCTTTAAAGGACTGCTCGACGACTGCCGGTTGGCGGCCGCCTTTGTATTCTCAAGCCTCTTCTATGCCGCGATCCATTTCATCAAGCCCGCCGAAGAGATCAGCTCGAGCAGTCTCGACGCCTGGGCGGGACTACGCTATCTCGGCGCAGCCTTCCAGCCTTTTCTCGCTCCCGCCTCGCTCTTTCCCGGACTCTTCGGCCTCTTTCTTATCGGACTGGTCTTGAGCTACGCGTTTTTCCGCACCGGCTCCCTCTATCTATCCATGGGCCTCCATGCGGGCTGGGTCTTCGGAATCAAAACCATTCGCGTCTACGGAGATTTCAGACGCGAAAACCTCGGCTGGCTCTTCGGCTCTCTCGATCCAAAACTCGTCAGCGGAGTTGCCGGCTGGATCATCATTCTAGCCGTTGGGCTGGTTATCCACTGGATCACCCGAAAACGGCAGCACCTGACCTCAAAAGTTTTGAGTTTTTAGTGTTGAGTTTTAAGTTAAAACTAAGAACTCAAAATTCAAAACTCACAACTTCTGCTATCTTCGCCTGTCCGCCTCTTCCAACAGCGGTTTTACCTGTTCCAGGATGCGCTCCGCCATTAACTGGTAACCCGCGCCATTCGGATGGATGGAGTCGCTCTTCAGTCTCGCATCGGAGAGGATCCCTTTGAGGACCTCCGGAATATATAACGCGCCCCGTTTTCCGGCGATTTCCTTATAGACGGGACCGTACTCATCAGTAAAAAGACCGAGCCTCATACCTACCAGGGCCACCATCGCCCCGCGATCCTGGATGCGTCCGACTATCTCCTCGAGGTTTTTTCTGGTCTCGCCTACAGCTAGCTGACGCATGAAATCGTTGCCTCCGAACAGGACGATCACCAAGCGGGGGTTCCGGCCCAGCACATCCTGGTCCAACCGGGCCAAACCGTCTGCTGACGTATCTCCCCTTCTCCCCGCGTTGACAACGGAGACGTGGAGCTGCCGCGCCAAAATGGATGGGTAGTCCCCCCCATTTCCAGCCCCTACCCCTTCGGTCAGACTGTCGCCAAAACAGACAATGTTTTCTCCGCGAGACTGGAGATTACGAATATCGTTGAGAGTTCCGCCACTATCACAGGCTGATGAGAGGAGAGCAACAAGGAGGGAAATCCAGATGAGACGAGCCATAAGAAAAGAGAATCACCCTTGCCCCACAACGACGCAGTGATCCGGATGCGCCAGAGCGAAGACCTTTTGTCCCAGCTCGTAGCGCCGAGAGGGAGGAGCGACGACGCGCAGTGTTAGACGATCGACGGGGAGCTCGACCATGTAGTCGAAGGTATCTCCGAAGTAGATGCGCCGCCGGATGACGCCGGAAAACAGATTGTATCCCTTTTGCTGCCATTCCTGGGCCTCCGAAGCGCTGCCGACAAGAGAGATATTATGGGGCCGGAGACAGAGAGAGACTTCTGCTTCTCGTGGATAGCTCTCCTGCGCGGCAGCCTGCACGACAAGACCCTCCCCCAGAACCAACTTCCCGCTATGATCCAACCGCCCTCTCAGGATATTGGTCCGCCCAATAAACTCGGCCACAAAACTGGTCCTGGGCCGCTCGAAGATCTCCTCCGGGGCGCCGACCTGAATCACCCTCCCCTGGTACATGACCGCAATCCGGTCCGAGGTCACCATCGCCTCGGCTTGATCGTGGGTGACGTAAATGGTGGTGATGCGGAACTCCTCGTGCAGGCGCCGGATCTCAAAGCGCATCTCCTCCCGCAAATTGGCGTCCAGATTGCTGAGCGGTTCGTCGAGCAGCAGGATCTGGGGCTCGACCACCAGGGCGCGCGCCAACGCAACCCTTTGCTGCTGGCCGCCTGACAGCTCCGCGGGATACCGCCCCCTCAACGTCTCCAGATGAACCAACTGCAGCAGCCTTTCCACCTTCTTCTCGCTTTCATTGCTGGAGAGTTTCTTGAATTTCAGCCCATAGGCGACGTTCTGAAATACCGTCATATGGGGCCACACCGCATAGCTCTGAAAGATCATCGACATGTTGCGCCGCTCCGGCGGGACCAAAAGCGATGGAGACGAGATCACCTGTTGATTGACCCGGATCTCGCCGTGCTCCGGCTGCAAGAAGCCGGCTATCAGCCTGAGCGTGGTGGTCTTACCGCAACCCGAAGGACCCAGCAGGGAGACAAATTCCCCATCTCCGATCTCGAGGTCGAGATCTTTTACGGCGGCCGTCTCGGCGAATTTCTTGGTCAAACCCTTGAGCGAAACTATAGCCATGACCTATTCCCTCGTAGCCAGGATCTCTCCCCTCGCCGCCCACTGAACAGCAAGAATGACTAGAAACGAGACCAGCAGCAACAGAATCCCCAACACGGCGATCACCCCGATCTGCCCCTCCTCTTTGAGGTCAAAGATCACCACCGAAACGACCTTCGACTTGGGCGTGAAGAGCAGGATCGACGCGCTGAGTTCCCGGATCACCCCGATGAAGATAAAACACCAGGTCGCGATCAGGCCGGCCCGGGCAAGCGGGGCTGTCACGTCTCTCAAAACCCCCAATCGATTGGCCCCGAGGATGCGACTCGCATCCTCAAGCTCCGGATGGATGCTCTTAAACGTTGTCTCCGCCTGAGCAAAACCGATGGGCATCTCCTTGGTGAGATAGGCGATAAAAAGAATCCAGATCGTCCCGTAGAGGACAAAGGGCGGCCGGGCGTAGGCGAGAAACAGGCCGACGGCCAGGACGATCCCCGGCACTACTAACGGCGCCAGGGCAAAAAAAGTCAGATAGCGCGCGCCCCATAAAAGCTGGCGATTGGTAATATAGGCGATCAACGCAGCGACCACGGTCCCTACCGTGGCGGTGAGGATTCCGAGCTTGAAGGTATTGAGAATCGCGGCTTGGGTATCGCCGTACTGGAAGAAGGCAAACTTGAAATTCTCCAGCGTGAAGTTATCCCACGTGAGAGGCTGAGCCCAAGCCTTTGCCAGGGCCGCTTTCAACAGAATCCCATAGGGAAGAAAAACGGAAAGGGAAAGGAGCGCAAGCACCAGCACAAAAGCGGGAATGCGGAATATCCCCAGGTGGAGCAGGCGCCTCTCCCCTCCTTTGCCTCCCACCGTGCTGTAGCCGCGGCGGCCCAGGATCTTTTTCTGCAGCGCGATCAGCAGCATGGTCGCCAAAAGCAGCGGAACAGAAAAGGCGGCCGCCAGATCCAGACGTGGCGGGTACTGGAAGAGCGCCCAAATCTGGGTAGTGATCGTGTGTACGCTCGCCGGGAGACCGAGGATGGCCGGCGCTCCGAATAGAGAAAGCGAGTGGAGAAAGGCGAGGATGAAACCTCCCAACAACGCGGGAGCCGCCAGGGGCAGGGTCACGGTCAAGGCGACCCTCCACATGCTCGCCCCCAGGATATTCGCCGCATCTTCGAGATCCGAGGAGATGAGCTCGCAGACATTGGCGATCATGGAGAAAACATAGGGAAAGCTGTAGAGGGCCATGACGAAGATGAGCCCTTCCATACTAAAGATGTTGAAGAGGGCCTCCTCCGAACCCGTGAGGGAGCGGTAGATTTTATTGAGCAGGCCGGCGTTCGGTCCTGCCAGCAGCGTCCAGGCAAAGGCCCCGAGAAAAGGGGGAGTGACGAAAGAAGCCATGACCAGGGCGCGAATCGTTCGCTTCAACGGCAGGTCGGTTCGGGTCACCAGCCAGCCTAAAAGGGAGCCAACCAGAACCGCGATGACGCCGACCCAGAGGGAGATAATCAGGGTATTCCAAATAGCCCTGAGAAACGCCTTTTCGGTAAAGACCTGAACGTAGCCGCTGACGCTCCACCCCTCTTCTCCCCTGAAGCTGGCAACCAAGATCCAGCCCAATGGTAAGAGCATCAGGAAGATAAGAAACAGCGAGGCCCCGATCCAGACTGGAAGCGTTCGGTCCAATGTTCTAATGCCGCGCCAACTCCCTACTCTCAGTCGCCCTACTGCTTCCACGCCGGAGTCCCGTTTTAGGCCGCCCTTGTTTTAGGCGCCAAAGAACTCGACGAATCTCTTTTTGATCTCGGCGTTTTTTTCTTCCAACTGCTCAGCCTCGACATTCAAGAGATTCAGTTCCTTGAGCTTTGGTTTATCCTTGGGGTAGGTCACATCCGGGTGGCCGGTGTAGAGCCCCTCCAGGTTCGCCATCGCCTGCAGCGACTCTTTGGTGAAAATAAAATCCATAAAGAGCTTTGCCGCATTGGGATGAGGGGCATCCCTGGCAATGGCTACCGGAGAGACAACCAGCGGAATGCCTTCCTTAGGATAGACGATCCTGAGCGGATTTCCCTGCTTCATGGTTTTGTAATAAAAATACTCTGCGCCATTGGCCCCCACCGGTCTTTCTCCGGAGGCGACCACACCCGCCGGATCATTCGCCGACTGGACCAGGTGGAGCTTATTCCTGGACAGCTCTTTGAAATAATCCCAACCGTAGAGATTGACGATGGCTTGCACATGAGTGGCAATGATGCCGCTGTAACTCGGATGGGCCGTCACCATCTTTCCCCTCCACTTCGGATCCAAGAGATCCTTCCAACTCTTCGGCGCCTCTTTGTCAGTGATGATCTTGGGATTGTAAGCAATCACTGAAAGGGTCGCCCGCATGCCGAAATAATAGCCTTCCTTGTCTTTGAAGCCGGAGGGGAAACTCTCCAAACCCTTCGGCAGATATTTTGTCAGAAGCCCCTTTTTTCTGAGCAGGACAAAATGGCCGCCATCCGACGTGTGAATAATATCGACGTTCTTGATCCCGGCAGAGACCTCCTGCATGACCCTCTGCAGGACCCGCTGGGAGCCCGTGCGGTGAACCTCGACCTCAATTCCTTTGTACCTGTTCATGAAAAGGTTCGCTATCATGGTGGATGAGGGAAGGGCGAGAGAGGTGTACCAGACGACCTTTCCCTCTTTCTTCGTCGCCTCAATCATTGCCGCATCCTGGGCAGAGGAGACGGCACCCCACGAACACAATGAGATCACCAGGAGAAAACTGAAAAGCTTTTTCATGATCCTTCCCCCTATTCTTGAATTTTTAGTCTAACGCACTTTCCCGACTCCGCGTCAAGCTCTGTCGTTACACGCCGGAAGGCTTGTTCCCCTCGAATGTCAACTTACTTAACACGTTTGTATCAGTTCGGAGCGAGAAGACTTGCCAGCCCCTCGACCGACGGCAGCTCTTCCAAACTGCGCGATACGGCGATAAGCCGCTCCACATTTTCCCGCGGCAAAGCCAGCGTCGCGTTAGCGCGAAATTTTTCTTCAATCTCCGTAGGGACAAGCGGAGATTCAAGCCCGCCTCTCGGGTAGGCCTGGTTCTCCTCCAGGACTGTCCCGTTCCTCAGCTTGACCCTGACATGGCCTGAGAAATGGCGCGGATAGTCGATTGCCGGGTCGAGTTCATAGCGAACTTTCGCCGCCAGCGCGAGCACCTCGGGATCGCCAATCGCTTTATCTGAAAATTCCTCGAGACCTGCCCTGCCCCGGGCGAGCATCACCGCGATGCTATAGGGCAGGCTGAACTTCGCGCCGTAAGAGCTGGAAGGTCTTTGCTTCTCTTTCAAAGGTTCCCAGAGCCGGTCGACCGGCCCCTCAGCGGTGCGGCAGGCGATCTCTTCGACCTCCTCCGGCCGTATAGCATACTTCTGTCTTAACCTCAGAGCGCAATCCATATAGGGATGAGAGATCGAGCCGCAAGGATAGGATTTAAAGGCGATGCGGGGAATCTCCCAGCTTTTACCTAACTCGCCCAGCCGCTCGAAGCGATATTCATTGTCCCCGCCAAAGGCTCGATAAAAACCGTGACGCCCTTCAAAAACCGAGGCCGGGCCGCGAAATCCTCGCTGCGCAAGGAGCGCTGCTATCACGCCGCCATGAGCGGACCAGCCGGGATGGAGTCTCTTAGTCCACGTGCCGTCCGCGAGATACTCGATGATGCCCGAGCTCTGACTGCCGCAAATACCGAAGGCGTTCACCCACTGCGACAACTCCAGGCCGTACAGTTTGCCTGCCGCCGAGGCGGCGCCGAAAGTAGCGCAAAGAGCAGTCGGGTGGAACCCGCGGGCATGAAACCTGCCCGGAGCCGCCAAACCCACCTTGCACATCACCTCGATCCCCGCCACCGCCGCCTCCAGTATCTTTCTCCCGCTGGCCCCGACCGCCTCGCCCACAGCCAGAGCCGTAATCGCCCCACAACAGCCTGTGTGGACGATGGCTTCCTCCAAGGTATCATCGTAGTCCAGGCCGTGAGCCAACGTCCCGTTGGCCAAGACGGCATTGGCCGCAGCAACCTTGTGCGAAGTTCCAATCAACCGGCTCTCGCCTGCTCCCCCAAGGGCACGCGCCACATCGAGGACCATATGGCCGAAATCCATCGTGGAGGAGGCCAGCGCAATGCCAAGCGTATCGAGAAAGATGAGTTTCGCCTTAGCCCTCACCTCTGGAGGAACGTCCTCAAGGCTGAGCCCGTGGACAAACGACCCTACCCTTTTTGAATACCCGTCCACTTCTTACTCCGAGACCTTATTGCCTTTTTCTTGACTTTCAGGCCCACAGTGCTACGTCCAGCAACAGCCCGGATGAGGGGCAGGATGCTTCGCTGCCTGTCCAGATTCGCGACCAGCTCAATGACCTCTTCGGTATTTTTGCGCGCGAGGACCAGAGCGGCGCAGTCACGAAATTTTTCTCCCAGCTCCCCCCAGTTCATCGGTTTGAGCGGGTGGCCCCTGGCCACGTCCGCCCTGCCCTCGACAGTTTTTCCTCCCTTGAGCTTGATCCGGATGCGGGAGCGCACCTGATCATAACCGAGGGCCTCAAGCTCCTGATCTACGTAAAGCGTTACCCGCTTCATGAGCTCCACGACTTTGGGATCCCGCACTTTTCTATCCGTAAACTGGGCTATCCCCGCCTTGCGTTCCAAAACTCCTACCGCCATGCAGAACGGGATGCTGAATTTACCCTCCAGCGCGGTCTTGGGCATTGGATAGATCAGGGCGTTCGGAACATTCGAGTTGGTCCCGACCTCGATGGATTCGATATCGTCGCCGTGAAGGTCATGCATCTTAACCAAATCCAGAATAAGATCCTGAGCGGGATGGGAGAGAGAGCCGGACGGATAAGGCTTGATAGAGATCCCCGGTTCCTGCATGAAGTAAGGATGGCCCAGGCAGCCGACGATCTTGGTCTCGTCGTAGCCACCGGCCATGGCATTGAAAAAGCCCCTCTTGGCTTCCAGGATATTCACAGCGGAGGTGAATCCCTTTTCGGCCAATTGTGCAGCGGTCACGCCGTTCTCAGCCGCGCGCCCGGCGTGAAGGGGTTTGGTCATGGTCCCGAAGTTCTCCCTGAGCCCGGAAGCCATGCTGGCTGCAATGCCCAAAGTGCGCGCTAATGGTTCCTCTTTCAGGCCCAAAAGTTTACCCACTGCCATCGCCGCTCCGAGACCGCCGATGGTCGCCGTCGAGTGAAATCCCGATTGATAGTGGCGCGGGTTGATGGCATCGGCAATGCGACATTCCACCTCGACTCCCAAGATATAGGCAAGAAGAAAGTCCTGACCGGAAATCTTCTCTTTCTCCCCCACCGCCAGTATAGCAGAGAGGACAGGAACCGTAGGGTGAGTGAGCAGTCCGTAGACAGACTCCTTGGAGGTGGAGAGCTGGGTATCATCATAGTCCATGGCATGGCCCGAGGCGCCGTTCGCTAGAGCCGCTTTTGCCGATGGCGCTGAGAAACCGGTGCCCACAACGGTGGCCTCCCCCCTGCCGCCGATCTGGCGAACATGGCCCTGGAGAATGCGGGAGCCTTTTTCCGTCGAGCCTGCCAGGGTGACACCCAGACCGTCCAAAATAAAACCCTGGGCCAGGCGAATTACCTCTGGCTGGATATCCCGGTAACGGGTCCTGGATACAAAACCCACAACCTCTTGGGTGAGTCCCATCGTCCTCTCCTTAACTGCTTCGTTTCGTTCGGAACAAGAGCGATAACACTATTGACCTATTATTTCCACCCCTTGACACATTCCGAGGACTACGTTAATCTTTTGTCTACGTAGCATCTGGACACCTTATTCAGAGTGGTGGAGGGATTGGCCCTTCGAAGCCACAGCAACCGGTCCCGTCGATAAGATGGGGCGCTGGTGCTAATTCCCACTCCCAGCGATTAGCGGCTGGGGGAAAGATAAGGTGAGGGTAAACCTCTTCTTATCAATGAGAAGAGGTTTTTTTTTGGCTTTTAACCGATGAGCATACGGCTTACCCCTGAGCAGATTGAGCGCTACAGCCGCCAAATCATGATCCCTGACTTCGGCGGCAGAGGACAGATCCGTCTGCGCCGGGGAAAAGTCCTGGTCATCGGCTCCGGAGGCTTGGGATGCCCCGCAGCCTTTTATCTCACCGCGGCCGGGATCGGGACGTTGGGCCTTGTGGATGGCGATCGCGTGGAGCTTTCCAACCTGCAGCGGCAGATCCTTCATTCGACCATGGATGTTGGCCGGGAAAAGGTGGCGTCGGCCAAGGAAAAACTCAATCGCCTTAACCCGGAGGTGGAGATCTGTAACTATCCGGTGCGCTTCGATGAGAAAAACGCCGCGGAGATCGCTGCCCCCTATGATTTCATCATTGATGGGAGTGACAATTTTGCCACGAAGTTCCTTGTGAACGATATCGCGGTGTCTCTAGGAAAACCCTTCTCCCATGCCGGGATTGTGCGCCTACAGGGCCAGACCATGACCGTGATCCCGCACCAGAGCGCGTGTTACCGCTGCCTTTTTAAAGAACCTCCACCTCCAGGCGAGATTCTGAATTGCCAGCAGGCCGGCATCCTCGGAGCTATCGCCGGGACTATCGGTTCGATTCAGGCCACGGAAGCGATCAAATATTTTGCCGGAATGGAAGAGGAACTCCTGGTGGACCGGTTGCTAACGTATGACGCCAAGGCAATGAAGTTCCGTATGATCGACGTCAAGAAAAATCCACGGTGCTGCGCCTGTGGAGAAAAAGAGGCGAAGCTCACTTCGACAGCCTAAAAAATAGAGAAAGGAAGATCCATGAGTTTTGTCCAAGGGCTTAAATGCAGAGAATGCGGCCAGGAGTACCCCAAGGAACCGCTCCACGTGTGCGAGACCTGTTTCGGTCCCCTGGAGATCGTGTACGATTATGACCGCATCAAAAAATCCATCAGCCGTGAAAAGATCCTCTCACGGCCGAATAATCTCTGGCGCTATCGGGAGCTTCTGCCGATCGACGGTGAGCCGCGTGCCGGACTCTATTCAGGTTTTACCCCCCTCGTCCGCGCCCACAGACTGGGTGAGGTCCTCGGAGTCAAGGAGCTCTACCTCAAAGACGACTCGGTGAACCATCCCACTTTTTCGTACAAGGACCGCGTCGTATCCGTGGCCATCTCCAAGGCCATCGAGTTTGGCTTCGACACGGTCTCTTGCGCCTCCACGGGCAACCTTGCCAACTCGGTCGCCGCCCACGCCGCCAAGGCCGGGCTGAACTGCTACGTCTTTATCCCCGACGGGTTGGAACAGGGGAAGATCATCGGCTCGGCGATCTATGGCCCGCGCACGATTTCGATAAAGGGAAACTACGATGACGTCAACCGGCTCTGCAGCGAGATCGCCGACAAGTACGGCTGGGCCTTTGTCAATGTCAACTTGAGGCCCTACTATGCCGAGGGGGCCAAGACCCACGGTTTCGAGATCGCGGAACAGCTGGGATGGAAACTCCCGCGCCATCTCGTGGTCGCCTCCGCCGGAGGGACCATCCTTCCCAAACTGGCCAAGGCATTCAAGGAATTCAAGCGGGTGGGGCTGATTGAGGACGGAGAGTGCAAGATATACGCGGCGCAGGCGACCGGCTGTGACCCTATAATCCAGGCGCTCAAAAAAGGAACAGATCTCATCAGCCCGGTGAAACCCAACACCATCGCGAGCTCTATTGCCATCGGCAATCCGGCTGATGGCTACTACGTGCTCCAGGCAGTGCGGGAATCGGGAGGATGGGGAGAGAGCGTTACCGACGAAGAAATCCTCGACGCCATCAAACTCCTCGCCCGCACGGAAGGAATCTTTACCGAGCCGGCAGGCGGAACTGAGGTGGCGGTAGCGAAGAAACTCATCCAGCAAGGAAGAATACCGCGCGACGAATCCATCGTTATCAGCATTACTGGGAACGGGTATAAGACTCTCGAAGTGGTCGCCCACAGCGTGGAGAACCCCTTCCGAATCCATGCGAATCTAAAAGACTTCGACGAGCTTTACCTTCAGATCACCCAGCCCTCTTCTGGAAAAGCCCTGGCCGGCGAAGGCTAAAAAGCGCGCCTTGAAAGGTTCACATGGAAGGTTTACACTACGGTTTTAGATTTGGGATTTTAGATTTCGGCAATCCAAAATTGAAACAGGAGGTCGAATTATGACCGTGCGTGTTCGCGTCCCTACCCCGTTGCGCAAATTGACCAACGGCGCCGATGAGATAAATGCTCAAGGCAACAACGTGCGTGCCATGGTGGAGGATCTGGAGCGTAATTTTCCGGGGATCAAGGAGAGGATCTGTGACGAATCGGGAAAAATCCGCAGGTTTGTGAACATCTATGTCAACGGGGATGATATCCGCTTTCTCCAAAACCTGGAGACCTCTCTCAAGGAGGGAGACAACATATCAATCATCCCGGCTATCGCAGGAGGGGTATAGGATCCCTCCCTTTTCCAGTTCTTTATGGTTAAGTCAATCCCTGCCCGCTGGCTAGCCGCCGAAGGGGCCAGAGAACCCAAGTCCGTGGATTCCATCCTTGATCTGGTCGGGGATACTCCCCTTCTGCAGATCCACAAGATAGCGAGCGGAATTTCTCCCGGAGTCAGGATCTTTGCCAAACTGGAAGGCTGCAATCCGGGGGGCTCCGTTAAGGACCGAGCCGCTTTAAGGATGATCCAGGAAGGGATCCGTTTGGGGGAACTGAAAGAGGGGAAAACCATCATTGACTCGACCTCAGGAAATACCGGCATCGCGCTGGCACTTTTCGGGAGAGTTTTGGGTTATCCTGTTGAGCTGGTCATGCCCTCCAACGTCAGCACAGAACGGAAGCGAATCATCAAAGCCTTCGGTGCTGAGGTCATCTACAGTGATCCTTTAGAAGGGTCGGATGGGGCGATCCTCCTCTGCCGCAAAATTCTGGAAGAAAACCCGGAAAAATACTTTAAGCCGGATCAATACTTCAACCCCCTGAATCCCCAGGCCCACTATGAAACAACCGGCCCGGAGATCTACCGTCAGACCAATGGCGAGGTCACGCATTTCATTGCCGGGATCGGGACAAGCGGCACCGTCATGGGTACGGGCCGTTATCTCAAAGAAAAAAATCCCAGGATTCGGGTCATAGCTGTCGAACCGGACGACGCCCTTCACGGCCTGGAAGGGCTAAAACACATGGCGAGCTCGATCGTCCCGGGTATTTATCACAAAGAAAAATTGGACGAAAAAATTGCCGTCGCTACCGAAGACGCCTATGCCATGGTCTATCGACTCAGTCAGGAAGAAGGCGTCCTGGTGGGGCAATCCTCCGGGGCGGCCATGTACGCCGCCCTGCAGGTCGCCCGGAAGCTCAGATCCGGGACTGTGGTAACCGTCTTCCCTGACTTTGGGGACAAATATCTCACCACCAACCTATGGATAGGCTGGCGTGATAAAATGTCAGTCGGAAATTTACAATTTTCTATCTGAACGGCGCAAAGATGAAGTCCCAAAAGGAAAAGGTCTGCGAAAGGGTCTATTTGACCTTTCCCAAGGAGCTGGTCAAGGAGCCCATCGTCTGCTTGCTGGCAAAGAAATTCGACATCCTCTTTACTATCCGGGGATCAACGGTCACTTCAGAGATGGGTTTGATGGCGCTGGAAATCGACGGCGAGCGGGGAGAGGTTGACAGAGCCATTCAGTGGCTCAAAGAAAAAGGCATGATCGTTGAGCCTATCGAAAAAAACGTAATCGAGTAACCCGGATCAAAATTTTCTTCCTCAACAAGCATTTAACCTGGCGGGCCCTACTGGGTCACGCCCGAGATCGAGAGGATTAACACCCCCCCTTCGTGAGCCGGACCCCCGAGAAGAAAATTGCCGCGGTTGCGTATCCTCACCGTAGTATCCAAGAGGGGCTTTTCACCATCTTGCAGACGCACTTTCAAGGCGAGCCGGTTATTGCGGTATTCCTGTGGGATGACCAAGAGGGAACGTCCTCCAGGGATCTCGAAAACCACGGGGGCCTGCCAGGGTACCTTCTGGACATCTTCCTTGAGCAAGCGATAGGAGCGATATTTGATCACTTCAAGCTGGTTCTTCATCTTGGAGAGCTTAGGGTCGAAATTGTCGCTTTCATTGCTCGCGAGGATGGTGCCGATCCTCAACTGGACCGCTGAAGGAGTTTTCTCCGCGGCGTCAAGATCGCCCACCGAAAAAATTAACCAGAGGCTAAAAAGAAGGCTCAGCGGGAGCAGATTTCTTAGACGATTCATCCTCATCTTCCTGATTCTCGAACAACCAGATTACCGTCGTCTTGGTCTTGGACTCGCGGAACACCGCCACATTCAAGCCGTGGCCGTCGATGGAGTCTACTGTAGTTGCATTACTTCGACTAGACCCCCAACGCCAACCGGGAAAGAACTGCTCCAAGGAAACAATTGCCAGCAGGAGAACAATCGCCACCGGGATCGCCCAGGCTAATCTCTCAGGATAGAGAGCAGGGCGGAGCCAATCCCAGAGGCGTGCAGTCCACGGCATTTTTTCCAGGATCCTCCGACGCAGCCCATCCCAGAAGGGGCCAAAGGC
>Ga0082335_1006777_pt1 | contig 14412 bp, 10 predicted proteins | sample Subgrocontami58m_FD_72375 | JGI IMG/M metagenome (GOLD analysis project Ga0082335, IMG submission 72375) | Subsurface groundwater microbial communities from S. Glens Falls, New York, USA - GMW37 contaminated, 5.8 m (SPADES assembly) (version 2) ...
TTCCGACTATTTTTTGTCCCGTTTTTTCTTGGATCGGGTGAATTACGCCGTGTTTGCGTCCAACCAGTCGCTTTCCTCGCGTACGCCGGCCGGATATTATGATGTGGCGGCGGTCAGCCGCAGCGTGGTCTCCGGAGTTTCGTCGCAGCGGGCCTTGACGCAAGGGTGCGTGGCGCGCGCGTTTATCCAGAACATCCGAGGCAAGCAAGAGCAAGCCTTGGCCTATTTTGGCGGCTTTGAAGGCCAGGGAAACCTCACCGCCTTGGTCCGCGGAGTTCCTGTCGGTGCGAATATCACCGAAGTCTATCTGGAGGCCAATGCGGGTACTAACTTCACGTTGTACTTGAACGGAGTATCATGCGGGCTTCTGAATCGGACGGCGGGTGCGTACGACGTCAACCGGTGGCTGTATAATGCGAGCCAGAACCGTTTTTGTCTGGATGCCGCCAAAAACGGCTCGGACAACGTTTTTCACATCAATTTCACCGGCGCCAACGTATCCCAACAATACCTCGGAGGTGGACTGGTCCGGATCACGTTCCAGACCGACCAATTGGCGTCGGCTCCCAGCGGCACGTTCCGCCATTATTTCAACGGAGTCGATGGCGTCATCAATTCGTACTCGTCTTTTTACGTCCCCGGACAAATCACTTACGTGACGGGCCGGTTGGGGTTGAACAATAACTATAGCACCTTTTTAATCGTCGGCAACCGGACGGTTTACCAAGACAACGGCACCGATTCGTTTCGCGAGGTCAACGTATCGAATGCAATTTTTTCCACCGCGTTTGCCAATTATTCCGAACTGAGTCTTAAGACGGTGCCTTTGCGGCTGGGTGTCCGGGGGGGCTTGTCGTCCGGCTTGGGCAACGCCGACGTCGTACTGATTACCGACGTGTCCGGCAGCATGAGTTCCCGTATGGACTCCAGTTCCACCGGGATCAGCCGCTCGTGCGCCGACCCGTTGTTATACGATCCGAGCACGCAGCGCTTGAGCGTCGCCAAGTGCATCGACAAAAATTTTGTCCAGGCCATCTTAAGCGGAACCGGAAATCGCGTGGCGTTGGTTTCATTTGACGACGACATCGCCAATTACACGTTGTTTACCAAGGATGGGGCGTACTTGAACGCCACCATCGATTCGTACCGAGCCGGTTCGGGCACTTGCATTGCCTGCGCGATCAATAAGGCCCACGAATTGATTGGCCAATGGGGCGGTCCGGATCGTTTGCGTCAAGTCGTGGTCATGAGCGACGGCGTCACCAGCATGCGGGGGGCCGCTTGGTGCGGGCTTCGGGACACGGAACGGTTGGGCGGGATTGACGTAGTCTCCGGAGACAAAGGAGGCGTTTTGCACTTGAATTCTTCACGGGCCGCGAATTGGACTGATTACGCCACCGGCCAGAGCACGGCTTTGTATTCCGTGTCCGCCAAAAACGAGTCCATCGTTTTCGCGGCCGGGCAGAGCGGCAAATTTTTCAGGTACGACGGCACCGTCTGGACGCAAACCCAGGATGCTGGCAACATGGACTTTTATGGAATCGACGTGTGGAACGCGTCGTTTGGATTTGCCGTTGGAACGTCGGGCCAGATTTATCAATACAACGGGGTTTCCTGGGCGTTGAACGCTGTGCCAGGCTCCCACACGCTTCGGGCGGTTTCCATCCACGATGGCTCCATGGCCCTTGCCGCCGGCTTTTCCGGAAGCACGGGGTATCTACACGAGTGGAACGGCAGCCGTTGGAGCACCATTTCTGTAAGCAGTGTTTCTTTTTATGATGCCAAAACGGTGAACGGTTCGTGGGGTTTTGCTGTGGGGACTTCCGGAAAAATCTACCGCTGGAATGGGCTCAATTGGGCCCAACACCAAGACACCGGTAGCCAAACGTGGTACGCTCTTTCCGTGGGCAGTCCCTCTCTCGCATTCGTTGCCGGCTCAAGCGGTGCCATCTACCGCTGGAACGGCACTACGTTTTCCTCGTTTACTTCCCCCACTACGCAGGCGATTTACGGGATTTCTTTTTCCAACAGCACCAGCGGCAGTATCGTGACTTCGAACGGCTTGGTGTACGCTTATGACGGAGCCTGGAATCTGGTTCGCGATGCGAGAAGCACCGGCACCCTTTCCAGTGGCGTGTCCTGCGGTGATTCTTCTTCTTGTTCCACACCCTTGTCTAATAATTACGCCGCGCTCAACGCGAATTCCAGTTCATGCCGTACGCGTCAGATTTTTAACTCGACCCATCACGCCGTTGGCTTCGGCCCCATTTCGACTTGCAGTTTGGCTAACCAGACGTTGTCCGCCGTTGCTCAATGCGGTAACGGCACGTTTTTTGCAAGCTTTAATGCCAGCGAACTGGCCGGCTTTTATGCCAACTTGGCGCAAAGCATTGTCCAACAAGCCAATGCCTCGCAAGCCGTCGTTGCAGGCCCCGAGATCCGGACCACGCTGTCCGCCGATTCCTATCTTGAATTTACGTACCAACCGCAGTACGTTCCGCCGTTCCAATCGCTTTCTTTACTGCGTAGCGTCCCGTTGAGTTCTTGCCAAGACACGTTGATTGTACCGAGCATGACCATTTACGATTTCAAAGTGACGTCTTACTCGGCCGACCGCTGGACCCATAATGTCTCCATATCCAACGCCCGCGGTTGGCAAAACGCGTTTAATTTAAGCGCGTACAACGCCACGGCTTATTCAGGACTGGGAGACCCCTTCTTGGTGCAAGTCGATCCTCGCCTTTTGCAAACCGCCGCTTCAAACGTGGTGGACGTCCGAACCGCCGGCTCGCCTTTGAACCAAAGCGATTTATGCTCTTCGTCCAACCAGGTTTCGTATCGGGGCTGGATTAACGCGTCGGTCGGTTTCGGAGCGTTTTATCCCACGTGCCTGCCACGCAACGTCAGCGTCTTTTACGACCTCGACGCTGACAACGTCCCCGACGGCTCCGTTTTTGTACTCGTCGGCGGCGTCACGTCGGAGAACGCTATCTTAGCCGAACAGCTGAACCAAAACGGATCCAACGCCGTTGAGGACGCGTTCAAGCGTCTTTTGGACCAGCTGGACTTGAACAAAACCGGCGGCGCGTCAGGATCGGTGTCCAATCCCATCGACGTCGCACTGTCTCGCGAAGTTTCCTCCAATTCGGTGTCAAGCGCCCCGGTGCCGGCGCTCAACTCGACCGACGTCTCGGTGATCGTATGGAAATGACTCCTTCGTTTCGAAAAAAAGGCTTCTTTTACACCCTCTCCGTTTTGGTGCTGGCACTTCCCCTCATCGCGTTGATGTTGTTCTACACGGACCTTTCAACCCCTGCGCGTTCCACCGTGGTTTCCGCCGTCGTGTCATCCGAGTCGTTGCACGCGATCCAAGGCATTGAAACCGACTTCGAACGTGCATTGCGTTCCAGCGCCCAAAGCGCCATGGCGTCATCCGTGGGTCGCGTCGTTTCCGAAGGCCGGCCGTTGGCGGACGCACCGGTTTCGATGCAAAACCTGGTGATCAGCGGATCGTTTGTGCAAGGCGAGCCCGTTTCTCCCACCATGGGGCCGAACTACCTTTCCCTCTGGATGACGAACATGCGCACGATTTTCTCGGCGTACGGCTTGGACGTGACGTTGAACGTGACGCACGTCAACGTGTCCCCCCTTACTCCTTCAACGCTTTTATTTTCCGCCAACTTGTCCTTGTTCGTCCAGCCTCAGGCCGACCCCCAGTCGTTCAATTTCACCCAGGTGTACGTCCAGCGGGTTGTACTTTCCATTGAAGGACTTGAAGATCCCCTCGTTGCGCTTCGGACTAACGGCGTGGTCTCCCGCGTGTTCGCTTTCAACGCCTCACCCGTGGCCAACTTATCCACATTAGAGGCGTTCATAACCGATAAGAAGTACGCCCCCAACCCGGACGCACCTGACTTTCTCAACCGGTTGGAAGGCAAGCTTTCCCCCGCCTTACACGGAATCGAGACGATCGTGAACCCCAACGAGCTTTCAGCCCAGGAATTACCGACCCGCATTCAAAGCCACGCCGACCACGTCTACTTCAACGACACGCTTTCCAACCAGGGCCGACGCGTGCTTTCAACGGCGCATCCTTGGCTCCAGCTGGATTGCCCCCACGCCGCGAACTTCGGCGTGTCCGCGCAAACCGAAGGCTGTTGACCGACGCTTACCATGAGGGCGTCTAGGAGACTCGTTATCTGGGGCCAGGCTAAAAAGCGTCCGGCGTCTTTGTTTTTGCCGATGGATTCCGAGCGATTGTTGACCTGGTATGCCAAAAACCGGCGGGACTTGCCCTGGCGCCGGCCTTCCGATGCGTCCAACCCTTACAAAATCTGGGTGTCGGAAGTGCTGTTGCAGCAGACGCAGGTGGTCCAAGCCATTCCGTATTACCATCGTTTTTTGACGCGGTTTCCGACGCTGGAAGCACTGGCTAAAGCGGACGTGGATTCCGTTTTGAAGTCCTGGGAAGGAGCGGGGTACTACGCGCGCGCCCGCAATTTGCACGCCGCCGCTAGGATAGCGATGGGAAAATGGGGCCGCTTGCCGTCAACGTACGCTGATTGGCTTTTGTTGCCTGGAGTGGGTCCTTATATTGCCGCCGCGGTGTCCAGCATCGCCTTCGGGCAAGAAAAAGCCGTGTTGGATGGCAACGTCATCCGCGTGGCGTCACGGTTGCTGGCGGAAAAAGGCGATGTCTCCAAGCCGGTTACGCGCCAAAAACTGCACGCCTTTGTCCAGCAAAACTTGCCTTCCGGCCGCGCATCCGAGTACAACCAGGCGTTGATGGAACTGGGCGCCACCGTTTGTCTACCGAAAAAGCCGTTGTGCGGCCAATGCCCTTTGAAAAAAGGATGCAAGGCATTTTTCCTAAAAACGCAAAACCAATTCCCCGTGAAGAAAAAGAAAGCCGCCGTTCCGCATTTCAATATCGCGTGCGCCGTGGTCCGCCGCAACGATGGCCGCATCCTGATTTGCCAACGCAAACCCGAAGGCTTACTGGGGGGTTTGTGGGAATTTCCCGGCGGCAAACTTGAGGACGGCGAATCGTTGGAGCACGCGGCGGCGCGGGAAGTGTTGGAGGAGACGGGCGTGCGGGTCAAAATCGGGGCGAAGATCGCTGTGGTCAAGCATGCGTATTCGCATTTCAAGATCACGCTGCATGCTTTTGAGGCGGAATTCGTATCCGGCACGCCGAGGGCGTTGGGCTGCGATAAAGTCAAGTGGGTACGGCCCAATGAGTTGGAGCGTTACGCGTTCCCGAAGGCGAACTTACTTATTGTCTCGCGTATACTTTCCGATTCTTGACTTGACATGGCGCTTGAAAGAAACCACTTCACTGTCGCTACTCTGCGTGCCCGGCTCAATCGGCTTCATCGTCGGTTTGAGGGCAATGAGTCGCTGTTGCCTGCCGTTCACCAACACAATTTGCCTACCATGATTGATGTTGCCCGGACCTACCTGGAGTTGGCCCGACAGCAGACTCCTTTGAATCGGAAAGAAAGCCTGATGTCTGCCCACACCGCGCTGAACGAAGTCGAACTGGTCCTGAACACCTTCGCTCATAACAAACCCAAGCAGGACCTTGCGTTGGATGTTTTCTTTGATGGGTTCCAAAGGGCGTTACCTCACTTTTTACATGCCCTTGACCGTCGCCACCCGCTTGAATTTCGGGCCGAAGGTCTGGCGCATCATTCCATCCGCTTGGATCCCCATTTGGTCAGGGGTGCTTTGGCTATTCTCGTGCACAATGCCATTTTGGCTACCCGGCAAGGCAAACATCCAGGCGCCCCGGTCATCGTCAACGCCCGCGTGGCGACCCACGACGGACTTCCTCACGTTTGGTTCGAAATCCACGACCAAGGTCCCGGTGTTCCATCCCACCTATTCGACTCCCTTTTTTCCAAAGCCGTTCCTCCCAACCCCAAGGAATCCCGCCGCGGGTTCGGTGCCGAAGGCGTACGCCGCATGGTGAACGATCACCTAGGCATGGTGTTGAAAGAATCCGTCAAGGGACAAGGTTCACGACTGGGCTTTTTACTGCCGCTTTTGCACTGAAGCACTATGTTTTCCAGTTGATGGCGTTCACGATTTCCGGCTTCAATCCGCTGAACTTGTCCAACCAGGCTTTTCGCTCGGCCTTTAATGCGTTGATTTTTTCCTTGTACGCCGCCGGCGCGTAGTATTGTTGCGGGTCCAAAGCCGACATTTCCAACCCGCCGATTTTGTCCGGCACAAAATAGCCCCAATCGGCGTCGGGTTTCCACGTCGCGTTGTCGCGCACGATTTGTTCGACCAATTTGGCTGAGACGTCGGCCGTGATGTTGATTTTTTCGCCCACCCGGCCCGTGTTCAACAAATATGCTTGCGCGCCGGATTTTTGCAGGAGTTCCAGGAAGCGGTTGCCTTCGTCGGCCGGGTTGCCCACCACGAACGGGTTGAAACCCACCACGCGCTTGGTCTGGCCCGCTCGTGTGGGGTCGCCCGCCGACGTTTCGACGGATTCGCCCAACATGAAAAACGCCGCCGCCTGTTCGGACGACAATTTGGCAACGGCCGGCACGATGTCGCGCCTTCGGGTGATGAAGAAGATGACGTCGACTTTGCGGAGGTCGACCTGGTCGTCGGTGTTGGGCAAGTCGTGCCGGAAGACGATGGCGCGTCCGTTGGTGGTGCGGCTGGTGTCGGAAAAATCAGGTATGCTGTTTTTGAGCTCGACGTTTTCCAGCATGGCCTTGTCGCTGACGCACGCCTTGTACAATCCCGGATGCGTCTGCGGTCCCAAGCCTTCCGTTTTGACATAAAAGTTTTGTTCGGTTCCCAAGGCTTGGCCGTCGGGTTGCCACAGCACGATGTCGTCTTGGCGCACAACCGATTTTTCCGGCTCGCGCAAGAACAAGTCGTGCGTGGAAAGCGTGGTCTTGCCCGTCCCCGAGAGGCCGAAAAACAAGACGCCTTTTTCGCCCGTATTGAGTTTGACGTGTTTGCTGCCGGCGTGAAGGCCCAACCCGCCTTGTTTCTTGCAGTGGTACATGGCCAACCGCAAGAACGACATCTTGACTTCGCCCACGTAATCCGAGCCCAAAATCAGCGTCACGCCGGCGTCGGCTAGGACGAGTACTTTTTGTTCGGGCCACTCCGGCAGGCACAACGTAAGAAAATCAAGGTCTTTCTTTTTGGGGTCAAAAAGCGTGGCGGCTGAATACGCGGCAATCCACCCATATTTTTTGGGCAACAAAAGAGAGGTGGAAAAGGCCGTTTTGCCTAAATTGCGGTCGGCGCGCACCAAGTCTTCCTTGGATGCTTGCTCGACGGCTTTTTGGACGAGTTGGTGGTGCTCGATTTTCGGTTCGAACACGATTTCCGTACGGGCCGCCAGGCGGTGGGTCATCTGGCTTTCAACCGCGATGCCGCCGGACGCCGTCTGTTCAAGCCGGTCCAGGCTGTATTCCAGCAATTGGTCGACCGTGGGAAGCAAGGTTTTGTCGCGTAACGCCAGTACGGGGGCTAAAAACGGAAACTCCATTTCAGAATAAGGATTCAAAACCAAGAAAAACGTTTGCGCTGGGGGACCCATCCGGGATAACGCGGGGGTTGGCGGATTATCGTCGGGCAAATCGGGGTGTGGATTTAAGGGTCTGCCGATGGAGTTTCGACGCATTTTTTTTGGGGGGGGAAAAAAGTGGCTTGAACTAGGTTTGCACCCGGACTCCGCCTCGGCAGGTTTTTATATCGTTTTTTCGTTAGTTTTGAGGTTGCAGGCGTTTATTCAACACGGCTTTTTTACCGGTTTTTTTCCGGTTTGAAGCCGATTGGTCTGTGGGCCGGGCGACACGAACGATGGCGGAAGACTTTACTTTACTTTTTTTGGCCGAATTGGTCGTCGGGCTCTCGGTTTTTTGCCTGTTGTCCGCTTATGCATATCGGCGCATCAAACGGTTTAAAAAAGACGTGGCGTATTTGACAAAGCGGCTGGATGGCGTTGAAACGTCGTTGCGGACGTGTCGATCGGATTTGCACGCGGTCCACAGCGATTCGGATTCGCGCCTTTCCCAGACGGAAATGGAGCAAGCCTTGTCGCTGTTTTCCATGCACGTGTTGCATCATTTACCTGGTTCCGGTCCGGCGCACCGCTTGACGCGGCGTCGTCATCCTATTAAGTCCAAGTTGCTTAAGCGTTAGACGTGTGATTATGGCGGTCGTGTCTTTTGAATGGGTCGTAGCGGCCGGCGTCGTTATTTTGGCTCTCATGTTCTGGGTCGTGCACATTTTGTTGGATGTGCAGCGTTCCATGCGCGAATCATTGGTGGCTTTTGAGAACAAGCTGATCCAGTTGGAGGACGAGTCGCGCCGGTTGGCGCATGACGCGACCGCTTTAAAGACGGCGCTGCATACGAAAGTAGAATCCACTACGTTGAATAAGCGCTTGGAAGGCTTGGCCTCTTTATTGGGACTGTCGGCCCCCAAACGCTGAAAACGTATCCGGGCTGTTTGAACGCCATGACTGCCGCCACCTCGTACCGCCTCTTTTTCCTGGTTTTTTCACTGCTGGTTTTGTCTCACGGCGTATCGGCGTTGAACGTTTCCTTGAGCACGCCGTTTTCGTGGAAAAATACGTCCATTGCGGTATTGGCTTTTTCACTTTCCGGCAACGCCTCGTCGTGCGCGCTTTACACCAACGAGTCGGGTTTTACGGCTGTTCTGAACACGACCAGCGTCAATGCGTCGAACAACTCGTTTTCCCGCAACTTTACGTCCGGCGTGTGGCTTTGGTCGGTGTCTTGCTCTGACGCCAATGAAACGGTATTTGCTGCGACCAATGCGAGCATGGGGATCGATTTGGTGTTGCCGCCGGCTCCCGGGTTGTCCATCAGCGGCTATGCCGTTTCATGGTCTTCAAGCGGCTTCGATGCTTTGTCCGGCTTTTACCGGTTTGAACTATACCGCAACGCATCGATTGTTTTGAATACGACCAACGCTTCGGCTTCGTTTTTCATGGATTTGAATTCTTCCGCTAACGCGTCGTATGTCTACCGTTTGGACGCGGTGGATGTGGCCGGCAACCGCAATTCGTCTTCCGCCGTTTTCGAGCCGCTGATCGGCCTGTCGGCATTGTCCGTGGTGCAAGTCGCGCCGCGTATGTTCAACGTGTCTTGGCAGACCAATGTGGCAGCCAACGAGTCCATCCTCCTCGTTCCCCCCAATGCATCTGCGGTGACGCATGCATCATCGTTGTTCACGACTTCCCACAGCGTTAATGTCACGACGCCGGTTTTCGGACTCGTAAACGTGACGGTGGTCTCTTGCCTGCGTGCGTGCTTCAACCAGACCCTCGTGCAAGCGGTTCCGCCGACGATTAACACGTCCATGACGTTCTACAACGCGACGTACAACAACGCCACTGCCGTATTATCCGTGCTTTGGGAAAGCCTATTCGGCTTGACGTCGGTATCGGTTTCAACCAATAACTCAGGAACGATGTATCCCGTCGTTTCCTCCACGTTGCCCGGTTCCTTGTTCCACACGGAAAACGTGACGTTCGTCGTCAATGCCTCGGCGACCGAAGTGGTGTGGTCTAGCAAGGCCTTTGACCGCAACGGCGACTCGGTTATTCTTTCATTCGCATTGCGCCTTAACCCTACCGTATCGCGCCCCATCGAGCCTCCGGCCCCAAGCACCTCGTTTTTCACCATCAGGGTCGGCGAAGAGTTGAATGTCTCTAATGGATTCCGACTCAAGTTGGTGGGTCTTTCGGCCGTGCCGCTCGGGCCTTCCAACCAATTGTCCGTTTTGCTGGAAACGTATGCCCCGTCCGGCGAGTTGGAGTCGCGCTTTTCAGTGGAGGAAAACGGGGCCTACAACACCTCGGCGGTCGCCGTCAAGCTTTACCGGGTCTTTCTAGGCACGGGGAACGCAAGTTATGCTCAAGTGTATGCCTATCCCATCGGCTTCTTGCCCACGCCCAGCCCTACGCTTGAGCCCACGCCTTTGCCCACGCCCAGCCCTACGGCTACCCCGCCGGTTTTGGTGAATAAGACAAACGCTTCGGCAAACGTTCCAGTGTATTCCGGCCGTCTGGTCCGGGCCGAAGTCATGCTTCCGTCTTCAGCCAACGGATCGGTATTAAGCGGGTATGTGTTGTCGTCGGACGATTCGACGTCGGTATTGTTCAATTCAACGTACGAGCATGTCGGCGATGCCGCTTCTTTGTTTTTGTTGGTCCGTATCAAGGATCCGACCTCCAACAAGACCGTGTCGGTGACGCGTTCGCGCTCGCTGAACGCCTCCGATGGAAAGACGCTATTCTTTTCTACGGCGTCCGTTTCGTTGGCACCTGGAGACTACGTGGCCGACGCTTTGGTTGTTTCCGACGAAAACGACCGTGTCGTGGACTCTAAGCCTTTGGCCTTTGTCGTTACTCAACCCGGTGCATCCGATGCCATCGCGCTGGTCGGTTTATTGGGCATCCTAGTGCTGGGCGTGTTCGTGTTCACGCTCAAAGTCAACCATCACAAAAAAGGACTTTTGCCATGACGCCTTCCATGGCCGATTTGGCTCTGTTGAACAAGTCGGATGACCAAGCAACCGCGCAAGGTAGTGAGGCAAAAAAAACGAAAACAAAAAAGAAGGCAAAGGAAAAAAAACGAAAACAAAACCGTTTTGCCCTGCCGCCTGCAAGCGTTTCTTTTTTTTTGTTTCCAGCCAAACGTCCTTTTTTTCCCTTTTCCGCCAGACTTTCAACGAAGCCGGCCGATTTGCCTTCTTTTGATTTGCCATACGCCGTATCCCGCATGCCACTTGCTATTTTTTTGTTATTTTTTATATCGTCTTGCTTGGTGCCGGCGTCGTACCCCCTGCAGGCAGGATCCGTATCCCATCTGGACTTGTTTACGGTCCATGCACCCCAGTATTGGGCCGCTTTTTACGGCAACGTGTCATCGTCCGTTAAAAACAATTTTGAATCCGTTATTTCCGAGCCGTACAATCAAAACGATCCTTTGGCGGTGCCACCCCGCGTCCACGCACTCACCGCCCGCTACGGCCCTTCCTGCGTGACGACGGAGGACTGGCTTTTCATTTCCAATACGACGACTGATTTTGCCTGGTCGGCCTTGGTGGAAGCGTCGTTGTCCGACTTGAATGCCTTTAACGGAGTATCCCGCGGTTCAGTTGAAGATGCGGATCGGTTTTTTTACGCCAACGGATCTTTTTCCTTGCCCGGAGTCCGATATTCGAACACATCCTATATTTCTTTCCCGCTTCAAGACGGACGGACCATCCGTGAATATGTCTTGAAAGACCCACGAAGCGGGGTCTTGGTCTTCGCCATCCCGTTGGTCTTTCCTTCGACCGCCGGTTTCAAAAACGCCACGGTCAATTACGAGGCGTTATTGCCCCGCGGCCCCCGGTATTATTTTTTAGCGCATCCCGGTTTCTGCGTTTTGCCTAAGTACCAACCCAGCTCACCGCAGCTTGTTTCCGAACCGCTGGGCACCCTCGCAAAAGCGGTTCCTCCTTCATTGCCGTCCAAACCCGAAACCGCCCCTATACCCCCTTCTGAGTCGTCTGAACCGGCGCCTCAGACTTTTACGGTCGTCCAGTCGTCCCAGTCAGTCGTTACCGCGACGATTTCCGAGAGCCAAACCATCATTTCATCGATTTACACTTTTCCAGAAAACGGCATCCAGACGCTTCAAGTCCAGTTTCCATTTCCTTCGACTTACCTTACCGAGAACCTTGCCGAAGTTCAATTGATCAAAATGGACCCAAGCGTCCACAGCATCAACGCCATAGCCGACTCCTTGAGCCGGCTGGATTTTGCCGATCTTCCGGACTACCGTTTAATTGCAAAAGGCAACCAAACGCTGTTCGTGTGGGTGCTAAGCGCTAATGCCGGTGACGTGTATGCCGCGCGTGCGTCAATCCAAAAATCGCTTTCCAACGCGACCATCGCCCTTACCCATTCCCAAGCTTCCACCGGAGATTTAAGCTCCCAGCTCTTCCCGACGCCGCGTCCTGCCAGCCGGTTGGACGTACAGGTCCAACCGCTCGCCACCACCGGCGTCTCCCTTGCGTTGGCCGTATTGATTGCCGGCGTGTCCTTGTTGGGCGTTTGGCTTTGGCGGCATCCGTGGGTCTGGCATTACTTGTCATCGGGCAAGCATGGCTACTTGTACCATTTTTTCATTTCTTCCCGCCGCAAGGCTTTTCACAAATAGGAGTTGGCCGTGTTATAGTCGAACGCAAAAGTAACCCGAAACTTTTGCGCCTTCGACTAGATAGCAACACGCAACTCTATCGTCGTGGTATTTTTGCGTGTTGCTATATTGCCGTTGGCATGATGCCTTCCTGGGTGCATACATGCACTGGCTTTGTTGAAAAAGTCGAAAAGCCACATGGAAAAAACGGAAACGAAAACAAGAAAAATAAAAAAAGAAGGCGTTTTTCCCTTGTGCCGGGTAAGTTGCTTTTCTTTTTTTTGTTTTCGCCAATCTTGGGTTTCTCCGATTTCAAAGATTTTAAACAGAGCCACATGCACTATTTTTGATGGGTGGGTGAGCTGCACGATGGTTTTTTTACGGCGAGGATTAATCGATTAGGTGACTATTTTGCGTTGGTCTTTCATTTTGCTGTCAATCGGCCTTCTGGCAGGGCTTTCGGCCGCCGTGACCGAGATTTCGGCTTGCCAGACGCTTTCCTCCGCCAACACGGTCTATCGGCTTAACCAATCCGTCTCCATCCAAGGCGCGACGTGTTTTTCCGTCACCGCCGCCGATGTGACGCTTCAATGCCAAGGATTCCAACTTTCCAGCAACAAGACGGCCGGAACGTATGGCATCAGCTCGACGGTGTTGAATACGACCGTGGATTCCTGCCTCGTCAACGGCTTTGAATTCGGGGTGTATTATTCAGGTTCCAACTCCAGTACGGTCCAGCACAGCACACTGACGAACCAGTCTGCCAGCGCTTTTTACGGCAACAGTTTGGCCAGCATGACGTTCCAAAACATGACCTTATCCACTAGTCAGGACGGGTTGCAACTGCAAGGTGTCGACTCCGTCACGTTCAACACGTTGACCATCAGCGGAAACAGCCGTTACGGCGTTTTCTTGAATGACTCTGCCAGCAACCAAATCTACAATTCCACCATCACGTCCTCCACCACGTCCGACGTCTATTCTGATGCCGCGTCATCCAACACGTTCGTCAACACCACGTTCAACCGCTCCAAAGCCGGCTGGAACGACGGCTCGGCCTCCAACATCACCGTCAAGTGGTATTTCCAAGTCAAAACCGAGAACGCCACGGGCGGCGCCATTTCCAGCGCCGCCGTCAACATCACCAACGCTTCCAGTTCTACGCCCCAATACCAACTGACGAGCGACTCCAGCGGCAAAACGTCAATCAACGAAGTGACGGAGTATGTCCAAACCGGCAACCAAATCTACGGCACCAATGAGACGCGTCACACGCCGCACAACGTGACGGGCCGAGTTGCCGACTATTATTTCGTCGGCTCCAGCGTCCAAAACTCGACCAACCGCACCGTGGACAGCAGCCACGCCTTTACGTCGGTCTTGGCTGGGAATTGGGCGTTGATTAAAGGGACTTTCAAGGGAAACATCACCATCCAATCCAGCGACAACCAGACGTTTTTTTCCCAAAGCAACAATACGCCGTACGGCCACGTATTTGCCATACCCCAAAGCGGAAACCTCAATTTTTCAGCCCTTACCGCCCTCACCCGCAATACGAGTGCTGGCGTGGAATCCACCGATTTTGCCGATGCCGACGCCTTGTTGAACCTGACCGGTGAGCTGGACTCCATTACGCAAGTCTTCGGCGGAGGCTCAAGCACGCCTACCCAGACAAGCACTTTTACCATCGCCGGCTACGGCCGAACCAACGTGCCATCCGTCAACTCCAGTAATTCCAGCAACTTCATCACCGGCCTGCTATGGCACAGCCAAGCGGTGAGCAATTACACCCAATCGGCCAAACCAACTCTGATTTTGGTTTCGAAAGTCAACCGAGCGGCCCAAGGAAAATACGGCGTCTACGACTATGAACTCCGTGTCCCAGCCACGCTGGATTCTTACCACGGCGGAACCGTAGTCAACCTGTACGGCGAGTTGTTTTAGCCCGACGCAGCCAGTCCTGCACGACTCATCGTTTGCCTTATAGCGCAATGCCGGTCCGCTTGCTTTTTTTCATCCTTTTGCCCGCTCACGCCACGATGCGGGAATCGCCTTTTGCCCGTCGGCTTTCTCTTCGGCAAAATTAGTGGAATCGTATCAGTTTAGTTTCGTAGGCGGTTTTCCGCCAGTTCATGCATGAATTCCAAGAAGTTTTCGTCCTGTAAACGCGCCGTTTGGAAAAAACTCATCAGCACGGCCGTGTCCTGCGCGCCGT
>Ga0082335_1006778_pt1 | contig 14411 bp, 14 predicted proteins | sample Subgrocontami58m_FD_72375 | JGI IMG/M metagenome (GOLD analysis project Ga0082335, IMG submission 72375) | Subsurface groundwater microbial communities from S. Glens Falls, New York, USA - GMW37 contaminated, 5.8 m (SPADES assembly) (version 2) ...
GTATCCTGGCCGCCAGCATGCTGCCGCTGTAGGGCTTGGCGATCAGTGAGTAATCCGTGTAGCCCTGTTCGGGAATCAGATCTCTGGCATAGCCAGAGGTGAGCAGGACGGCGATGTCGGGCAGCAGACGCTGCGCCAGCCGCACCATGTCCATGACCGGCGTCGCGCCGGGCATCACGATATCGGTAAACAGAAGATCGAATTCGGCGCCCTCGTTCAGCAATACAACCGCGGCATCGGCGTTCTCGGCAGACGTCACCCGATAGCCCCAGCCCTTGAGCATATCGACAACCGCGAGCCGCACGTCGTCGTGGTCTTCGACCACCAGAATACGCTCCCTGCCGGTCGGCGTCGCCGTTGCGTCCGGCGACTTGCCCGCGACCGCGTCGAGAGTCCGAGGAAGATAGAGCTTTACGCTCGTGCCCTGGCCAATGGCGCTGTCGATGCGGATATGGCCACTGGACTGGCGGACGAAGCCGTAGACCATGCTGAGCCCGAGGCCCGTGCCCTTGCCGTCACGCTTGGTCGTGAAGAACGGGTCGAACGCCTGAGCGGCAACGTCCGGAGGCATTCCCGTGCCGGTATCGCTCACCGCGACGAGGACGTAGGGCCCTGGCGTCACGTCGGGATGCAGCGTCGCGTAGAGCTGGTCGAGGGTCACATTCGAGACCTCGACCCTCACCGCGCCGCCATCGGGCATGGCATCGCGCGCATTGATCGCCAGATTGAGGATCGCATTCTCGAGCTGCCCGGGATCGATTTTCGCGTTCCAGGCATCTTCGGAGATCGCCAGCTCCATGACGACGCGTTCACCGAGCGACTGGCGAAGCAGATCGGTGAGATCCGACAACAGCCGCGCGATATTGGTCGACTGTGGCGCCAACGGCTGACGCCGGGCGAAGGCCAGGAGCTGGTGGGTCAGTCGTGCGCCCCGCTCCGCCGCCGCCATGGCGGTCTGTAGACGCGCAAGCATCTCGGGATCGGCGCTGACGTCGGCCTTCATGAGTTCGAGATTCGCCTGCACGACTTGAAGGATGTTGTTGAAGTCGTGCGCCATACCGCCGGTAAGCTGACCTATCGCCTCCATTTTCTGTCCCTGGCGGAGGGCCGCCTCGTCCCGCAGCTTCTCGGTGATATCAACGCAACGCACCACCACTCCGCCACCCGACATCTCGCCGGCCGAGACCTCGTAGTCCCGGCCCTCATACGACGCGCGGGCGATCGACGGCCGCTCCGGCGCATCACCATCGAGCTTCAACGGAGCAAGCAGGACGCGCATCGACGGCGACCGGTCAGAAAGCAACTGACCCCTCGTCAAGGCGCCGTGCCTGGCCGGATCCCAGCCTGCAAGCCGCTGGAAGGGTTCGTTCCACGCCGCAACCGTGCCATCGGCGTTGATCACGAAGATGGGATCTCGCAGGCTCTCGAGGGTCGTCATGAGCAGGGTGGAACGCGCGATGAGTTCGCGCTGTGCACGTTCCAGTCGACCTGCCCCGCCAATGACGATCACCATGCCGGCAATGAGGCATACGAATGCACCTCCCATGACAAGCAAGCCGGCGATGTCGGACTTTTCCTGCTCCGAACGCAGCGTCGCAAGCCGCTGAGCCAACAGAAGTCTCTGGCCTTCGATGAACTTGTCGGCGACGCCGCGAATCTGCTCCATGGTCGCGCCGGGAGCGCCGGTTCGGGCCAGCGCCAGGGCCGCATCGCGTCCGTAGAGCTGATACGCCGCCAGCGTGCTCCCGAGCCATTCGAGCTTGTCCATGGCGAGGCCGCGAAAATCCCTGGCCTGCCGAGTCGCCTCCAAGTCGATGGAGGCGGCGGCCTCGAGCTGGCGCAGGCTGGCCTCGATGTGCAGGCGCGCTTGCTCGTAAAGCTCGAGAGTGGTCGGATTCCCGGTCAGGAGGTAGCTTTGCTGGCCGAGTTCGGCGCCCTGCAGCACGATCACGGTCTCGCGCATCAAAGACATGGTCTCGTAGTTCCCGACCACAAGGCGTTGCTGACGGGCGGCGGAGTTGGAATGGGTAATAGCGAGCATCGCGCCCGTCGCGATCAACACCGCAATCGTTACCCCGACGATCAGGCCGACCGAGCGTCCGGCGAGCGATGCGCTAGGCATCCGCGGCTTGCCCGGTGGCCATCGGGAAGATGAGGGCAATTCGCGTGCCGCCGCCGTCTCCCGGCGTTACTGTCACGTTGCCGCCGAGCTGCGCGGCCAGGCCCCGGATCAAGGTCAGGCCGAACACACCGCGCCCACCCATCCGCATCGCGCTGCCATGTCTGTCCAGACCGTTGTCCTCGATAACGAAGGTGACCTGTCCGTCGCTTTCAGCCGCTTCGATCCGAATCTCGGGCGTGGCGACACCGCTGAAGTCGTGACGCAAGGCGGCGCTCACGGCCTCGGTGACGATCAGCCCCACCGGAATCGCCGTGTCGGGACCGACCGCCATGATCGGTGCGCGGATATGAAAGCGCGGCACCGAGGCCTTGTCGTTGGTACCCACGACCGAGATCTGGCGTACCAGATCGCTGATGAATCGCTGGAAATCGACCAACGACCAACTGGTCCGCTCATAGAGGTGTCGATGCAGGATCGAAAGGGTGAGAACGCGATTCTGGGCATCGCCGAAATAACGACGGATGCGAGGCGAGCGGATTTCGCCGGCCTGCAGGTTGAGCAGGCTCGAGATCATCTGCAGGTTGTTCTTAACCCGGTGATGAATCTCGCGAAGCATGTGATCGCGCTGCTCGAGTCCCGCCTTCAATTCGGCTTCCCGGCTGGTGATTGCCGCGGCCATCGTCGTCACGCCCTCGCCGACCGCGGTCAGTTCGGGCGTCCAAGGCCGCGGCGGCGCAAAGTCCGCAACTTCGCCGCGGCTGACCTTGCCGGCGAAATCCTGGATGTAGCGCAAGGGCCGCACGCACCAGCGATCGGCACCGAACCAGACCGCTGCGAGCGACACGACAAGAGCCAACAATAAGAGAACGAGTCCGCTTGCGGCGCGCGCAAGGACAAGGAAGCCCTGCTCCACAGGCATGGCTGCGACAACGAACATCGCACTTCCCATCAAGGGGCGAAGGCTGAACTCGTAAAGCGTTCCGTCCTGGCCGTAGTCCTTGAACAAGGTCTGCCGTCCGGCAATTGCCGCGGCGACCCGGGTAGCGACAGGCAAGGTTCGGGCCGTCTCGACACTGGCCCCGATCGAAGCGCCGCTGCGATCAATCAGTGCCACCGTCATCCCAGCTTCCGTCGATGCGGAGGAAACCGTGTTGGCAAAGCTCGCGAGCGAAATGCCGATGGCGCACATGCCGCCGAATTCGCTCCCACGGAGAACGGGCAGCGCCACGGGAATGACGACAAGACCCGTCGCCCGGCTGGCGATCGGGGCTCCAATGGAAAATGCCTTGGTGTCACGGACCTGGGCGAATATCGCCCGGTCGGCGAAGCTCATGCCGACGACCGTCACCGAACTCGAGCAGCGGGCGATCCCCTTGTCATCGGTGACCAGCGCGGCCGAATATTCGGTGGAGAATGTCTTCAGAATCCCGTCGAGATATATCCCGCAGCCGGTGATGTCGGACGGTGTCGCCTCCGCGCTGGCGCTCTTCGACACCTCCGCATCCGAACAGACCGCCGGCAGCAGACGACGCGTGCTTTCGATCGTCACACGCTGACGCGCCACCGCAAGCTCGGCCGCCGACGTCACGGCGGCGCCATGTTGCCTTTCCATCGTCCGCAAGCCGTCGTCGGCATCCCAGGCCGCAAGCCCCAGCGCCGGCAGAAACGCCGCGGCCACCAGAATGGCCAGCTTCGATCGCAGCGACCATCGGGCCGACATCCGCCCCGCCGGGTCAGATCGATACGGTGTGGAGCGCCTGTGCAATCGCCGCGCGAAGGAGATCGGGATCGAACGGCTTCGAAATCACGAAGGCCGGCTCGACCCGCTTGCCGGTCAACAACCGCTCCGGAAAGCCGGTGACAAAGATGACCGGGACCGTCATTGCTTTCATGATCTCATTGACCGCGGAGATGCCGCTGTCGGCGCCGCGGAGCTGAATGTCCGCTAGCACGAGATGAGGCGAATGCTTCTTGGCCAGTTCGACCGCCGCCTTTTCCGTGGCGGCAATGCCCACAACTTCGTGACCGGCGTTGCGAACGATGTCGGCTACGTCCAACGCGATGATGGCCTCGTCCTCGATCACCAGAATGCGAACCGACGCCACGCGGCGAAGCTCCTCGCGCGCCTCCCGCAGACTACTTTCGGCGGCTTCGACGTCGATGCCGAGAATTTCCGCCGCGTCGCCGATAGTGAAGCCCTCCAACACCGTCAACAACAGCACCTGCCGCTGCAGCGGCGCCATGTCCGTCAAGGATTCCTTGAGGCGACCGCTCACGCTATCCTTTCCGGAGGCTGGCTGTTCGAGGCCGCCGAAGGGCTGCTGGAGGCTGTGAAACAACTTGAAGACGCCGAGTTTGGTGTCCGCGACCTTGGCGATCAGTTCCGGTTGCTGGACCGCCACTTCGGCGCAAAGGCGGACCCATTCGTCGCCGCGCTGTTGTGAACCGCTGACAGCTCTCGCATAGCGTCGCAAAAACGGCAGTGTCCTGGTGATCGATTCGGACAGGTTCTTCTTCACGGACTCGTCTGGCACGTCTTTCTCCCTCTTCCGGCGATCCTCAGGTACCCGAACGCCCGGATAGACGACATTCAGACCTTACGGCACACGTTGCATGCCTATCCAGAGGCACGGCACGGTTCGGCAGCGCAGGCTACCACCTTGGACACATCATCACTCGCGCTATCGCACCCTCGTCTCGGTTGAAACGCGAGCCCCCGAAAACGGCCATTCGATGGCCTGGTGAAGCCGGCCTAGTGAAGCCAGCCGAGTACCCACATCAGAAGAAGGACGGGAATTGGCACTCCCAAAAGCCACAACAGCGCTCCGCGTCCCATGTTGATTTCTCCTCTAACCGCTTGAAAGATAACGTCGGCGAAGGCAACCGGTTCCCCGACGAATTGACCGTGCTGTGGATCGTCGTCGGGGAGCCAGCTGCTACTCGCGGCTACAGCTGGTCGGCCCAGGTCCTGACCTGACGCTCGGCCTCGTCCTTCGCGACACCGTAGCGCTCCTGAATCCTGCCAATCAGCTGCTCCTGCTTGCCGCCGATGACCGCCATGTCATCCTCGGTGAGCTTGCCCCACGTCTCCTTCACCTTGCCCGCGGCCTGCTTCCAATTGCCTTCGATCCGGTCCCAGTTCATGACGCGTTCCTTTCGGTTGAGAATGGCCTGCGTTCGCGAGTTCGGGCCTAACGCCTTGGTCCCGATACGGTTGCCGTGGCGCTGTTGCTTGGCGCACGCAGCGCGCGCCCCCACATTGGGAACGAGAGGGCGCTCGTCGGCGCCCTGCGTCTCGGGGAAATGCCCACTCGATGATTGAGGACGAGATCGTTGTGCTCCTGCCGGACCTGCGCGCCTTCGCGCGCTTCATGTGTCGTGAGCGCGAGGCAGCCGACGATCTCGTGCAGAACACCGTTGTTGCCGCCCTCGACAAGCAGAAGCAGTTCACGCCGGGCACGAACCTCAAGGCCTGGCTGTTCACCATAATGCGTAACCGCTTCTATTCGGATCTGCGCACGCAACGCCGTCGTCCTGCGGCGGTCGACACCGATTCGGTGGCCCCGCTGGCCGCGGTCGACAATCCAGAGGCGGCAATCGCCATGAAGGAATTGTCGTCGGCGCTGTGGCAGCTCAGCGCGCAGGCACGCGAGGCGCTCATCCTGGTGGGCGCCAGCGGGTTCTCCTACGAAGAGGCCTCGCGTCTGTGTGGCTGCACGGTCGGCACGCTCAAGGTCCGGGTCTCCCGGGCGCGCAAGCAGTTGGCACGGCGATTGGGCTAGGCGACCGGAAAAATACCGCGTTGTTTCAATGGCTTAGAAAAGACATAGCGGCGATGTAACCTTTTGCCCTCCCCGGCATTGTTTCAGGACACCACGGTCTTGCGAGGAGAAGCTTATGGCCATCGAAACTTCGACGCCCCACACTTCCACGTCGACCGTCAACAAGGCTGGGACCGTCAACAACGTTGGCGACTTCCATCAGCAGCTGACGGCGATCCTGCCGCGCCTGCGCATCTACGCCCTTTCACTGACGCGCAACCGCGATCAGGCCGACGACCTGGTCCACGACACCGTGGTCAAGGCGTTGGCTGGCCGTCAAAGCTTCCAGTTGGGCACCAACCTCGCGGCCTGGCTGTTTCGCATTCAGCGCAACGAATTCATTTCCGGCCTGCGCAGACAGCGTCCGACCGTGCCGGTCGATTCCACGGTTGCCGAGTCGCTCTCGCACCCGCCGCACCAGGAAAGCGGGCTGATCATGCGCGAATTCCTGACCGCGTTCTCGAAGCTGGCACCGACACAGCGCGAGGCGCTGTTGCTGGCGGTCGTCGAGGGCCAGCCCTATGACGTCATCGCCGCACATACGGGCGTGTCCGTCGGTACGGTCAAGAGCCGCATCTCGCGTGCCCGCGACCGGCTCGAGAATCTGCTGATGGACGGCGATAGCGAGCGGCGGTCGCCCAATATCACCGAAGAGGATGCAGCGACGGCTCTCGAGTCGCACTCCACGGCGCCGTGACATCTCGAACGGCTGGCCACATCTCCAAAAGAGGCGGGAGATGTGGCATGGAGATGTGGCATAGTGAGAGGACATTGTTGGGGGAATGCAATGGAGTGGACAGGCCCCCTTGGAATGGTCTGTCCTCCATCGAAAGTACATCATGGCAGATGACGACAGGACGCAGGGCCGGACCGCCATTCACACGGCCGGAGCACGCAAGAAGAGTTCGGAAGAGCGTCCCTTCGACCTTTGGCTGCAGAAGCAATTGCATGCGATGTACGACGAGATCGCGAGCGAACCGCTGCCGGACGAGCTCCTCGGCCTGATCAGCCGCGACGCCACCGTCTCGGGCGATACCGAGCCGAAGCCGCCCCGCGAGTCGCCGCCCCGCGAGTCTCGGAACAAGAAGTAGCCGCCAGGGAAGCCTGCCAGCGGCGGCGGCCGGAAGCTGTTTCAGGGTGCGTCTCTCCGCTATACAGGGCGCCCACCGAAGCAGAGGACCTCGCGATGAAGCTGTTCGATCTTTCCGGCCGTGTGGCCGTCGTTACCGGCGGCAATGGTGGCATCGGCCTCGGAATGGCGAAGGGCATGGCGAAGGCCGGTGCCACGGTCGTCGTCGCCGGACGCGATGCGGCCAAGAACGCTGCCGCGGTGAAGGAACTGCAGGGCCTCGAGGCGACAGCAAGCGCGATCGCGGTCGACGTGTTGAAGGAAGAGTCCTGCCACGCCCTGATCGCCGACACGGTCAAGCATCACGGTCGGCTCGATATCCTGGTCAACAATGCCGGCATGAGCATTCGCAAGCAGCCGCAGGACTTCACGGCGGCGGAATGGCACATGGTCCTCGACAGCAATTTGACCAGCGCGTTCCTGTGCAGCCAGGCTGCGTACCCGGCAATGAAGAAAGCCGGCGCCGGCAAGGTGATCAACATCGGCTCGATGATGTCGATCTTCGGTGCAGCCTTCGCCACGGCCTACGCCGCCAGCAAGGGCGGCATGGTGCAGATGACCAAGGCGATGGCCACCGCCTGGGCCAAGGACAATATCCAGGTGAACTCGATCCTCCCGGGGTGGATCGACACTGCCCTCACCCGGCGCGCACGCGAGCAGGTGGACGGCCTCCACGAATCGGTGCTGAAGCGCACGCCGGCGGCGCGCTGGGGCGTGCCCGACGATTTTGCCGGCATCGCGGTGTTCCTGGCAGCACCTGCGTCGGACTTCGTCACCGGCGCCGCCATCACCGTCGACGGCGGCTACTCGGTCCAGGGTTGAGCGCCCGGTCCTAGGGCGACTCGACCCGGCAAGTCGCACGATCGACGAAGAGGCTGGTCTGGGGCCCATAGACCGTGAGGCCCACGCGCACGCCCGCGCCAACCGCCGGAACAAGGATGCGGGTCTGTTCGACCGGCTTGCCGGCGTTGGTGAAGCTGCAATGGATCAGCGGCACGATCGTCCTGCCGCTGTTGTTGTTCAGGTAGAGAACGACCTGCCAGCGCTGCCCCGGAACGGCGCGTAGCGAGGCGTCGTCGATATTCACAATCGGCACCGTTGGCCCTGAAGTGATCGGCACCATGCCCAGGGGCGTGATTTTCGCCCTCTGGACGACCACGCCATCGACGCGGACGGCCTGCCCCAGCGGATCGAAGGCACGATCGGCCGGCGTATTGGGCCCGGAAACCAAGCCGACATTGTTCGGTGTCCAGATCTGACCGGTCTTGGGATCGCGAAACTCCGGCACCCCGGCCGAGGCCGGCATATCGACGGAACTACGGGCGACCTGGGCGATTGCCGGCGCGCCGATCGCAAGCGCCAGGACAAAAATCAGGGTTTTGGTTCCCGAACCGCAAGATGCATACATCGCCTGCATCTTCCTTGATATGGCCCATTCCCAGCGAGCAGCTGCTTCGCTCGCGGAGTGTATCTAGGCCATGTCTGGATTCGAAGCGGTTGAGATATGGCGGCGCCGAGTCACCCGCCTCAGCTCACGGCGTCGGAGAATTTGCCAGGACGTTCGAGATCTTGTCACCAACCGTCCGCATGGAAGCGATCGCGGCAACGGCAATCAGCGAGACGATCAAGGTGTATTCCACTGCCATGGCGCCCCGGTGATCCTTCATCATTCGGCGGAAAACAGACAACATGCTTCTCTCCACGGCCTCAACCTGATCGATGGCTCACCGACCGGTGTCATATGACAGGATGTCGGGAACCGTACTTAATGCGGATTCTCGGGTCAATTTAATTTAATATTTGACATTAAAAAATTTCCTCAACTTACTGAAAATATTATCAAAAATTATACGGGACAAAAACTAAGAGGACCCGATCGTCGTCAGATGCCAGGCTTCGATCACCCGCGCCGCCGAAGTCCAGAAACACAAGCCGGCAAACACACCCGCCAGCCATGGAAAGTCTTCTGGAAACAGGCAGAACAACGCGAACGCCGCGATGGTTTCGCTTCCCTCGATCAGTCCAGCGCCATGGAAGAACGACTTCCGCCCGCGTTTGCCGTCGTAGATCTCGGCGCGCTGGGCCGCCAGCACGGCGCGCCCCAGGAATGACGCCCCGGTGCATACGAACGATGCCAGCAGGACAGCCGCCCAAACGGCGTTTGCTGCCGGGTCGGCGAAGGCAAAACCCAGGGGCACGGCGGCATAGAACGCCATGTCGCACATGATATCGAGATAGCCGCCGAACGGCGTCGGCTTGCCGTGCCGCGCAATGGGCCCATCGACACCATCGATCAGTCGGTTGAGCAGGACCAACAGCAGGGCCACGCCGTACCAACCCAGCGCCAGCGCCGGCACGGCCAGCAGTCCCACGGCCAGTCCGGCGAGGCTGGCGCCGTTGGCCGGCACGCCGCGCCCGGCCAGCCAGGCTCCGGCGCGGTCGAGGGGAGGATCGATCAGCCGGCGCAGAACAGGATCGAACATGGTACCGCGGCGCGCTCAGTGTGGCGCGGACGGACCCGAATCGACTGCGCGCAAGGACACGACATCGCCTGGCTTGGCAGCGCCCCGGCGGTCCTGCGATGCCTGCCGGCGATAGGCCATCCAGCTGAACGGAATCAGCGCCACATAGCCCAGGCCGAGCAGCGACAACGCGATCCAGGGCGCGCTCGCGAGCACGCCCATGACCAGCGCTGCGCCCAACAGGGATGGCAGCACGAGGTGGCGCGGCACCCTTCCCTTTTTGAAGGAATAGGTCGGCAGCCGGCTCACCATGAGGCCGCCGACGGCGACCAGGACGGCGCCCACCACGAGCGCGTGGCGCGGCCAGGCCGCTTCGATTTCAAAGCTCACCATCAGCGGAATGAGCGCAAGCAACGCGCCCGCCGGCGCCGGAACGCCCGTGAAGAACGATCCGGTCCAAACCGGCGGCGGCGTGTCGGAGACGAGGGCGGTGTTGAAGCGCGCCAGTCGCAGCGCCGAGCAGATGGGAAACATCAGCGTGACCACCCAGCCCAGCGCGCCGCCATCCTTCAACGATGCCAGATAAAGCACCAGCGCCGGTGTGACGCCGAAGCAGAGGAAGTCCGACAGCGAATCGAGTTCGGCACCGAAACGGCTGGTAACCCCAAGCCGGCGCGCGACGCGACCGTCGAGGGCATCGAAAATGGAGGCGACGATGATGGCGATGACAGCCAGGCGCATCTCGCCTTGCAAGGCGAAGCGGATGGAGGTCAGCCCGGAACACAGGGCAGCGAGCGTCAGGATATTCGGAATCAGGCGATTGATCGAAAAGCCGTGCAGGCGGCCGCGCCGCCCAGGGGAATCGCTATCCATGGCAGCCTCCTAGAATTCGATCGCCAGGCGCGGCCCGGCCGCAACGGGGTCGAGTTCGGCCATGACCGTTTCGCCACCGATCATGCGCTGCCCCGGAGCGACCAGCAAACGGGCGCCGGGCGGCAGATAGAGGTCGGTGCGGCTGCCGAAACGGATGTGGCCGAAGCGTTCGCCGGCCACGACCGTCTGTCCCGGCTTGACGTAGCAGACGATGCGGCGCGCCACCCAGCCGGCGATCTGCACGCAGCCGATCATCCGGCCATCGGGCCGGCGAAGGGCGAGCGCCATCCGCTCGTTTTCGTCGCTCGCCTTATCGGCGGCGGCACTCAGGAACTTGCCGGGACGATAGGCCACGACATCGATCGATGCGGCACACGGCGCACGATTGATATGGACGTCGAAGACGCTGAGGAAGATCGAGACACGCGTCAGGGCCTCACCGCCCAGGCCGAGCTCGGGCGGCGGAACCGCATCGACGATCATCTGAACCAGCCCGTCAGCCGGAGCGATCAGCAGGCCATCGTCCTGGGGCACGCCGCGCGGCGGGTCGCGGAAGAAATAGATCGACCACAGCGTCAGGATCATCAGCGGCCAGAACAGCCACGCCACGCCGGTCAGCGCCGCGAGAAAGGCTGCTCCGGCGAACATGGCGACAAAGCGCCATCCATCGGCGAGGATCGGCACGAAGAAATTGGCCAGCATGAACGCGCTCTCTGTCGCCAGGTGATTGTCAGTCGGCCTTGGGCAGGCTGAAGACTTGGCCCGGGTATATCAGATCGGGGTTGCGAATCTGATCTTTGTTGGCATTGAAGATCTTGGTGTGATGCCAGCCGCCGCCATAGTGGGCGCGCGCAATATTCCACAGATTGTCGCCCTGCACCACGTACAACCGCTTGCGGTCGGTCCCAGCTGCCGCCGGCACAGTCACCCGCTCGAACGGCAGTTCGAGGCGGGCGACGGGCTTGCCGTCCTTCGCCAGCCGGTCGACGCGCAGCGTGTGTTTGCCCTGGTCGACAGGATTGGCCGGTGCCAGCCGCCAGCGACCGTCCGGCCCGGCAACGCCTTCGGCGGCGATCTTGTCATCGACATAGACCCGTACCGCGGTCCCCGGAGCCGCCTGCCCCGAGATCGTGACCTGGCCTCGGTCATCGTAGTCCATCGTCGAAATAACGAGGTCGCCCGACTTCGGCACGCCAGCCGCCGACGGCGGCTGGATCAGGGTGGCAGGACCGGTAGGCGGCACGATCATTACCAGTGTCTCGTCCTTGGACGCGGGTGCGCCGGCTGCCGGCGGCTGCGGCACGATCGCCACCACGACTTGCTCCGACGTGATCGGCGCCCGCCCCTCGATATGCTGGATCACCCGCAATTCGTGCTGACCGGGAACCAGCGCCGGCTCCTGGGCGATGATCACCCATTCGCCACGCGCGTCGGCCACCGCACTCGCGATCTCCTTGCCGCCGTCGAGCAGGAGGACCTTGGCGCCGGGCGCCGCCCGGCCGGCAACGACCGCCCGACCGTCGGGACCGATGCGGGCGACATCGAAACTCGGCATCGTGACAGCCCCGGAGGGCGCCGGTGCGGCTTGGGGCGCCGCTGTCGGTGGCGCCGGTGCGGCCTGGGGCGCCGCTGTCGGTGGCGCCGATGCGGCTGAAGCGGCAGACGCGACAACGGCCGGTTTGGCGGCCAGGTCGATCACCGCCTGCTCAGTCAGCTTGCCGCGCCACGCGACAGCGAGGGCGACAGCGATGACGGCCGCGCCACCCCCGACTAGCCAGAAAACAGTGCGTGACATCACCCTCCCAACGGTGCGACGACCGACCGCCCTTGGCGTCGCGACCCCTCTAGGGAAAATGATACCATGCCACCGCGATCCGGAAAGACATCGGATCGACTGTAAAAAGAAGCCTCCTTGTCCAAGATCACCCCCCCCTCCTCCAACCCTGCGTCCCTCTGCGTCTTCTGCGGTGCCCGCTTCGGTGTCGACCCTGCCACGCGCAAAACCGCCGCCCGGCTGGGCGCGCTGCTGGCCCGTGAAGGCATAACGCTCGTCTATGGCGGCGGTGGCGTCGGCCTGATGGGGCTGGTGGCCAATGCCGCGCTGGCGGGCGGTGCGACCGTGATCGGCGTCATTCCCCAGTTCCTGCTGCAGCGCGAGGCGGGCCATCCCGCCCTGACCAAGACCGTCGTGGTCGAAACCATGCACGAGCGAAAACTGCAGATGTTCGAACGGTCGGACGCATTTGTCGTCCTGCCCGGGGGCCTGGGCACGCTCGAGGAATTCTTCGAAGTCCTGTCCTGGCGGACGCTCGGCTTGCACAGCAAGCCGATCGTGATCATCGACCAAGGGGGCTATTGGGAGCCCCTGGCGGCGCTGCTGCGGGGCGTTGTGGAGGGCGGTTTCGCCGAACGGACCCACCTCGACCACGTGGCTTTCGTGAGCGACCTCGAGGAGGTCCTGCCTGCAATCGCGGCCATGCCGCGTTCGGCCGGCGTTGAAAAGAGGCTGGACCGCGTCTGACGCGGTTGCCACCGCGCACCTCGGTGATGGTGCGGCCGGCGACGCGGCCCCGGCAAGCGTGGTCGCCCACATGCGCGATTGCGCGCTCCCAGCGACGTTTCGACCTATACCAAACCCCACCCACGCCGAAGATTGCCTTTACCTCCCGGTGGTGCAACAAGACGGTCCAAAATCAGCAATAGTTCAACCCAGCCGACCCCAAAGCGGCGTACGGAGGCGCAGGTATGTCAGATCTCGAAATCGTCTGGACGAAGGTCGATGAAGCCCCCGGGCTTGCGACGTTTTCACTACTGCCGATCGTCGAGGCCTTCGTCGCGACCGCTGGCGTGAAGATGAAGCTGAAGGACATTTCGCTGACCGGCCGCATCATTGCCAATTTTCCCGACAGACTGAAGCCCGGGCAGAAGATCAACGACGAGCTGGCCGAACTCGGCAAACTCGCGATGCGGCCCGAGGCCAACATCATCAAGCTTCCCAATATCTCCGCCTCGATCCCGCAGCTGAAGGCCGCGATCAAGGAGTTGCAGAGCAAGGGTTACGACGTACCGAACTATCCGGACAGCGACGCGACGCCGGCGGACAAGGAAATCCGCGCCCGCTACGGCAAGGTGCTCGGCAGCGCCGTCAATCCCGTGCTGCGCGAGGGTAATTCCGACCGCCGCGCCGCCGGCGCCGTGAAACAGTACGCACGCAAGCATCCGCACAAGATGGGCGCCTGGAGCAAGGACTCGAAGACGCACGTGGCGACCATGTCGGGCGGCGATTTCTACGGCTCGGAAGTCGCGACGACCATTGCAGCGCCGACCAACGCCCGTATCGAGCTGGCCGGCAGCGACGGCGCGACCACGGTGCTGAAGCCGAAGATCCCGCTCAAGGCCGGCGAGATCATCGACTGCTCGGTGATGAACCGTAAGGCGTTGCGCGCCTTCTACGCCGCTGCGATCGATGCCGCGAAGAAGGAAGGCATCCTGTTCTCGCTGCACCTCAAGACGACCATGATGAAGATCTCAGATCCCATCCTGTTCGGTCATTGCGTTTCCGTGTTCTTCGCCGACGTGTTCGAGAAGTACGGCGAAACATTCAAGAAGCTCGGCATCGATCCCGACAACGGCCTGGGCGACCTGCTGACCCGGATCGAGACGCTGCCGGAGGCCGAAAAGGCTGCCATCAAGGCCGATATCCAGGCCGAGTACGCGAAGCGGCCGGGCCTTGCCATGGTCAATTCCGACAAGGGAATCACCAACCTGCACGTGCCGAGCGACGTGATCGTCGATGCCTCGATGCCGGCGATGATCCGAGAGTCGGGCAAGATGTGGGGCGCCGACGGCAAGCTGCACGACGTGATCGCCGCCATCCCCGATCGCTGCTACTCGACACTGTTCCAGGCAACCATCGACGACTGCAAGGCGCATGGCGCCTTCGATCCGAAGACGATGGGCTCCGTGCCGAACGTCGGCTTGATGGCGCAGCAGGCCGAAGAGTA
>Ga0082335_1006779_pt1 | contig 14409 bp, 10 predicted proteins | sample Subgrocontami58m_FD_72375 | JGI IMG/M metagenome (GOLD analysis project Ga0082335, IMG submission 72375) | Subsurface groundwater microbial communities from S. Glens Falls, New York, USA - GMW37 contaminated, 5.8 m (SPADES assembly) (version 2) ...
AGGTCACGGTGCTATTCGCCAACAAGGCGAACAGCAACCTAGCCGTCCGGCGCATTCTGTCCCAGGAGGGCGCCGGCGGAGACTGCTTCGGTGTTGGAGAGCTCAGCGTGTCATTGATGGGCGGTGTGCCCCCAGAGAAGCTCGTCATGAACGGGGGGAACAAGACGTTAGAGGAGATCACCGCGGCGATCCAAGTTGGTGTCGCCATCAACGTCGATCACCCCGAAGAGCTTGAGCGAGTGAACCAGGTGGCCCGCGACCTGGGGCTGAACGCGACGGTCAATCTTCGAGTGCTGCCGTTCAGCTACGCCGATGTCTCGACGTTGAGTGACGACCTGGCGAGCATCGCGCGTGATCGGAGCCACGACAAGTGGGGCATGGACAGGCCAACCATCCTTGAGGTGACCCCGCGCGCGTTGGCACTCCCGAATGTGACATTGCGAGGCTTGCATTGTCACGTGAGCCGCTTGCGATCGACCACCGAGCACTTCCAACTGGCGGTCCGGCTGATGATCCAGTGCATGGCTGAGCTCAAGGAGCGCTTCGGCTGGGAGGCCGAGACGATCGACCTCGGCGGCGGCTTCGCGCACGAGCGTGATCCGGAGGGTCGCGCGGCACCCGAAGGTCGGCTCGTCGCTACACCCGAGGAATACGCGGACGTCATCGTCGGCGCCTTGCGTGATGGTCTCGCCCGGCACGGTCTGCGCGAACCCCACCTCTATCTCGAGCCGGGCAGACGGATCGTGAGCAACTCGACCGTGCTTCTCGGCCGCGTTGGTATCGTCAAGCAGCTGCCAACGGGCAGCGCGACCTGGGTGAACGTGGATGCAAGCACGAACCACTGTCTTCGTGCCAACCTCGCTGGGTATCACTACAGGATCATCAACGCGAGCCGTGCCGGGGCGGCTGATGAGATGCGAGCCAACGTGACGGGTCCGACGTGCACGATCGACATGATCGGTGAGCAGCGATCTCTGCCGCGCACGCGACGTGGTGATCTCATCGCGGTGCTCGACACCGGTGGTTACGCGGAGGTCGTGGGCATGCAGTTCAACACCTTGGCCCGACCCGCGACCGTTCTTGTCAGCGGAAGTCGGGCGGACATCATCCGGCGACGGGAGACCGTTCAGGACATCCTCGCCACGCAGCAGGTTCCGCCGAGGCTCATGGTGGCGAGCGCGATGCCGGAGGGCGTCGCAACGGCTGTCAACTAGGACCCAGCGCACGGAATCACCTACGGAGGAAAGACCAAATGGATCGCACGAGTGTCGCGTGGGAAGGCTACTTCATCGCAATGGTCACGCCGTTCACCCGCGCCGGTGATCTCGACGAACGTGCCTTCCAGGCGGTGGTCGAGCTGGCCATCGAAAACAAGGTCGATGGAGTTGTCGCGGCGGGCTGCACCGGTGAATGGTGGACCCTGAGCGATGCCGAGCGCGGACGAGTGTTCCAGCTCGCGGTCCAGCAGGCGCGCGGGCGGGTGCCCGTCATCGCCGGGACCGCTGCCATCGCGACCAGCAGGGCGATCAGCCTGACGCGCATGGCCAAGGACGCCGGGTGCAGCGGTGCTTTGTTGACGGCTCCGCCCTACGCTCTGCCGCGCGAGCGGGAGATCGTTCACTACTTCCAGAGCCTCAGCGACGCCGTGAAGCTGCCGGTGATGCTCTACAACAATCCGAACCGGGTCAGGCGCGTGCTCACCCCGGAGCTCGTGAGCCGGCTGGCCGACATCGACACGGTCGTTGCGATCAAGGACAGCTCCGGCGACCTCGAAATGCAGGAGCGCACGCTCGACGCCTGCACGGACCGGATCCGCTATTTCATGGGCGGGACGACCGGCGCGGAGCGTCTGGTCAAGAAGGGATGCCTGGGCTTCGTGGATTCGTGGGTCGCTCAGCTGTTGGGCAGCGAGGGGAGCGACTTCTACCGCGCGCTGAAGGCGGGTGACACCGCACGCGCCAGGGATCTCGTCCCGGACGCGAAGGCGAAGGCCGTTCACGGCATGCTGTGGGATGAGGCCGGGATGTTCCCCGCATCGCTGAAGGAGGCCATGAACCTCCTTGGGCGCCCAGGTGGCTATCCCCGCGAGCCGCTGCTGCCCCTTGCCGACGACGAGCGTGACGTGCTCCGTGCTCGGCTGCAACAGCTGAACATCCGGCAGCCTGCGGCGGCCTAGGCTCGCCCCCTCGACCCGCGACGATCCGGCCGGGCCGGCCGTTCAGAAGCGATCTGCGCTCCGTTCCGCGGACTAGGTGCAGCCGAACTCGTCGAAGAACCGTCCGAGCACCATCGCCGCCTTCGGCAGAAGGTCGAGCCTGACGTGCTCGTTCGGTGCGTGCACGCGTGAATCCGGGTACGTGTAGCCGATCGCGACCATCGGAAGCTTCTGCGGACTGCAGATCTGGTGCTGGGGCGCCGTGCCGGGGCTCGAGAACGTCCGCAGTGGCGTGAACCCGTACACCGCGGCCGTCGCGCGTTCGGCCGCGTCGACGATCGGTGCGTCGATCGGCCCCCAGTAGGGATGCTCGCCGCCGAGGACCCTGATCGTGATGTCGCCGAACCCCCGCTTGTCGAGGTGCGCGCGGAGCTGGGCCGCGATCCGCTCGGGGTCCTGATCGGGGACCAGGCGCAGGTCGATCTTCGCGTGCGCCTCGGCCGGTGTGATCGTCTTCGCGTCCTTCCCGGTCCATCCGGACCAGATCCCCGCGATGTTGCACGTCGGCGCGAAGATCTGGGCGATCTGCGCCGCTCCGCCGGTCCGGCCGCCGACGAAGGCGCTCGCCCCCTGCATCGCCTTGATCCTCGCCTCCTCGAACGGGAGCGTCCTGAGATGGGCAAGCTGCGCAGCGGTTGGTTCGCGCACGTCGTCGTAGAAGCCATCGATCGTCACGGTACCGTCGGACCTGCGCATGGTCGAGAGCGCATCGACGAGGCGCCAGGCCGAGTTCTCCAACAGCGATGCGCCGCCCGAGTGGGCGTCATGGCCCAGCGTCTTCACCGACAGCTCGACGTAGAGCAACCCGCGTACGCCGCAGACGAGGGTCGGGCGATCCTCGGCGTCGAGGCCGCCGCCTTCCTGGAGCGAGCCATCACCGGTCGTGAGGTCTGGCCGGCCCTGGAGCATCGAGCCGAGATGCCGGCTCGATGACTCCTCCTCGCCCTCGATGAGGAACCGGATCCTGATCGGGAGCGGGCCGATCGCGTCCTGGTAGGCCTCGGCCGCCTGCACGCGGACGAGGAACTGCCCCTTGTTGTCGGACGCGCCGCGGGCGAAGAGCTTGTTGTCGCGGACCGTCGGCTCGTAGGGCGGCGTGGTCCAGAGCTCGAGCGGGGCGGCCGGCTGCACGTCGTAGTGCTGGACGCAGATGAGGGTGCGGTGGCCGCTGCCCATCTCCCCGACCACGAGCGGGGGAACGCCGGCCTGCTCGATGATCTCGACCGTCGCCCCCGCCCGGCGAAGCCGGTCGGCCGTCCAAGTCGCGCAGCGCTTCAGCTCGGGGAGTACCGCGGTCTCCGAAGGGATCCGGCAGTAGTCACGAAGCTCCTCGATCCAGCGCGCAGTGCGCTCGGCAACGAGCTTGTCGAACCCCTCGTAGCTCACAGAGGCACCTCCCCAGGCGGGATGTTCCCGACTCTAGCCGCCGCGCTCGGCCGCCGCGCTCGACCGCCGCGCGTCGGCGCGACGGACGGTCGGAGTGTTGTGGGCCCTCGCCGCCGATGCTCTGGTAGGCTGCCGACGGACAGACCCGTGTTCGAGAGTGCACAGGACGATCGGAGGAAGCCAGTGGCCGTCGAGCGCACTGGGTCCCGAGACGGCCACGGCGGTGCCCACGCGAGCGGCCGGCCCACGGACGAGCAGCCACTTCCTCGGTATGCGATCGGCATCGACATTGGCGGAACGTTCACCGACCTCGTGGCGCTCGATGAGCAGGGCGGCGTTCGGGTCCACAAGATCCTCACCACGAGCGACGAGCCGTCTCGCGGGGCGCTTCAGGGCGTCGGCGAGCTCAGCGCGCGCGAGGGTCTCCGGATCGAGCAGATCGACCTTGTCGTTCACAGCACGACGCTCGTGACGAATGCGTTGATCCAGCAACGGGGCGCCCGCACCGGCCTCCTGATCACCCGGGGCTTTCGTGACGTGCTCGAGATGCGGGACGAGCATCGGTACGACGTCTACGACCTGTTCCTGAAATGGCCTCTCCCGTTGGTCCCGCGACACCGCCGGCTACCGATCACGCAGCGTGTCACCCGTGATGGCCTGGTGCTCGCCGAGCCTCAGGAGGAGGAGGTCATTGCCGCCGTCGACGCGCTCATCGAGGACGGCGTCGAGGTCGTGGCGATCTCGTTCCTCCATTCGTATCGGTATCCGGGCCACGAGGCGAAGGTCGCCGAGATCATTCGGCGGTGCCGGCCGGCGCTCACCGTCACGGTCTCGTCCGATGTCGCGCCGGTCATCGGCGAGTACGAGCGGACGTCCACGACCGTGGCCGATGCGTACGTCCGTCCGCTCGTCCTGGAGTACCTGACCCGCATGGAGAACGGCCTCCGCGACATGGGCTTTGCCGGGCGGTTCTTCCTCATGCTCTCGCAGGGCGGGTTCGGGTCCGTCGCCTCGGCGCGGCAACAGCCGATCCGATTGGTCGAGTCCGGCCCGGCCGCCGGCGCCCTGGCGGCGGCGCAATGCGGCCGGGTGACGGCGAGCGATCCCATCCTCTCGTTCGACATGGGCGGCACGACCGCGAAGGTGTGCGTCATCGCGGGCGGCAAGCCGACGATGGTGAGCGCGATCGAGGTCGCCCGGACCCAGCGGTTCAAGAAGGGCTCCGGCATGCCGCTCCTGACCCCGAGCGTGGAGCTGCTCGAGATCGGTGCGGGCGGCGGCAGCATCGCCCGGCGAGACCTCCTGGGCCTCCTGAAGGTCGGGCCGGAATCCGCCGGAGCCGACCCGGGTCCCGTTTGCTACGGCCGCGGTGGCTCGCTGCCGACCGTGACCGATGCGAACCTCGTCCTCGGCTACCTAGACGCGGACTACTTCCTCGGCGGTCGGATGCGGCTGGACCTCGCCGGTGCGCGGGCGGCGCTCGCGAAGCTGGGCGACGAGCTGGGCATGTCCGCGACGAAGGCGGCCTGGGGCGTCCACCAGGTCGTGAACGAGCACATGGCGCAGGCCGCACGGACCCATGTCATAGAGCGGAACTGGGATCCGCGCAGCATGACCGTCGTGGCCTTCGGTGGCGCCGGACCGGCTCACGCCGCGACGATCGCCGGACTCATCGGCGCGAAGCGGATCGTCTACCCCCTGGGGGCCGGCGCCACCTCCGCGCTCGGTTGCCTGGCGGCCCCGCCCTCGTTCGAGCTGGTCCGGTCCCTCCCGAGCGAACTGGAGCACGTTGACTGGGCGGCCGTCAACGCTCTGCTCGCCGAGATGGAGACGCGCGGCAATGCGGCGCTCGCAGAGGTCGGCGTGCCGTCTGAGCACGTCGACCTTGTGCGCGAGGTCGAGGCCCGCATCGAGGGGCAGGTCCACGAGCTCACGATCGCCGTCCCCGCCGGGCCGCTGGGCCAGGGCAGCCGCGACCCGTTGCGCGAGTCGTTCGCCCAGGCGTATCGCCGTCTCTACAGCCGATTCGATCCCGAAGCCGTGCTCGAGGTGATCACGTGGAAGGTGACCGCGCGCGGTCCGGCGAGATCAGCGAGGCTCCAGCCCGCGGCTCCCGGGACGCACGATGAGGCTGCCGCCCTGAAGGGCCACCGGCCGGCCTACTTCGGCGATGCTCTCGGCTTCGTGTCGGTGCCGGTCCACGATCGCTACCTTCTTGGACCCGGGAGCCGTGTGCAGGGGCCGTCGATCATCGAGGAGCACGAGGCGACGGTCGTCATGCCGCCACGGACGCAGGCGGTCGTCGATGAGTATTGGAACCTCTGCCTCGAGCTGCTCCCGAGCCCGGACGGCCGGGCGTCCGCGTGAGCGCCGACCGTTCGGACACGCCGCCGCCGGCCGGGAGGGGTTTCGACCCGGCGACGCTCGAGATCCTCTGGAGCCGGCTCAACGGGATCACCGAGGAGATCTGGAACACCGTTCTCCGCACCTCGTTCTCGACCATCATCGGTTCGGCGCTCGACTACGGCTGCGCGCTCATTGACGCACGCGGGAATCAGCTGGCGCATGCGTCCGGCTCGATGCCGCTGTTCAACCTCGCGTTGCCCACGATCACGCGCGACCTGCTCCGTCGCTTCGCGGGGCGGATCTACCCCGGGGACGTGTTCATCGGCAATGACCCCTGGCTGTGCTGCGGTCACATCCCGGACGTCGCCATGATGACGCCGGTCTTTGCCGGAGATCGGGTCGTGGCGTTCACGACGAACGTGGCCCACCAGGCCGACTTCGGGGGAGCGCACGGCTACAAGCGCGTGCGAGAGGTCTACGAGGAAGGCATCTTGCTTCCGGTCATGAAGCTCTACGAGCGAGGGCAGCCGAACGCGACCCTGTTCGAGGTCATCCGTGCGAACGTGCGCACGCCCGAGATGATCATGGGTGATCTCGAGGCGCAGGTCGCGGCGAACGCGGTCGGCTCTCGCCAGCTCCTCGCGCTCATGGCCGAGTACGGACTGACCGATCTGTCGGCGTTGGTCGACGAGATCCAGGACCGCTCGGAGCGGGCGATGCGCGAGATCATCCGGGCGATCCCCGACGGGACGTACCGCCAGGAGGGGTGGGCCGACGGCCAGGAGCGATCGCTCAAGGTGTGTCTCGCGCTCACCGTCCAGGGTGACGAGATCGTCGTCGACTATGCGGGGACCGCCGACCAGCTCGAGGCCGGCGGCCTCAACTGCACGCTGAGCTACACGACCGCCGACACGCATTACTCACTCAAATGCATCCTTGCGCCCCACATCCCGCACAACGAGGGTTCGACCAAGCCACTGCGGGTCCTCGCGCCCGAGGGTTCCGTCCTCAACTGCACGTTTCCGGCGTCCGTGAGCAACCGCACGAGGGTCGGCTGGCACCTCCACTCGCTCATCTTCGCCGCACTTGCCGGCGTCGTGCCCGAGCGGGTCACGGCCGGGCCCGGGCTGCTCCAGACGATCCGGATCGTCGGCTCGTATCCGGATGGCAAGGGCTACAACGCGCCGATGTTCGCCGGGGGCGGTCGAGGCGGCAGTGCGACGGAGGACGGGATCGGGGGATTCATCTTCCCCAGCTCGGCATCGAACGTGTCGGTCGAGGTGTTCGAGAACTCCTGCCCGGCCATGGTCGTGAGCAAGGAGTGGCTAGCGGACAGCGGGGGTCTGGGCAGGCACCGCGGGGGTCTCGCGCAGCGCATCAGCCTCCGCCGGCTGCCGGGCTATGCGCCTCCGGTGCGGATCCGGTATGCCGCGGTCCGAGCGATCATCCCGGCGCCCGGCCTCTACGGCGGGAGTGATGGGGGTCTATCCGCGCCGCTCTGGAACGGCGCTCCGGTGACGCCCGAGACCGAGCTCGGCCGCGACGGATGGACCTCGTTCCGCGCCGATACGGATGAGCTGAGCTTCAATGTCCCCTCCGGTGGCGGATTCGGCGTACCGGACGAGCGGGACCGGGCGGCGATCGAGGATGACCTCAAGCTCGGCTTCGTCACCCCGGAGGGCGCGGAGCGAGACTACGGGTATCGCCCTCGCGACGGTGAACGATGAGCGCAGGCGAACGGCGCGTGGACACCCATGGCGCGGTGATGCGCGGTTCGCCCATCACGATCGAGATCGACGGCGAGGCCGTTCCGACGTACCTCGGGGAGACCCTCGCGGCCGCCATGCTCGCGGCCGGCCGGCGGGTCTTCCGCCGTTCGCCGCGGACGGGCAGCCCGCGCGGCGTCTACTGCGGCATCGGCATCTGCTACGAGTGCCAGATGGTCGTGGATGGCCGCACGAACGTCCGCGCGTGCGTCACCCCGGTCCGCGATGGCATGCGCGCGAACACGCAGCGCGGCCCGGCCGAGGGCGTCAGTCCGGTACCGTCTTGGCGCTAGGCGACCCCTCTGGCGACCGGGAGCTGGTCATCATCGGTGGCGGCCCCGCCGGCCTGGCGGCGGCCATCGAGGCTCGCCGCGCGGGCGTTCAGACGACCCTCATCGAGGAGCGCGAGACGCTCGGGGGCCAGATCTTCAAGCAGCCCCCGCCGGGCTTCCTGGTCAAGCGACCCGCCGCGATGGGCGCGGACCACCAGGCCGGGCGACGCCTCATCGAGCGCGCTCTTGCGAGCGGCACGGAGATCCTCACCGACCATGTCGTGTGGAGCGTTTCGGGCGGCCTGACCAATGAGGTGGGGGTCTACGAGCCGGGAGCGAGCGCCCGCACGCTCCGAGCGACCACGCTCATCCTCGCCACGGGCGCGTACGACCGGCCGGTCCCGTTCCCCGGCTGGACGCTGCCCGGCGTGCTCACCGCGGGCGGCGCGCAGGCGATGGTCAAGGTGCAGAAGGTGCTTCCGGGCCGCCGCATCCTCATGGCCGGCAGCGGCCCGCTCGTGCTCGCCTTCGCGGTGCAGCTGCATCGGCTGGGGGCGAACGTCGTCGCCGTGCTCGAAGCCGCTCCCGCCCCGGATATCCGCGGGGTCGCGGGCCTCCTCGCGGCCGCCGCCGCGGGCAACTGGGGCCAGCTGCGTGAAGGCATTCGCTACCTCGCGTACCTGCGCGCCCACGGCATCCCCCTGCTCTACGGGCATGCCATCGCGCGTGCGGAAGGCGCGGACGAGGTCGAGCGAGCGGTGGCGGTACGGGTGGATCGCAGCTGGCGTCAGCTGCCGGCCACCGAGCGCGCGTTCGATGTCGACACGGTGTGCGTCGGCTATGGCTTCTCGCCGAGTCTCGAGATCCCCCGCGTTCTCGGGCTGGCGCTCGGCTACGACGAGCAGCTCGGTGGGCACGTGCCATCCCACGACCGGGACATGGCGAGCAGCGCGCCCGGCGTGTTCGTCGCCGGGGCGGTCGCCGGCACCGCGGGTGGGGCGGCGGCGATCGAGGAGGGGCGCATCGCCGGCATCGCCGCCGCGCGAAGCCTAGGGAGGCTCACCGCCGCCGAGGCGGACGAGCGCATGGCCGCGCCGCGGCGGCACCTATCCAGCCTGCAACGCTTCCGTCGTGCGCTCGATGCCTCCTACCCCGTGGGTGCGGGCATCCACGGCTGGGCCGCGGAGGACACCGTGGTGTGTCGCTGTGAAGAGGTCACGAAGGGCGAGATCCGGCGGAACATCCTCCCCGGCAGTCGCGATCCGAACTCGGTGAAGGCGCTGACGCGTGCGGGTATGGGGCTCTGCCAGGGCCGTAATTGCGGCGCGCAGCTCGCCGCGATCTTCAGCGCCGAGACGGGGCGTCGGCTCGAGGACCTGCCGGCGCTCTCGCCGCGCCTGCCGGTCAAGCCGGTCCCGATCGGGCTCATCGCCGACCCTTCGCGGACGGTGCCGACCCGGATCCAGAAGCCGAGCGAGGAGTAGGCCGTGCGTGACGGCGGCGCCGACGAAACGGACGTCCTCATCATCGGCGCGGGACTCGTCGGGTGCGCCTCCGCCCACTACCTCGCCCAGGAGCACGTCGAGTGCCTCGTGGTGGATCGCGGCGAGATGAACCGGGAAGGCTCCGGCACGAATGCGGGGAGCCTCCACATCCAGCTCCGCGGACCCGAGCGCCTCTACTCGGAGGAGGTGCTGCGCGAGTTCCTGCCGATGAAGGCCGAGGCGGCGCGCGGGTGGGCTCAGATCGAGACGGAATTGGGCTGCGATCTCGGCCTCAAGCTGCACGGCGGCCTGCTCATCGCGGAGACCGATCCGGAGTTCGCATTCGTCCGCGAGATCGTGGAGTACGAGCGGGGGCTCGGTCTGCCCGCGGAGACGCTCTCGACCGCCGAGTTGCTCCGCATCGCCCCGCACCTTTCACCGCGACTCAAGGGTGCGGCGTACTCGGCCGCCGAAGGATCGGCCAACACCCTGCTCGTGGGTCCCGCGTATGCGCGGTCGGCCCAGCGTGCCGGAGCCCGTTTCCGCACCCACGCGAACGTCGTCGCCACCGAACGTCTGAACGGTGGGGGCTTCCTCGTGACGACCAGCGGCGGGCCGATCCGCGCGAAACGGATCCTCAACGCTGCCGGCCCCTGGGCGAGCGCACTGACCAGGATGGTCGGCGTTGCGCTCCCCATCACCGGGCGTGTCATCCAGGTCAGCGTGACGGAGCGGCGTGAGGTGCTCCTCGACCAGCTGGTCGGTCACATCTCGGGCGGGCTGACCTTGAAGCAGACGCGGTTCGGCACGTTCATGATCGGTGGCGGCTGGCCCGCCAAGGTCGACCCGGCGACGGGAAGGTCCGTGATCGACCACGACAGCGTCGCCGGCAACCTCGGCGTGGCGCTGCGGGCGCTCCCGGCGCTTCGCGACGTGTCGGTGGTCCGCTCCTGGACCGGGGTCATCGCGCACAGCCTTGACCGTGACGGATCTCGGTTGCAGATCTTCGGCGAGCTGCCCGGTGTGCCCGGCTACTACGTCCTCGCCGGCGGGACGCTCTTCACGATGGGTCCGCTGTTCGCACGCCTGGCCGCCGAGCTCCTCACGGCCGGCACGACCTCGTTCCCGGTGACCTGCTACCACCCGGATCGCTTCGGAACGCCGGCCTAGCGAAGCTCCGCGGCTCCCGGCCGCCGAACGGCACTCGGCCAGGTCCGCGCGCCGGGCCTGACGCGTGCTGCACAGAGGTCTCTCACGCCTCCCCGAGTCGAGGATCCCAGGCATCCCGGAGGCCGTCGCCGAGGGTGTTGATCGAGAGCGTGACGAGGAAGATCAGGAGGCCGGGCACCGTGGCGACGTGCGGCGCGATGATCATGTACTGGCGGCCGGTGGCGAGCATCGCGCCCCAATCCGGCTGCGGTGGCTGCACGCCGAGTCCGAGGAAGCTGAGGCCGGAGGCGAGGATCATCGTTCGCGCGGTCTCGAGCGAGGCGAAGACGATGACCGGCGCCAGCACGTTCGGCAGGATCTGGGTGAAGGCGATGCGGGCGTGCGACGCCCCGACGGCCCTCGCCGCGAGCACGTAGTCGAGCTGGCTCGCCTGCAGCACCGACGCGCGAACGACGCGCGCCACTGACGGCACCGCCACGACGACGAGCGCGATCATGAGATTCCCGGTCCCCGAGCCGAGCGCCGCGGCGACCCCGATCGCGAGCAGCACGGAAGGGAACGCGAGCACCACGTCCATCGTGCGCATGATCAATGTGTCGGTGCGCCCCCTGAAGTAGCCGCCGATCATCCCGAGGAAGCCGCCGATCGCCGTCGCGATGATGACCGGCACGGTCGCGACCATGAGCGATGTCCGGCCGCCATGGACCAACCGGCTCATGATGTCTCGACCGATCTCGTCGCTGCCGAGGATGTAGCCCGGCGTCAGCGGTGGCGCCAATCGCCGCGTCGCGTCGGCCAGGAACGGGTCCCGCGGGCTCACGAACGACGCCAGCAGGACGACGAGCGCGATGAACAGGAGGACGAGTCCGCTGGCCATGGCCGCTTTATCCCGCAAGAGAGCCCGGCCGGCCCTCCGCGCATGCGACGTGCCCGGAGGCGCGGTGCTGAGCGGTCGGGCGGACGCGTCGTGTCTCACGTCAGGAGTACCTGATGCGCGGATCGAGATATGCATACCCGATGTCCACGAGCAGGTTGATGACGACGAACGTCGTCGCCGTCAGCAGGATGCCGCCCTGGATGAGCGGGATGTCCCGCGCGCTGATCGCGCCGTAGATCGCCAGCCCGACTCCCGGCCACACGAACACCGTTTCCGTGAGCACCGCGCCGCCGAGCAGGTGGCCGAACTGCAGTCCGACGACCGTGACGACCGGCAGGAGGGCGTTCCGCAGGGCATGTCTCCAGATGACGAGGCGCTCCACCTGCCCCTTGGATCGGGCCGTCGTGATGTAGTCCTGGCGAATGACCTCGAGCATCGTCGAGCGCACCATCCGTGCGATGAGCGCGGTCGCGGCAGAGGCGAGCGTGATCGTCGGTAGCACCAGGTGCTTGATGAGGTCGAGGAACCCGTCGCCACCCCGCACCGACTGGATCCCCCCGCTCGGGAACCACCCGAGGCCGAGGCTGAAGACGATGATGAGGATGAGCCCCAGCCAGAACACCGGCATGCTGTTCCCGAACAGCGCGGCGAACATCGACAACCGATCGAACCACGAGTACCGGCGCGTCGCCGAAACGACGCCGGCCGTAACGCCGAGGACGGCGGCGAGCAGCATCGCCGCTAGCGCGAGAAGCAGGGTGTTCGGGAACTTCCCCGCGAGCACGGTGAGCACCGGGGTCCTCGTCTGTGACGAGATGCCCAGGTCGCCCCGCAGGACCTTTGCCATCCAGCGCACGTACTGCTCGGGGATCGGGTCGTTCAGACCCATCTCCTGACGGAGCGCGGCCACGGCGCTCGGCGTGGCCTCACCGCCGAGGATGACGCCCGCGGCATCTCCGGGGATGAGCTGGATCAGGAGGAAGACGACGAGTGTCGCGCCCAGGAGGACCGGGATGGTCTGGAGGAGCCGACGAACGATGTAGGACGTCATCCCGCGAGTATCGCTTACCCCACGACGAGTGCTGCGAACGCGGCCCGCGGAACCTCGACCGCGCTCTTCACCCGGTCGACCTCGGTGCCGGACCTGCCGCGTGGCAGGCCGGCACCGAGGCGGTGCTCAGGATCGGGTCCGCATCTCAGCGGTCGATCCAGACCGGTTGCAGGTCGTAGTACGGCGTGGCGGCGATGTCGAGTCCCTTGACCCGCTTGTGGATCGCCACCGGGTTCCGGTCGTGGAACACCCAGAGCCACGGCGCATCCTCGACGATCTGGTCGAGCACCTTCCGATACGCCTCGGCGCTCTTCGTCGGGTCCGTGATCGGTCGCGCCTCCTCCATGAGCTTGTCGGCCGCGGGGTTCGCGTACCAGCCGCGGTTGTTGCCGCTCGGCGGACGAAACTTCTCCGAGAACATCTGCTCCAGCCAGAAGCCGAGCTGCGCGTTCGTCGTCCAGTTCGTCTGCAGCGCCCCGTGCGTCGCCGGCACACCGAGCCGCGAGGTCGTGAGGAACGCGGAGTTTTCGTACTTCTCGAGCTTCACGTTCACGCCGATCTGCTTGAAGTCCGCCTGGAGCAGGGAGTTCAGCTCGTCGTTGATACCGGTGATCGGGTACATGACCGTCATGTCGAAGCCGTTCGGGTAGCCGGCGTCCTTCAGGAGCTGCTTCGCCTTGGCCGGATCGTACGTGTACGGTGCCTTGCTCGGCGGGCTGGCGGGATTGTTCGGCGGCGCGGGCGAGAGCGCGGGAGCCGCGAGGTCCTTCAGGAGACCCTTCGTCAGTGCATCGCGATTCCAGGCGTAGTTGAGGGCCTGGCGGACCTCCTTCTTGGCGGTCGGCCCCTCACGGTAGTTCAGCATCCAGAACCAGGTGTGCGGGATGGGCTGGTACACGAGCGAGATGTTCGGGTCCTTCCGGTACACCTCCGCCTGGTCCGGCAGCATCTCCAGGACCCAGTCGACCTCGCCCGAGCGGAGCGCGGCCATCCGAGCCTGCGGGTCGATGATGATCGTCACGATGACCTTGTCGAGGTACGGCGCCCCGCCCCAGTAGTCCGCGTTCTTCTCCATGACGATCCGCTGCCCGGCCACCCGCTCGACGAACTTGAAGGGACCGGTGCCGGTCGGGTGATCCGCGATCCCCTGGTTCCCATACTTCTGCAGTGCGGCGGGGCTCGCGATGAGCAGCAGCCGGTCGTTCAGCAGCCGCAGGAACTCACCGATCGGGGACTTCAGGGTGTAGCGCCAGGTGTACTTGTCGATGACCTCGCCCTTCGCGACGAAGTTGAAGATCTGTGCGGTGAGCGGCTTCGCGGCCTTGTCGAAGAACGGCGAGCTCTCGGTGTTGCAGCGGTCGTAGTTCGCCTTCACCGCATCGGCGTCGAACGGTGTCCCATCGTGGAACTTGACTCCCTGGCGGAGCTTGAACGTGTACTGAAGCCCGTCAGGGCTGATCGTCCAGGACTCCGCGAGCCACGGCACGGTCTTCAGCGACGTGCTCTTCGTGTCGTGGAGATCCTCACGCACGAGGCCCTCGCACATGTTGGCAAGGAGGCGGTGCGTCTGATGCCCGGTGCTCGTTGCCGGCACCAACGGGGTGAAGTCCTTTTCGGATGCGTACACGAAGGTCCCGCCAGCTTTCGGCTTCCCGGCGGACGTGCCTGCCCCAGGCTGGGTGCTCGCGCCGGGCGCAGCGCAGGCTGCGAGCACCAACGCCGAACCGCCTACAAGGAAGCCGCGGCGGTTGATCCGTCTCCCGTTCATTGGGCGACCCTCCTACTACTGGTCCGCACGCTACGAGTGCCTCAGACGGCGCCTGTTCACGAGCGGGCGTGACT
>Ga0082335_1006781_pt1 | contig 14405 bp, 13 predicted proteins | sample Subgrocontami58m_FD_72375 | JGI IMG/M metagenome (GOLD analysis project Ga0082335, IMG submission 72375) | Subsurface groundwater microbial communities from S. Glens Falls, New York, USA - GMW37 contaminated, 5.8 m (SPADES assembly) (version 2) ...
CGACGTGCTGACGCTGTCCGGCGGCGAGCGCCAGCGCGTCGCGCTCGCCGCGCTGCTCGCGCAGGACCCGCCGCTGCTGCTGCTCGACGAGCCGCTGTCGCACCTGGACCTGCATCACCAGGTAATGGTGCTCGAGCACCTGGGAAGACTCGCGCGCGAGCGCGGCAAGGGCGTGCTGTTCACGGTGCACGACCTGAATCTCGCCGCGCGCTTCGCCGGCCACGCGCTGCTGCTCACGCCGCAGGGTGGCGCCCGCCAGGGACCGATCGACGCAGTGATGACTGAGCCCGAGCTGTGGTGCGCGTTCGGACATCGCGTGACGCGCGTCGACGCGGCCGGGCGCACGCTGTTCGTGCCGGAATGATCGGCGGCATGCGCGCGGCGAACACACGCATCGCTATCGCAGCGGCGCTCGCGCTCTCGTCCGCCGCGGCCTGGGCGCAGATCCGCGTCGCGGACGACAGCGGCCGCAGCGTCGCGCTCGAGCGGCCGGCTGCGCGCATCGTCAGCCTGGCGCCGCACATCACCGAGCTCCTGTTCGCGGCGGGCGCGGGCATGCGCGTCGCCGGCGCGGTCGAATTCAGCAACTATCCCGAGGCCGCGCGCAGCATCCCGCGCATCGGCAACAGCGCCCAGCTCGACCTGGAGCGGATCGTCGCGCTGAAGCCCGACCTGATCGCCGTGTGGCGCGGCGGCAACGCGCAGCGGCAGCTGGAGACGCTGCTGCGCCTGGGCATCCCGGTCTTCTACACCGAGCCGCACCGGCTCGCCGACATCGCGCGGACCATCGAGCAGTTCGGCCGGCTGGCGGGCACCGAGTCGGTCGCAGTGCCCGCGGCGCGCGCCATCGCGGCGCAGGAGGCCGAGCTGCGCGCGCGCTACGCGGGACGGGAGCAGGTGAGCGTGTTCTTCCAGATCTGGAACCGGCCGCTCATGACCGTCAATCGCAACCACATCATCAGCGACGTGCTCCGGCTGTGCGGCGGGCGCAACGTATTCGCCGATCTCAAGCCGCTTGCGTCGCTCCTCTCGACCGAAGCGGTGCTCGCCGCCGACCCCGAGGCGATCGGCGCCGCGACCGGCGAGGTCGAAACCCGGGACGAGCTGGACACCTGGAAGGCGTGGCCGCGCCTGAAGGCAGTGGCGCGCGGCAACCTGTTCTCCATCGACGCCGACCTCATCACGCGCCACACGCCGCGAATTCTCGAAGGCGCCCGGCAGATGTGCGAGCGCCTGGACGAAGTGCGCGCCAGGCGCGCGAAATGAGCAGCAAGACGCGATGACGCAACGCATCGCCGGAGCGCTGATGGTGCAGGGCACGACCTCGGACGCGGGCAAGAGCACCCTCGTCGCCGGCCTGTGCCGGGTGCTGCGCCGGCGCGGCGTGCGCGTCGCGCCGTTCAAGCCGCAGAACATGGCGCTGAACAGCGCCGTCACCGAGGACGGCGGCGAGATCGGCCGCGCCCAGGCGCTGCAGGCGCAGGCCGCGGGCCTCGCGCCGCACACCGACATGAACCCGGTGCTGTTGAAACCCTCGAGCGACACGGGCGCGCAGATCGTCATCCACGGAAAGGCGCGTACCGACATGGATGCGCGCGCCTACCACGAGTACAAGCCGCGGGCGATGGCGGCGGTGCTCGAATCCTACCAGCGCCTGCGCGCGGCATACGAGTGCGTGCTGGTCGAGGGTGCGGGCAGCCCGGCGGAGGTCAACCTGCGCGAGCGCGACATCGCCAACATGGGCTTCGCCGAGGCAGTCGATTGCCCCGTCATACTGGTCGCGGACATCGACCGCGGCGGCGTGTTCGCGCATTTCCTGGGCACGCTCGAATGCCTGTCGTCCTCCGAGCGGGCGCGCATCCGGGGCTTCGTCATCAACCGCTTCCGCGGCGACATGGCGCTGCTCGATCCGGGCCTCGCGTGGCTGGAGCAGAAGACCGGCAAGCCGGTGTTCGGCGTGCTGCCGTACCTGCACGGCCTGCACCTGGATGCCGAGGACGCGATCCAGTCACAGCAGGCCGATCCGGTCGAAGAAGCAGCCGACGCCGAGCGGCTGCGCGCGATCGTGCCGGTATTCCCGCGCATCAGCAACCACACCGATTTCGATGCGCTGCGCGCGCACCCGCAGGTCGACCTCGCTTTCATCGGTCCGGGGATGCGCATTCCGCGCGCCGACCTGATCGTGCTACCGGGAAGCAAGAGCGTGCGCGCCGATCTCGACTGGCTGCGGCGCGAGGGCTGGGAGACCGAGATCCGGCGGCACCTGCGCTACGGCGGCAAGCTGATCGGCATCTGCGGCGGCATGCAGATGCTCGGGACCCGGCTCCACGACCCTCTCGGGCTGGAGGGGGCCGCGGGCAGCGTGCCCTGCCTGGGGCTGCTCGATTTCGAAACCATGCTCGATGCGGAGAAACGGCTCGGGCGCGCAGGGGGCCGTCTGTGCGGGCTGCACGCACGCGTCTCCGGATACGAGATCCACATGGGCATCAGCGCCGGTCCGGCGCTGGCCAGCCCCGCCGTCCGGCTTGACGACGGCCGACGCGACGGCGCGCTGTCGGAGGACGGGCAGGTGCTCGCCACCTATCTGCACGGATTGTTCGACGAGCCCGAAGCCTGCTCCGCGCTGCTCGGCTGGGCGGGTCTCGCACGGCCCGTGGCCACGGACTACGCCGCGCTGCGCGAGGCGAGCATCGAGCGCCTGGCCGACGCCCTCACCCAGCACCTGAGCATCGAGCGCCTGCTCGCCGAGCTGCGCTGAGCCCGCGGGCTTCAAAGCCTGTAGGCGCGCCGCCAGGCCACGCGGCTCATGCCGAGCCGCATGAAGTAGCAGAGGACAGCGGCGCCGGTGCGCTTCCACCAGGGGCTGTCCGCCGGCATCTCCTGGCTCTCGATCACGAGCGCGACGCTGGGCTCGAACGCGTGCAGCAGAGCGACGCCGTCGCGGTCGAGCGTGAACGCCGCGCCCGGCGCCAGCACGACGTCGCGCCGGTCCCGGTGCTGGGTGATCCAGAGCGAACCGTTCAGGCACTCGATGCGCGTGCCCTTGGCGTCCCGCAAGGGAGTGGTTTCGCCCGCGGCCAGCGCGAGCGTCGATACGTCGCTGCAGCTTCTCATGTCGGCCTCCGTGATGTATGCTTTTCAGTCATGCATCGACGCCTGCGGAAACTCCCCGGAACGGCGCCGTGCATGATCAATTCTCGGAGGGCGCGCGGCGATGCTCAAACGATATTTCGGCATTCCTTGCATGAGTTTCATGAATGGCTGAAGACCCCGGGCGCCTGCCGCCCCTGGAGCTGCTGCGCAGCTTCGAGGCCGCGGCGCGGCACCTGAGCTTCACCAGGGCGGCGCAGAGTCTGTTCGTCACCCAGTCGGCGGTGAGCCGCGCGGTCCTCGCCCTCGAGGACCGCCTGGGCACGAAGCTCTTCCACCGCCGCCACCGCGCGCTGCTGCTGACCGAGCCGGGGCAGCAGCTCTACCGCGCCGCGTCCGGGGCGCTGGAGCAGTTGCGCGAGGCCTGCCGGAGCATCCGCGCCGCGGGTGAGAGCGGGACGCTCGCGGTCACGACGACGGTCGGCTTCGCCTCCATGTGGCTGGTGCCGCGGCTGCCGGAGTTCCGCGAGCGGCATCCCGACATCGAGGTGCGCATCGTCGCGGCGAACGAGTACTCCGATCTGGAGCGCCAGGGCATCGACGTCGCGATCCGCTTCTGCACGCCGCGCGCCGCGCCGCCCGGTGCGGCGAGGCTGTTCGGCGAGCAGGTCTTTCCCGTGTGCAGTCCGAAATACCTGCGCAAGGCGAGCCTGAAATCACCCGGCGACCTGAGCCGCCAGACGCTGCTGCACTTCGAGGATCCGGCCGCATGCTGGCCGTGGCTCCAGTGGAACACGTGGTTCGAGGTCGTCAAGCAGAAGCCGCCCGCGCCTTCGACCGGCCTGCGATTCAGCCACTACGACCAGGTCATCCAGGCCGCGCTCGCCGGCCAGGGCGTCGCGCTCGGCCGCAGCCCGCTCGTGCGCCAGTTGATCGAACAGGGCAGGCTCGTCGCGCCCTTCGGCGGCCGCAAGTCCTCGTCGCGGGCCTATTTCGTGCTCACCGCCGCAGGCGCGGAAAGGCGCGTCGCTGTGCGCCACTTCGTCGCTTGGCTGGACGAGGTGGCGACGCGCGAGCGCGAGGAATAGCCGCCCGAATTGCAGAAGCCCGGCCGGTCGCCCGGCCGGGCTTCCTCCCCTTGCATGGCCCAACTCGAGCGCGCGCTCGGACGGAGCCTCGCGCTGCACGGCACGCGCCTTCATCGAACCGATGACTGCGGCGCCGGCTTGCACCGACACGAAGACCATGAAGGCGATGAGAAGTATGCGACCCATGCTGCTCTCCCGAAGAGTTGAACACGCGTGAAACCCCGCAAGGGGCTTCCCCGAGCGGCCCGCGGGCCGCTGGGGTGAAGCCCCTTGCATCTCCGGGAGAGAGAATCGGGAGAGTCACCGTGGGTCGCGGAAGCGGAGCGATCCGCCTCCATTCCTCGTGCGGATCCGGCACCACATTCCGGTCCGGGCGAGTTCTTACATGAGGATCGCGGATGGGAAACGGACCGCGCGGGTCAGCGGCGGAAAGCACCGCGACTGCGCGGAACCGCAGGCAGAAAAACTGCCGCCCACGACGACCTTCATGCTCCCCGGGGAGCACGAAGGATCCCCGAGGACGTTTCGAGATGCCGGTCATTGCTGACAGGCGTCACGGACGAAGAACCGGCCGTGAGTTTCACCCCGCAATGGGGTGGGTCGAGCGGATTCATTTCACCCGTGTGCGACGAGTCTGTCAAGAATTTCGCGCGTCCAGGATGCGCATTTTGCCGCCCGAAAAACGCGGCGACGGCGCGTTTTTCGAAGTGGTTGGCCGCGCGGCTTCGCGCGCATGATGGCCGCTCGGCACGGCACAGGAGATCGACGATGACCGATGCAGTCACGCTGCAGGCCAAGAAGATCTGGCTGGACAAATTCCAGGGCGCATCGCTGCAGGTTCCCGTCGAGTTCGGCAGCCCGCTGGTGCAGAACGCCTTCAGGCGCACCTTCTACATCACCGCGCGGAACTCGCACTTCATCAGCGTTTTCGGCCGAATCCTGCTCGGCGAGGAGAAAGTCACCGAGCCCGAGAAGCACGTTCGCAACGCTTTCAACAACGCCGCGGATGAGCTCGACAGGAAGCTCAAGGCCGCCCAGGCGATCGTCGCCGACGCGGCGATCACGCGATTCGCGACCTACAGCGCGACCAGGAGGGCCGAGGTCCAGATCATCACGCCGATTTCGCGGCGGCACCTGGAGCTGTTGGTGAAGGCCGACGAATTCCTGCTGCTGGTGAACACCCTCTGGCTGCACGGCGAGATCGACGGCTCGGAGCGCGCCAGGCGCGAGCTGGAGGTCAAGCGCAAGCTGCGCGGCGTGGTCGCGGCGACGCGCAACATGTTCCTCGCGTTGCGCAACGAGCTGAATCGAAGGCGGCCCGACGCGGCCCGCGGCGCGAACGCCGAGACCGCGATGCCCGGCGGCGAGGCGGCCGCCAACGACCCGGGCGAATCGGATATCGGGAGGGACGAGCCGTCCGAACCGCCCCGGAAGCCGGCGCGCGCCGAGCAGGCCGCGTAAGGCGAAACCCCTAGGCAGACACAGCCGGAACCAAGCGGGGTGCCGTGAATTGCCATCTCACATCTCGCCATTTTGCGCAGTTGCGAAGTTGCAACTGCGCAAAATGGCGAGACTTGGTTAAACCCAAGATCCGGGAGATCGGAGACTAGCGCAGCCCCGCGACGGTGCGGTACTTGCGGAAGCCCCCCGGCTGGCCGAGCAGCATCTTCGCGAACTCCTCCAGCAGCGATTCGTTGAGATCGGCCGCGGGCACGGCGAAATCGTCGGTGCCCAGCCGCTCGAGGTTCTTGCCGGTCACGAGCAGCCTGCCCCGTTCGCGGTCGGCCTGGATGGTCACGTCGGCCACGATGGTCGATTGACAGGTGAACCGCCAGACCGCGGCGACGCCGCGCTGGCCCTTGACCTCTTCCTCGGTGAATTTCAACCGGTAGGCGTACAGCACATCGCGCACCTTCTCCGCCCCCGCCGGCATGTCGCGTTCGACCACCAGGGTCTGCTCGGAGCTCCAGCGGATGTAGAACGAGATGGAGTCCATGCAGTCGCGGTCGGCGACCCGCTTGCTGCGATAATCGATGAACGACTCGGCGAAGCCGAGGTTCTTCAGGTCGCCGATGCCCGGAATCGAATAGACCAGCGGATTGACGGGCTTGAGCACGGCGAGCTGCTTGAGCAGCTCGTTCACGTACTGGAACGCCTGCCTCATCTTCTCCTCGACGAGCTTGAGGTTCCCCTCCTGCAGCGACTCCTTGAGGTGCTGCTGCGTCTTGACCGTCTCAGCCTGTTTCTTCAGATCGTCGAGCAGGCCCATCGTCCTCTCCCTCGGCTAGTCGTCTGTAGTGGAATTCTGCCAGCAGCCCGGGCCATTTGAAAGGGTCACGCCCTCACGGAGAGCCCGCCGAGGCGGTTGGACAGGGCCACGAAATCCGCTACCGAGAGGTTCTCCGCGCGCAGCCCGGGCTCGATCCCCGCGGCGCGGATGTCGGACTCGGTCGCGAGCCCGGAGAGGGAATTGCGCAGCGTCTTGCGCCGGTGCGAGAACGCCCGCGTCACCGTTTCCGCGAACAGCGGCTCGTCGGACGCCAGGGCCTCGGGCCGGCGCAGGGGCAGGAGCCGGACCACGGCGGATTCCACCTTCGGCGCCGGCCGGAAGGCCCCGGCCGGCACGGCGAAGAGCTTGCGCATGCGGAAACGGTACTGCAGCATCACCGACAGCCGCCCGTACTCCGGCGTCGAAGGCGCGGCGACCATGCGTTCGACGACCTCCCGCTGCAGCATGAAATGCAGGTCGACGAAGCGCCCGGCGAACCCCGCCAGGTGGAACAGAAGCGGGGTGGAGACGTTGTACGGCAGGTTGCCCACGACGCGCAACGGCGCCGGGAGCATGGCGAAATCGAACTGCAGCGCGTCGCCCTCGTGGAGGATCAGCCGCTCCGGCGGGTAGCGCTCCCGCAGGCGCGCCGCGAGGTCGCGGTCCAGCTCGATCGCATGCAGCCTTGCCAGGCGCTCGAGCAGCGGCCCGGTCAACGCGCCGAGGCCCGGGCCGATTTCCACCACCTCGTCCGAGGGCTTCGGATCGATCGCGTCGAGGATGCGCGCGACCACGCTACGGTCGACCAGGAAATTCTGGCCGAACCTCTTGCGCGGGACATGCCGCGTGCGCTCGGCGGCGATCACGGGGCGGCGGCGGCCCGCGCCTCGACCATCTCGAGCGCCGTCTCCACGGCGGCGAACAGGCTGCCTGCGTCCGCGCGCCCCGTTCCGGCCAGCTCGAGCGCAGTGCCGTGATCGACCGAGGTGCGGACGATCGGCAATCCCAGCGTGACGTTGATGCCGCGGCCGAAGCTCGCGTACTTGAGCACGGGCAGGCCCTGGTCGTGAAACATCGCCAGCACGCAGTCCGCGCCCTCGAGACTGGCCGGCGTGAACAGCGTGTCGGCCGGCAGCGGCCCGACGAGATCGAGCCCTTCGCCGCGAAGCCGCTCGAGCACCGGCACGATGACCTCGATCTCTTCGCGGCCCAGATGCCCGCCCTCGCCGCCGTGGGGATTGAGTCCCGCGACCAGCACGCGCGGCCTGGCGATGCCGTAGTCGCGCGTCAGTGAGTCGCACAGCACGCGCAGCGTGCGCTCGAGCCCTTCGCGCGTGATCGCGGCCGGGACGTCCTTGAGCGCAAGGTGCGTGCTCGCCAGCGCCACCCTCAGTCCGCCGCCCGCGAGCATCATCACCACTTGCGGCGCGCGGGTGCGCTCGGCGAGAAACTCGGTGTGCCCCGTGAACGCGATCCCTGCGTCGTTGATCGCTCCCTTGTGCACGGGCGCCGTGACCATCGCGTCGAACTCGCCGCTCGCGCATCCGTCGGCCGCACGCGCGAGCAGCGCCAGGACGTAGCGCGCGTTCGCCGGGTCGAGCATGCCCGCGTGGCAGGGCCGCTCGAGCGGCAGGTGCAGCACCTCGAGCGTCCCCTGCGCCTGCGCGGCTGCGCCTCCCGCGCCGTACTGCGCGAGCTTCACGTCCGCCCGCAGCAGCCGCGCGCGCTCCTGCATGAGCCCGAGGTCGGCGAGCACGACCAATCGAGCGGGGAAACGACGTCGTGCGAGCGCAAGGCAGATGTCCGGGCCGATGCCCGCCGGCTCGCCCGAGGTTACGGCGATGATCACCCCTCACCTGTCTTCGGTCCGGAACTCGACCCACGCCCGGTCGCGCAGCTGGCGCAGCCATTCCTGGTAGGACTCGTCGCTCTTGCGGTCGCGCAGCGCCTTGCGCGCTTCCAGGCGCTTGCGCTCCGAGGAAGCGTCGGCGGTGCGCCGCTCCAGCACCTGGATCAGGTGCCACCCGAACTGCGTGCGCACGGGCTGGCTGATGTCCTTCGGTTTCAAATCCTTGAACGCGCGCTCGAATTCCGGGACCGTGTCGCCCGGATAGATCCAGCCGAGATCCCCCCCGCGCGTGGCCGATCCGTCCTCCGAATTCAGACGCGCGAGCTCGCCGAAATCCGCACCGTTGACGATGCGCTCGCGCAGGGCCTCCAGCTTGTGGCGTGCCTCGTCCTGGGATACGACCTCGCTCGTGCGCACCAGGATGTGGCGCACGTGGTTCTGCTCCACCATGTAGGGCGCTCCCGCACCGCGCCGGTCGATGAGCTTGAGGATGTGATAGCCCGCGGGGCTGCGCAGGATGTCGCTCACCTCCCCCTTGTTCATCTTCGTCACGGCGCCGGCGAACAGCTCTGGCAGGCGGTCCTGCGCGCGCCAGCCGAGATCGCCGCCCTGAAGCGCGTCGGAGGCATCCGAATAGGTCGCCGCCACCTGGGCGAAATCCGCACCCGCGGCCAGCCGCTTCACCGCTTCCTCGGCGCGCGCGCGCTGCTGCGCGAGCTGCTCGGGCCGCGCCTGCTCCGGAACGCGGACGAGAATATGCGCCAGGTTGAATTCGGCCGAAGGATCTCCGGCATTCCTCTGCTGCGAGATGAAATTGTCGATCTCGCTTTCGGCGACGGTGATCTTGTTGTCGACCTCGCGCTCGCGCAGCCGCGAAAGCACGATTTCCGCCCTGACCTCCTCGCGGAACTTGTCGAACGAGATCCCGTCGCGCTCCAGCGCCAGCCTGAACTGGGCGAGCGCCATGCGATTGCTCTCCGCGATGCGGCCGATCGTGGCGTCGAGCTGCAGGTCGTCGATCTGCAGTCCCGTCTCGCGCGCGAACTGGAGCTGCACGCGCTCCATGATCATGCGTTCCAGCAGCTGCCGCTGCAGTTCTTCCCGGCTCGGCGGCGGTGTTCCGCGCTGGCGCAGTTCCCTGAGTGCGCTCGAGACGCGATCCGAAAGCTCGTACTGCGTGATCACCTCGCTGTTCACCACGGCGACGATGCGGTCGACGAGCGCAACGCGGCCCGCGGCCGCGCGACCCGCCTGCCCGGCGGCGACGCCGCAGCCGAGCGCCAGTACGGCTACCAGGCAGACCCTGGCGGACTTGAGAAGGACTTGTCTAGGTGCCACGCTGCATCCACTGGTTCTTGATTCGGGAACATTCGCAACAAGGGCCGGAAAGGAAACTCCAGTCTAATCGTTGAAGCCATCCGGCCGGCTGGCCGGCACCGCCTGGTTGATCGGCGAATAGCCGGGAACACTGCGCCTCAGGACGTCGAGCGGATTGGACCCGATGCGCGAAAAACCGTTCAGCTCGAGCTGCATGAATACGGCCTGGGTGGCGCTGCCCTCGGCGACGGCGAAACGCTGCACCACGACCCGGCCGATCCAGCAGTCGGCATTGTATTCGAAACCGGCCAAACTCTCGACGACGCGCCCGCCCGACAGCGAATAGTTGACCCGTCCGACACCGCGCCAGCCGCCTCCCAGCGGCCATTGGCCGGAGACGTCGACCTGGTGCAACTGGTTGCGCAGGTACCGGTAGCTCAGGTTGAGCGTCTTGAGCGGTTCGGGCAGGTAGCGCGCGCCGACGGTGAGGCGCTCGGTGCGGTTGTCCCGCCCGTTGTATTCCACTCCGGTCTCGGTGGTCCAGTTCTGCGTCAGGCGGCCGGACAGCGCCGCAAGCCAGTTGGAAAACCGGTAGCCGCGTGCGGGCGTCGAGGCATCCAGCGTCACCTGCTGACCCTTGAAGTAGTAGCGCTGCCCGATCGTCCCGCGCAACGCCTCCTGCCCGGTGGAGGGAAACAGCAGCCGCGAAGTGACCGCGAGGGTGAGCTGGTTCGCGTCGTTGACGCGGTCCCCGCCGACAAAACTGTTCTCCGAGAAGATTTGCGCATAGTTGAAGTCGGCGACCGCGGTGTCGAACAGCGGGATGCGGCTCTGGTCGCGGTTGGGGATCAGCACGTAGTACGCCCGCGGCTCGAGCGTCTGCACGACCTTCTGGCTCTGCCAGCTCGTGTTCCGCTCGTAGATCAGGCCGCTGTCGAGGCTGAATACGGGCAGTGTGCGCGAGAGCGTGCCCGGGGTGGTGGTGGCATTGCCGTTCGGGTCGATCTGATAATGGGTCGTGTGCAGGCCGAATTTCGGCGTGAAGAAGCTGCCCGCCGTCACGATGGGCAGGCTGACCGATGGATAGAGCGTGCTGCGCCGGCCGAGCAGGTTGGTCGGATGCCGGAACTCCACCAGTTCGCCCATGAAGCTGAAGTCCAGGCCCTGCACCTCCTGCTTGCCCGCATTGACCACGATCTGCGGCGTGCGCCAATAGGGAACAGGTATGCTGCGGCTCGCGTCCTGCAGGACCTGGAAGGTCTGGAAGCGCCCGGTCGCGTTCCACCATCCGCCGTTCCACCAGCCCCCGTTGTAGGTCAGCCAGCCCTCGCGCGGCAGCGTGGTCTGGGAGGTGATGTTGATGCGGCTGGACAGGTCGCGGAAGTAGTTGTCGTCCGACACCCGGTTGAGATTCAGCGCGCCGGCCATGTTGGGGTCGGCGTAGTTGGTGACGAAGGAGAGCGCCGAGCGGGTCTGCTGCGCGATCTTGTCTCCCGGCAGCACCTCGAGCTTGGCTTCCCCGAAGTAGTTGCGCTCGAGGAAGCGCAACTGTCCGCCGAGCTGCATGCCGCGCTTTTGCATGTAGCGCGGCGAAACGGTCAGGTCCCGGTTGGGCGCCAGGTTGAAATAATAGGGCACGGTGATTTCCGGGCCGTTCCTACCCGTGGTGCCGAACGTCGGCGGCAGAAACCCCGACTTGCGCTGGTTGTTGAGGGCGAAGTCGAGGTACGGCGAGGCCAGGATGGGCACGCCCTTGAAGTAGATGATCCCCGTGCGTGCGGTGCCGAGGTTTCGCGTGTAATCGAGATCGAGCTCCCCCACCTCCAGCCGCCAGGAATCGTCGCCGGGCTTGCAGGTGGTGAAGACCGCGTCGTGCAGCCGGTACTTGTCTTCGCCCAGCAGCTCGGCACTCCTGGCGCTGCCGCGCCCGGTCACGGGCTGCAGGTTCTGGCGCATCCGCGGTGCGAGGGTCGCCTCGGGCCGCTCGAAGACCCCCGTCGAGTCCTTCATGTGATACTTGAGCGAGGGGCCGGTCATCACGTCGCCGCTGCGCTCGATGCGCACCTGTCCGCGCGCATCGACCTCCTCGGAGTCCTGGATGTATTTCATCCAATCTGCGTAGATGGAGGTCGTGCCCCTGTGCAATTCGACATGCCCTTCGGCGATGACTTCCTTGTCGACGGTTCCCTCGACGCGGTCGGCGGAGAAAAAGACCGGTAACTGCGCGGCGCCCGCGGCCGGCGCGCCCGCCAGCGTGGGCTGGAGCTTCAGCCCCAGCCCCTGGGCGTGGGCCGCCTGTGCGCAAACAAACGCTATGGCAAGCGCCAGCCGGCGCGTGCGGGAAACGGGCATCGCTGAGAATCGCGGAATGATTGCATTGATTTGACTGCTAAAATCGCACAATTCATCGTACAAGGCAATCGGCAAGTGCAACGAATCGAGGCATTGCGCGCCTGGCTCGAGTCCGTCCTCGGCCACGGCGCCTTCGAGCTGGCGCCCGCCTCCAATGACGCCAGCTTTCGCCGCTACTTCCGGCTGCGCTTCGAAGACGCGCGTCCGAGCCTCGTCGCGATGGACGCGCCGCCGGAGCGCGAAGACTGCCGGCCCTACGTGAAGGTCGCGGAAATGTTCGCGGCGGCGGGGGTGCACGTCCCCACGGTACACGAGCGCAATCTGGAGGACGGATTCCTCCTGCTCTCCGATCTCGGCGACACGACCTATCTCGCGGCGCTCGCCGAGGACAGCGCCGAGCGGCTCTACGGCGACGCGCTGGAGGCGCTGGTGCGCATTCAGTTGGCGAGCCGCGCCGGCGCGCTGCCCGAGTACGACCGCGAGCTGCTCGCGCGCGAGCTTGCCCTGTTTCCCGACTGGTACGTCGCGCGGCAGCTCGGCCGCGAGCTCTCGGTGCCGCAGCGGCAGGCGCTCGAGGAGAGCTTCTCGCTCCTGCTCGAGAACAACCTCGCGCAGCCGCGCGTATTCGTGCACCGCGACTACCACGCGCGCAACCTGATGCTGGCCGATCCCAATCCGGGCATCCTGGACTTCCAGGACGCCGTCTACGGGCCGATCACCTATGACCTGGTATCGCTGCTGCGCGATGCCTACATCGCCTGGCCCGAGGAGCGCGTCATCGACTGGTGCATCCGCTATTGGGAGAAGGCGCGCAGGGCGCGCCTTCCGGTCGCGGGCGATTTCGCCGCGTTCTACCGGGACTTTGAATGGATGGGCGTGCAGCGCCAGTTGAAGGTGCTCGGCATATTCGCGCGCCTGTGCTTCCGCGACGGCAAGCAGGCCTACCTGCGCGACCAGCCGCTCGTGGCGCACTACCTGCGCCGCGCGTGCGCCCGCTATGCCGAGCTCGGCCCCCTCGCCCGTCTGCTCGACGAGCTCGACCCCGAGCCGAAAACGATCGGCTACACCTTTTGAACATGAAGGCAATGATCCTTGCCGCGGGACGCGGCGAAAGAATGCGTCCCCTCACCGACGCGCTGCCCAAGCCGCTGCTGCCGGTGGGCGGCCGGCCGATCATCGAATGGACCATCGAGCGCCTGGCGCGATCGGGCTTTGCCGAGATCGTCGTCAACCACGCGCATCTCGGCCACCTCATCGAGGCGGCGCTCGGGGACGGCGCGCGCCTCGGCGTCTCGATCCGCTACTCGGCCGAGGGCGAAGCCCTCGAGACCGCCGGGGGCATCGCCCGGGCGCTCGCGCTCCTCGGGAGCGATCCCTTCGTCGTCGTCAACGGCGACATATTCTGCGATTTCGATTTCGCCACGCTGCGCTCGCGCGAGCTGGACCGCTCGCTCGCGCACCTCGTGCTGGTCGCCAATCCCGCGCACCATCCGCTGGGCGACTTCGCGCTGCGCGAAGGCCGGGTGTTCGACGCAGGCGATCCGCGCTGGACGTTCTCGGGCATCGGCCTGTACCGGCCGGAGCTGTTCGGCCCGTTGCGGCCGGGCGAGAAGACGCAACTCGCGCCGCTGCTGCGCGCGGCGATGGCGCGCGGCCTGGTGAGCGGCGAGATCCACTCCAGAAGATGGAGCGACCTGGGAACGCCCGAGCGGCTGGAGGCGATCGACCGCGAATGCCGGGGCAGCGCCGCTTGATCGCCACGTCAAAGCGGCCGACAATCGGCCTTCTCCGCAGGATCCCAGGATGACCACGATAGACCCCGCCCGCTGCGCCGAACGCCGCGCAACGCTCGCCCGCCGCATGGACGCGGGCGTCGCGATCGTGCCCACCGCGCCCGAGCGCATACGCAACCGCGACAGCGACTACCTGTACCGCTACGACAGCTACTTCTACCACCTCACGGGATTCCCGGAGCCCGAAGCGGTGCTGGTCGTGGTCGCCGGCGCGGCCCCGAAGTCTATCCTGTTCTGCCGGGACAAGAACCCGGAGCGCGAGCTCTGGGAGGGATTCCGCCACGGCCCCGAGGCGGCGAAGGAGACCTTCGGCATCGACGAGACGGCTTCGATCGCGACCCTCGAAGAAGCCCTGCCGAAGCTGCTCGCCAACCAACGCGCGCTGTTCTACGCGCCCGGCGCGGACCCGGGCTGGGACGCACGGGTGATGAACTGGCTCAACCAGGTGCGCGCCCAGTCGCGCACCGGCGTCACCGCGCCCAACGAAATCCGCGACGTGCGTGCGATCCTCGACGAGATGCGCCTTTTCAAGGACGAAGCCGAGCTTGCCACCATGCGCCGCGCGGCGGCGATTTCGGCCTCGGCGCACCGGCGCGCCATGGGCGCCACGCGCCCCGGAAGGAACGAATTCGAGATCGAGGCCGAGC
>Ga0082335_1006784_pt1 | contig 14402 bp, 14 predicted proteins | sample Subgrocontami58m_FD_72375 | JGI IMG/M metagenome (GOLD analysis project Ga0082335, IMG submission 72375) | Subsurface groundwater microbial communities from S. Glens Falls, New York, USA - GMW37 contaminated, 5.8 m (SPADES assembly) (version 2) ...
TGCCATCGGGGGGGGTCCCGGGAACGCCCCCCCCGGCGGGCCCGCCTCGTGCCGAGCATCGCCGGCGTGGCGGTGGCCGCGCTCGCCGTGTCGCTCCTCGCGATCGGCGCACGCAGCCCGTACACGCACTCGAATCTCGCGCCCGGGTTCGACCCCACCTACGGCCGGACCGAGCAGGTCACGGTCGGTCCGCCGACGCTGTATCTCCCAGCCGGTCGGGCCAAGGGCGGCGGCGCGGGTGCCGGGTCCGCGACGAGTGGGGCGACCCTGCTCGTGCTCAAGGGCTGCGCCTCCTGTCACGGGCTGGAGGGACGCGGCACGGCAGTTGGACCGCCGATCGCCGGCGTCCGTCCCGAGCTCAGCCGGGAGCAGCTTCAGGCGAAGACGCAGAAGGGTCCGGGCGGCATGCCGGCGTACGCGGCGGCGGCGCTGCCGGACGCCGAGCTCGCCGCGATCGCCGCCTTCCTCGGGTCGATCGTCCCGGATCCGGCAGCTCCTTCGACGCCGGAGCGCGGCGGGGCCGCCGTGCCCAGCGTGCCGCCCCTGCCGCAGCGCAGCGGCGCGAGCTTCCGCGAGGACATCGAGCCGCTCCTGCGCGCGCAGTGCGCGTCCTGTCACAAGGCCGAGGGCAAGGCGAACTTCAGCGTTCGTGACCGTGAGGCGGTCCTCCTCGGAGGCAAGAGCGGACCGGCGGTCGTTCCCGGCGATCCCGACAAGAGCCTGCTCGTGCAGAAGCTGCGGCCCGCGCCACCGTTCGGCGACCGCATGCCGGTCGATGCCGTGCCGCTCGACGAGGAGGTGATCGCGCAGATCGCGGATTGGATCCGGCGCGGCGCGCTGGACGACTGACCGCGAGCCATCGCCGAAGCCAGCGACAACGCCAGCGAAGACATCAGGAGGTAGGAAGCCAATGTCAGGTCATCTGCGACCACTCGTGATCGCCGCTCTCGCGGTCTCGCTCACCGCCGCTGCCTGCGCCGGTCCCGCCGGCCCGGCCGGCCCCGCCGGCCCGGCCGGCCCCGCCGGTCCCGCCGGTGCGGCCGCCGTCGCGCCGAAGGTCACGACGGACCGCGAGTTCGAGATCAAGCTCGGCGAGGCTCAGATCGTCGGCGACGTGGTGAAGGACGGCAAGACCGTGGAGGAGGTCATCGGCGACAACCACCGCTGGGAGCCGGGCGTTCTCGTCGTGTTCGTCGGCGACAAGGTGAAGATCACCGCGACGAACCCGCGCAAGCACGAGCACAGCTTCGCCATCCCGTCGCTCAAGGTCGACACCGGACCGATGGTGGCGCGGACGGGCAAGAAGACCGTCGAGTTCACCGCCGACAAGGCCGGGATCTATCCGTTCCAATGCGGCGTGGACTACAACGCGGCAAAGGGCGCCTGCGACGCCGACCACGGCTCGATGACCGGGCAGCTCATCGTTCTCGCCCGCTGACGACGTGGGCCGGCCCGGCTACGGCCGGGCCGGCCCACCAGCGCGGTCGTACGCTTCGGTCCGTGCCGGCTCTGCCGCTCCGCCCGCTCGCACGCGTGTACAACGCCCTCCCCGTACGCCTCCAGCGCGCGGCGCTCGCGGTCACGCACACGCGCTTCCTCGTGGGCGTCGTCGGCCTCGGCGTGGACCCGAAGGGCCGGATCGTGCTCGCGCGGCACCGCTTCGGCACGCCGTCGTGGCGATTCCTTGGCGGCATGCTCGACCGGCACGAGGATCCGGCGGACTCGCTCGTGCGCGAGATCGCCGAGGAGACCGGCCTGCCCGTGACGGTCGGTCCGCTCCTTGCCGTCGCGAACGGTCGGAGCTGGGCGCACGTGGAGATCCTCTACGCCTACCTCGTGCGCGACCCGCTGCCGGGCGGCTCGAGCGACGAGCTGCTCGCCGTGGCGGCGTTCGCGCCGGACGACCTGCCGCCGATGCGCGCCGACCATCGCGCGCTCCTCGATCGGCACGCCGGCGCGGCGATCGCCTGGGCGCTCGGCGTGCCCGGTCCCTGACCGAAGGCCTGGCGGCGTCGCCTCAGGCCCAGACCCGGACCGGGCGGCCCGGCGGCGGGCCTCAGGCCCGGACCCAGACCTTGTGGCCGCAGTCGCGGCGCAGCTCGCGGACGGCCCCGTCGATCTCGAGGCGGAGCGGACCCTGCTGCGGGAGGTCGAGGAGCCGCACGGTGAGGCCGGGCCGGATCCCCTGCGCGCCGAGGTAGGCGAGGAACCCCGGCTCGTGCTCGAACTGGTCGGGGATGCGCTCGACGATCGCGGTCGCGCCGATGGCGACCTGCTCGAGCGGCCGGGTCGGCACCGCGGCGACGCCGGGCATGGGATTGCCGTGCGGGCAGGTCTGCGGGTCGCCGAGCGCCTGGATCAGCCGCGCCTCGAGCTCGGCGGACATCGCGTGCTCGAGGCGCTCCGCCTCGTCGTGGGTCTGCCACCACTCGTAGCCGAGGAGGTCGGTCAGCATCCGCTCGGCGAGGCGGTGGCGGCGCATGATCGTCGACGCGACCGAGCGGCCCTCGTCGGTGAGCCTGATCTCCTTGCGGCCGTCGAGGACGACGTAGCCCTCGCGCTCCATCCGGTGGACCATCTCCGAGACGGCCGCCGCCGAGACGCTCATGTAGTCGGCGATCCGGGCGCTGATCGCCCCGCCGCTCGCGTCGGCGATCGTGTAGATCGCCTGGAGGTATTCCTCGATCGCCGGGCTGCTCGTCATTCGAAGCTCGATTCTCCACCCGCGCGGTCGGAAGATTGATTCTTGACTCAGCGGGTCGGATATGCTTAGGCTAGCCTAACACGACCTTAGGTCAGCCTAACGAGCACGTGCGAGGACGTCTCGCACGATCTGGAACGGAGAAATGACATGAGCGCCGGCGACATCAGCGCCCTCCTCATCGCGCTGCGCGAGGGCGTCGAAATGAGCCTGGTGGTCGGCATCGTCCTCGCCTACCTCACGCGCGTCGATGCGCGTCACGCCCACCGCTGGGTCTGGGCCGGTGTCGTCGCGGCCGCGCTCGCGAGCCTCGGCGCCCTCGGGCTGCTGAACGCCCTCGACGCCGAGTTCGAAGGCGCGACCGAGCAGCTCTTCGAGGGCTCGACCATGCTCCTGGCCGCCGCGTTCCTCACCTGGATGATCTTCTGGATGCTCCGCCAGGCGCGTCACCTGGCCAGCGCGCTCCAGGGCGGCGTGCGGGAAGCGCTCCGCGGCCGCGGCGCGGAGTGGGGGATCTTCTTCCTGGTCTTCTTCGCGGTCGTCCGCGAGGGCGTCGAGCTCGCGCTCCTGCTCTTCGCCGCACCGGGTGAGGGCAAGCTCGTCGGGACGGTGATCGGGCTCGCCGGCGCGGTCGCGATCGGGATCGCGATGTACGCCTTCGGCCGCGCCGTTCCGCTCGCGACGTTCTTCCGGGTGACCGGCGCGCTGCTCGTCCTCTTCGCGGCCGGGCTCGTCGCCCATGCCGCACACGAGCTCGCCGAGGCGGGCGTGCTCGCCGCGGTCGAAGGACCGAAGCTCTGGAGCACGAAGGGCTGGCTGCCCGACAACCTGGGCCTCGGCTCGGTGCTTCGGGCGGTCTTCGGCTACCAGGACGAGCCGACCGTGCTCGAGGTCACCGCCTACGCCGCGTACTTCGCCGTCGTGTCGCTCGTCGCGCGAACGAAGCTTCGCGCGAGCGTTCGACCGACCGCCGCAGAGGCGGCGCGGCCGGCCTGAGCGTTCAGTCAAAGGAGGTCGGACCTGTGCGCGCTCGCCTCGCCGCTCTCGGCGTCCCCGGTCTCGCCGCCGTCCTCCTGCTCGCTGCCTGCGGCCCCGCGTTCAGCGGCTCTCGGCCCCCGACGGGGGCCGAGATCGCGCTCGGTGTCCGCGTCGAGCAGGTGCGCGCCCATCTCGGTGCGGCGGCCGGCGACGCGCGCGCTGGGAAGTGGGAGCTCGCAGCCGTCCACGCCGCGCACCCCGCGGAGGACCTGCCCGCCGTCAGCGCCGTCCTTGCGCCGCGCGACGGGGCGTCCGACGCGGCGCTGCGCAGCCGGATCGCTGAGGTCGCGCGGGCGGCCGAGGCCCGCGACGCCTCGGCTCTCGGGAAGCTGATCGACGACGCTGACGCGCAGCTTGCGGGCGTGCCGGCGAAGGTCGTCGGCGACGCCCGCGCCGGCGAGCAGTCGCTGCGGGCGAGCGTGCTCGCCGCGCTCGTCCAGGTCGCGGCCGACGAGTACGGGGAGGGGATCGTCGACGGGGCGCTCCGCAACGAGAGCGAGTACCAGGACGCCTACTCGTTCTTCCAGCGCGCGCTGGCGGTCTGGGCGGGGATCGACGAGCCGCTCGCCCGCAGCGCCCCGGAGGCGCATCGCGAGATCGCGGCGCGCCTCGGCGACCTGGGCCGGGCGATGCCCGCGCTCCACCCGCCGGCGCTGCCGGTCGGCGCGGACAAGGTGGATGCGCTCGCCAAGGCCGTCCAGGACACGCTCCGCGAGGCGGCCGGCACGCGCAGCGCGGACGCGGTGATCGAAGGGACGGGCACGACCGTCGCGTCGGTCGATGCGCACCTCGACCGGTCGCTCGCGGCGCTCGACGTCGGCGACCTGGCCGCCGCGAGCGCGGAGATCGAGGCCTTTCGGCGGGGCTGGACCGACGTAGAGTCGCTGGTCCGGGGGCGTTCGCGCTCGGCCTACGCCGCGATCGAGAACGACACCGCGGCGGCGCGCTCACTGCTCGCGCAGCGGCCGCCTGATGCGCTGTCGGCGCGTGCAGCGGTCGAGCGCATCCGTGCCCAGCTCGCGCCGCTCATCGCGACCGCTCCGAGCTACGGGGTCTTCGACGCGGCGATCATCCTCCTGCGCGAGGGGTTCGAGGCGCTCCTCGTCGTCGCCGCGCTCCTCATGTTCCTCACCAGGACCGGGAACGCCGACAAGCGCCCGTGGATCTGGGGCGGCGGGGCTGCCGGCATCCTCGCCAGCGTGGCCGTCGCGGTCATCCTCACCGTCGCCTTCGCGGCGAGCACCGCTGGGGGGACCGACCGCGAGCTGCTCGAAGGGATCACCGGTCTGGTGGCCGCCGCGATGCTCGTGTACGTGAGCTACTGGCTCCACTCGAAGTCGAGCCTTGCCTCATGGGAGCGCTACATCAGGGAGAAGAGCACCTCCGCGCTCGCCCGCAACAGCCTGCTCTCGCTCGCGCTCATCTCGTTCCTCGCCGTCTTCCGCGAGGGCGCCGAGACCGCCCTGTTCTACCTGGGCATCGCGCCGTCGATCGCGCTGAACGACCTCGTGCTCGGGCTGGTGCTCGGAGCGGCCGGCCTCGTCGCGATCGGCGTGCTCATGCTCGTCTTCGGGCTGCGCATCCCGATCCGGCCCTTCTTCCTCGTGACCAGCCTGCTCATCTACTACCTCGCCTTCAAGTTCGTCGGCACCGGGATCCACGCGCTCCAGGTCGCCGGGGTCGCCCCGGCCACCTCGCGCGGCTACTTGCCGGACCTCGGCCTCTTCGGCGTGTTCCCGACCTGGGAGACGACGATCGGGCAGGCGGCGCTGCTCGCGGCGGCACTCGCCTTCGTGGTCGTCGAGCGGACGCGGGCCACGCGCGGTCCCGGGGGCGTCGTTCCCGCCTGAGCGGCGCCTGCGCGGCGGGTCGCCCGGCGCCGCCTCGGCCGCGCAGGCAGGGGTCTCGCCGCTAGGCTAGGCCTATGTTCGGGACGCGGCAGATCGGCATCGACCTCGGCACCGCGAACGTCATCGTCTACGTGCGGGGCAAAGGCATCGTGCTCACCGAGCCCTCGGTCGTGGCGCTCGCGCACGACGGGACGAGCGGCGGCCGGCCGCGGATCGTCGCGGTGGGCGAGGAGGCCCGGCTCATGCTCGGCCGTACCCCGGGGAACATCACCGCACTCCGGCCCATGCGCGACGGGGTCATCGCCGACTACGTCATCACCGAGCACCTGCTCCGCCACTTCATCGACAAGGTCTGCGGCCGGGTGCGGGTCTTCCACCCGGAGCTCATGATCTGCGTCCCCTCGGGCGTGACGAGCGTCGAGCGCCGCGCCGTGAAGGACGCCGCCGTCCGTGCCGGCGCGCGCGAGGCGCACCTCATTGAGGAGCCGCTCGCCGCCGCGATCGGCGCGAACATCCCGATCTCCGGTCCGAGCGGCAACCTCATCATCGACATCGGCGGCGGCACCGCCGAGATCGCGGTCATCTCGCTCGGCGGCATCGTCTGCTCGCGGAGCGTGCGCGCGGCGGGGAACCGGCTCGACGAGGCGATCGCGAGCTTCGTGCGCAAGCGCTACAACCTCATGATCGGCGAGCGTACCGCCGAGGACGTCAAGATCCAGGTCGGCTCCGCGCTGCCGATGGACCCCGAGCTCACGATGGAGGTGCGTGGCCGCGACCTCATCGCCGGCCTGCCGCGCACGATCACGATCGGCTCGAACGAGATCACCGAGGCGATGGAGCCCGTGCTGCAGCAGATCATCGCTTCGGTGAAGGCCGTGCTCGAGGAGACGCCGCCGGAGCTCGCCTCCGACGTCATCGACAAGGGGATGGTGCTCTCGGGCGGCGGGGCGCTCCTCCGCAACATGGACAAGCTGCTCACCCAGGTCACCGGCGTCGCCTGCTACGTCGCCGAGAATCCCCTCTACTGCGTCGCCAAGGGCACCGGCCTCGCGCTCGAGCACATCGACTTCTTCCGCAGAAGCCTCGTCGCCGCGCCCTGAGAGTGGCCGCAGGGCGCGCCGACGTCCTCGGCGTCGGCTTCGACCGGGTGGGGCTGCACGCCGCGGCTGACGCCATCGCGGAGCGGCTCGCGCGCGGCGAGCGGGCGTTCGTCATCACCGCGAACCCCGAGTTCGTCATGCTCGCGCGGCACGACGAGGAGCTCGCCCGCATCGCGCGAGACGCCGATCTCGTGGTCCCCGACGGCACCGGCGTCGTGCTCGCGGCGCGCCTCCTCGGCGACCCGCTCCCCGGCCGCGCGCCGGGCCGGATGCTCGCGGACCTCGTGCTCGCGCGCGCGGCGCGCGACGGTCGCGCGGTCTTCCTCCTCGGCGGGGCGCCGGGCATCGCGGAGCGCGCGGCGGACGCGCTCCGCGTGCGCCACCCCGCGCTCCGGATCGTCGGCGCCGGATCGGGGTCGCCCGAGCCGACGCGCGACGCGGCGACCGTCGCGAGCGTGGCGACCGCTGCCCCGGAGATCCTCCTCGTCGCGTACGGGATGCCGGCGCAGGAGCGCTGGCTCGCGCGGAACCTCGACCGCCTGCCGTCGGTCCGCGTCGCGATCGGGGTCGGCGGGACGCTCGACTACCTCGCGGGTGCCGCGCCGACGCCGCCGCGGCTCGTCCACGCCTTCGGCCTCGAGTGGCTCTGGCGCCTCGCGCGCGACCCGCGCCGCTGGCGCCGCCAGCGCGCGCTCCCGGCGTTCGTGCTCCTTTGTGTCCGGGCGCGCTTCGCACGCCCGCGGACGGGCCCGCCCCGATGACCACGACGCGCCCACCGATCGGCGAGCCCCGATGACCACGACGCGCCCGCCGATCGGCGAGCCCCGATGACGATGGCGCACGCGGATCGGCCTGCCCCGCTGAGGCTCGCGCTCGCGCACGAGTACTTCGCCGTGCACGGCGGCGCGGAGGCCGTGGTCGAGGTCCTCCACGCGATGTGGCCCGCGGCGCCGGTCCACGCGCTCTTCCACGACCGCGCGCGGTACGGCGCTCTCGCCGGCTGGGACCTCCGCCTCTCGCCGCTCCAGGGCCTGCCGCACGAGGGCGGCCTGCACCGCCTCCTCCTCCCGCTCTACCCGTGGGCCGCGTCGCGCCTCGCGGTGGCCGAAGGGACCGACGTCGCCCTCACCTCCACGAGCGCGTTCGTGAAGGGCCTGACCCTTCCCGCGCGGACGGTGCACGTGGCCTACTGCCACGCGCCGACGCGGTACCTGTGGGATGCGCGGCAGACCTACCTCGCCGAGGAGGTGCCGGCGCCGCTCCGCCCGCTCCTCGGTCCCGTCCTCGACGCGCTGTGCGCCGCCGACCTCCGCGCGGCCGCGCGGGTCGATCGCTGGATCGCGAACTCCGCCGCGGTCGCCGAGCGGATCCGCCGCTTCTACCGGAGCGAGAGCGAGGTCGTGCATCCGCCGGTGGACCTCGTCTCGTTCGCGCCGGCAGCCGAGCGCGGTGACTTCTGGCTCTTCGTCGGCCGCCTCTCCGCCTACAAGCGTGCCGACGTCGCGGTGCGCGCGTTCGCGCGCCTCGGCCTACGGCTCATCGTCGTTGGCGAGGGCCGCGAGCGCGGGCGGCTCGAGACGCTCGCGCACGACAACGTCGAGTTCACCGGCCGGGTGGACGAGGAGACCAAGCGGCGGCTCCTCGGCGCTGCGCGCGGGCTGGTCTTCCCGGCGGAGGACGACTTCGGGATCGCCTGCGTCGAGGCGCTCGCCTCGGGCGCCCCGGTCGTGGCCTACGGCGCGGGCGGCGCGCCCGAGATCGTCCGCGACGGGATCGAGGGCGCGCTCGTGCCGGCCCAGGACGCCGACGCGTTCGCCGACGCGGTCCTCCGCGTCGAGCGCGCGCCGCTCGATCCGGTCGCGCTCCGCGCCTCGGCCGCCCGCTTCGATGTGGGACGATTTCGGGAGCGCGTCGCCGCCATCGTCGCGGACGCGTTCGAGAAGGGACGTACCACCTGACCCCTGCACCCGGCCGCCTCCGCGTCGACATGCACACCCACTGCGAGCACTCGCGAGATAGCCGTACGCCCGTCGCGGTGCAGGCCGCGGCGATCCGGCGCGCGGGGCTCGACGTCGTGTGCGCGACCGACCACGACACGATCGACGGCGCGCTCCGCCTGCGCGAGCGGGCCGACGGCTTCCGCGTCGTCGTGGGCGAGGAGATCACCTCGCGCGACGGCGACCTCGTCGGGCTCTTCCTCGAGCGCGCGGTGCCGCGCGGCCTCTCGGCCGAGGAGACGATCGCGCGCATCCACGACCAGGGCGGCCTCGTGAGCGTGCCGCATCCCTTCAGCCGCAACCGGCTCAACCACATCCGGCGCGAAGCGCTCGAGCGCACCGCCGGCACGGTCGATCTCGTCGAGGTCTTCAACGCGCGCGAGCTCACCGGCGCCGAGAACCGGCGCGCCGCGGCCTGGGCGGCGGAGCACGGGATCGTGGGCGCCGCGGGGAGCGACGCGCACCGTGGCTTCGAGCTCGGCCACGCCTGGCTCGAGATGGACGACTTCTCCGACCGAAACACCTTCCTCGCCGCAGCGCGCGGTGGCACGGTCCACGGTCGCCTCACCGGCGTGCTCGTGCACGTCCTCACGCGGTACGACAAGCTGATGAACAAGGTCGCGCCGCGCGTTCCCTCCGCCGCATGAGCGACCACCTCCCGCCGCACGTCGAGGACCCGGGGATCGAGGAGCTCGCCGTGGAGGCGGGTCGGACCGACGAGCTCGAGGTCCGCCGCCGGCTCTTCGGCTGGCGCGAGGCGGCGTCGTTCGCGATCCCGCTCGCGCTCCTCGCGCTCTTCGCGCGCAACGTGGACTGGGGCGGGGCGGCTGCGGCGGTCGGCCGCGCGAACCCGCTCTTCGTGCTCGTCGCCCTCGCCGTCTACTACGCCTCGTTCCCGCTCCGCGCTTGGCGCTGGGCGCTCCTGCTCCGTGAGGGCGGGGCGGCGGTGCGCGGCAGGCAGCTCCTCCGGATCCTCCTCCTCGGCTGGTTCGTGAACTGCCTCGTCCCGGCGAAGCTCGGCGACCTCTACCGCTCGTACCTCGTGAAGCGCCGCTTCGGCATCTCGCTTTCGCGGACCGTCGGCGTCGTCGTGGCCGAGCGGCTGCTCGACCTCTTCGCCGTCTTCGGCCTGCTCCTGGTCGGCGGCACCGTCGCGTTCGGCCGCACGATCATCCCCGACCTGCGCCTCGTCTACCTCGCGGGCGCGCTCCTCGCCGTGCTCATCCTCGTCGGCTTCGTCGCGATCTACGCGGTCGCGCCGCGCCTCGCGCGCTTCTTCCCCGCGGAGGTGCGCCGCGTCGGCCGGCTCTTCCGCGAGGGCGTCCTCCACTCGTTCCGCGCGCTGCCCGTCGCGGGCCCGCTCACGCTCCTCGTCTGGGGCGCCGAGGCGCTCCGACTGCTCTTCGTCCTCGCCGCGCTCGGGCTTGACCTCCCGTACTCGGGCATCGTGTTCGTCGCGGTCGCCTCGTCGCTTCTCACCACCGTCCCGCTCACGCCTGCCGGCTTCGGCTTCGTCGAGATCGCGATCGTCTACCTCCTCACCACCGGCTTCGGCCTCGCGCAGCACGACGCCGTGGCCGTCGCGCTCCTCGACCGCGCCGTGAGCGTGTTCTCGGTCATCGTGGTGGGCGGCATCCTCTACGCTCGGAACGCCGCCGACGAACGGATCGGCGCGCGCCGCTAGATCGTTCGCCTCCGCCCAATTGACAGAACTATCACGATATCGCTATAGTTCACGCAATGCGGCAACCAGCCGAGATCCCGGCCAGCGAGGCCGCGCGGCACCTAGGTATCCACGGGTCGCGCGTCCGGGCACTCGTACGCGCCGGCCATCTGCCCGCCCGGAAGGTCGCGAACCGTTGGCTCGTGGACGCCGGCGCGGTGGAGCGACGCGCGCTGATCCGCCCCGATCGCGGCCGCCCGCTTGAGCCCGCCAACGCGTGGGGCTTGCTTTTCCTCGCATCCGGCGAGCCCGCACCCTGGCTCGCGAATGACGTTCGCTCACGGTTGCGGAGGCGCTTGCGCGAAAGCTCCCTGCGGAAGGAGCTTTCTCATCTGGGTAAGCGGGCCCGCATCCACTATTTCGCGGGCGGCAAGCTTGCGCGAAGCTCGCTGCTCCGCAACCCGCGCTTCGTTCAGTCAGGGATCAGCGCTGCGGCAGGGTACGGCGCGAGCCTTCGTTCGCCTCGCATCCTCGAGGGCTACCTGCCGGAGAGCGAGGTCGAGCGGCTGGTCTATCGCTACGCGCTCCAACTCGCAGACGAGCGCGAGGCTGATCTCATCCTTCACGTGGTCTCAGACTTCTGGCCCTTCAAGGCACACAGGATCGCGCCCAGAGCAGCGGTCGCGGCCGACCTGCTCGACTCCGTGGATCAACGCACGAGGAGGGCGGGCGAAGACTTGCTCCGACAACTGCGCCCGTGATCGCTATCTCGGCCGAATCGGAGGATGAGCGTGCGCTCTGGTGCACACTCCTGGATCTGGCGGAGCAGGCGCGGGACTGGACGCTGATCGGCGCCCGCATGGTCGAACTGCATGCCGCGGCAACACGGCGGACGGCTCTGAGAACCAGTCTTGATGGTGACGTGCTGGCCGACGCTCGGACCAAGCCGAACGCTGTTCGTCGCGTCGCCAAGATCCTTGTTGCCAAGGAGTTCGCACTCAGGGAGCCGAGTTCCATGGGTATCGGACACGCCTTCGTCAAAGGCAACGTCGCGATCGACGTGCTCGCGCCAGAGAATCTGGGGCCACGCTCAAGGGAACTGCGCACGACCATTCGAGGGGCACGGACCGTCGAGGTTCCCGGCGGAAGACAGGCGCTCGCTCGCACGGAGCGGGTCGCCATCCGGGTTGGTGGTCGTGAGGGCATGCTGCCGCGACCGAATCTGCTCGGCGCCATCCTCTTGAAGGCTCGAGCGATCGAGGTCGATGACGTGCCGGAGAACCAGCGGAGCGACCTCGCCGTGCTATTCAGCCTTGTCCAAGACCCCGAGTCCCTCATCGCCGATCTCCGAGGCCGAGAGCGATCGTGGCTGCGCCGGCACATCGAGATGGACGATCTCGCAGCCACGGCGTGGCAAGGACTTCGTGAGGACGAGGCGCGGTCCGGCCTCGTCGCGCTGAGGATGCTTGCCGGCTGGTAGCAGCTGACGCGTCCGGACGTGCCGCGAGGCAGAGTTAGCGGCGCACCCCACGCGCCTCGTCGATCCGGACGAGCGCGCCGAGGCGGAGCAGCTCCACGAACGTGAGCGCGGCGACCGAGAGCTGACCGCCCTTGGCGCGGCCGGCGAGGCGCAGGCGCTGCGGCACCTCGAGCGTCGTGAGGCGCGCGCCGCGGCGCCGAGCGCGGAAGAGGATCTCGGGGAGGAGCGTCGCGCTGCGCGGCAGCGAGCGGAACGGCATCGCGTCGAGGAGCGAGCGGCGGAAGAGGAAGGCCGACGAGAACTCGCGCTCGGGGAGCGCGAAGATCGCGCGGGCCATCGCGTGGAAGCCGCGCGAGAGCACGAGGCGGACCAGCGGCTCGGGCCGCGACGCGCGGACGCCGATCACGACGTCGGCGCCGCGCGAGGCCTCGAGGAAGCGGCCGAGCTCGGCGAGGGGCGTCTGGCCGTCCGCCGAGGCGAGGAACACCCAGTCGCCCCGGGCCCGCCGGAAGCACGTGGTCATCGCTCCGCTGAAGCCACGGTTCGCCGCGTGGTGGATCGCGCGCACGCGGACGGTCGCGATGGCGTCGGCGAATGCCTTGGCGCTATCGGTCACGAGTGGGTCGGCGGGCGTTCCGGCGTCGTCGGCCGCGAGCCGGTCGGCGAGCGGTCCGCTTCCGTCGGTCGAGCCGTCGTCCACGATGAGGATCTCCGCCTCGCCGGCGAGGGCCAGATCGACGATCGTCGCGCGCGCCTCCGCGACTACCCGCTCGAGGCTCCCGACCTCGTCGTACGCGGGCAGGGCGATCGTCACACGCATCCTCGCAGTCTCGCGCATACTGCCGGGGTGCGGGATCCCGCCACGCGACGGATCGTCCTGCTCTCGCTCGCGCTCCTGGCGGTCCGCGCGCTCTCGCTCGCCGTCGTGGCGCAGCCCGGCTACACCGACGCCTACTACTACGCCTCGGTCGCGGAGCGTCTCGCGCGAGGCGAAGGGCTCAGCGCCGACTTCGTCTGGAGTTTCCTCGAGGCACCCGGCCTCGCAGCCCTCCCGGTGCCGAGCCATCGCTTCTGGATGCCGCTCGCCTCGGCGCTCGGCGCGGCCGGGATCGCGACGCTCGGCTCGCTCCTCGGGACGTTCCGCGCCGCGCAGCTGCCGATCGTGCTCGTCGCGGCGCTCCTCCCCTGGCTCAGCTGGCGCGCCGCGCGCGGCCAGGGTGCGTCGGAGCGCGCGGCGCTCGTCGCCGCCGCGCTCGTCGGCCTCGGCGGGCTCTTTGCGCCCGCGTGGGTCGCCCTCGACGGATTCGCGCCCGCCGCCCTTGCCGGCACGGCGTTCTTCCTCGCCTACGGTCGCGCGGCCACTGGCTCGGCGCGGGCCGGGCTCGCCTGCGGGCTCGCCTGCGGGATCCTCTTCCTCGCGCGGGCCGAGGGTGCGCTCTTCGGCGCCGCGCTCCTCGCGCTCGCGCTGCGTCCGGTCTCGCGCCGCGCCGGCCTCACCGGCTCCGCGGTCGCGCTGGCGATCGGCTCGGCGTGGCTCGCGCGTGACGCGGCGGTCGGCGGCGCGGGCGATGCCCTCGCGCGGAGCGCGCTGCTCGTCCGCTACGAGGACTTCTTCGCGCTGCGCGCGGTCGACGCAGCCGCGCTCCTCGCCTCGCCGGGGGACGCCCTCGGCGCGCGCCTCGGCGCGCTCGGTGCCGACGCGGTCACCCTTGCCGCGGCGCTCTCGTTCGTGCTCGTGCCGCCGCTCGTGGTCGGGCTCTGGACCGCGCGGTCCCGTCCCGACGTCCGCGCCTTCGCCGGACTCGGGCTCCTCGTGTACCTCGCGGAGGCGCTCGTCTGGACGCTCCACGCCACGCGCGGCTCGTACTTCCACTCGCTCGCGGCGTTCTTCCCGTTCGCCGTCGCGCTTGCGGTCGTCGGCGCCGAGCGCTGGCTCGCGCCGCGCGGCGCCCGGACCCTCCGCGTCGCGGCGGGCGGGGCGCTTGCGGCCGTCGCGATCCTCTCGGTCGCGGCGGTGCTCCAGTGGGACACCGCGTTCAACGCGCCGTACCGCGTCCGCGCGGCGGCCCTCGACGCCCTCCCCGCGGGTCCGCTCCTCGCGATCGACGCCGCGGCCTGGCGCTGGATCGCTCGTCGCCCGGCGCTCGTCACGCCCGCCGACGGGCTCGCCGCCGCTGGCTGCGTCGCGCGTGCGTACGCCGCGGGCTCGCTCGTGCTCGAGGCCGCGCACTTCCGCGCCTACGGCGCGCTCTACCGCGGCGACGAGCGGCCGGCCTGGCTCGGCGCGGCGATCGAGCGCGGGCCGGTGCGCGTCTTCCCGGTCGTCGCGCCGCCGCCGTGCGTCCCGTGAGCGCGCCGCCGACGTGCATCCCGTGAGCGCGCCGCCGACGTGCATCCCGTGAGCGCGACGACGGCCGGCCGCGCGCGCGGGATGCGGGCGAGCACGCTCCTTGCGGCGGCCGTCGCCACCCTCGCCGCCGCGTTCGCGGTCACGCTCCCGGCGAGCGATCCCGACCTCTTCTGGCACCTCGCGAGCGGCGACTGGATGCTCGACCACGGCCGGCTCCTCGACC
>Ga0082335_1006785_pt1 | contig 14401 bp, 10 predicted proteins | sample Subgrocontami58m_FD_72375 | JGI IMG/M metagenome (GOLD analysis project Ga0082335, IMG submission 72375) | Subsurface groundwater microbial communities from S. Glens Falls, New York, USA - GMW37 contaminated, 5.8 m (SPADES assembly) (version 2) ...
GTCGGCGCTGCCGCCGCGGGAGAGCAGCGTCGCGCGGAAATGATCGCCGTTGCGCCGCAGCAGTCCGCCGTTCGCCTTGAACCACTCGACGCTGTCGGCGTCGAGCACCTCGGCCCAGATGTACGAATAGTATCCCGCCGAGTAGCCACTCGAGAAGATGTGCGAGAAGTACGTCGTACGGTAGCGCGACGGCACCGGTGCAAAATCGACGCCCGCCTTTTTCAGCGCCGCGGCCTCGAACGCCAGCACGCCGTCCGCGCCGGGCACTTCGTTCGGTTTCAACTGGTGCCATGCCTGGTCGAGCAGCATCGCGGCCAGCACCTCGGTCGTCGCGAATCCCTGGTTGAATTTTTCCGCGGCGAGCACCTTTTCGAGCAACGCCGCCGGGAGCGGTTCTCCGGTCTGGTAGTGCTTCGCGTAATGTTTCAGCACGTCCGGCCAGGTCGCCCACATCTCGTTCACCTGTGACGGATATTCCACGAAATCCCGCGGCACCGACGTGCCGGCAAACCGCGGGTACTTCACCTTCGAGAACATGCCGTGGAGCGCGTGCCCGAACTCGTGAAACAGCGTATTCACCTCGTCAAAGGTCAGCAACGTTGGCTCGCCGGCCGCCGGCGCCGGGATGTTCAGATGGTTCGCATACACCGGCTGCGTGCCGAGCAAACCCGACGGTGCGACGTAGGCCGAGTTCCAGGCGCCGCCCCGCTTGCTGGGCCGCGCGTAGCAGTCGGACATGAAGAGTCCGAGCGGCGAGCCGTCGGCGTCGAAGACCTCGAACACGCGCACGGTCGGCTCGTAGACCGGGAGATCCTTCCGCTCCTTGAAGCTGAGCCCGTAGAGCCTGCCCGCGGCGAAGAACACGCCGTCGATCAGCACGCGATTCAGCTCGAAGTACGGCTTCACGTCCGCGGCGTCGTAGGCATAGCGCGCGCGACGGACTTTTTCCGCGTAGAAGCTCCAGTCCCACGGCGCGAGTTGGAAGCCGCCGCGCTCGCGGTCGATGATGGCCTGCATGTCCGCGGCCTCGCGGCGCGCATTCGCCACCGCCGCTGGCGCGAGGTCGGCGAGCAGCTTGTTCACCGTGGCGACGGACTTCGCGGTCTGTTCCTCGAGCTGGTAATCGGCGTGCGTGGGATAACCGAGCAGGGCCGCGCGTTCGGCCCGGAGCTGCACGATGCGCGCGACCGTCGCGCGGTTGTCGAACTCGCCGCCGTGCAGGCAGCGCGTCGTCGACGCCTCTTGCAGCCGCTCGCGCCAGGCGCGGTTTTCCAGGGCCGCGAGCGCCGGCTGGCCGCTGGTGTTGAGCAGCCGCAGCACGAACTTGCCGTCTTTTTTCTCCGCCTTCGCCGCCGCGGCCGCCGCGGCAATCTCGTTGTCCGGCAATCCCGCGAGGTCTTCGCGCCGGTCGACCGCGACGGCCGACGCGTTGGTTTCCTTCAGGACGTTCTGGGCAAAGGCCGTCTGCAGTTTCGCGAGCTCGGCATTGATCGCCTTGAGCCTGGTCTGGTCGGCCGCGGAGAGCTTGGCGCCGGACCGGACGAAATCCTTGTAGTACCGCTCGAGCAACCGCAGCGACTCGGCGTCGAGTCCAAGGCGGTCGCGCGTCTCGTGCAGGGTCTTGATGCGCGCAAACAACGCGGGGTTGAGCCGGATCGCGTCGTGATGCGCTGCGAGCTTCGGGGCGTTCTCCTTTTCCAGGGCGCGCTTCGCGTCGTTGGAATTCGCGCCGACGAGGTTCGAGAACGTCCGCTGGACGCGGCCCAGGAGCTTTCCGGAGCGCTCGAGGGCGACGATGGTGTTTTCGAACGTGGGTTCCGCAGTCTGCCGCGCGATGGCGTCGATTTCGCGCAAATCCTCCGCCATCCCGGCCGCGAAAGCGGGTGCGAAATGTTCGTCCCGAATGAGGTCGAACGGCGGATACTGGTACGGCAGCGAGCTCTCGCGGAAGAACGGATTCGAGGCGTCGGCAGCGGAGCCGACGCCGGGCATTGCGGCGAGCAGGAGGGCCATGGAGCGCAGGAAGTGCGAGGACATGTAAAACGTCCAACGTGCCGGGCCGGTGGTATTGCGCAAGGCCGGCGCGGCCCGACGCCAGCCGGGGGCGCATCTCACGTTTTTCCGGTGGGAACTCCCGCCCTCCGCGACGCGCTGCCGTCTGTAGGTGGCGCGCTCGTCGCGCCACGCCTGCCCGCCCGCGGCGCGTTGCGCGGCCAGCGCGCAACCTCCAGCCAGCAGGGCGCCGCAGCTGACCCCGCCGGGCGTGCGCTGCGCGCACGCCACCGCTGATTGATTTTCCCGCGTGATCGGCGTAATCCGCGGTGAATTTCCCAAACCGCTTACCGCGGATTACGCGGAAGATCGGGAGGCTGCGGGGTCACCGACACCGGATTGTCGTGCGATGGCAACGCCGTTGCCACGATCAGGCATTCCACGCCGAACGGCAGGTAGCCAAGATAGCCCAGCAGCGGCATCTCGAAGACATGCCAGCGATCGACGAACGGCACGGTGTAGATCCATTTGGCTTCGCTGCGGACATTCCACAACTCCCAGAAAAACCCGCACGCGAGTGCGGCGAGGGCCCACGTGCCGGTGCGACGCCAATCACCCGCCGCGATTTCGCTCCACGCGCCGGAGCGGCGAACGAGCATTCCGGCACCGAGCAGGAGCGCGAGCGGTGCCGACCACAGCATCGGGTAAAACTGCAGCGGGCGCGCGCCGGTGAACACCAAGCCCGCCGCGCCAATCCCGACGAGGACGCAACCGGTGGGTTTGCCCTCGAACCACGGCCACGCTGGGCCGCGAGCCAGACGCGACTGCAGCGACGCGCGGGTGCCGAGCCATTCGCCAACCGCGGCGACGGCGGGCAGCACAGTGGAGAAGCACACGGTCGCATGGAGCGCGTAGCCGACCGGTCCGAAATCCGCCACGCCGAGGTAATGCCAGTTGTGCACGAACCGGTTGAGCCACTCGAAGACCCACCAGAAAAGTGCACTGGCCGCAAAGAGCTTCGCCCAACTCCGCGGCGCGCGTTGCAACAGACACGTGCCGCTCGTCGCGGCCGTCAATGCGTTCACACTTACGATGAAGCCGAGCCATAATGGAAAAAACGTGTAGCGCTGCAGCGGCGCGAACCATGGGAACCGCGTCCACGCGAAGATCCACCACGCCACGGTCCAGGCCAGTGCGGCCCAGCCCCACGCGGGGAACCCGCGGCGTCGGGCCGACGGCGTGACCGAAGCGGCGGCGGTCGGAGCCGCGTTTCCGCGCGCGCGGGAGCAAAGCCACAAGAGCGCCAGCGCGGCAAACGGAGCGAGCACCCCGGTGCAGGCGAGCCACGACCAGCGGGGGTAGTCACGCGGGATTTCGAGCGGTGGCGGGAAGCGAAAGAATTGTTCCAGCGGCCGATGGGCCAGCGCCGCCCCCACGAGCGGCAACCACAGGAGCGCCGCAAGCAAGGCGACGACGGCTCCGCGGGAGAACATGCCGCGAGTCTGCCGCTCGATTCCTCGCCTGCAAACCCGGGGTGGACCTCCGGCAAGAATCGCGACGCACGACTCGGCTGGACGAAACCGTTTTTATTTCGCACGCTTGGCGTTTTCCAGCATGATGACGGATGCTCCTACCATGACGCGCAGCCTGCTGATCGTCGACGACAACGAATCGGTGCGCGAGTCGCTGCGATTCCTCCTGGAGCGCCGCGGCTACATCACCGTGGTCGCCGCCAGTGGCGCCGAGGCGCTGGCGCTCGCGGCGCAGCAGGCGTTCGATGGCGCGATTGTCGACATCAACATGCCCGGCATGAATGGCATTGCCGTCTGCCGCACGCTGTACGCGCGCGCGGCGGAGAGCGGTCATAAACTCGCGATATGGATGATGACCGGTGCGCGCACGCGGGAGGTCGCGAAGGCTTCGGCCGAGGCCGGCGCGCTGGGGATTTTCTGCAAGCCTTTCGATTTGGAAGAACTCTTCCGCAGCTTCGACGAGCAATTCGGACCGCCGCCGTCGCCGCCGGAGGCGGGGCCGAGCGCGGTTTAGGCATAACCTCGTCAAGGGTTCCGCAGGAACCGGCTGATCTAGAGTGTAACGTAATACGTTACACTCCCTCTGAAAATGAAGGGAGATTTGAGCCGCAACTTGGCGAATGGATGTTGGTTTGAATTGTAGCCGATGTGGGCGGGGTGCCCTCACCCCGCGACCGTGTGCGATTGCGCGGGGTAAGGGTACGCCGTCCACAACGACTCTGTTCGTCGCGCGTCGCGACGATTGGTCCCGCCAATCGATCTCTCGATTCCGAGAGAACGATTACGAGAACGGTGGCAAGGCAGGAGTCGGCGGTTCGGCGGCGACTGGACGAATTGGGCTTCGTGCGCACGTTGCGCGCATGCAACTCACGGGGTTTCACCACCTGACGGCGGTCACGGCGGATGCGCCGCGCAATCACGCTTTCTATACGCAGACGCTCGGCCTGCGACTGGTGAAGAAAACGGTGAACCAGGACGACGTGTCCGCGTACCATCTTTTCTATGCCGATGGGCTCGCCTCGCCCGGCACCGACATCACGTTCTTCGACTGGCCGGTGCCGCGCGAGCGGCGGGGCACGCGCAGCATCGTGCGGACCGGTCTCCGCGTTGACAATGCGGCCTCGCTCGCGTGGTGGGAAAAACGATTCGCGGAGCTTGGTGTGGCGCACGGCCACAGCGTGGAGCAGGACGGCCGGGCCACGCTCGAGTTCGAGGATTTTGAAGGGCAGCGACTGGCACTGGTCGTCGACGCGCCGCCGGCGGAACCGCATCCGTGGCCCAAGAGCCCGGTGCCGGCCGAGCACCAGATCCGCGGCCTCGGCCCGATCACGATCAGCGTGCCCGACGCGCGGCCGACCGATGAGGTGCTGACCAACGTCATGAACATGCGGCGGGTTCGCGAGTATGCGCAGGCGGCGGCCGGGCCGGTCGGTACCGAGCGCGACGTGTATGTGTATGAAATGAGTGCGGCCCCGTCGACAGGCTCAGGCCAGGCCCTTTCGACGGGCTCAGGGCGGGTGGGCGCGCAGGGCGAACTGCACGTGCTGATCGAGCCGGGTGCGCGGGCCGCGTCGTCGGGCGCCGGCGGCGTACATCATGTCGCGTTTCGCACGCCGACCTTCGAGGAATACGATGCGTGGGCGAAACGGCTCAACGAACTGCGGATGCCCTCGAGCGGTCCCGTCGACCGGTTCTATTTCCGCAGCCTCTATTTTCGCGAGCCGAACGGGATCCTGTTCGAGATTGCGACCGACGCGCCCGGGTTTGCGGCGGACGAGCCGATGGATTCGCTCGGCGAGCGACTCGCGCTCCCACCGTTTCTCGAGCCCCGGCGCGAGGCGATCGAGCGGGGGTTGAAGCCGTTGGTGACGGCGTGAGTACGCACCCTCTCATTTGGGCAATCACGTTTGCGACGATTTCAAGCCGCAGATTTCTTTACCGGGATGACCTGGGCGGCAAAGCCGCAACCAAACCCAATCCCCAATCCTTTTGAACAAAAGGTAGCGAAGGAAACAAAGGTGCGAAGACGTGGGACTCTTCGTTCCCTTTGTTGCCTTCTGTTCAAAGCCAAATGCACGTGGGAACACGCTAGGTTCAGCCACAGCAGTGCAGATGACGCGGATAATGGCAGGCGATAGTCCGAAAATCCGCGTGCTCTGCGTAGTCCGCGGTCAAATGCCTTGGCAATCTCTTCGGTTGCGGCGCCGAGCTGCGGTCGGATCCAATCCCGGTTGGTGAGTGGTCCGTTGTCAGTGGTCCGTGGTCTGAGGCGAAGCCTCGCTGCGCTAACTAATCATCCGGCACAATCCGCGCGATCCGGCCCGGTGCGTTGAGCGCGAGGTAGAGCAATCCATCCGGGCCGGTGACCACGTCGCGCACGCGGCCCATGCCGCGAAAAACGATTTCCTGATGCACGACCCGGTCGCCGTCGGTCACGATTCGCTTCAACTGTTCGCCGCCCAGACAGCCGATGAAAAGATGATTTTTCCACTGGGGAAACTTGTCGCCCGTGTAGAACCCGATGCCCGAAGGCGCGACGGACGGTGTCCAAAAGGCGAGCGGAGAGTCCATCCCGGGGCGCGACGGTTCAAACTTGATCCGGCTGTCGGTGCCGCTCGAGACAATGGGCCAGCCGTAATTGCGTCCGCCTTCGATGCGGTTGAGTTCGTCGCCGCCGCTCGGGCCATGCTCGCTCGCCCACATCTTTCCGGTGATGGGATGAAAGTCCAAGCCTTGCGGATGCCGGTGGCCGTACGTCCAGATCGACGGCCACGCGCCGGCCGTTCCGACGAACGGATTATCGGGCGGGATCCGGCCGTCGTCGAAGACGCGGTGAATTTTTCCGCACGGGCTCGAGAGATCCTGGGCGTCGCCGGGTTTGCCGCGATCGCCAATCGTGAAAAAAAGATGGCCGGCGCGATCGAAGAGGAACCGGCAGCCATAATGAATCCAGCCCGGATAGTAGCGCTGGGGCGGTGCGCGAAAAATTTCCTGCTGCTCGACCCACCGGCCGTCGCGGATTTTTCCGCGGACCACCACCGTCATCGAAACGCCCGGGGCCGCCCCCGCCTCGCAGTACGCGAGATAGACCCAGCCGTTGTGCGCGTAGTCCGGGTGCGCGATGACATCGAGCAGTCCGCCGTCCTGTTTGACGAAGGCGTGCGGTGTGTCGCGAATCGGCGCCGGCTGGAGGTGCCCGTGCTGGATCACCCGCAACCGGCCCTCGCGTTCGGTGACGAGCATTTCGCCGTTGGGCAGAAAGGCGATGCCCCACGGCGTCTCGAGATCGGACACATAGGTTTCCACCCGGAGGGCATGGAGTTCGCTGGATACGATGACCGATGCCGGCGGAATGGGGTGCTTGATCCGGCCGGCCTCGTATTCGACGTTTAGCGTACGGATGTAGCGCACCATCGAGCGGATCTCGTCGTCGGTCAGCACCTCCCCAAAAGGCTGCATGCCCGCCTCCGGGAAGCCCTGGCGGATGTTGCGGATTATCGCCTCGTCGCTGCCGCCGTGGGTCCACAAGCCGTCGACCAGGTTTGGCGCGGGACTGCCGACGAGGTTTTGGTTGTGGCAGTTGCTGCAGAACTCCGCGACGATGACGGCCGGTGGACGCGGTGGCGCCGCGGCGAGGTCGGCCGCGAGCACGAGCAGGAAACCGCACGAGAAACTCGCGCGCAAAAGCAACCAGGGCATGGGGAAGGCGGGATGTGAGCGGGCTCGTGGCTGCGGTTCAAACCGTTTCCGGTAAACGGCGATAAACACGCACTGCGCGTGCGTACGCTTGAAACCAGCGTGCAGTGTACAGCATAGTTCTCCTGGCCACATGAAACCACTCACCATCCTCGTTGCCGACGACGAAGACGCCGTCCGATCGCTGCTGGGGGAGTGGCTGAAGCTCGCTGGACACTCCGTGACTGCGGTGGGGAACGCGACGGAAGCCTCCGCGGTGCTGAAAGAGCACCAGTTCGACCTCTTGATTACGGACGTGCTGATGCCGGACGGCGACGGGCTGGATCTGATTGCCGAGTTGAGGAAGGCGCAGCCGGCCACGCGGATCCTGGCGATCTCCGGCGGCGGACGCTATGTCGAGGGCGACGATTGTCTTCGCATGGCGCGCGGGCTCGGCGCGCATGCGGTGGCGTTGAAGCCATTCAACTGGGAGCAGCTCCAGATGGGAATCGAACAGGCGTTCGCGCCGCCTTCGCGGCCGCCGTGGTGAAACGTCGCGCGGGGCGGATCCAGACACCGCGCCGCCCAATTCCCATTGTAGGTGGCGCGCTCGTCGCGCCACGCCCGTCCGCCTTCGGCGGGCTTGTGCGCCCACGGCGCGTTGCGCGGCAAGCGCGCAACCTACAGCCAGCAATGCGTCACGCGCAACCTGCAGCAATGCGCCGCGCGCAAACTGCCGCGGTGCGCCGCAGCTTCCCCATGCAAAAAAACAGGGCCGGCCGCCGGGCGGGCCTCACTTCTTTGCCGCCCAGAGCAGCGCGTTGCGCAGCAGGGTGGTGAAGCTCGGATGCTTGAAGTCGTCGGGCGCGCCGAGCGTCGTGTAGAACGATTTCCCGCCGTCGCGCCGCTGGAAGGTCCACGCGATCGGTTCCGGCGGCTGGCCGGGAATCGTGCCGGTCAGGATCGCATGCGCACCGGTGCGCAGCGGACTGACCTTGTAGAGCGACGAGGTCGATTCGAAGGGCAGCTTCACGCCGCGGAGCAACGGGTCGTTGGCCGCTGCGGCCGTGACCGTCGTGAGTGTGCCGCGACCGTGGTGATTGGTGTAACTGCCGCCGATCACTTCCGCATCCCACTCCGGCCACGCTGCGCCGCCTTGGGTCAGTTTTTGGTTTTTGGCGAGGGCGAACGCGTGGCTTGCCGTGCGGATGCCGACGAGCGGTTTGCCCGCGGCCAGGTAGGCGCGCACGGCGTCGAGCTGCGCTTGGGGTGGGGTGCGCCGCCGCACGCTCACGAGCACGACGTCGGCATCGGCGAGTTCGTTCATCCCGGTGAAGCTGTTTTCGTCGCCAACTTGCGCACCGGGCACGGTCACGACACGAAAGTCCTTTTCCAGAAACTTCGTCGCAAATTCCGGCAGCGTTCTGGCGGTGTCGTACTCGGGCTCGGAGATCAGCATCACGAGTTTCTTGCGCGGTTCGGCGGCGAACGCGGCCGCAACGACCAGGAGGCCGAGCACGAGGAAGCGGAGGGAGTGGAGTTTCATATGAGGGGAATGTTTGCAGGGTGGGGGCCCGAGCTCCGGCCGGGCGCTAGCCCGGAAATCTCGCACCGCGGCACCACGGGCCACAACCAAACCCAAGCCATCTTACAGGAGGTCGCAGAGAGCGCAGAGAAAATCCATGAAGTGAATTCTTCCCTCTGCTTCCTCTGCGAGCTCCTGTAAAATTCAGTGATTTGAAATCGTCGCAAACGTGAACGATCCAAACCGATCGTAGCACACCGTAGCGGAAAGCGTGAGCTTTTCGCGACTGACGTTCGGCGAAACGCTCACGCGTTCCGCTACCACAAGCGGCGACGGCCTTCATACTGAGTGTGAAATTCCCAGGCTAGTGCAGCGCAGGGGTTAATTGTTCGGGCTGCGGCGTGGCTCGGGGTGGAATGCGCGCCGACGTGGCCAGCATCGCCTCGAGTCGATCGCGGATGGCGATCATCAGGGGATCGCCTTCGGTGCCGCGGGTGCGTTCCGGCGAGACTTCGATCGGCTCGCCCACGTCGACCAGCGCGCGCATCGGCGGGTGCGGCCGCGCGCGATCCGTCATGTCCTCCTCGAACCGTTCGACGGTTTCCAGAATCCGTTCGGGCGTGGGATCGGCGGCGAGGTAATCTGGGGGGTAGCACGACAATTGCTGGGCGAGGTACATGTCGGCGAGGTGCTGCCATCGCCGCTGCAGTTCCGCCTCGCCGAGGTTGCCGCCAATCATGTCCGGCACGATCGCGATCCGCAGCAGTTTCACGCGGCCGACGACCTCCTTCTCGCGGCGACCTTTCACCCACTCGTGCTCGAGCGGGACCAGCAGCCGGTCGATCAGGCCGGCGAGCCGTTGTTCGATGCCGCCGGACTGGGGCGCGCCGAAGTACTCCACCTCCTTCAGCGCGAGCAGCGCGCCGCCGATTTTCGCGAGGCGATCCCTGAGCGGCAGCTGCTCCTGCGGCCGCCAGGTCAGCCGGTGTTCGATGTCGCGCAGGACCGGCGGGACGGCGGTCGCGATGTCGCCGTCGAAAAAATAACGCAGCGCCACCGGGTGAATCACCACTTTGCCCGGCGGGTTCGCGGCGGCGCGCTGTTTCGCCGCCCCGCGCGCCATCAACGCGGTGCCTTCCATCAGGTGATTCAACTTGTCGTTGTGGCGCGAAATCACGCCCTCCGGAAAAATCACGAATGGCCGCCGCCCCTCCGCCGTGACCTGCATCGCGGTCTTCAACGCCTCGCGGTCGGTGCCTTCGCGATAGATGCTGAAGCCGCCCAGCCGCGGCAGCAGGAACGATTGCAGCCAGTGCTGGTGAAACACGTGCCAGCTCGCGACGATGTAGAACGGCCGGCCGACTGCGACCGACAGCATGCCGAGCACCGGCGGGTCACACGGCCGGCAATGATTCGGCGTCAGCATCACGCCGTGCCCCGCGTCGAGCGACGCGCGCAACCGTTCGACGCCGCGACATTCCACGGAAACGATCCCGGCGCTTTTCCGCAGGTAAATCGGCAGCAGCGGTCGAAACAGGCGCCACCACAGTTCGCTGCGCTGCGGCGGCACGAAGCGATACGGTTTCGTGATAACGACGTTCTGCACGCAGGCCCCAGCCTGGCGCGGCGGCGGCGCGGAGGTCAAGCGGCGGTCGGTTGCGACCTGGACCTGGCGGCAAATTTCACCCCCGTTGCGGAAAGCGTGAACCCGCGAAAGCAGGCGTCGGTGTAAGCGTGGCGGAAACGGGTCGGCGTTTTCGCCGCGCGGCAATACCCGAGGCGCTCGAGTAGCGCCGGCATCCTGCCGGCATCCGATTCGTTCGCCATCTGCCGGCTGGAAGCCGGCGCTACTCCGCGGTAACAATTCGGTTACCAAATACCGGTCGCCCTGCCGTGGGCGCGTTGTGTCGATGGCGCCCGCGGGTGCGCACTCATTTGCGGCGAACCGCGTCCAACCCACTGCCCTTCCGCCCACTTCACCGCTGGCCCATGAGACTTGTCCCCGGTTTGCTCGCGTGCGTTGCCTTCACGCCTTTGCTCGCAGCGCCCAACGCCAGACCGCTCGGCGCGCGGGAAAACTACGAGAAGCATTGCGTCGATTGCCACGGCGAGGACGGCAAGGCGCAGACGCGGCTCGGCCGCAAATCCGGCGCGAAGGATCTCACCAACAAGCCGCAGATGGCGAAGCTGAGCGACGAGGAGGTTTTCAAGACGATCAAGTTCGGCCGGAAGAACAAGCGGGGAGAAGAGAAGATGGATGCGTTTGGCGACGGGCTTTCCGATCAGGAGATTTCGGAACTGGTCGCGTTCGTGCGGACGTTCGCGAAATAGACCGGAAATTTCCTACCGCGGCCTGCGGCCGCAAACAAAGGACTATTTTGATGGGACACAGAGGACACGGAGGGAAGATGGAGGTTACGGAGCAAGACAGCACAGGCGTTTGGCTCTGTGCCCTCTGTGACGAAATGCTGCGCCGCCGAAGCTCGTTGTTCATTTTCACCGCACTCGGCCTGTGGGCGGTTGGATTGGTGTCGTGCGTGACGGTCGGCGATCGCGCGCTCTTCGCGCCGCCCGCCATCGAGGGCGCGACGATTGTCGGCTCGGCGGCCTGTGCGAAGTGCCACGCCAACATCACGCGCGGCTTTCACGATGCGACGCACGCGCACCTCACGCTGAAAACCGATGACGGGAAGACGAAGAACGTCTCCTGCGAGTCGTGTCACGGCGCCGCCAGCCTGCACGTGAAGGCCGGCACGCGGGCCACGATCATCAATCCGAAGATCGCACCGGACACCTGCGTGCAATGCCACGTCAACACGCGGGCGGAGTTCAGCCTGCCCTTCACCCATCCGGTGCTGACGGGAAAGATCGCCTGCACGAGCTGCCACGACCCGCATGCGGGCGACGCCAGCCCCGGCAAGGGCGGTACGCGGACCCTGGCAACGTCGGTCAACCAGGCGTGCGCGAAATGCCACCCGGCGCAGACCGGGCCGTTTGTCTTCGAGCACGAGGCGATGCGCGAGGGTTGCACGGTCTGCCATTCGCCGCACGGGGCGGTGAACGACAAAATGCTGAAGGCGCGCAGCACGACATTGTGCTACCAGTGCCACTTCCAGCAGCAGACCCGGGGTACCGTCATCATGCACGGTGGCGTGGACCACAGCCCGAACGTGATTCGCGGCGCGTGCTGGTCGGCCGGGTGCCACGAGGCGGTGCACGGGTCCCAGGTGAATTCGACGCTCCGGTATTGAAGTGCGAAGATGAACAATTTCGTCACCGCATCTGACCATGTAGGCGGCGTGCCCTCACGCCGCGGGTTGCGGCGTGCGCCTGCTCAATTCTGCGGGGTGAGGGCACCCCGCCCACATGGGCTTTGGGCCGGGCTGACGGTGCTGCTGGCATTTGCCTGCACCGCCCCCGCCCAGGTGGCCATCACCGGCAGCGTGTCGGCCGGCGGCGGGATTTCGTTCGTCGATGGCGATCAAGCCGCGTTCCAGCAGCGCCTGCGGCAACGGAAATACGGCTACGGCGGGCTGGAGGAGTTCAGTGTCACCCGCACCACCGGCACCTCGCTCTTCCGGTTCGAGGGCCGGCTTGTCGGCGGCAACGAGGATTACCGGCTGACGGCGCGTTGGGAGAAATTCGATGCGTTGTACCTCGAGGCGAACTACCAGCAGTTCCGGACGTTTTACGACGGCTCAGGCGGCCGGTTCCTGCCGCGCGATTTGAGCTTCTCGTGGTTCGACGAAGAACTGGCGCTCGACCGCAGCTATTTCTCGTTCGAGATCGGCACGCTGATCCCGGATCGGCCGATGTGGCGGCTGCGCTACGATCGCAACACGCGGACGGGCGCGAAGAACTCGCTGCGCTGGGGCGATTCGAACCGGGCCGGGCAGCCCTTCGTGCCGCGCGCGTTCATCCCCTCGTACCTGCTGCTCGACGAGGATCGCGACATCTTCACCGTGGAGGCCAGTCAGCGCACGGACGAGGCGGAGTGGAACGTCGGCGGGCGCTACGAGCGCACGCATTACCGCAACCGGCACACGGCGCGGCGGCGCGCGGGGGAGAACCAGGATCGCTACGTGACGATGAACGACGCGATGGACAGCGATCTGTTCTCCGGCCACGGGTTCTATGAACGGATTTTCAGCGAGCAGCTCCGCGTGTCGGCGGGCGGGCTCGTGACGTCGATCGATGCCGACCTGGCCGGCAGCAAGATCTACGGTGGGTCGCCGGACCCCGAGTATTCCGCGACGTTCGCCCGGCGGCAGCCGCAGGATGTCGGGTACTTCGGCCTGGCCGGCAATTCGCGGATGAAGCAGTACGTCGGCAACGTGAACCTCGTGTACCAGCCGGGCAAATACTGGACCGTTCGCCCCGGCCTGAAATACGAGCACCTGCGGCAGGACAGCGGCGAGAGCCACACCGACACCGATTTCGGCGGTGGCGCCGCCGCGGCCGCGATTCGGCAGCAGGTCGAAAACGCCAGCCGCAACGCCTGGAACGAGATCACCGAGGAAGTTGAAGTGCGTTACACGCGGTGGGCGGATGTCGCGCTGAATGTCCGGGCGCAGGCCAACCAGGGCATCGGCAATCTCGTCGAGCAGAGCATGCTCGTCACGCCGACGCAGGCGCGCGTGCTCGATCTCGATCGCGAGACGGAGTACCAGCGGCTCGGGCAGCGCTACACGTTTAACGCGAGCTGGTACGCGCGACCCGGGCTGACGCTCGCCGCGCAGTACAATTACCGGCTGAAGCTCGCCGATTACGATCACCGCCGCGATAGCACGCCGAATGGCCCGCGCTCCTTCGACCGTTACCCGGCTTACATCGTCGACCAGGACATGGAGACGCACGACGGCTTCGTCCAGCTCACCTGGCGCCCGAAGTCGATGCTGACGCTGGTCACGCGCTACGGCCATCACCGCACGACGATCAGGTCGACGATGGCGGAGCTGCCCGAAGTCCAGCACGGCCGACTCACGCGGCACATTCTCACGCAGACGGCGACGTGGAATGCGACCGCGCGGTTATTCGTGTCCGGCAGCGTGAATCTGATGTACGATCAGCTGGCGGTGCCGGCGAACCGGTTCACCTACAACAGCGACAACAATTACCTCCAGGCGAACCTCAGCACCGGCTACGCGGTCGGCAAGGTCACCGACCTGTACATCGACGTGACGCATTTGCGCGCAGACGACTACCTCGACAACCCTGCGGTCACATTGCCGATGGGAGCCGGGCACAACCTGCAGACGGCGTTTCTCACCTGGGTGCGCCGGCACAGCGACCGGCTGATCTACACGGCGAAGTATGGCTACGCCCGGAACCGCGACGGCACGTTCGGTGGACTGAACGATTTCAGGGCCCACCTCCTGTACGGGAAAGTCCAGTACAAGTTCTGAGCTGGAAATGGGCAGTTGGTTCGAAGTGGAACGCGACCTCCGGGTGCGTTCTTCCGACTGACGTCCGACGGCGTCCGGAGGTCGCCGTCCACCGTTCTGCTTCCGTCGTTGCGAGTGATATCATACCAATGTTTGGTGACTTTTGACTTCTCCGAGGTGGGGCCGGTTCTCCGAACCGGCCTGAGTTTCATGGTGCAATTCACGCTGAAACCCAGGCCCGCTCGGAGAGCGAGCCCCACCTGAATAGGCCAAAATAATCAAGCCGCTGGTCT
>Ga0082335_1006786_pt1 | contig 14399 bp, 12 predicted proteins | sample Subgrocontami58m_FD_72375 | JGI IMG/M metagenome (GOLD analysis project Ga0082335, IMG submission 72375) | Subsurface groundwater microbial communities from S. Glens Falls, New York, USA - GMW37 contaminated, 5.8 m (SPADES assembly) (version 2) ...
CGTCTTCAGACATGCCCAATGCCTGTCCAATATCCTTGTAAGGGGTCTTTGTGACGGGGAGACCATCCTGGATGTGTTTAATAAGCTGTACGTCAATGTCTTCTTTTTTATTTGTCATAGTTTGTTGTAAATTAATAAATTTTAAATCGAACGCCAATCTTGAATTTCTTTGTTGTGGGTAAACTTCGGACAGTGAGACCCGTTCGGTCCTCGATTTCTTTTAATCTGCTATGCAGTTCCTCGTCATCCTTTGCCGACATGGTAAACCACATATTATAGGGGATATTGCAGTTTTTGCCTTTCCGCAGATAATTGTGGGAGACGCCGCTGTAACTGTTGATAATCGCACTCACCTCGTCAATGCGGTCTTCCGGGACCTTGATTGCCGCAAGTGTCGCCTCTCTGCCCATGGCTTGCGTATTGATAATGGGTGCAAGCCGCCGTACGTATCCCTTTTCAATCATAAACTTGATGCGTTCAATGATGGTGTCTTCGTCTATATTCAACTCCTTGCTCAATTCCAGGAACGGTCGTGAAACAAGAGGCAGGTTGGATTGTAAGCGGTGAAGTATCTTTCTGTCAGTGTCGCTGAGTATCATATTCTTTTTTTAATTTCCTCGATTCCTTGCTGTTCAATGAGTATTCTAAAGCGGTGTTCCGTTTTACTTGAGAGGATAATATCCGCGCATACATCCAGCGCCTTTAATGTGGCGGATTCATCTGCCTGGGGTAATAAATCCATGGCAAATCGTGGGTGACGCCCGACCTTTCCCCCGACCATTACGCGATACCTTTTCTTCTCAGCCTTTATTGTGCCGGTAGGGCACACCTTGGCGCATAGTCCGCAGTGCACACATTTTTCTTTATCAATAGTTACCTGTACATTCTTGACTGTAATTGCGTCTTCACGGCATGTCTCCACGCACTTCATGCATTCGATACACTTGCAATCGGGGTCTACGGAGACGGGTTCCACCGCATGGACGCCAAAATCTTTGATTTGCGGCATGGAACAACTATTCGGGCATCCCGACACAGCCAGTTTCATCGAGTGGTGCGGCAGAATTTGTCCTTCAATCTTGTCGATCAACTTTTTGGTAAAATGTAATTCCTCCAGTCTGTTCCGGAGTTTGTCAGACAGAATACCTGAATCCTTTATAAGAAACGGGCAATTGACCTCAGCGCCTCTGCAGGATTTTACCTGATAGAGAACAGGATTCCCTTCTGTATCAAAATATTTGGGATACTTTCGGAGGATAGAGAGTTTTTCATTATCGGCGGGTTGCTTTGCCGGAGTGCGTTGTGAATTCGGCTTACCCATGAATGACTCTCTGGCGGCAACGACTTCCGCTTCAGTTACTACGTTCTTTCCGCGCTCACGGGCGAGCGTCTCTACCTTTTCACGAACGACCTTTTGCACAAAGGGAGGCACCTTTTCCAGCAGCAACGTTGCAGGTTTATCCCATTCCAATTCGTGATCTCCTTAAAATAAAATTGCCACAATACATACATTGCGGCAAGTTTTTTGGCGTAAACATACTATTTTTCCGATTTATTATATTGGTAAAAAAGAGAATTGTCAATTTGAAATTTCAAAGCGGCTTTTCCGTAGTATTCTTAAATATTTTAAACCTTGACATTTATTTAAGTGTTGCTTATATTTTGATTGTACTTTAATAATTTTCAATCGTAGTGGCTTTGTGGCTCCGTAGCAAAGTTCCCGAAGACCTATTCAATCTGAGGAGGCTGTTCAATGGGTGAAAAAACCTTTCATGAAAAATTGCTGGATTTAATCGAGCAAATTAAACGTTTCCCAGAAGCAAAAAGAGAGAGCATCGAAATGCTGGCAGGTGAACTTGGTAAAAAACATGAAGACATGAGAAAGAGTTTGGTAATGTTGCAGGACACGCTTGATTCACTCAGATTAAATGTGAAATATTTACTCTTTGATTTGGAGGCGACAAAGAAGGAAAATATAGTCCTCAGAAAAAAACTGGAAGAACAGGGAAATAATAAATAATCCATCAAGCTCATTACCTCAATCGAGCGACAGTTTAAGATTTGACTTGGAAAATTCAGCGAAAGGCTTATCGTTAATGGAAGACCTTAAATTATCTAATATACCCGCACAAGCGCAAACTGTCATAGAACCTTTCCTCAAAGACATCCTTGCCAATTACAAAGAAGACATCATTTCGATATACATTATTGGCAGCGCCGTAACAAAAGGTTTTCATGCGAAATATTCTGACATCAATACATTAATTGTTGTGAAAGGAATCAAAATTCCCTTTTATGATTTTATTGCGTCGTTAGGCAAGCGATATGGCAAGAAGAAAATACGCGCGCCGCTTATCATGACCCCTGATTATATTAATAGGTCACGCGAGGTATTTCCGGTGGAATTCCTGGAGATGAAACTGATTCATCAGCTCGTGTACGGCGACGATGTCTTAAAAAATATTAAGATAGAAAAAGCTGATATCCGGCTTCAATGTGAAAGGGAATTGAAAGGTAAGCATCAGCACCTTTGCCAAGGCTATATAAAGGCTATGGGAGACAAGAGGACATTTACAGATTTACTTGTAGGTTCGCTTTCGGGCTATTTCCCTTTATTTCGCGGCATACTCTTTTTGTACGACCATGAGATTCCCAAGGAAAAAGGGGATGTTCTGCATGCCCTCAATGAATGCTGCGATGTTGATATGAACGTGTTCAGAAACATAATGGACATAAGGTCACACAATTTCTATCCGCCCTTTGAGGCGCTCAAGGAAGTTTTTAAAAACTTATATCATGTGTTAGATGCGATTACGAAAAAGGTTGATGAATTCAAGATAGAACATGTATAAAAAAAACTTTTGCAATTATTTTGTGGTGTTAGTAATTTTTTTGTGCCTTTGTTCAATCGCAAAAGCACAGGAGTTACCCGTTCCCCAGAGATATGTGGAAGACAGGGCTAACATTGTTAGCGATATCGCAGAAAAGGGTCTTAATGGGTATCTCCAGGAACTCGAACAGAAAACCGGCGCTCAAGTGATCGTCCTGGCGATTGATACAACGGGAGACATTCCTGTAGAATCGTACGCCTTAGAGCTTGCTACAAAGTGGAAATTGGGACAGAAGGGGAAAGACAACGGAGTTCTCGTTGTTGTTGCAAAGAATGACCGCGCTTATCGGATTGAGGTAGGGTACGGGCTTGAAGGGGTGCTGCCCGATGGCTTTTGCGGTACGATTGGCAGGACATATTTTGTACCCAAATTTCAAAAGGGACAATTTAGCGAGGGCATATATCAGGGCGTAGTTATCCTGGTTAATAAAATTGCTGAAGAAAACGGTGTGAAGATTACCGGAATGCCCAGTATGGCCGATATGAGAAAGAAGGCGAATGAACGTCAGAACCCGTACTTTTCACTGTTATATCTGCTTTTATTATTTCCGTTTTTATTAAGCTTCCTGTTTGGCAGGAGACGCTCCTCGTGGTACTGGTGGGGTGGCCCACCTATTATTTATGGCGGACCAAGGGGATTTGGTTCAGGTGGTTCGGGTGGCTTTGGAGGCTTCGGGAGTTTTGGGGGTGGCGGTGGCGGCTCATTTGGAGGCGGCGGCGCTTCCGGTAGATGGTAATAAATCAAATAGAACGCAGATTTTCATAGATATATACAGATAATGATATTAACTTTTTTGTAAAATCCTGATAATCGTTCGACTGACCCTTCGATAGACTCAGGATGTAGTGTCGTGCATGGTGAGCGTTCGTCTGAGCTCACGCCGAAGACTTGTCGAACCATCACGACGAAGTCTGTGTTCATCTGTGTCAAATTAAGTAATCAGAAAGGTAAATTATGAAGAAGATAATACCTGTTATTGCTGTTGTCGTATTTTTGGGCATTATCTTCGGGGCGTGGTATATCAAGGGATATAACAAGGTTGTTGCCTTGAATGAGAACGTCAAAAATGGTTGGTCTCAGGTAGACACACAGCTCAAGCGCCGATATGACCTTATTCCCAACCTTGTGGAGACCGTGAAGGGTTATGCCTCTCACGAAAAAGAGGTTTTTGAAAAACTCGCTGAGGCCAGAAAGGGTTATTTTAGTGCGGGTACAATAGAAGATAAAACAAAGGCCGCCACACAGATTGAGGGCTTTTTATCCCGTTTGTTAATGTTCCGGGAGACGTATCCTGAATTGAAAGCAAACGAATCCTTTCTTAAATTACAGGATACGCTGGAAGGCACTGAGAACCGCATTTCTGTTGAGCGCAAGCGATATAATGACAGCGTCAGGGACCTCAATGCCTACATCAAAAGCTTCTATGGCAGATTCTTTGCCGCACGCGCGGGTGTGACCGAGGCGAAATATTTTGAGGTTGCAGAGGCAGAAAAAGAAACGCCAAAAGTCAAATTTTAATAGTAACGGTAGAAACCGCAGATTTCTCAGATTTTACAACATTCCAATCCCTTTCATGCAAATCGCTTCTTACTATAATGAATAAATGTCAGGATAAAAAGTATCCGTGTGATGACTGTTTTAGTTGCCAGTTTTGCAGTGACGAACGCTGTGCCGTCTGTTTATGCAGCAAGAATAAACCCAGGCAATTAAGCGTGGAAGAACAGATTGCCATGTATGAGGCATTGAATAAAGATGCCTTTAGTAAAGAATGAAACAGGCCGTACTTTCTGATTTAGGCAAGCCAGAAACAAAAATTTTAGATTTATGATTGAGGATTTGAGATTTAAAAATCGTAAATCTGAAATCGTAAATCCCAATTTCACGCCAGATATTTCTAAAATTACTGGTAAAACATCAATGGCACATCCTTATCCCCAACATAAGAAACCAGAGCTATTATCCCCTGCTGGCGATATGGAGTGTTTTTTTGCTGCCGTTGAAAATGGGGCTGATGCCGTTTATTTTGGCTTAAAGGATTTTAGCGCCCGTGCAAGTGCAGACAATTTTGCCATCGATGACGCCAGCAAGGCCATTGCTTACGCCCGCAAAAGATCCGTCAAGGTCTACATTGCCATTAATACCCTGATTAAAACCCACGAACTGGAAAGTGTAGTAGATTATTTAATCGCACTGGACGAACTACAGCCCGATGCATTGATTATTCAGGATTTGGGGCTTCTCTACTTAATACAATCTCAATTCCCTCATTTTCGGCTACACGCCAGCACGCAGATGACCATCCACAATCTTGCCGGAGTTAGACAACTGGAAAGGATGGGATTTAAACGCATTGTCTTGTCCAGAGAGTTGTCGATAGACGAAATTAAAAATATTTCCCAAAATACCAGCATGGAAATAGAAGTATTTGTACACGGGGCGTTGTGTTACTCTTATTCGGGATTATGCTTCTTCAGCAGTATGATGGGTGGACGGAGCGGGAATCGTGGTCGCTGCGCACAGCCCTGCAGGATGTATTACAAATCTCAGCCAGACGAAGGCGGGTATCTGTTTTCTATGAAAGACCTCCGCACCCTGTCACAAATTAAAGCGTTGATGACTGCAGGAATCCATTCGTTTAAGATCGAGGGGCGTATGAAATCGCCCGAATACGTGGCCGTAGTGACACACACCTACCGGCAGGCAATAGATGGCAAACTAAAAGACGAAGAGGCGGCTATTCGTCTTATGAATACGGTGTTTAGCCGGGAGGCAGCGTGTTCGTATTTGATAAAAGAAAAGGGACAAAGAAACAGCAAAACTGCGGATATTGGCGCAGTAAAGCCATCGGATATGATTAATCCATCATATCCTGCAAATATAGGATCTTATGCCGGTGAGGTAATAAAATCAGGAAAGGGATACGTTACCATAAGGGCAAATGCCGAAATTGGAGTAAGGGATTTGTTGCAGGTGTTTGAAAATAGTTCAGAAGAACCCGCTTTGTTACATGTGAAGAACATCAAGGTTAATGGGAAAAGGGTGTTTGGCATAAAGGCAGGTGATATTGCTGTAGTCGATACAGAACGACAGTATAAACAGGGCGCGAGAATATATTTGCTTTCTTCCCAGAAAGTTAAAGAAACGTTTGCACCAAAAGTGCCGAAAAAATTGGAGACTTCTAAGATACCCGTGGATTTGGAGATTGAAATAAGGCCTGATAGTATAGGAATAAAGGGAATCATAAAGCATTTTTCGTTTTCCAGGGATTATCCAGTAAAACTGGAAAAGGGGATTCACAGGACAACTGATGCAGAAAATATAAAGGAATGTTTTGCCCGTTTGGGCGAGACGCCATTTGAGTTGGCAGGTATTCATGGAGAAATTTCTGGAGAATTGTTTGTCCCGCTCAGTGTATTAAATGAAATTCGAAGAGATTATTTCCAAATATTTTGTGAAGAATGGCGGAAGGACAGGAATTTCAAGAGTGAAAACATAAAGAAATGGGTACAGGAAAAATTTATTGAATACAGCAGATCAGTCAGTCAATTGCCTGGCGAAGGCTCCAATTCAATTTCCCTAAGTCCCTTTTTAGAAAAGGGGGTAACCGTTCACCTCCACCTAAACCGCCCCCCCTCCCCCTTTCTCCCCCTCAGTGAGGGGGACAGGGGGAGGAAACTAAGGGACAATGAGTGTTCCCCGCCCCTGGTGGGAGGGGTTAGGGGAGGGGGTGAACTGTTACAAAAGGGGGAATGGGGGGATTCTGGGGGGATAACTGACAGTGTTGAAAATAAAGAAGGGTGCGCTTTGAACAATATTTCAGAAGACAGAATCAGGCTGTCCCTGAAGGTAGATAAATTACAGTATTTGAATCACATCCCTTTAGAGAAGTTTTATAAGATATATATTGTTTTGACAGATGAGAGCATCAGGAACCTCACAAAAAAGACTGAAAGCATCCCTTCGCTACGGGATCGTCCAAAAAGCCATTACAATGTCATTGCGAAGGAGGAACGACTGAAGCAATCCCCTGACTATCAAGCATTTCATAAAAAGATTGCTTCGCTACCGCTCGCAATGACAGCAAAATCAGAACTTTTTAATCAGCCCAATAGCGGTGGGGAAAATTTATTCTCAGATGAAACCGTTAATCAATTAAAGAGCCAAAATGATATTGCTAATAGTCTATCTAAAATAAAGGACAATGTCGTCTTTTCATTGCCTGCCATTATGAGGGATACGGGGAACGGATGTATGACGTATGGGTATTTTAAGAAAGTCGTGCAGGAACTGATTTCACAAGGTTTTCGGCAATTCCAGATTTCCAACCTTGGCGCCCTGGAACTATTTGAGGATGCGGATGTGCAGTTGTATGCCGATTATCCTTTATACTGCCTGAATCCGCTTTCTGCAATGAAACTCAGGGAATTGGGATTTTGCAGGCGTACGTTATCTCCTGAAGATGGCAAAGAGAATTTAGAGAGACTGTTTTCTCCAAATTCGGATGTTATTGTTTATCAGGATACCCCGCTCTTTACCTCCGAAACCTGTATATGGGCAAATATGAAGAGATCGTGTCTAGGAAAGGGTCGGTGTGGTTTCAATCAGGTAATGCTGGAAAACGAATACGGTGACCGTTTTTTGGCAATAGATGAGAATTGTAAGACAGTGGTTATTAATGAAATGCCTCTCTCTATTACCCACCTCATTCCAAAGCTCATTGAGTCTGGACAAAGGGATTTCAGGATTGATTTGTGTTACAAGGATTATACGCCTGAAATAATTAATGATATCTTTTCTGCCATTCATAAAAAGTGTAAGATTAAAAATTCGCTGGTAGGAAATTTTGAAAGGGGATTGATATAGTACCAAAACCCTGCAGTTCGGCTGGTTCAATCGTCCACGATTGAACCGAAACGTTTGGCATTTTACGGCTCATGTCAGCTCAAGATTCACAGTCAGTTCAAACCGTGTGGTTCAATCGTTCGACTGAGCGCTCACGACGAAGTCTGCATGGGTGAACCAGTCCAGAGCATTCAAGCCTCAAAAGCAACCACAGATTCCGCAGATTACACAGAATTTTCGTTTCTTCTGTTTTGGGCTCGTGATGTCAGACGAAAGGGACAGAAACAGATACGTCCCCATGAAAATGGGGATAGGCCCAAACCAAAACCACTACGCCAGTCCCCTACTCTACCCAATTGCCGATAGGTTTATTTCGTAATCACTTTGAGTTCTTCTCGAATTACCTTACGTAGTTTTCTTTCAAGCGTACTATTCGTTTGCTGAATATACTCTCGCAACGCATTATTGATTAACGTTTGATAGTTACCACCACCAGCCTTATGAATTTGGTTGCGGAACCAATTTAGTATGTCTGTGTCAATACGTATAGTAATACGAGTTTTTCCTCTTGCAGGTTTCACTATTGCACCCTGTTTTGCATCGTCAAAATCATACTCTTTTTCTTTCATAAATTTCCCTTTCTTTTTTTGTGGCTGTGCGTGCTGAAATTAGACGTATGTCATTGTTCCTGTATGTGTATACAATAACAAGTGCACGGCTAAGAAAATCCATTCCAATAGTTACGAAACGCTGTTCGTTCCCAACGAAATGTTCTTTAATGGTTAATGCCCACTCATCTTCAAATACTCCAACCGCATCAGCGAAATCTATACCGTGTTTCTTTAAATTAGAATCTGCTTTCTCGGGGTCCCATTGGTAATGGCATAAATAAATTGTATGTACAGTATATGCACAAGTCAAATACAAAATAGATACTTTATAAAAAATGCAATCTGCAATGTTGACATGGACTAATCGGGGTAAAAAGGATGGGCGGGATGGTCGCAACTAAGCAAGGTTAAAAATTCTATGATTGGAAATTTTGAAAGGGGATTACTGTAACATTCAATCTTTAAAAGCAACCACAGATTCCGCAGATTACACAGACTTTTTTGTTTCTTCTGTTTTAGGCTCGTGAGGCACTGTCAGACAAAAGGGACAGAAACAGATACATCCTCATGAAAATGGGGATAGGCCAAACCTAAACCACTACGCCAGTTCCCTACTCTACCCAATTGCCTCCGCTTTGTTTAGGGGCTTTTGGCTGTTCCAGGCACATCTGAGGCCGCCTTGAGCCGATAGAGTACGCGGACATTCGACACGGCGCCAATCAGCAGCGCCGCTAGCTTCTCATACGTGTTTGGTGTTGCAGCGGTGACACCAAAGTGGATAGTGTTTCGAGAATCACGGACAGCATCACTCCACACTGCAACAGAGCGGAGCTCTTGAAGCCGGATACCACTGGCTAGCGCAACGGGCCGGAACACATCTTGCTGATCGTAGATCGCGAGAACCGCCTCAATCTTCCTGAACGTGCCAATCATGGGATCTTCGAGCACGGCTTTCTGTTTCCCGAATTTCAGCTCTTGTCCCGCCGGAACCGAAGCCAGAAGAGATGCACCTAGCTCAAGCCACGCTCCCTCCGATGCTTTTCCGAGCATTGTTACTGCTGAGGTGAATAGCTCATATCTAAAGCACTTCACCGCTTCCCGAAATGCCGCCGAGACCTCTGCGTGCATGTTTGGAATGCCAAGAGTGTTGAGGTAGATATCTGGCTCTGAGAGGAACTGATTGTTCGTTTCTTCGAGCGACGGAGCACGCCGAACGCGGCCGGGCAATGGAATGAAAAGGTCTTCAAACGTCCAGCCGCTAGAGGTCCCTCCGCTTCCGGGCACAACCGTTGTCCACCCAAGATGCGGTGCCGAACCCTCCGGCGCTGACAACGCGATTAAAAAGCCTGAATGAATGAGCGACCAGATTGCTTCAGAGGCTGCGAGCCGCCAAGACAGGGCATCGGAAGCGGCTGTAATTGCTGGTGTTGGATTGACGGATGGGTGAAGGACGACCTGCTTCGGCATTTCTACGCCATTAGCCTTTAGGACGGACTCCACGAGACAGACCGACTGGCAGTCTTTGGTACTTGCGGCGAGCACGATTGCTTTTGCTAGAACGACTCGTTGAGGCGTTACTGAGACCCGCTCGCGGATTAGCTTGGCAGCGTCATTTTCAGTCATTGACAACGTTTTTTCCGAATGAGCGAAAGCACATAACTATTAAGTATACAGAAATAATTTCTTATATCACAAAATATCTTAGCTTTTATAAGGTTGAATGCGAGATGATTTATGTCGGTATTATAGTTATTGTAAAAGCCGAGTCAAAGGAAAATCTTGTTGCTGGTTCAGCTTTGTAACCTGAACCAACAATTTAGCCCCGAAAAAAGTTTCGGTTTTCTATGAATGTCGAAAGTGAAATTATGATTAATTATGTCTTATAAAAATGGGGGTTCACGTTACAAACGTGAACCCGCAAAGGAATTACTCAAAGTCTTTCTTAGTGGCCTCTATGGTTTGTTATTTCCTTAAAAAGCCCTTTCCCCAAAAGTAGTTTCGAAGCGCTTGTTGAATAATTCGTGGGTAAAGTGGAAATTTTGAGGGCCGTAGACTTCCACGCAATAGGCGGCGCAAACGGTGCCTATCTTTGCCGCATGGACGATGTCGTTCCTTGATGTAGCGAGTCCCTTGATTAATCCCGCCCTGTAGGCATCACCGGCGCCAGTGGGGTCACTTACCTCATTTACCCTGGCAACGGGTATCTCAAAACTTCGTATTTTGTTGTTTTCCTTACGCATGACCGTAGAGCCGAATTCCCCCTTTGTTACGATCAGTGTCTCCGTCTTCTCTAGGATATCATCAACCGTCATGGAGGTCTTTTCCTGGGTCAACTGCAACTCGTAGTCATTACAGATGAATATTTTTGACCCGTGTATCAACTCTGTTAAAAGCTCTTTAGTCCAGGCTGGAAGGGATTGACCCGGATCAAAGATGTAATCAATCCCCATCTTTTTGTAGGTATTTGGAAAATTGACCATGTCACCCAGATTCCCTGGCGCAACGATAGCAAGGGTCTTTTCGCGCGCTACGGAATTAAAATCATAGTCGGAGTTGAATTTCATTGCGCCCGGATTGAATGCCGTTATCTGATTGTCTGACTGGTCTGTGGTTATGTATGCTCCGGCGGTAAGTTCATCGTTTATGATTTTAACGTGTTGTGTGGAAATGTTGTGGCTGGTCAGCCAGTTCCGGTATGGTTCAAAGTCGCGTCCGGCAGTAGCTAGTATGGTTGTGTTTTCACCAAGCAGGGAAAGGGCAAAGGCGATATTACCGGCTGTGCCTCCAAAATTCTCGGTTAAGCCGTTTATCATAAAACACACGTTCAGCATGTGTATCTTATCGGGAAGTATGTGGTCAGAGAATTTTCCCGGGAAGTCCATAATCCTGTCATAAGCCAGTGAGCCAGAAACAAGAATGTTCATTTTATCTCCTTAATTAAATTGTATAGGGATTTTCATTTTATTCTAAATTAGAAAACCACGTCCTCTGGGCGTGGTCAGAGAACTTGGGCTATGCCAGTATAATTTTCATTGAATACTGCGGAACTGGCGTTGGCTAAGCTGTTTTTTGTCAATAAAACATTTTCACTTAGTATTTAAAACATTGCAAATCTTGATCGACTATTTTCCTTAACGGAAATCACTACCAAATTGTGCAATGATACCCCGAAGGGCAACTTATCCCCTTATAGGGGTAAACTCAAAGCCACCTGCTCTGCGGGTGGATTCTTTACTTATGCGGGTTTTAGGGAGACACTGACAAACATCGGTTGTCCGTGTTTAACTTAAATTCACATATTTTATAATGGCACAAATTATTCCCCTCTTGGGAGGGGTTAGGGGTGGGTCCCTTTCCCCGTTTTCACGAGGACAAGGGTCGTGAAATCTCAGTGAATATCTCATGAATTACCGACTTACCCACCCCTAAATCCCCTCCCAAGAGGGGACTTTCTAACTCGATTTTAATCGTTCAACTCACCGCAAAGTTTGCAGAGGTTATGATAAGGGAAAAGAGATAAAACCAGGAACAACCCCTCGTTTCTCTCATTTGCCTGCGACCTCTGTGGTGAACTATTACATTTATTGTTTACTATAATTTTCTCTTTTATATCAACGACCTGGCGCAGCGGAAGCCGATGGTGTCGTTTTTATAGATTAATTCGTCGTAATCCCGATTGGCACAACGGATGTGGACAACGCCCGAACCATTCCACGATCCACCCCGTAGTACCTTACAGCCGCTCAGCGCCTTGCTCGTTGGTGAGGGTTTTAGTTCGTAAATGGAGATGCCTACCTCTTCCGGTCTGCCAAAGTAGGGATTTTCCTCAGCCACGTTAGGTCCTTGCGGGTCTTTATTGGGGGCATGGCGGTAATATTGACTATCGTACCAATCGGACGTCCATTCCCACACGTTTCCTGCCATGTCAAAACATCCATAAACGCTCTGACCCTGCGGGTATTTTCTAACGGGGGTTGGTTTTTCAATCTTGTTTTCGGCGCAGTTTAATCTTGTTTTATCATATTCATTGCCCCACGGGTATATCCTGCCATCGGTGCCGCGTGCGGCCTTTTCCCATTCAGCCTCGGTGGGCAGCCTCTTTCCAGCCCATTTTGCAAATGCCTCGGCCTCGTACCACGAGACGTTTACAACGGGACAATCAGGTTCGCCCTTGGAAACGATGTCCAGATCATTACTTTCCAGGGGTTTTGAATCTAAAATATATTGCCATCCCGCATCTGACCACAATGGTTTTTGTGTGTAGCCGCCAGATTCGATGAACTTTTTGTATTGCGTATTGGTAACGGGGTATTTGTCAATGAAATAGGCGCTCAGAAAGACCTCTCTTTGAGGCATTTCATTTTCTAACCGCTCGACTTCAATGTTGCGGTCGAGGTCTAATAACCTTTCGATGTCTTCTTTTGTGCTGCCCATGAGAAATGGGCCTTCAGGGATGAGTACCATGTCTTTCGGGATGTTTAGCGCATTCGTATTTATTTTGATCATATTTTGGGAAGTTTATCATAAAATGTTTAAATGTCAAAATGGTTTCTTTGTCTGGGGTTTTAATAATTCACCGCAAAGGCGCAGAGAACGCAAAGAAAGACTCAAAGTAAAAATAAAGAGAGTTTGACAATGATCTTTAATGCTTTGCGATCTTTGCTTTTGCGGTGAATAGTAACAATTTTAAGTGATTGGGATTGATTTGGGAAATGGAAATCAGTATCATTCCTGAAACATTATAGTATTACCTTGTAAAAACTTCTTTTCCCCATTCCCCGTTTTCGCGAGGACAAGCTTAGCGGGAATCCAAGCGTGTGCTGATGGGCGGTGGATTCCCGATAAAAGCATTCGGGAATGACACTTGTCCTCACAGAAGTGGGGAAACTTGTCCTCATGGAAGTGGGGAATGGGCAGTGCATAACGTCTTTACCGAATGTTTACGTTTTTCACAACCCCCTTCATCCCCCTTTGCTAAGGGGGATTTGTTTGAGGTTTCGCTGCGCTATGTATAAAACATTGCAAAAATATTTTGGTTATACAAGCTTTTACCCGCTTCAAGAGGAGATTATCAATGAAGCGCTGGGACAAAGAGACGCCTTTGTCCTTATGCCTACGGGAGGCGGGAAATCCTTGTGCTACCAGTTGCCCGCCCTCCTTTTGGATGGACTGACCGTTGTTATTTCCCCATTGATAGCATTGATGAAGGATCAGGTAGATGGGTTGCTGGCGGACGGCATTCCGGCGACGTTTATTAACAGCTCATTGAGTTACAATGAAATCGAGGCAAGAAGACGGAGTCTGTCAAACAAAGAAACGAAGATCCTCTATATTGCACCCGAAAGGCTTGTTATGCCGGAATTTTTGCTATTTTTACAAGGATTAAAGGTCTCTCTGTTTGCTGTTGATGAATCGCATTGTATTTCTGAATGGGGACACGATTTCAGGCCTGAGTATCGACAGTTAAAGCTGTTGAAGGAGAGATTCCCAAAGGTGCCTGTTATGGCCCTGACGGCCACCGCTACGCCTGTTGTTCAAGGGGATATTATTACACAGTTGAAGTTGTCAGGCGGTAAGGTTTTTAAGGCGAGCTTTAACAGGAAAAACCTGTATTATCAGATCAAACCCAAAGCAAACCCATATCATCAACTACTCCAATATCTGGATATCCGAAAGAAGGATTCCGGGATCATCTATTGTCAGAGCCGTAAAACCGTGGAAAGCCTTGCCTCTAGCTTACAAACAGCGGGTTACCGTGCCCTGCCATACCATGCGGGTCTTACAGCCGAGGTCAGAACAGAGAACCAGGAACGTTTCATCCGCGAAGATGTCGAGATTATCGTGGCTACAATAGCATTTGGTATGGGTATTGACAAACCCAACGTGCGGTATGTGATCCATTACGATTTACCGAAGAGCATTGAAGGATATTATCAGGAAACAGGCCGTGCGGGAAGGGATGGCTTAAAAAGCGACTGTATATTGTTCTTCAGTTACGGCGACAAGATGAAGATAGAATATTTTATCGACCAGAAGGAAGATGAAAATGAAAAGC
>Ga0082335_1006788_pt1 | contig 14398 bp, 8 predicted proteins | sample Subgrocontami58m_FD_72375 | JGI IMG/M metagenome (GOLD analysis project Ga0082335, IMG submission 72375) | Subsurface groundwater microbial communities from S. Glens Falls, New York, USA - GMW37 contaminated, 5.8 m (SPADES assembly) (version 2) ...
AAGTCTGGGCGGCTAAGAACTTCGCCAGCGGAGTGTATTTCTATCGCTTACTGACAGCGGAAGGCGGAACATCAGTGAAGAAGATGGTCTTGATTCGTTAAGTGCCAGGACACGACGCGGTGGATTGATCGCGATGTGTTCGGTCTGCCGGAATCCGCGCTGCTTTCACATCATGCGCGGAGAATTCAATCTGCTGACTGATGTTACGCAAAACGCATATTCACTTTTGTAGGGACGTGGGCTTGCCCCTCTACGAGGTCGTAGACCGTCCCGACCTTGAGCTGACACAGAAACCTAAGCAGATGTAATGCTCGGATGGGACACGGCGAGCCGATGTCCCTACAGGATGATCTGTTTTTGATTGGGGTGTGTAACATCACTTAATAAAAATGCTCTCAACAATGAAATCAGCACTCATCGTTTGTACTGCTTTATTCCTTTTCCTTCTCACGTCAGCATCATCTGTTGTTCTTGCCGAGGAGCCTCGTCCCTACCTCTCTCATCTCTTCGCAACAAAGAACTCTCCTCTCTACACCACCTACTGTGCCGCAATGGAGCGCTCGGAGTTCACGCTCGACGAAGGCTACCACTTCGTGTTCTACGACTCGACTCGGGGCGCAGATTTCATCACCGACAACGCAGGTGACTGGTGCCTTGCCTTCAAGAAGGGAGCAAGGTATGTGTACGAGCTGAAGGATATGTTCAAAGAGCCTGTCATCACCACCTCGTACGCTGATCTTGTGAAGTACAATTACTTTCCATTCGAAGATGTGAAAGTGGATGTTGCCTTCGTGGCGCACAGCTCTCGCGCAGCGCTGCAGGACATCGTCATCCGAAACGTTGGTTCTCGGTCCGTGAAGCTGCAGGTGTTTCCGTTCCTGAACAACTCCACCCGCACGTTCGAGAGCGTCGCCTTCCACAAAGATAAGAACGCCATTACGTTCACGCATGAAGAATTGCCCGATGATTGGGTCCTTGAGCACAAAGTGCCGTATGTTGACAAGGTGCAAAATGTCTTTCTTCTTTCTCCACCACCGAATCGCATGACAAGCTTCCGCAGCTACAAATGGGGTAATGTGGAGATACCGCAAGCCGTCGCCCTGAACAAGAAGCAAGTCTACATCGTGTGGGGAAGACTCAGCCGAAAAGATGGAGTGCGCTGCACGGAACAAATCTCAAAATCAAAACTCATGGTTGTGTTGAATGACGACAAGAGCAGAATCCTGACCGAGACCGCTCCACGCTGGGGAAGCACAGATGCAAATGTGACCCCGTACGGCTACTATGGAGTTGAACTTGGAAACTTCGGTGGTATCAAAGACGGCGACCGCTTTACCGTTATGGCGAAGTGCGGCGAATCGGATGAGATCGGGACGATCAGTGGATCGATCGCTGGACTCAGGGACACAAGTGATGCGCGGGTAGATCTTGTGATTGGTAAATCAGCGATAGTGAAGTCACCCGAAGGGTTGAGGAAAGACATCTGGGGAAGCGGCACGGAAATCCGTTTGTACTGGAAGAAGAGCACAGACAACGTGACGTACAATGTCTATCGGAGGAACTATCGCGCCGGCGGCGTGTACGAACGGATTGCGGAACGTTTGGACCAGACGTTCTTCACTGACAAGAACATCCCCGGCGAAAAGATCTACGGCTACGTCGTGGTTGCGGTCAATGCGCAAGGCCACATGAGTATGCACTCCGACGAGATCAACAATATTGCCGGGAGCGATTTCTTGACCGATGTGAACTATCCGGCTCAGATCAAAAGCGATGCCGCCGACCACGTCAAGGTCGTGGCCGGATTGTACACAATCGAACTCGCTCCGGGTGCAAGCCAACATCTGCGCGTGATACGAGCAGTCGGGCGAGCCGCGGACGACCAGCAGAAGCTGATCGCCGACGCGCAGCAACTCTTGACTGCTGACATCAACAAATATGTTGCAGCCGATGAGCTGCTCTACGCTCAAGTTCCTCGTTTCACGTTCAAAGACCATGATACCGAAATGTTGTACTGGAGCACGTTCACGCTGATGCGTCAAGTGATGTTGCCGCCGGAAGGCAAATGCAGCTACAATTATTACGTCTTCTCTCGCGAGCCGCAGTGGGGCTGGGGACATGGCGGACAGGTCTTCCACGAAAGCCTGACGATGTTGTCCTACGCGTTCATGGATGCGACAAGCGCTATGAACTCGCAACGAGTCTATCTCGAACGTCAGCACAACGATGGCTACATCAATTACCGAACTGGTCCGTACCTTGACGAGACCATTCCCTACAGCGGTCAACTCACAACATCGGCGCCATGGTATGCGTGGCAAAACTGGGAGATTTACGAGATCAGTCGAGACAAGAAATTCCTCGACGAGGCGTACACGTCGAGCAAGTCGTTCTACAACTACTATGTGAAGAACCGGAACAGTGATGGTGACGGTCTCTGCGAATGGGGCGCACACGCAGTTCTTGAGTGCGTGCGGGATGGACGAGTTGCCGTGTGGGATGAAGTCGGCTGGCCCAGCAATTTCGAGGCTGTGGATTTGAACTCGATGCTGGTGATGGAGGCGAAAGCGCTTGCTGCAATGGCCTCGGAGCTGGGACACAAAGAGGAAGCAACAGCGTGGCAACTTGATGCAACAAAGCGCGCAAAACAAATCAACCAAACGATGTGGGACGAGGCGACTGGCTTCTACTACAATGTGGACAAGAAGAACCACACGTTTACTTTTGCCAAGCCGAACGATTTGAAGCGAGAGGAGATCATCGGTTTTCTTCCGCTGTGGGCTGGGATTGCGAACGAGCAGCAAGCGAAAAAGCTCGTGCAGAAGCTTACCGATCCGAAAAAGTTCTGGCGCAAGTATGGTGTTCCTTCGCTTTCCGCTGATGATCCCTACTACAATCCGAAAGGCTACTGGAACGGTCCTGTGTGGGTTGAGTGGGACTACCTGATCGTACGAGGACTGATTGACTACGGGTTTGTTGATGAGGCGAAAGAGCTGACGAACAGAGTTGCCGCCAACATGATTGCACAGTTGAAGAAGGATCACAACCTGTGGGAGTTCTACAGTCCAGACGAACAGTGGGCTGGATACCACAAGACGTACATCTGGGCGGGGCTCATCAATCGGATGTTGATGGATGTGGAGCGCGCAGGAAAGAAATGAGACTCAAACTCCCCGACTCAATTGTCGGGGCTAATGCATTATACATCGAACCATATTTCCATCGAGGTGCTCATGCTAAAGCTACTTTCTTGTACTGTGCTCGCTGTTGCTGCGTGTTTCTCAACACTCTATTCACAAGACGGCCTTGTGCCTGCATTCAAACTCGAGTCAAACGACATCGAGCTTCACCGACTTGCTCAGCCATCAACTCCGTTCAACAAAGTCGGCAGGAAGTTTGCGATCCTCGGTTTCGAGAGCGGCACGTTCGAGGCGTGGGCGTACCCGCTGAAGTTGCTGCGCAACTTTGAGTTCTCGTTTTTCGTCGGTAGCTCGACGCGTCCGATCCACGCACGCGACATTGTTCGGTACGTATCGGTGACACCCGAAGCAACCACGATCACCTACACGTACCAATCGTTTACTCTGCGAGCAACGTATGTAACGCCGATTGACGAGCCGGGAGCAATTATTCTCCTCAAAGTGGAAAGCACAGAGCCACTCACAATAGTGTGCGGCTTCCTTCCCGTTCTTCAGCCGATGTGGCCTGCCGGCATCGGCGGACAGTATGCATATTGGGACGATAATCTGAAAGCGTACATCATTTCCGAATCGACGGGCAACAATCACGCGCTCGTTGGCTCACCTGCCGCCTCCGGGATATCATACACTCCTGCACACATGCTCTCGGATGCACCGAACGAATTCAGAATTGAAATCAAGGATCCGGCGAGCGTTGCAGACAAGTTCGTTCCAATCTACCTTGCCGGCTGGAAGGGGAAGCACGATTCGGTCCGGGCGGTGTACAAGCGCCTCAGCAGCAATCCGGAGTCATACTACAGAAAGAATGTTGAGCACTACAAGAACCTTCGGACCTCGACGATGCGTGTACAAACCCCTGAGCCGCAGCTCAACCTTGCGTTCGAGTGGGCGAAGGTTGCGTTCGACAATTTGCTTGTGCAAAATCCCGATCTGGGCAAAGGGTTGATTGCCGGACTCGGCGCTTCAGGGACGAGCGGTCGTCCCGGGTTCGGCTGGTTCTTTGGCGGCGACGCGTACATCAACTCGTTCAGTCTCAACAGTCATTGCGCGTACGCAACGACTCGTGATGCTCTTGCCTTCACACAGAAGTGGCAACGCAAAGACGGCAAGATGGCGCATGAGCTTTCACAGGCTGCTGACTACATTGATTGGTGGGGAAAATACCATTACGGCTACATCCACGGCGACACGACGCCGTTCTATCTTGTTGCGATGTATGATTACATGACGATGTCCGGCGACATTGACTTCATCAAGTCAAGTTGGGAGTCACTGCAAAAGGCGTACGATTGGTGTCTCTCAACAGATGCGAACGGCGACGGGCTGATGGACAACAAGAAGGCGGGTCTCGGCGGCGTCGAGTACGGCGCGCTTACCGGTATTGCCACAGACATTTTCCTCGGTACTCTCTCCGTGCGCGCAGCATTTTGCATGAGCGAGTTAGCTCAGGTCGCAGGAAACTCAGAGTATGTTCACAAGACATCGGAGCAGTTGAAGAGAGCGGAGAAGTCGTTTGATGCAAAGTTCTGGAATGCTAAAGGCGCCTTCTACAGCTACGCCTTCAACGATGACGGCAATCAGGTGGAAGAGATTTCGCCGTGGGCTTCGGTTGCAGCGCTGTGGAATATCGGTGAACAACAGCGTCTCGTTCAGTCGTTGGAGAAGCTCAGCTCATCCGACCTGACGACAGATTGGGGTGTCCGCAGCATTTCTGTCAAAAGCAAATATTATGAGCCCCTCAATTATAATTACGGTGCTGTCTGGCCCTTCATGAACAGTTGGGTGACCACTGCACTGTTCAAACATCATATGCCAGTTCAGGCATACAACTCGCTGCTTGCAACTGCGCGACACACATTCGACAACAATCTGGGTTACATCACCGAGGTGTTCTCCGGCTCGCACAATGTCTGGCCACAGGAGGCGGTCTCGCAGCAAGGCTTTTCGTCTGCAGGTGTGATGCTGCCATTCGTGCGAGGTCTGCTCGGACTCGAGGGAGACGCTGTGAACAGGATGATCACGTTTGCACCTCATTTCCCCGCAGACTGGGATAGCGTGAAGATCGAAAATTATCGTATCGGTGCGTCGGTGACTGACTTCTCTATCGCCAAGAACAACAACAACCTCACCATCACGCTCGACGCCAAGAACGCAATTGGATACGTCTACAAAATCTCGCCGGCACTTTCCATCGGCACAAACATCCGCGCCGTGCGTGTTGACGACCAACCGGTGTCGTTTGAGCGCGTAGTCTCAAGCCAGACAATTCAACCCATTCTCGAAGTGAGAGCCAAAGATGGAAGAACTACTATCAAGATGGAATGTGAGCCGACAGTTGAGCTGTTGCCGCCGGTTACCGACTCTCGCACAGGTGACATAAACAAAGGGCTGAAAATTGTCTCGTTCAAACGCGAAGGTGACAAGCTGACCTTGAATGTTGAAGGGCTTGCAGGCGAGCGATATTCATTGCGAGTGTTAAATGCAGAGAAAGTTGTTAAAGTTGATGGCGCAACGTTGAAGGGCAGTATCTTCGAAATCTCAATCCCCAAAGGCAAGGCGGGTGAGTTCGTCCCGCACAAAGTTACAATTCTAATAAGGTAAAACTATGCAGCGCACATGCAGTCTCCGGGGCATTGTTGTTTCTGTCTTTCTTTTTGCTCTCGTGTCACCAACACTTGACGCCCAGACGTCTCCTGTTCAGGAAGGTTCTCGCAAGTGGCCCCATCCCATTCTCTGCCGGGTCGAAGACGGAGCAAATGCTGACCTCTTCGTCATGACGCTCGGCGATGTACAAACGCCGCTCGCCACCGGCATCTTTGATCCCACTAAAGATCAAGTGACACTGAACAATGGTCGCATCATTAAGAATTATTATCGCGACTCACTTGGCATCAAGTACTTCAATCCCATCAACAAAACGTACTTTCCGCTTCCCCCTTCCGGCTGGTGTTCGTGGTACTACTACTATCAAGAGATCGACGAACTGGAGATTCAACGCAACGCGAAGTGGATTGCAGACAACCTGAAGGACTACGGAGCGAAGTATGTCCAGATCGACGACGGCTGGCAGGGAACGGGTCACGGCATGGGGGAGAACCGGGACTGGACGACGATCGACAAACGTTTCCCACACGGGATGGATTCGCTCGCAAGGTATATCAACCACCTTGGTTTCAAGGCAGGCATTTGGCTTGCACCACACGGGCAGAGCAACCCGGCTGTCGTGAAGGCTAATCGGGGCGTCTTTCTCTTAAAGCCTGACGGCTCGTCGGCATCCGACACGTGGGAAGGAAGTTTCCTTCTTGATCCATCAGTGTTCGACGCACATAACTTCCTGAGAAACCTGTTTACGACGCTCTCGAACTGGGGGTATGATTACTTCAAGATCGATGGCCAGCCGATTGTGATTGACGAGTATAAGAAAAAGAAATCATTCATGAAAACGCCATCGGATGACTTTGCCGTGTTGTATCGCGGGACGCTGCAAACCATTCGGAGCGCGATCGGGGGTGAGCGGTATCTCCTCGGGTGCTGGGGAATTCCTCTCGATGGTGTCGGCTTCATGAACGGCTCTCGCACCGGCGGCGATGTCGTTTCAGGATGGGAAGGCTTCAAGGTCGCGCTTGAAGCGACAATGAAGCACTACTACCTCCACAACATTGCGTGGTACTGTGATCCCGATGTGATGCTTGTTCGTCCTCCGCTGACACTCGATCAGGCTCGCGCATGGGCGACGCTGCAAGGGTTGACGGGGCAAGGGTTGATGGCAAGTGACAGGCTGATGGACTTGTCGGAGGATCGGGTGGAATTGTTGAAGCGAATTTTTCCCGCTGTTGACATCAGGCCGCTGGATCTGTTTCCTTCCCACCGAAACAAACGCATTTGGGATTTGAAGATAAATCATCTTGGTCGCAGTTACGATATCGTCGGTGTTTTCAATTTTAGGGATAACGCGACTGATCATGTCTACATCAACTGGAACGAACTGGGACTTCCTAACGCTGGGGCGGTTCACGTGTTCGATTTCTGGAACAAGGAATATCTCGGCTGCTGGGAATCCGGCATGAGTGTCGAGGTAGCTCCGACGAGTTGTCGCGTGCTGACGCTTCAACCTGCAACCGATCACGTGCAGCTCGTCTCGACGAGTCGCCACATCACGCAAGGCTGGGTTGATCTTGTTGACCTTGCGTACGACGAAAAGACCAACTCATACAGTGGCAAGAGCAAAGTGATCCGGGATGATCCGTACGAGCTTCGATTTGCTTTTCCGAAGAGCAAGAACTTCACCGTCAAGAAAGTGACGGCTGGAATTCTGCCGGTCAAAATCTCCAACCATCAGGGGTGGGCAACAGTTCAGTTCACATCTCCCACTACAACGGAGGTTGAGTGGCAGGTGTTCTTCGAGCCGTCAGATTTCTACCGGTACCCGGTTCAGAAGCCCGGCAACCTTGCTATCGAACCAGCCGGTTTGGATGGCGTTAATATGCATTGGAGTCCTCAATACTACTTGACCGCAGGCTATCAGGTTTCTCTCGATGGCAAGCGGCTTGGCTTCACACCGAATAACGTTTTCGCGCTCAGAAATCTTGATCTGACCAAGCAACATATTGTCGAAGTGAGTTCTGTGTGGGAGGATGGAACCAAGAGCAAGGAAAAGGCAGAGGTGAAGTTCACGCTCGCAACAATGCTGCCGAATATAGTGTATCTCCCCGAGCTTGAGCCAATCCGCTCGACCATCGGTTGGGGTACAATCGAAATGAACAGAGCTGTTACAGCCAAGCCGCTCTCAATCGGCGGCAAAGTGTTTCAGAAAGGCATCGGCACCCACGCCGTATCGGATGTGGAGTACAATCTGCATGGGTTGTTTGATACGTTCACTGCACAGGTCGGCATTGATGATGGCAACGGAAGTGAAAAAGGGAGCGTTGAGTTCATCGTGCTCGCAGACGGCAAAGAACTCTGGCGGAGCGGATTGATGAAGAAAGGAGAGAGTGCGAAGCCGTTGAGTCTGAACATCGCTGGTGTGCGAAAACTTCTTCTGCATGTAACCGACGGCGGCGATGGAAACGACTATGACCACGCTGACTGGGTGGAGGCAAAGGTGGTACGCAAAAAGGAGTAACTACCAACAACACCGATGCAACGGATTTGCACGGATGAATCCTATCAGGCTGCCGACAAATCCTTTGATAGTACCTGAACTCATCCCCTCTACGAGCCTTCGGCTCGAAGAGCCGTAGGCCGGCCCCTTCTCTTAGGAAAAGAGAAGGGCGGGTTTCCTTGAACTTGCGAAAGGTGTGGAATGAATTATCGAGTTAGAGTTCTTCTATCCAACATTCTGTTCATGATCATTGCTGCTGCCGCAGTCGGTCAGGTGAAAGTGAGCGACAAGTATCTCATCCTCAATGCGAAAGCTCATGATCCGTTGTTTACCACGTACGCCGCTGCTATGGAGCGCTCCCGCTTCTTCGCTGACAAGGCGTACTTCATGGACTACTTCACGCCGGACAAACCGATCACCTACACGAGCCAGTATGCCGGCGACCTTGCGGTGATCTGGAAAGTGAACAACATGGTCATCAATCAGACGGCGCAGTTTGTGCGAACGCCGGTTGTTGTGGCTTCGTTCCCCGACATGGCTATTTTGGAGTACGAACCGTTTGCCGGCCTCAAAGTGCAGGAGACATTTTTCGTCTATAGTTCCGGGGCGGCGATCATCGATCTCCAGATAACAAACACCGGCAAGGTCGAATACAAGTTCAGTCTCTATCCCGTGCTGCATCTTCCCAAGGATTCGCTGCAAGCGGTGAGGTTCGATTCCACGCAGCAGGGTTTCATCTTCACACATCACGAGTCTCTCGTTCGTCTGCATAGCAACCTCTACGCGGACCGAGGGTACCCGACGGACTTCCGCAATCTGCTTGCGTGCAACCTTGCGCCGGAGAGTTATGGAGCATACGATGGCTGCAAGATCGAGGACTTCTACTTTGCCGTGAAGCGTCTTAGCAAGGTTCACGAGAACGTGAAGGAGTTGAACAAACAACAAACCGGTCAGGCTGCGATAGTTGCCCTCCAAAAGGATTTCGAACTGAAGCCGGGCCAGCGAACGTCTGTTCGCTTCGCGCGAGGAGTGCAGGATGCACGCAAGGATGAGCCGGAGCTGCTTGCCGATGTGAAAGCGGCGATGAACGCAGACTTGCAGACATACGTTGACAAGGATGTGGAGCTCTTCAAGTCGGTGCCGAGAATCAAATTCAGTTCCGATGGCGAGAGAATGGTGTACATTGGAGCCTTCAATTTGGTGAGGCAATGTATGCTGCCGCCAAGCGGTGAGACGAAGCGGAACTTCTACGTCTTCTCGCGCAACCCGCAATGGGGGTGGGGACACGGGCATCAGGTAATGCACGAGTCCCTCTCGATGATTCCATACGTGTACATGGATGCGAAGTCGGCACAAGAATCGCAGCGAGTCTACATCGATCAGCAGTATGACGATGGTTTGATTGCATATCGCCATGGCCCGCGCGGTCCGCAGGTGTATCCTCATGATGGGAAGCCGACGACTTCAGCGCCGTTCTTCTCATGGACGAACTGGGAAATGTATAGCGTCAGCAAAGACAAGCAGTTCTTGAAAGACGCGTACGAAGCAGGGGCAAACTACATCCGCTACATGGAGAAGGAGCGGGACAAAGATCAAGATGGAATGTATGAATGGGGACCCTACGGCATTATCGAGAACGTGCGGGACGGTTGGAACGTCGTGTTTCAACTCTTCTCCGAAGGCGAAGACGAAGGGAGAGACATCTCCGGTGAACTGGAAGCGTTGGATCTCACCCTCCAAATGGCAAACGAGATGCACTATCTCAAATTGATGGCGAAGGAACTGGGAGATGCGACAGGTGAGAAAGAATGGTCAGAGAAATTTGACAGCGTCGCAAAGCTGATCAACAAGTACATGTGGGACCCTAAAGACAAATTCTACTATCATGTGGCGATGTCGGATCACTCGTTTAACTTTGAGGGGAGAAGTCTGAAGAGAAAAGAAATCATCGGCCTGCTACCAATGTGGGCGAGAGTGGCTTCAAAGGAACAAGCGAGCGAGCTCGTGAAGGAGATGCAAAACGAGAAATCCTTCTGGCGTTGGTTCGGTGTGCCGACGCTTGCGGCAAACGATCTCCACTATACGCCGTTTGTGGATGGCTGCTGCCGGTGGAACGGTCCCATCTGGCTGCTCTGGGACTACATGGTGCTCGATGGCTTGCGCAATTATGGCTACACTGCACTTGCCAAGCAACTTGCCGACAAGATGATGCTCGCTGTGACAACCCAGCTCTCAGCCAATCACCGCTTCTGGGAGTCCTACAGTCCGGATTTTCCCGTGCAGGAGTGTCCATCGAATTACATCTGGGATTCGATTATGGCGAAAGTGTTGATTGATATGTATCGGAAGTGATCGAGTAGGGACGTTCTCAAAGGAGCCCTCTACGAGGTCGTAGACCTTCGGACAATGGTGAATAGAACGTGATGAGGGATTCTCGAGCATGATAGATTTCAAACTCTCCGAGCATCCGCACAGGCGTTTCAACGTGTTGACCGGCGAATGGATCCTCGTCTCGCCCCATCGGGCGAAGAGGCCGTGGCAGGGCCAAGTGGAGGATTCAATGCAAGAAACGCCGCCACGTCACGATCCAACATGTTATCTCTGTCCCGGAAACAAACGGGCAGGCAATCAGAAAAATCCAGACTACACCTCCACATTCGTCTTCGACAACGACTTCAGTGCATTGTACGTGGACACACCACCGATTGAGCTCAGTGATCAGAGTTTACTGATTGCACGCAGTGAGCGGGGAATCTGTCGGGTGGTCTGTTTCTCACCGCGACACGACCTTACGCTCGCGGAAATGGATGCGCAAGACATTCGAAGAGTCGTCGATGTCTGGACGGAAGAGTTTCGCAGTCTGGGGAAGAAGCCATTCATCCGCTACGTCCAGATATTTGAGAACAAAGGCCAGATGATGGGATGCAGCAACCCGCATCCGCACGGCCAGATTTGGGCCGAGAGTTCCGTGCCGGTGGAACCGGCGAAAGAAATGGAGCAAATGAAGAAGTACTTTCAATCGAGCAGGAGGAGTCTGCTTGCTGATTACCTGCAACTCGAACTCAACCGGCAAGAGCGCGTCGTCGTCGAGAACGATAACTTCGTCGTGCTTGTCCCGTTCTGGGCGGTGTGGCCGTTCGAAACGATGATTGTAAGCCGACGACATTTCGGAAGCTTGCTCGACATGACTGCGCGTGAGGAAGATTCACTCGCCGACATTCTTAAACGACTGACGACGCGCTACGATAATCTCTTCAGAACGTCGTTCCCATATTCAGCAGGCATCCACCAATCACCAACTGATGGTGCCGAACATTCCGAATGGCATTTTCACATGCACTTCTATCCACCATTGCTGCGTTCGGCGACGATCAAGAAGTTTATGGTTGGGTACGAGATGCTGTGCAATCCTCAACGTGATATTACTCCAGAGACGAGCGCGAAACAGTTGCGAGCGGTCAAAGAGATTCATTACAAACAACAGAAGTTCACCATGTAGGTCCAACCGCCACCCTTCAGGCGAATCTTATACAGGCTGGCGATTGTTTTTTTGTCTTGATGTCAATTGATCTTCTCTAATGAAGCGCGGAGGCTCTCACCTGACTGATGGGCATAGATTTGTGTGGTCAGTGGTGATCAGTCGGTAGAAGGTCTTACACTTGCACTAAATGTATTCCAAAGCTGCCGACCTCCAGATTGAGATACACCGTCGCAAGTTTGCCATTCTTCTCATCGCGCGTCTCTTCGTTGATCCCGACTCCCTGCCGTGCAAAGTATGCGACTGCCCGCTCTATGAAGTTCGTACCGATTGCGATGTGGCTGTTTTTCCCGGGGTCCATCTGCTTCAGAAACTCAAACTGCGTTCCGACAAACACCGATGAATTGCCATCGTTGATTGGCATCTGCAGCAGGCTCGACAGTTTCGCCGCACCTTTCATCGCTTCTTCCGCACTTGAGTTGTCGATCCCGATGTGCCGCAGCTCGAACCCCAGCATCTTCTGTACAGCCTGCGCCGACAGTCGTTTGATTTCATCGAACTGTTTGGCGTTGATCAGATTCGACTTCACCATCCAGCTTCCGCCGCACGCCAGCACATACGGCAGCTTCAAGTACGAAAGCAGGTTTGTCGCATCGATGCCACCTGTCGGGATGAACTTTACTCCCTTGTACGGGGCGGCAAGCGCTTTCAAATACTCTACACCACCGTTGGCTTCCGCTGGAAAAAACTTCACCACCTCAACTCCAAGCTCGATGGCATTCCCCACTTCAGTCGGCGTTGCCACACCGGGCGTTACCGCAATGCCGTTTGCGAGGCAGTATTCCACTACACTGCGATTCAGTCCCGGCGAGACAATGTACTTCGCTCCGCAGTCCACTGCCGTCTTCGCCTGTTCCACACTCAGCACTGTCCCCGCTCCCATCAGCATTGCGGGAAACTTCTTTGCTATCCGTGTCATTGCTTCCTTCGCGGCAGCAGTCCTGAATGTTACCTCAGCACACGGAAGACCTCCTTCGATGAGTGCCTGTGCCAGCGGCTGTGCATCTTCTGCATTATCGATCGCTATTACCGGCACAATGCCAACCAAACCTATTTGCTCTAATGTCGCGTGCATTGATTTTATTCCCCTCACTTAACGTTTGATTCTCGCACTGCCGCCACCCATCACGTGCTTAATCTCATCTATCGTCACCATGCTTGTATCGCCGCGCGTACTTTGGAGCAGCGCGCCGTGTGCCGCACCCATCTCAACGCATTCTTGCGGCGTCATGTTGTGCAGCAGTCCGTACACAAACCCGCTGCAGAATCCATCTCCGCCCCCGACACGATCTTCAATCTCAAGGTTCTCGTATCGTTTCGACTCATAGAATACGCCGTCGTAGTACATGATTGCTGACCAGTTGTTCACCGATCCGCTCACTACTTCACGCAGTGTTGTTCCAACTGCTTGAATGTTCGGATACGTTTTCACAACTCGCTCCACCATCTTCTTGTAGCCCTCGATGGGAAGTGTCTTTAAGTTCGCAGCCGTTCCTTCGACTTTAAATCCTAACACTTTCTGGAAATCTTCTTCATTCCCAATCAACACGTCGATGTACGGCACGAGCTTCTTCGTCACTTCAATCGCTTTCTTACTCGACCACAGCTTGCTGCGGAAATTCAAATCGTAGCCGACAATCGTTCCGGCTTCGTGTGCTGCTTTCATTGATTCAACCGCGACTTCTACGCAACTATCGCTCAACGCAGTGAAGATGCCGCCAGTATGAAACCATCGCACGCCACGCTGATTGAAGATGCGCTTCCAATCAACGTCACCCGGTTTCATGTGCGCTACTGCTGTATGTCCACGGTCGTACAGCGTCACACTTGCGCGAACACCCATCCCCACTTCCGTGAAGTTCAAGCCAATCCTGTCGGCACGACCTGAGCCATCGTACGGAACCCACACCACTTCGCTGATGTCCATGCCGCTTGCGCGTGCGTGGTTCTTGATGAAGTGACCAAGTGGATTATCAACGAGGCGTGAGACCCATCCTGTGCGCATACCGTAGCGTGCAAGGGCGTAGCTGACGTTGTACTCTCCTCCACCTGCATACGCTTCAAAGATCGGTGTAAGCTCAATGCGCTGATGTCCCGGAGGACTTAAACGTATCATGCACTCGCCTAAGGACATTAAGTCGAATTGAGTTTCAGATTCTGATTTGAATTTCAATGCCATCGTTGTCTATCTCCTCATGATAACGAATAAGAACTAGAAGCCCGGATGAAAAGTCTCACCGCAGAGAACGCGGAGAGCGCAGAGCAGAAAAAAATTCATTTTTATCTTACATCTCAAAATCTTTCCCCGCGTCCTACGCGAACTCTGCGGTTGAATTATCTTTTGAGGTTTCCGACCAAGCTTTTAGTTTAGTGATTCCTGTAACCGATACAACACCTGTCCCGCGTTCTCAACCACAAGAAAGTTACTCAAGTTGACCGCCTGAATGGGAAAGGGCTAAAGCCCTTAGCAGTTTTTGTTAGGGTTTTCATATCCCCGACCTAAAGGTCGGGGCTATAGCCACGTCCTTTAGGACGTGGATAACAATTCCAACCAATAAT
>Ga0082335_1006789_pt1 | contig 14395 bp, 11 predicted proteins | sample Subgrocontami58m_FD_72375 | JGI IMG/M metagenome (GOLD analysis project Ga0082335, IMG submission 72375) | Subsurface groundwater microbial communities from S. Glens Falls, New York, USA - GMW37 contaminated, 5.8 m (SPADES assembly) (version 2) ...
TATCGGCAGAAGCCGGGGTTGGTGTTGTACCGCTATAAAGCCACATACGTGGCGTTTCAACAAGCCCATCCTGATTAAAATTGTTAAAGTTAGAAGTAATATATGTGTAACGGATATTTGTAGGCAGAGGCATAGAACTATTATATGTTGTTCCACTGCTTATCCCGGTTATAGTGTTTGTACTTACACCGTTACAATTAACATCATTGTTGTAAGGTGAGGGGTTCCAAACAAAAAGGTTTTCCATTCCACCGAATAAAAAAGGTGCCGGCACGCTTGTTGGCGGCATGGGAATAGAGTATGGATAACGAAGGTCGCGACATGCTTCGCTATGCTCATCAATACCGGGGAGATATTGTCCAAGATTACTGCCGGTATGATTACTTCCTCCATGTGGCGTTCCTGTCGTCACAACACGAATAACTCTGTGTCCAAAGAGCGATGTTTGGTCAACCCAGTTGGTTCCACGCCCGCCTGAAGTACCGTCAAAACCACGTTGTAAATATTCGCGTATTTGCAATCCACCCATTGAATGTCCGACAAGGATAACATTATCGGTATTTTCAATCGCAAGTACCGCGTTGATGAGGGCTTTAATAGCAATCCCTTGCTTCATGATTGCCGACTGATTACTTAGCGTATGTGTCGAGTGTCCTGTTTCGGCAAATCTTGAATTATCGTAATTCATTATATATAATCGCGTTGGCGATGGTGGGCTATTCCCATCCCGCCAGCCGATAGGGTATGTATCTGTTGTTGTCAGCGAGGCTGTTGAATTATTTCCATCGTGATTCAAACATACATCAAACACTTTTGCATTGCCGCCAAGCTGGGTGGTGGCAACACTCCATGTTGTATCACAGCTTGCTAAGCCATGCAGGAAAATAATAGGGTAAGGATACTTGATTGTTTGGGCAAACAGAACATGAGAGAAGATGACTAACGTGAGGATAATTAATTTTTTCATGGTACTGTCCTTTGTTTGTAAACGTGAATAAGTAATAACTGCGACTGTATTTCGGAGGCGCTACTGTAACAGAGTTCGAAGTTCTTGAAGATTGTCTTTTAAGATATAACCGATTGCTCCTGAATCATTGGCAGTTGCAATTAGTTGCGGATCATTATAATTGGTGACCATAATAATTTTTGCGTCTGGAAACTTTGAACGAATTGCCAGTGTTGCCGCTAAACCATCCATCGTTTTAAGTTCAATATCCATGAGCACATAGTTCGGTCGCTCATGTTCGTATGCTTCAATTGCTTCCGAACCATCGCTACATTCGATGAACTCTGCGTGAAGGTGCTTGAGAATATTCATAATCACCTTCCGCATTTTGGGGAAATCATCTACGATGAGGATTTTCATAACCGCTTTGATGGATTAATAACAAGTTCATGCAGTACAAAGGTAAGGGAAAACGATAGGTTAGAACATAGGGGAAAACTCACTTTTTGAGGGAAGGTAAACACTTATTCTCCTAAGTGTTTACCTCTATACCAAGTAAAAGGTTAAAAGTTAAAAAAAGTAGTACGAAAAAATCAGTGTCCGTTCTATCTTCCTGCGTTTCGCAGTGGTTTTTTAAAGAACAAGGAAACCAACTAGGATTTACTACTGTGTAAGAAGCAAAGTAAAACAGGAGAGTATAACTCATTTTTACTTTTTATTTTTGAATTTTAACTTGATTATAGCAGATGTTTGTTATCAAATGCAAACTTTAGCAGGGCATGACTACCGTGAAGATCAAGCTTATTGCAAATGTTCGTACGGTGATTTTCGACAGTGCGAAAACTGACGTGCAGATTGTCAGCTATCTCTTTGCTCGTCTTGCTCTCCGCTATGAGGCGAAGAATATGCTTTTCGGCAGGGGTTAAATTATCAAGAGCGGGTTTATCTTTTGTTAATTGTTTTGACCGTTGATTGCGATTGATAAGATAATTCGAAATCATTGGACAAATGTAGTATTCATTTTTCATGACAGCGTTAATAGCACGTAAGAGTTCTTTCGCCGCATTATCTTTGAGAATGTATGCAAGCACTCCGTGGTCAAGAGCTTCATTAAATAATAATTCTTCTTTATACATTGTTAAGATAATGACTTTTGTCTTGAGCTTTCGTTTGTGCAGTTCTTTTGAAATTTCAATTCCATTCATTCCCGGCATATCAACATCGAGGATTGCGACATCGGGTTGCAGTGTTTCAATGTGTTCAAAAGCCGTTACGCCATCCTCTGCTTCAGCAACTACATTCATGTGTGGTGCTGATTCTATCACTTGCCGTAACCCTTTCCGAAAAATGGGGTGATCATCGGCAATAAATATTTTTATTTCATGTTCCAAGATATTTTTCCTGTAATGGTAATGTCATAATCAAGGTTGTGCCTTGTCCCCGTTGTGATCGAACAGAAAGTGTACCGTTTACTATTGTCACTCGCTCAGAAATTCCTGATAACCCAAAGCCTGATGAGTATTGTTGCGATAGCATTCCGTTCATCTCATCGGGAAGTCCTTTGCCGTCGTCTTTTATTGTTAACGTTATCAGTCTGTCCGTTTTTCGGATCGTAACAACAGCTTCGTGTGCTTCAGAATGTTTGATAATATTATTCACACATTCCTGTAAGATACGGTAGATATGGATTTCATGATCTTTTAAGAATGACCCGTCAATCAAGTCAAGATCGTATGAAAATCGAATCGTTGATGTTTTCGATATATTAATAAGAATAGACTCGAGGGCTTTGGTAATGCCTAATTTATCAATCTGGTAAGGGCGCAAATTGTGCGATATTTTTCTTACATCATCAATTGTTTGTGAGGCTGTTTCAGAAATTTCGTTTAAATAGGTAATCCTGTTTTCATGATCACTCTCTTCAAGCGCCATGAAGGAAAGATTCTTGATGATTAACAAATCCTGACCGATGGCATCGTGCATTTCAGATGCAATTCGTTTTCGTTCCGATTCCTGCGATTCAATCAGTTGATGGGCAAGCATTTGTTTTACCGAGCGTTGTTGTTGGAGTGCATGTATTTTCATCCGGTACAACCCAAACGCAGATACAAACAGGAAGGAAAATGTTAATATTCTAAACCACCATGTTTTCCAGAAAGGTTTTTGCCAATAGAAATTCCGCATCATATGCGGGACCTATTAACTCACCTTCTTTATAACCGCCAAGCACAGACATTGTGTGCGTTCCGTGGGCATCTTGATTGGATGCATCGCCCGGCTGATTCGATGTGACTGAATCGTGACGTATGAAATCATATTCACCGACCACAGTACGCCCTTTTAACGATTCATGAATCTTCCATCTGAATCCCGAATCAAGCATCCCGACACGTACATTTTTTCCCGTTATCCCTGCCTGATGCAATTTAATGGCATCAACTAAATACATCTGTGTGTACGATCCGCCGTAATCAACAATCGTTGTTTTCGCTAACGATCTCAACGCCTGTTGTTGTTCTTGAGGAAGCGGTTTACCATAATAAATGGAAACAGGGGTTACGTTCTGCACAAAAGAAAACGAAGAGACACGTTGAACTTGCTCTAGCGTGAGAAGAACACTCACCGCATTCAACCATTTACTTCGTTGTTGAATAGAGCCGCCTGTTTGTTCTATTTGTTTGAGGTAAGGTTCATAGACGGGCACATCGGAAAAACCGACAACAGATTCGGGAGGTAATACTTTTGCACGGCGTTGCAATGCCTTGGGGGAAATAAGCGCGAGCGCATCACGATATGCATTCGTGTGTTTATTCAACACGCCTGCAATTGAAACACTCGTCCCTTTATCAGTAAAATAGACCCAATATTTTTTCTGTTCTTGTGCATAGAGCGGATGAAAAACATCCGCAATCACCACAACGGTGAAGCATAAAACAGAAAGTGTTGTCCATCGCATACGCGAATTCTTTTAACCGGCAGCAAGAAGTTTTTCAACAATTTGAATTGATGTTACGCCATCAGCTTCAGCATTGAAATTCGGAACAATTCGGTGACGAAGAACAGGAATGGCAATAGCACGCACATCCTCGATATCGGGAGTATGTCTGCCCTGTAATACCGCTCTCGTTTTGGCGCCTAAAATTAAATATTGTGAAGCACGCGGACCTGCGCCCCAGCTTAACCAATCTTTAATAAATTGTGGTACAGTTGGCGATGTTGTTCGTGTCTTGGCAACTAAACTCACGGCATATTCAATAACATGATCGGCGACAGGAACCCGGCGAATCAACTGTTGAAATGCGTTGACATCATCTGCGCTGAGAACATGATTAAGCGTTGGAACATGCATGCTCGTTGTTGCCTTCACAATCTCCAATTCTTCTTTGTGTGAAGGATAATCTAACCAGAGATTAAACATAAAACGGTCAAGCTGTGCTTCCGGAAGCGGATAGGTTCCTTCCTGTTCAATTGGATTTTGTGTCGCGAGAACAAAAAATGGCTCCGAAAGACGGTATGTTTGTCCTGCCGCCGTTACGTGATGTTCTTGCATCGCTTCGAGCAATGCCGCTTGCGTTTTAGGAGGAGTACGGTTAATTTCGTCGGCAAGAACAATGTTTGCAAAAATCGGTCCCTTGACAAACTTAAACGTTTTACTCCCTGTGGCGCGGTCATCTTCAATAATTTCCGTTCCGGTAATATCGCTTGGCATCAAATCAGGAGTAAACTGAATACGGCTGAATTGTAAATCCAGCACTTGCGAGAGTGTCTTAATTAACAAGGTCTTTGCAAGACCCGGCACTCCTACAAGTAAACAGTGTCCTCGCGAGAGCATTGCAATAAGCAAATGATCAACAATTGTTTCCTGTCCCACAATCACTTTACCGATTTCCTGCCGCATCGAATCAAACCCCTTTTTCAAAGAGGCTACCGCTTCGACGTCGTTCATTGCTGTTATTTTCTCTGCCATAATTTCCTTAATAAACCCTTGTTGTTTCCCTAATAAAAATGTTTGTCCCCTTGTTCCTTTAATAATGTTATTTACATCTATCAAACAACATTGTCAAATTTCGGAATCTATCCGGGGCGGTCTCAAAAACCGTTCATCCGTCAGCCGGTTATAAACCTACAACCGTGTTTGCCAATAAATTTGTGTGCGTAATTGTTTAATCCACTCACGGTACACAATACTGCTCTTATATGAAGTTGCTAATTGTTCAACTCGTTTCCAATCTTCCGCCAAATTCATCGGATGTTCTTTTACTCTGTCCTTTAACCATACGATATGGTATCCCTTGGTGTTCCCGCTCATCACGATCATCGGGTCTGAGATATCACCAACATTCATGGGAGAGACAGCAACAACCAACGCTTCATCAAATTGATCTACCGTATATCGCCCCAACAAACCACCCATCATAGCCGATTCTTTATCTTCAGAGTATCTCTTTGCAAGTTCAGAGAAGTTAGCGCCGTTTGTAACACTATCTTTTAATCCTTTTAAAAAGTTCAGCGTTTCATTCACCGAATTAGTATCACGCTCCATTTTAAAAAGAATGTGTCGTGCATGAACGGACTCACCGCGACGCTCAAGTAATTGGATAATATGAATACCGAATTTCGTCTCCACCAAATCTGCATACTGACTATCCTTCAGTGCAAATGCCGCTTCTTCAAATTCTTTTACAAACTCACCGCGTCGAACCCATCCTAAATCTCCGCCATTCGCGCCCGAACCGCCATCAATAGAGTAGCGTTTTGCAAACGAGCCGAAATCACCCCCTGCTTTAATAGAATCCATAACGCTCTGCGCTATATCCTTCACTTCTTTCCGTACTGCATCTCCTATCACCGGTTCCCTGAAAATGTGGTAAATCTCTAACTCTTCTTTTACCGGAGGCAAACTGTCTTTAAACTGCGTATAAAATTCTTCAACTTCCCGTTTTGATACCTGAACATCGGCGGTTCTTTTCTTGGCAAGTTTATCGGCAAGAAGATATTTCCTCATATCATCCCGCCATTCACGCCGCATTCTGGCAATCGGCATTCCGTAAATTTCTTCCAACCGTTGCTGTCCTCCTGCTTGCTGGGCACGCTGTCCAATCATCTGTTCCAGCGAGCGATCTACTTCGTCTTCCGAAATCATCAGTGTTGTATCTTCCTGCGCTCTCGCCAGAATCAATTTCTGATCAATCAAGGCATCCAATGTCTTCTCGGCAAGGCCCGGTGTCGAAGGTTCAACGTGCATATTAAATGCATAAAATTCTATTTCCGCACTTAGCTCGGAAAGGAGAACAGTTTCTTTTCCTACAACAGCGACAATTTTATCAAGCACTTCCTGTTGCGCCGATACTGATAACGGCAATGCAACAAGAACAAGGAGAAGAAAGTAAAAACGGAGTATGATACTCCGACGATATGATGTATTCAATACATTCCTTTGAAAATTATTATTATTTCCGCCAAAGGCGGACGAGGGTAAACTCCGCCACTCAAACGAGCGATGAAGTTTGCTTTAGTATCCCCCGGTATATTGTTTAAAAATTCTTTCATTCATGTAACGCCCGCCGGGTCGAATCTGCGTTCTGTACCGGTGGTAATACTATTTCAACAGAATATCGCTGTCTAAGAGTTCCAATAAGCGAATCGTACCGGGCTTGTTCCCGCACCCGTAACGCCCGTGCCCGCACTTCAGGTTCAGCTAATTCAAAAACGGGTGTAGAACCGCTTCGCACCGATCCAAGCATTTGAATGATAAAATACCCCGAAACTGTCCGAACAGGAAACGAAACATCGTTTTCCCGCAATGTTTGAGCAACTTTCCATAATTCGGGAAACATCAGCATTTGCTGGGAATAGTATTTTCCCTTCGAAACAAGCACTATTTCTTGGTCAACAGAAGGCTCGGTTGTGAGTGATGCATACGCATCCTCCCAGGTTGAACCACGTGTTATTCCTGCCGCAAATGAACCTGCCCGCTCGCGAGTCGTAAACCCGATAACGTTTAACTTGACCATATCTTCTTGAACGAAAAATTCGTCCTTATGTTGCTCGAAATACTTCAGCAACGTATCTGCCGGGATTGCAGTCGTATCGCCGTACACAACCGATTGAAGCAATTCTTGTACGGCAAGATCTCTTCGTACCTGTTCAAGCTGTTTTTGAAATTCATTTGTCTGATCGATACCGCGCTTCACCGCTTCTTGAAACATCAATTCAGTCGTTACCCAGGCAGAAACATATTTCCGCGCCTGAACCTCATACGATTCGCGAGTCGTATCAATTGCCGCCCGAACTTGTTCCGCCGTTAATACGGCATCACCAACGCGCGCTACTACTTGTTCTTTCTTGGCTTCTTGTTGACAGCCAATGAAAACAATCAAGAGCTCTGTAACAATGCCGAAACGATTCACTACTTTTTATCCGGTAAAAACGCGTTCTGAAGTTGTTCTTTATACTGCTTCACGGGATATGTATCTTTCACTTTATCAATCCATGCTTTTTCAAGCCGCTTGGATTCTGATTCCTGAAATGCATTGGAAAGTTCCGCTCCGGCTTCTTCGTATGTCTTAATGCGTTCGGATTCTTTCTTCGTAACTTTCATAATAATGAATCCGCCCGTTGTCATTTCCTGAGGTTGAGAAACATCCCCAACCTGCATTGAATCGGCAAATCGCGTAAAATCATCTTGATCGATAGGAGCTAACTCGTTTGCACCCTTCCTTGCCTTAATTTCAGGATCGGTGTTGTACCGTTCAGCAAAGTCTGAAAAATCACCGCCATGGGTAACCGAATCGTAAATCATGAGTGCAAGTGTATCGGAATCGACTTCAATCTCACTGTATGCAATCCTATTCGGGAATCGAAAACGTTCTTTGTTTTTCGTGTAGAATACTTTTAATGCAGAATCAGTTACCGTTACTTTATTCCATACTTCTTGTTGTTCTGCCTTAAACAAAATAATACCGTCTTTGTACTCTTTCATTAATGATGCAAAATCCGCATACTTATTCTCTAACCCGATTGAATGTTCATCAAGGACAAGACCTTCAATGATGCGATCAATCTTTTGACGTAAATCGTTATCGCGAAGCGATGTGCCGCGATATTCAATTCTTCTATTAAATAACGCAATGACGCTATCTACAATTGTCCCCTTGCCATTCACCGAGAACATTGTTTTTGCCAATACTGTGCTTGGAACCGGTGCAGACCACCCACTGTCATCAACCGTAAAGGTCGAATCAAGTCCCGCAATAAATTCATTATACACATCATCATTAAATTTGACGTTGTACTTTACTTTCAAATTTTTGACGTATGTGTCATACTCTTCATTGAAACGTGTTTGCTGATACCGTTTCTTAAAATCCTCTTTTACCTCTGCAAACGGGGGTAAATTACGTGCGCTATCGCAATACAATAAGTGGAAACCAAACGGAGATTTTATGACTTCGGATGTTGTACCCACTTTTAGATTAAACGCGGCTTCATCAAAGGGTTGCACCCAGCGTCGTCGTTCAAACCATCCGAGATCGCCTCCTTCCGGTGCGCTTCCGGCGTCTTCCGAAAGTTTAGTTGCAAGCTCTGCAAATTTCCATCCTTTTTTCAAGCTATCCTGAAATCCGTGAACTCGTATTAACGCATTTGTCGTATCTGCAGAATCTGTAGCTGAGACGTTAAAGCGCGCCATGATATGGCGAACCTTAATCATGTACTGTGATGGTTTTCTATCTATAAGTTTTATGATATGGAATCCGGCTTGCGAGCGAACTGGTAAGCTATACACTTCACCCTTCTTTAACGAATAAGCGGCAGACTCAAACGCTCCTGAAAGTTGTCCAGATGTAAAATAGTAGACATCACCCATAATAGAGCGTGCCGACGGATCCTCGGAGTACTGTAACACAAGTGTATCAAACGACATCCCGCTCTTTGCCTGTTTGATAATATCCAATGCTTTGTTGTATGCTTTTAATGTATCCTCGGCGGGAGAATTCGGTTTCATCGCAATCAATATTTGTTGCGCTCGGAGCTCTTCTTTTCTGCGTGCATATACTTGCTCTACGCCCGGCGTTGTCACTTCTTTATCAACAAGGAAAGAAGATGCAAGGCTCGATCGGTATTCTTTCAACTCCATCTGAATTTCAGGGTCACTTTCATACCCGCGATCGTATGCATCTTGAAGTTTTAATTTATAATTGGTAAGAAGATCAAGAAATTTCTCACGATCTTGCTGTGAACTTTTTCTTGCCGAGTCTAATCCGCCCGTATTTTTTGCAAAAAAGGTTTCGTACTCACTGATTCCAACCTTTTTAGCTCCTACTTCCAATACAACAGGGTCTTCTTTTTTATCACCGCATGATGAAAGAAGAATTGCACTAACTATACTAATAAGAATGAGACGGTACACACTGTTCATTCGGGTAAATCCTTTCGAAATAATAAGTAATTAATTACACCATCGCCATACCTATGGCGTTAAAAAATCAACAATAAGCCCTTATCCTTCATAAAAAAGACTGAACTTATCTATTATCTCCCCTCATGGATAAAAGAGAGAGTTTTGGGCAACCCCAAAGTTATACAAACTTCATACCTTCCGTTTTCCGTTTAACAATAGTAATCAGCCCAAATAACGCTAAAAACGCTTAAAAATTAAATGGAAAAGGAAAAATTTAGCATTAAGTATAACCAAAAATCGGCAAAGTTACAACACGTTCCCCGCTTTTCAAACAACTGTAACTTAGACTCGGTTCCTTAACATAAGCTCTTTGGGGTGGGGATGCAGATATACCTGATCGCACAGATACTCTACCTTATGTAATTTGATGTAATGATTGATAAGCATAATAGGAACAACTAACGGTACATACTCTTTATGGTAATCCTCTATCACCGAAAGTATTTCCGCCCTCTGCTCCGTTGAAAGATGTTCCCTGAAATACCCAAGAATATGCATTAATACGTTAACATGTTTCTTGGTGGTCGCCTTTACCGATAACCCCTCCATAAACAACTCCGAATATTTCGCCTTCAATTCCGTCGGTTTCATGGATTTTGCGTTGCCTACGATAACGCCAAGTTCCCTGTAATGCCGTTCACTATGGGCAAGCATTAAATATTTATGAATGGTATGAAATTGAACCAACGCCCCCCTGCTAAAATTAGCCATCAAATGTTTCAATCGACTATAACTGAATATGCGGACAATAAAGTTTTCTCGAATATGGGCATCGTTTAATCTTCCTTCCTCCTCGGTTGGTATTTGCGGAAACGTCTTCATAAATACATCTGCAAATAACCCGACTCCGTTTTTCGCTGGCATCCCTTTTTCTGTATAGAGCGTAACCCGTTCCATTCCGCATGTGGGTGATTTACTTTTAAAAATAAATCCGCACAGTTCAAGTTCCGCAAGCTGTTTCACGCGCTTTTCGGAAAACGTATTAACTCGTTTTGTCCAATCTTCCCCCGATTTATTACCAACCATCTTCACTCCATCGCTACCCAATACCAAACGCACAGACTCACGAGGCACACCCATACCAACTTCCAACTCAGGACAGACAGCAACCCAATCAAAATAATTGCCCAGCACATCTGTCAAATACAAATCGCGTTTATGCCCGCCGTCATAACGTACCATCTCACCCAGTAAGCACTGACTGATTCCCACTCGTATCGTAAGTTGCTGTATTGTCTTTTCTTCCATCATCGTTTCCATTCAAGTATCTACTATAGTATCTATTTTCTCCCCCCTTTACAAGAATACATCATAGATTTTGAAAAATTAACGTTGAGAGCGTAGATGCTAAAGCTGTGAGGTTAACGATGAATCCCGCATGACCATAAATGGTCACGCTATTACGCACAAAGCCCGATAAATCGGACTATAGAACAAGCCCCGTTTACAGGGCTTTATTCGATGTAGCGTCCCGATTTATCGGGATGCGGATTTGATACATAGAAAATTACAACCTATTTCATTAAAGATTTTTCTTAACCTGATAGTAATGGGCACTACTCCCGATCTTATTAAAACTACTTACTCACTCATAGTATTCTGCAATCCAAAATCTAAAATCCAAATTCTCTTCAATATTCCAAAATCAAAATTCGGCAGATATACCAATCGACGGCAATATCCCTATCGATCCCGAATCTTCTTCCACTTTCCCCAAACGACGATTATACCTTGGAACATCAATCGGTTTCTTGTTATAAATATTTTGGATATCCAAAAACGCTACTAACGACCAATTATCGAACGACCATCGCCTATCTGCGCGAACATCTAAACTGTGATTGATGCCAATTCGTTCTGTATTATAGAGAGATAAATCCTGCGTACCATCCGAATTATATGGTGTATACGGTCTTCCGGTAGCGAACCTGAATTTCGCACTGAATTCCCAATCACTATTCATCACATAACCTGCTCCAACGTTCACAATCCATCGTTGATCAAAACTTCCGGGGCGCGAGGTCCCATCAAGTCCTGAAAATATTGCTTCATTATAACTTACACTCAATGTACCATAGAGCGGAACTTCAGACATTTTTTTCTGTAAAAATAATTCTACCCCGTGTGCTCTCCCTGTACCGATACTGCCAAGCCGGTCAACGCCAAACGAGGCATACCCTTCTTCCGAACCTCCAAAACCTGCACCTGTATTCACCATAACTAAATACGGGCGGTCTAAACTTGAAGGGTAATTCGAATAGGATTTTACGTATCCTTCCACACTTACTTTTAAATCCGGGCGTAACAGATGTTCTATCCCGGCGACGTACTGTGTGACAGCGATATGATCTAATGAGGTATTCAACTGATTTGATACCAACCAAATTACTGCCGGCGCTTGATGATACTTCCCGATACTCGCATTAATTGTCGTCGATTGACTAAGCTGATAACTACCGCTCAACCTTGGTGATACAACCCATGGTACTTCTATTAAAGAAAAATAATCTGCACGCAAACCTGCTGTCAATCTCAACCTGTCAATTGTTTGTGATAGTTGAGTAAAGGCAGAAGATTTCCATGCCGTTGTATCCTCAGAACTATTGACAGTGATAGTTTGCCCGAACGTTGTTTGATATTGCGGCAACACGATCCCGGTATTAAATGAATTCATCTTCCCTTCCATGCCGAAAGAAAATTCGGATGTGGGAGAAAGTTCAACCACCGCCTCGGCAAATAATGAATTTTCCCTTTCCGTTGTTTTGCTTAAGAATATCGGTTGAAGTAATGAATCATTCTGCCGGTAATCGTATGTATTGTACCTGTTCCCAATTGAGACAATAGTATATCCGGATGAAAACAAATGTTTCCATGAAAGGCCGTTAACAAACTGATCTTGATCTGATCCTAATATTCTTGAATTGTCATATCGGTGATCCGGTGTATCATTAAAGAATTTAATTTTATCGAGTGCAGAGATACCCACATACGAAATATTATCTCTCGCTCCTAATCGATACGTTGCCTTTGCAAAGAAATCCCAATACTCCGGCACAAACCCGAATCCTGCCGCCTTAAAAATAAAGTCTAAATAACTTCGCCTTGCCGAGAAGAGAAATGTTCCGTTCTCACCCATCGGTCCTTCGGCGTTCACGCCAAACTGAGAAGCAGAAAGTGTCAATTTCCCGCCAATTCGGTCGGTTCTACCTTCTCTTAGCTTAATATTGAGTACCGATGAAAGCTTATCACCAAAGCGCACGCCAAACCCACCCGTTGAAAATGAAGTGGCATCAACAAAATCCAGATTTACATAACTTAACGGTCCGCCGCTCGCCCCTTGCGTACCAAAGTGATTAATATTCGGCACCTGTAAATTATCGATTAAAAATAAATTCTCCGATGGTGCGCCTCCGCGAACGATAAGGTCGTTTCTTCCCGCTTGCACTTGGGTAACTCCCGGCATAATTGAAATAGCCCTCACCACATCCTGCAACCCACCCGGCAACCTTCGTATTTCTTCCGCTGATTGCTCCTGTGTGGAAACGGGAGTCTCCGATGATTTTCGGAAATAGCCTGCCGTTACATCAACACCCTCAAGTTGAATTTTTGATTCCTGCAATGATATTGTCAGTGCCGTTGGTTTTGCTGTACTAACAACAACATCAGTAATGATCGCACTTTCAAATCCCAAAAGCGAAACGTTGACATTGTAGGTACCTACTTCTACACCACGAATGTTAAATTTTCCATTTTCGTCTGTAGAACTCCCTAACTTTGTACCCACAACAACAACGTTCGCTCCCGGTAACACTTCCTGAGTCATGCTATTGACAACGGTTCCCGTTATAACACCTTTCTTCACTTGCTCTTCCTGAGCAAACAATTGAAACATTCCAAACAAAGTTAATACTATTACAAATACTGTTTTCATTTTCATTTTTTAATTATTTAATTCAATTTTATTTTAAATTTATACACCACTTAGGTTCGTCAGCCCGAGCGGAGACGAAGGCTAACAACCGCTTTTGTCCAGACACTATACAACAGGAAGTGAGTACAGCGAAGCGTGATGGCGTAACTTGCTTTCATTCCACTCCGATCTTCTCACCATCCTGAAGCAATCACCTCGCTACTTCTTCCCAACAATCGAACTCAGTGCATTTTTCAAATCGGGATACAAAAATGTATATCCGTTATCTACCAATTTTTTCGGAATGACATTCTGCCCCGTAAGTAGCATCTCCGACATCTCGCCTAACGCAATCTTTAATACAAACTCCGGTACAGGAGCCCATGCGGGACGATGCATCACACTTCCAAGTACTTTGCAAAATTCTTTCATGGATACTGATTCTGGAGCGGCAAGGTTTAATGCTCCATCTATCTTATTATTATGGATTGCGAATAGTATTGCATTAACCACATCATCTCTGTGAATCCACGGGAACCACTGCTCACCGGAGCCCATCCATCCCCCAAATCCCATCTTAAATGGTATTAACATTTTCGGCAAGGCGCCACCGTTATTGCCTAAAACAACACCAATTCGAGGATTGACAACCCTGACACCCAATCCTGCCGCCGGTTTTGCCGCTTGTTCCCACTGTTCACATACGTCGGCAAGAAACCCTTTTCCTTTTATTACCCCTTCACTTACGTTTTTTGTTTTCATATCGCCGTAATACCCTACAGCAGAGGCGCTCACCAACACCTCAGGTTTTTTCTTTGCTTGTCGTATCGCACTTACGATAGCACGCGTTGCATTAATCCTGCTTTCAAGAATATTTCTCTTCTGCGTGGCAGACCAACGTTTGCCTGCTATTAACTCTCCTGCAAGATTAATTACAGCATCCGCCCCGTCAATCTCGCGAGCCCATTCTGCTACAATTATTCCATCCCATTGCACTGATCGTAATCGTTGATGTTCAAAATTACTGCTTCCTAAATGCCGTGTTAACATCACAACATCATTCTTCTCTGACAACAAC
>Ga0082335_1006790_pt1 | contig 14393 bp, 12 predicted proteins | sample Subgrocontami58m_FD_72375 | JGI IMG/M metagenome (GOLD analysis project Ga0082335, IMG submission 72375) | Subsurface groundwater microbial communities from S. Glens Falls, New York, USA - GMW37 contaminated, 5.8 m (SPADES assembly) (version 2) ...
GCGGCGGGCTCGCGATGATGAGCTTCGGGCGCTCCGAGAGCTCCCGGCCGAGGACCACCTTCTGGAGATTGCCGCCGGAGAGGTTCGCGGTGACGACCCCCGGGTCGGGTGGGCGCAGGTCGAACTCGCGCGCGAGCCGCGCGCCCTCGCGCGCGATCGCCGCGCCGTCGAGGACGCCTCCGCGCGCGTAGGGCGCGCGGTCGTGCTTGCCGAGGACGAAGTTCTCGGCGACCGTGAAGGGGAGCACCAGCCCTTCGAGGCGGCGGTCCTCCGGCACGTAGGCGACGCCGCGGGCACGGGTCCGCTTGGGGTCGTCGTGCGTGACGTCCGCACCGGCGATGAGGATCGTGCCGCCGGTCGGCCGCCGCAGACCCATGACGCACTCCGCCAGCTCGCTTTGGCCGTTGCCGCCGACCCCGGCGAGACCGAGGATCTCGCCGGCGTGGACGACGACGTCGACGCCGCGGAGGGCCGCGGTCCCGCGATCGCTCCGCGCGGCGAGCCCGCCGATCTCGAGGATCGGCTCCGTGCCGGTCGGCGTCGTTCTGGCTTGGAGCGTGCGAAGCTCGTGACCGACCATCGCGCGGGCGATCTGCGCGGCGTTCGTCTCCCGCGTGACGAGCTCCCCGGCGTTGCGGCCGTCACGGAGCACGGTGATGCGGTCCGTCACGGCGAGGACCTCCCGGAGCTTGTGGGTGATCAGGATGACGGTCTTGCCCTCGTCGCGCAGCTTGCGGACGATCACGAAGAGCTCGTCGACCTCCTGCGGCGTGAGCACGGCTGTGGGCTCGTCGAAGACGAGGATCTCGGAGCCGCGGTAGAGGACCTTGAGGATCTCGACCCGCTGCTGGAGGCCGAGGGGGACCGCCTCGACCCGCGCTGCGGGGTCGATCGCCAGGCCGAAGCGGTCCGAGAGCTCGCGCACGCGGGCCTCGACGGCGCGCCGGTCCAGGACGAAGCCGGTCCGCTCGTCACCGAGCACGACGTTCTCGGCGATCGTGAGCGGCGGGACGAGCATGAAGTGCTGGTGGATCATGCCGATCCCGCGCGCGATCGCGTCGCGCGGGCCGCCGATGCGCGCCTCGGTACCGCGGATGCGGATCGTCCCGGCGTCCGCGCGGTAGAGCCCGTAGAGGACGTTCATGAGGGTCGTCTTGCCGGCGCCGTTCTCGCCGACGAGCGCGTGGATCTCGCGCTCCTGGACGACCAGGTCCACGGCGTCGAGCGCCTGGAGCGTGCCGAAGCGCTTGGCGATGCCACGCATCTCGAGGAGCGGCGGCGACGCCATCAGTGGCCCTCCTGCTCGTAGGGGAGGCCGTCCGCGGCGGGCGGGCGCGAGCGGCCGACGAAGCCGGCCACGGCGAGGACCGTGAGCAGGTAGGGGAGCGTGGAGAGGAGCTGCACCGGGACGCGCAGGTCGCCGATCGTCGCGCCCTGGAGCGAGGTCGAGAGCGCGCCGCCGTAGCCGAAGATGATCGAGGCGGCGAGCGCGCCGACCGGCGTCCAGCGGCCGAAGATCATCGCCGCGAGCCCGATGAAGCCGCGGCCGCCGACCATGTCGTCGGTGAACGAGTGGGCGACCGAGAGCGAGAGGTACGCGCCGCCGAGCGCCGCCAGAGCACCCGACGCGAGCACGGCCCAGTAGCGGGTCCGCCGCACCGCGATCCCCACGGTGTCGGCGGCGCGCGGGTGCTCGCCGACGGCGCGGAGGCGCAGGCCCGGCACGGTGCGGAAGAGGAAGAGCTGGAGCGCGACGACGAGGAGGAGCGCGACCCAGACCATGACGCTCTGGTCCCCGGCGACCGCGCCGACGAAGGGGATCCGCTCGAGCGCGCCGAGGGGCAGGTCGGGGATCCCGGGGAGGTCGGCCGGCGTCCCGGTCGTGCCGTAGAGCTGGTAGTCGAGGTACGAGGTGAGGCCGAGGGCGAGGATGTTCAGCGCCATCCCGGAGACGATCTGGTCGCTCCGGAAGTGGATCGAGGCGACCGCGTGGAGCGCGGCGAGCGCGACCCCCGCGACGACCGCGACCGCGAGGGCGACGAGGATGCTGCCCGACCGGTCGGCCGCCAGCACGCCGAAGAACGCGCCGACGAGCATCGAGCCTTCGAGCGCGATGTTGGTCACTCCCGATCGTTCGCTCACGACCCCGCCGAGCGCCGCGAGGAGGATCGGCGTGGCGAGCCGGAGCGTCGCCGCCAGCACGGCCGCGCCGAGGAACATGTCCCAGGTCACGCGGCCCTCTTGAGGGCGCCATGCCGGCGCGCGAGTTCGCGGAGGGCCGTCTCCGCGGCGATGACGAAGAGGACGAGCGCCTCGATGACCGCGACGAGGTTGGAGCTGATGTGCGCGTTCGACTGCATGATCGTGCCGCCGCGCGCGAAGGCGCCGAAGAGGAGCGCGGCGAGGGCGATGCCGATCGGCGAGTTCTTGCCGAGCAGCGCCACGGCGATCGCGTCGAAGCCGTAGCCGGCCGAGAACCCGTCGTAGACGCGCTGGAAGACGCCGCTCACCTGGACCATCCCGGCGAGGCCGGCGAAGCCGCCGGCGACGAACATCCCGAGGACCATCCCGCGCTTCGGGTCGATCCCGGCCTGGGCGGCGGCTCGCGGGCCGAGGCCGACGGCACGGAGCTCGTAGCCGAGCGTCGTGCGGAAGAGGATGAACCAGAACGCGACGACCGCGAGCGCGGCCAGCAGGATGCCGGCGTGCAGCCGCGTGAGCGGGATGAGCTCGGCGGGGACGATGACCGGAAGCACCGCGCCGTCGCCGATGCGCGCGGACGCCGGCGTGCCGAACGCGTTCGGGGCGCTCATCGGCCCGTTCTGGAGGAGCCAGTGCATCACGAAGACGATCGTGTAGTTCTGCATGATCGTCGTGATGACCTCGTTCACGCCGCGCGTCGCCTTGAGCCAGCCGGCGAGCGCGCCCCACGCGCCGCCCGCGAGGATGCCGGTCAGGATGACGAGCGGCATGAGCAGCGGGCCCGGGAGGTCGGCGAACCGCACGCCGACGAACCCGGTCGCGATCGCGCCGACGAGGAGCTGGCTCTGCGCGCCGATGTTGAAGAGGCCGGTGCGGAAGGCGAGCGCGACCGAGAGTCCGCCGAGCGTGAGGGGGATCGCGATGATGAGCGTCTCGGTGACGTCGTACGGCGTGCCGAAGGCGCCCCTGGCGAGCGCGGCGTAGGCGGCGACCGGGTCGTTGCCGCTCACGAGGACGAACGCGGCGCCCAGGACGAGCGCGATGAGCACCGACGCCGCGGGGATCGCGGGGCCGGCCGCCCAGGCGAGCGCGTCCCGGCGCGTCGGCGGGGCAGTGCGCCCCGCCGACGTCCCGGACGTCATCTACCGAGGCCCGCTATTTGACCTGGATCTCGGTCTTGGGCTTGATCTTGCCGCTCTTGATGTCCGCGAGGGCCTGGTCGGCGGCGGCCTTCGCGTTCGCCGGCACGACCGTCGCGAGCTTGCCGTAGCCGACGCCGTCGTTCGTCGCGTTGAAGGTCTGGCTGCCGGCGACGAACTTGCCGTCCTTGACGGCCTTGATCGTGTCGTAGACCGCCTTGTTCACGCGCTTGAGCGCGCTCGTGATGACCGTGGCGGGCGCGACGTCGGCCTGGTCGGCGTCCACGCCGATCGCGTAGACGCCCTTCTCCTTCGCCGCGGTGATGTAACCGAGGCCGGAGCCGCCGGCGACCTGGAAGAGGATGTCGCAGCCCTTCCCGATGTGGTTGAGCCCGACCTCCTTGCCCTTCTGCTGGTCGACGAAGTCGTTGGAGTAGCCGTTGAGGATCACCGTCGTCGGGCTGACGGTCTTCACGGCATCCTGGTAGCCGGCGATGAACTTGTCTACCGGCGGGATCGGGATGCCGCCCATCGAGCAGACGGTGTTGTGCGTCGCGGCGCCGACCTTGTCCTTCGCCATCGTCGCGGCGATCACGCCGACGAGGTAGCCGGCCTCCTGCTCCGCGAAGAACAGGTTCGCGACGTTGGGCAGGTTCTCGGTGTCGCCCTTGTCGTTGGCGGGCGCCCCGTCGATGATGCCGAACTTGATGTTCGGGAACTGCTTGGCGACCTTCCAGGTCGCGTTCGTCATCAGGAAGCCGACCGAGATCACGAGGTCGTAGCCCTGCTGGGCGAACGTCGTGAGGTTCGGGACGTAGTCCTCCTGCTTCTTGGACTCGACGACCGAGGTCTGGACGCCCAGGTCCTTCTCGGCGTCCAGGCGGCCCTGGTTCGCGAGGGTGTTGAAGGACTTGTCGTTGAGGCCGCCGACGTCGGTCACCAGGCCGATGCGGACCGGCTTCGGGGTCGCGGTGGGTGCGGCGGTCGCCGGTCGCGCGGTGGCGCTCGCGGCCGCCGCGGGTGCGGCGCTCGGTGTTCCGGCACCCCCGCCGCAGGCGGCGGCGACGGTCGCGATGAGAACGAACGACGCGAGGAGACGCTTCATGCGCGTTGACCTCCCACATACCCGCGTCCCTGGGCGGGTGGCATCCCGGGGCGCGACCCTGATTCTACGCCAGCGGCGGTCAGTGGAGGGAGGTCGGCGGCGCGTGCGGGAACGCCACGACGTACACGATGAACGCCGCGTAGAGGATCCCCAGCGAGGTCAGCTCGCGCCCCGAGATGGCGTTCCCGGTGCGGAGGTAGAGGCGCAGGAGCGCCGCCGCGGCGAGCGCGATCGCCCCCGACACGAGCCCGGCCTCGTCGAGCACCCACGGGGTGAACCAGAGCCCCACGGTCACCGGGATGCACGACTGGAAGACCATCGCGCCGCTGATGTTCCCCATCGCGAGGTTGTCCTTGCGCTGCCTGATCCAGAGCACGCTGTTGAACTTCTCCGGCAGCTCCGTCGCGAGCGGCGCGATCACGAGCGACAGCAGGAGCGCCGGCAGCTGGAAGTGCGTCGCGAGGTTCTGGATCCGATCGACGAACAGCTCCGCGCCGAACACGATCGCCGCGAGGGCCACGAACACCTGGAGGACGATCGCGCGCGTCCGCGGGCTGTCGAGCCGGCGCTGGAAGTGCAGCGGCGAGATCGCTTCGCCGTGGCCGTCGCCCTGGGGGTCTCGCGCGGTCTGCCGCACGTACCAGGCGTAGGCGACGAGCAGCGCGATCCCCGCGGCGACCCGGAGCGGGAACGGCTTCTCGAAGAACGGCAGGCCGAGCGCGATCGCGAAGGCGTAGATGACGAGGAAGAACCGCAGGTCCCGCCGGACGAGGACCTGGTCGATCTTCAGCTCGGCGCGCCGTCGCCCGCGCCGGTGATACACCAGGACCGCCACCCCGGTGACGAACATCGCGGCGGTGGAGAGCATGAACGGTGCGCCGAGGATCGCGCCGGTGCCGACGGCCTCGGAGTCGGCGGTGCCGACGAAGACGATCGCGATGATCGGGATCATCGTCTCGGGGAGCGCCGTGCCGACCGCGGCGAGGACGTTGCCGACGACCCCCTCGCTCAACCCGAAGCGGTGGCCGAGCCACTCGACGCCGTTGGTGAACAGCTCGGCGCCGGCGAGGATGACGGCGAAGGAGAGGGCGAGCAGCAGCAGCTCGGCGGCGACGTCCACGGTCGCCAGCCTAGCGACTAGTGCGCCGGGTCGTCGGCGACCGCGCGGCGCCGGGATCGCGTCGAACGGATGACCGGCAGCAGCACGAGCATGACCGAGAGGAACAGCATGGTCGCGGCGAGCGGCAGTCCGCCGACCGTCGAGGTGACGAAGGTCGAGGGGTCCCCGCCGCTCCCGATGAGCGCTTTGCGGAGCTCGCGCTCGGTCGAGTCGCCGAGCACGAGCGCGACGACGAGCGGCGCGAGCGGGTACTTGAGCTTGCGGAGCCAATACCCGACGAGCCCGAAGCCGATCGTGATGAAGACGTCGAGCATGCTGTTGTTCAACGAGTACGAGCCGATGATCGAGATGACGACGATGAACGGCGTGATGATCGCGTAGGGCGTGCGCATGATCATCGCGAGGAGCGGCACGGCCGCGAGGCAGATGACGAACGTGAGCAGGTGGCCGAGGTAGATGCTCGCGATGAGGCCCCAGACGAAGTCCTTGTGGTCGATGAAGAGGAGCGGTCCGGGCTGAAGTCCCCAGATGAACAGGCCGGCCATCATCACCGCCGAGGTCGGTGAGCCCGGGATCCCGAGCGCGATCATCGGCACGAGCGAGCCGACCGCGGCGGAGTCGGCGGCTGCCTGCGGCGCCATGATCCCCGAGATCTCACCCTTCCCGAACTCCGCCTTGTTCTTCGAGTACTGCCGCGCGAGGCCGTAGCCGAGGAACGAGCCGGCGGTCGCGCCGTGGCCCGGTAGCACGCCGAAGAGGAAGCCCATGACCGAGATCGGGACGACCATCTTGATCCGCCGGCGCAGCGCGCCGAACGCCTCGCGGATGTCGCGCAGGCCGACCTTCGCGTTCATGCGCTCGATGAAGCCGATGCCCTGCTCCTCCGCGGACGCGAGCACCTCGCCGATGCCGAACAGGCCGATCGTCACGGGGACGAAGGTGATGCCCGAGAGGAGCTCGATGTGCCCGAACGTGAGCCGTGGCTCGCCGGTGAGCGAGTCGAAGCCGATCGACGCGAGCAGCAGCCCGAACGCGATCATCATCACGCTCTTGAGGGGCGCCTCCGAGCCGAGGCCGACGAGCGTCGTGAACGAGAGGATGAACACGGCGAACAGCTCCGCGGGGCCGAACTTGATCGCCTCGAACGCGAGCGCGCGGGCGAAGAAGGTGAGCAGGATCGTCGCGATGAGCGCGCCGACGAAGGACGCGACGAACGACGAGCCGAGCGCAAGACCCGGCCGCCCCTTTCGTTTGGCGAGCGGATAGCCGTCGAAGAGGAGCGCGACCGCCCAGGGCTCGCCCGGGATGTTGAAGAGGATCGACGTGATGACGCCGCCGAACAGCGCGCCCCAGTAGATCCCGGCGAGGAAGATGATCGCCGTCGTCGGGCCGCCCGTGCCGCTCCCGGCGATGAGGACGCTGACCGGCAGGAGGATCGCGACGCCGCTCGTGCCGCCGAGGCCCGGCAGGACGCCGATGACGAGTCCGAGGAGGACGCCGGCGAGGAGCATGAGCAGGTTCGCCGGCAGCAGGGCGACCCCGAAGCCGCCCGCGAGGTCGCTGAGGACCTCGAGCATCTAGAAGCGGACCACGTCGTAGAAGATGCTCTTCGGCAGGCTGACCCGGAAGCCGACCTCGAAGATGAGGTAGATGACGAGCGGGAAGAGGATCGCGATCGCGAGGACCCAGGACCAGCGGTACCGGCCGAGGACGGCGGCGAAGAAGCCCATGTACAGCGCGGTCATGAGGTAGAAGCCGAGGTAGGGGATGAGCGCGGACGCGACGACCATCGGCACGGCGAGCGCGAGCACCGACGCGACGCTCCGCCGGTCCTTGAAGACGCCCAGCACCGCCTGCGGCGTCGTGAGCGAGCGCAGCGCGACGAGCGCGCTGAACGTGAAGAGGACGGCGGCCGACCAGAACGGGTAGAAGCCGCCGGAGAGGCCGCCGGGCGCGCCACCGGCGACATCCGGCAGTGCGCCCTTACGCGTGTCGAACATGGCGACGGCGGCGATCACCATGATGACCGCCGCCGTCGCCGCCTCATAGCGACGCAAGAGCTAGTTGAGCCAGCCGTTCTTCTGCGCGATCTCCGTGTGCAGCTTCGTGAAGTCGCTCACGAGCTTCTTGAAGTCGTCGCCCGCCACGAACTTGAGGTCGAGCGCGTTCGTCGCGGCGAAGTCCTGCCACTCCTTCGAGTCGTAGACACCCTTGAACACGTCGATCCAGAACTTCTGCTGCGCGGCGGAGAGGCCGGGCGGACCCATGATCGAGCGCACGACGAAGTAGTCGTCGATCGGGAGCCCCTGCGACTTGCACGTCGCGAGGTCCTTGAACGGCCCGCTCGCCGGGCTCGCCGCCTGGAACGTGCAGAGCGGCCGCAGCTTGCGCGGCGTCGCCTGGAAGAGCGCGCGCCCCTCGCTCGGGTTGTTCACCGTCACCTCGACGCCGCCCTGGTGGCCGGCGAGCGCGGTCGCAACGCCGCCGCCGCCGGTCTGCGGGACGTACTTGAACGGCTTCGTCTTGGCGACGTCCTGGATGCGGCGGAAGAGGACCTCGTCCTCCTGCTTCGAGCCGGTGCCCGACGCGACGAGCTCCTTCTCCTGGGCGGCCTTGACGAAGTCGCCCGCGTTCTTCCACGGGCTGTCCTCGTTCACCCAGAGGAAGAAGGGGTCGTTCGCGAGGTTCGCGATCGGCGTGAAGTCATCCGGCTTGTAGGGCAGCTTCTGCGTGATGAGCGTCGTCCAGAACGAGTTGAGGGTGATCATGATCGCGTGCATGTCGCCCTTCTTCTCGAAGACGTAGTTGAAGGCGACGGCGCCCGACCCGCCGTCCTTGTTCAGCGGGTTCACCGGCTGCGGCGCGAGCTTCGCCTTGTCGATGATCCCCTGCATGAATCGCGCGTAGATATCGGAGCCGCCGCCCGGCGCTGTGCTGATCACGAACTCCACCGGCTTCGTCGGCTGCGCCGCGACAGCGGCCGGAGCGGTGGCCGCTCCGCCGCACGCGCCGACCGTGAGCGTCGCCACCGCGATGATCGCGCTGACCCTGGCCCCTAGGTGACCAACCACCTTCCATCCCCCCACGCGACTCGCGATCCGGGGCCCGACCGCCGGTGCGCCGCGGTCAGACCAGCGGACCGTTCTGGCAAGCGCCGCGGATGGTAGGCCTGCTCCAGCAGCAGGGCAAGGGGTCTGCCGGGCAGCGGGGCAAGGGGTCTGCCGGGCACGCTGGGCGCGGACGGCGTTCCAGCGGACCGACGGCGATCCGTGGCAGAATCCACCCGTGGTCAAGGAATTGGCGCGTCCCGCGACCCTCCGTCCCGGCTCCGCACCCGACACCGCCTGGGCCTTCTTCGGCGGCGAGCTGGTGCCCCTCCGCGATGCCAAGGTCAACGTCATGACCCACGCCTTCAACTACGGCACCGGCTGCTTCGAGGGCATCCGGGCCTACTGGAACGAGGACGAGCGCCAGCTCTACGGGCTCTTCCTACGCGAGCACTACGACAGGTTCCTCCGGTCGTGCAAGGTGCTCCGGATGTCTCTGCCGTACAGCGCAGCCCAGCTCGTCGCGCTGACGGTCGAGGTCCTTCGCCGCTGCGGCTACGAGCAGGACGCCTACGTGCGGCCGCTCGCCTACAAGGCCGACCAGATCATCGGCGTGCGCCTCCACGACCTCGAGGACGCGCTGGCGATCTTCGCGGTCCCCTTCGGCACGTACATCGACATCGAGAAGGGCCTCAAGGTCGGCGTCTCGTCGTGGCGCCGCACCGACGACAACGCGATCCCGGCCCGCGCGAAGATCACCGGTGCCTACGTGAACGCCGCCCTCGCGAAGACCGAGGCGCAGGACGCCGGCTACGACGAGGCGATCGTGCTCACCCAGGACGGCCACGTCTCGGAGGGCTCGGCCGAGAACCTCTTCATGGTCCGCGACGGGATCCTCGTGACGCCGCCCGCGAGCGACAACATCCTGGAGGGCATCACGCGCGCGTCGGTCCTCGGGCTGGCCGGCGACCTCGGGATCCCGACGCTGGTGCGCTCGATCGACCGGACCGAGCTCTACATCTGCGAGGAGCTCTTCCTGTGCGGCACCGGCGCGCAGATCTCGCCGGTGACGAGCGTGGACCACCGCGCGGTGGGCGACGGGGCGATCGGGCCGGTCACGACCCGGATCAAGGACGTCTACTACGCCGCGGTGAAGGGGAAGCTCGCCCGCTACAAGGCCTGGTGCACGCCGATCTACCCCAAGTAGCTCGGCGGCGGACTCCCCGCTCAGGTCGTCTCGAGGTGTGACGACCGCGCAGGAGCCCCGTCAGCGTCCGAGGTCGCTCGCGAGCCCCCGGTAGTCGGTGCCGATCACCGCGACCACGTCGGCTCCGGTCGCATCGCCGGCCGGCAGCGGCGTGGCGCCCTTGAGGCCGAGCTGCGCCGCCAGCGCGTCGGCGGTGTGGCGCTTCGCCTGGTTCCGCACGAGCACCGCGGTCCGCCCCGCCGGCGCCTCCGTCGTCGCGAGGACCGTGTAGGCCCGCGCCGCGATCCGCTCGCTCACGCCGGTGGCGACCTCATTCTTCACGCCCGCGCCGCGGACCTCGACGAGCGCCGCCTCCTGCTTCACCCTCGGGTCGTAGAACAGCTGCGCGACGAGGTCGGCGACCCTCGCCGGAACGGGGAAGAGGTAGAACCCGCCCGGATCGTTCTGCTCCTTGAGCTCGCAGTGGGCGAAGTCCCCGCCGCACGGGTAGAGGACGTCGGCGCGGATCGCGCCGCGGTCGATCGCCGACCCCAGCCGCGCCACCGGCAGGGCGTTCGCGGGGTCGAAGCTCGTGCGGACGGCCGGGCCGACCTGATCCATGATCGCGGGAAGCCGGAGCAGCAGGTCGCCGCCGGCGAGCCTCGCCCGGAGCGCGCCGATGACGTCCTGCTGGCGCGCCGCGCGGTCGTAGTCGGTCGAGCCGTGCCGCGTCCGGGCGTAGCGCAGGGCGGTCTCGCCGCGCATGAGCTGCGGTCCGGCGAGGATGCTGAGCCGCTGGACGCCGAACGCCGCCGTCGGGTACGCCTCGTCGCGGAGCGGCCGCTTCACGTCGACCTGGACGCCGCCCGCGGCGTCGACGATCTTCGTGAACGCCTCGAAGTCGAGGAGACCGTAGCCGTGGATCGTGAGCCCGAGGAGATCCTCGACGAGCCGTCGCGAGAGGTCCGGTCCGCCGAAGGCGTACGCGGCGTTGATCTTCTCCTTGAAGACGCCCGGCCGGTCGATGTAGACGTCGCGCGGGATCGAGAGCATGCCGGCCGTCCGGTTGAGCGGGTCGAGCGTGAGCACGATCATCGTGTCGGTGTTGAGGTCCGCGTCGGTCGGGCCGCGCGAATCGATGCCGAGAACGAGGACGTTCAGCCGCTCCGTGCCGCTCCAGGCCGGCGGCGGCGTGAGGGCGGCCTGCGACGGGCCGGCCGCGGCGCGCGGCGGCGCGCCGGCCGGCGTGAACAGCTTCGTGGCCAGGCCGGCCCAGGCGGAGGACTGCCGGTACACCGTGCCGTAGGTCGCGACGAGCACCAGCACGACGAGCGCGAGTGCCAGGTACTCGCGGGGCCGCCGTCCGGCGAGTCCGCCGGGCCCGCGCCGGCCGACGAAGGCGTCGCCGATCGCGGCGAGGTGGTAGACGAGCCCGCCGCCGAACGCGATCGCGACGACGAGCTGCGCGCTGCGGACGAGCGCGCCCGCCACCAGGTCCACGCCGAGCGCGAGCGCTGCGACGGCCGCGAGGGCGCCGACCGGTGCGACCGCGAGCGCCGCGCCGCGCAGCCAGCGGCCGCGGTAGAGCTGGCCCAGGCCCGGGAGGAGCGCCGAGAGCACGGCGGCGAGCGACCCCGAGCCGTGCTCGGCCGGCTCGGGGTCGAGGCTGCGGCGGCCTGGCGTCGATGGTCGCATCGGGTCAATTGTTCACTATCGTGGTGAGATGCCCCCGATCATCGCGGTGACGGACCTGTTGAAGCGCTACGGTCCGCTCGAGGCCGTGCGCGGGATCTCCTTCGAGGTCGGGGAAGGCGAGATCTTCGGGCTCCTCGGTCCGAACGGGGCGGGCAAGACCACCACCGTGGAGATCCTCGAGGGTCTCCGCAGGGCGGACGGCGGCAGCGCGGTCGTCGCCGGCATCGACGTGCTGCGCGACCCGCAGGCCGTGAAGGACCGGATCGGGGTGCAGCTGCAGGCGAGCGCCTTCCCCGAGAACTTCCTCGCGAAGGAGGTCATCGACCTCTTCGCGCTCTTCTACGGCCGCCGGGTGGACGCGATGGCGCTCCTTGCCGCGGTGGACCTCACCGACAAGGCGCGCTCGCGTCAGGAAAAGCTCTCGGGCGGGCAGCGCCAGCGCCTCTCGATCGCGGTCGCGATGGTGAACGAGCCGCAGGTGCTCTTCCTCGACGAGCCCACGACCGGGCTCGACCCGCAGGCGCGGCGGAATCTGTGGGAGCTCATCCGGAGGATCCGTCAGCGCGGCACGACGGTCTTCCTCACGACCCACTACCTGGACGAGGCCGAGATCCTCTGCGACCGCGTCGCGGTGATGGACGGCGGCCGGATCATCGCGCTCGACGCCCCGGGCGCGCTCGTGGCGGCGCTGCTGGGGCGCGGCTTCACGAAGCCCGCGCTCCAGCAGCAGGCGAACCTCGAGGACGTCTTCCTCGACCTCACCGGCCACGAGCTGCGGGAGGACTAGGGTGGACCCGAGCGGCGCGGTCGAGGTCTGAGCAGGGTGGTCGTGCAGGTGACGCGCTACACGCTCATGCTCCTGCGCGCCTACGTCCGCGACCGGAGCGCGCTCTTCTTCAGCGTGATCCTCCCGCTCATGTTCATGCTCATCTTCGGCGCGCTGAACTTCGGCGCGTTCGGCCACCTGACGGTCGGCATCGACGACGAGGCGGAGAACGCCGACAGCGCGCGCTTCACCGCCATCCTCCAGGGCGTCGAGACGCTCTCGATCAGGAAGGGCACGCTCGCCGACGAGAAGGCGAGCCTCGTGAAGGGCGATCGCGACCTCGTCATCGTCATCCCGAAGGACTTCCGCCTGGCGCCCGCCCCCGCGGGCACCGCCACGGCGCCGGCGCTCACGGTCTACGCGAGCGCCGGCCGTGCGCAGCAGGCGAGCGTCGGCCAGGCGATCCTCGCGCAGGTGATCGGCCAGCTCACGTTCGCGGTGAACCGGACCGCGCCGGTCATCGCGATGCGGGTCGAGAGCGTGAACGCGAGGGACCTCCGCTACGTGGACTTCCTCGTCCCGGGGATCCTCGCCATGACGATCATGCAGCTCGGCATCTCGGGGGTCGCCTTCGGGCTCGTCGCCGCCAAGCAGCGCGGCGTGCTCCGGCGGATCATGGCCACGCCGTTCCCGCCCCGCCGGTTCCTCGCGGCGCAGGTGGTCGAGCGGCTGATCCTCGCGGTCGTCCAGACGCTCATCCTGCTGGGCGTCGCGCTGCTCGTGTTCAAAGTGCAGGTCGTCGGCTCGCTCGTCGAGCTGCTCGTGGTGACGATCCTCGGCTCGGTCGTGTTCCTCTGTCTCGGCTTCGCGCTCGCGGGCTGGGCGACCACCGAGAACCAGGTCGCGCCGCTCACGCAGATCGTCACGCTGCCACAGCTCTTCCTGTCGGGCGTGTTCTTCGCGACCGACGCGGTGCCCGCGGCGGTCCGCCCGCTCACCAGCCTCCTGCCGCTCACGTTCCTCGCCGACGCGCTCCGCGAGATCAGCACGAGCGGCGCGACGCTCTGGGACGTCCGGGGCGCGCTGCTCGGCCTCCTGGTCTGGAGCGCGATCGGCTTCGTCCTGGCGGTGCGCCTCTTCCGCTTCGAGAGCTGAACGCAAGGCGGCGCGCCGGCGCCGCGGCGTCAGCCGCGCGCGAGCGCTCGGTGCACGGCGCGGTGCGCCACCGCGCGGAAGCGGCCCCAGGGTGCCCAGTCGCCGCCGATCTCCGGCGCGTCCGCGCTGCCGATCGCGTCGAGCGTCGCGGCCACGGTGAGGAGCTCGTCCGGCTCGACCTCCCGGAACGCCTCGATGCGCTCGGCCGCGTCCTTCACCGTGAGCGTGCCGCCGGTCTCGTCGACGAGGAAGCAGAAGGTGTGGAAGACGGGCCGCGTCCGGCCCGCGGCGCGGTACTCGATCACGGCGAGGAAGCGCCGGGTCTCGTGCTCGAGCCCGGTCTCCTCGTCGATCTCGCGGACGAGCGCGGCCTCGATCGACTCGCCGGGGTGGATGCCACCGGTGGGCAGCCGCCAGCCGGTGCGCGGGTAGAAGGTCTTGATCGAGAGGAGCAGCCGCCCGTTCGGTCGCCGCACGACCATGAGGACCTCGCCGGTGCGGCTGGGGTCCCGTACCGGGTCGAACGTCACGTCGTCGAGCTCCGCGATGACGCGGAGCGGCGTGCCCCAGCGCCCGGCCAGGCCGGCCAGCTCGACGTCGAAGTCCACCTCGGGGCGCTCGACCATGGGCGGGTGAGTATGTCGGGTACACTTCGACCTCACAAGCGCTCGAGGGGCCATCCACCCAGCGCTGCCGCACGGAGGTGGCGCATGGCGGGCGAGAAGAGAGCGCGCTTCGGGGCGGTGGGATCGAAGCTCGACCTGCCGGCGCTCGAGCGCGAGATCCTGGCGCTCTGGGAGCGCGAGGACGCCTTCGGCGCGCTGCGGCGGAAGAACGCCGGCGGCCCGGTCTTCTCGTTCATCGACGGCCCGATCACCGCGAACATCGCCGCGATGGGCGTCCATCACGCCTGGGGCCGCACCTACAAGGACGTCTTCCAGCGGTACAAGGCGATGCGCGGCTTCGACCAGCGGTACC
>Ga0082335_1006791_pt1 | contig 14389 bp, 13 predicted proteins | sample Subgrocontami58m_FD_72375 | JGI IMG/M metagenome (GOLD analysis project Ga0082335, IMG submission 72375) | Subsurface groundwater microbial communities from S. Glens Falls, New York, USA - GMW37 contaminated, 5.8 m (SPADES assembly) (version 2) ...
TAAGTGCGTTAACGAAACTGCTCTCCTCCGGAAAGCAGTTTCTAACTTACTAACCCCGATAAACGGGATAAGTGCGTTAACGAAACTGCTCTCCTCCGGAAAGCAGTTTCTAACTTACTAACCCCGATAAACGGGATAAGTGCGTTAACGAAACTGCTCTCCTCCGGAAAGCAGTTTCTAACTTACTAATAGGCCAGATTCCGCGGCGTCACCACGGACCGCAACGTATAGGTCCGGTAACCGGAATTAGCGGCATAGGAAGGATCGCTTTTTGCGGTTTTAGCAATCAAGGTGATCTCAATTCCCCGGATATTTTGGAACCTGCGCAGGCCGCTAGGCAGTTCATTACCGTCAGCGCCGAGGTAAACGAAATTGAGCGACTGGATATTTTCCACGACCGGCTGATAGCTGCTGTCCGCGGTTGTTCTGCGGCCCAGACACTGGACGGAAACGCCTCCTGCCGTGGATGTATAGAGGCCATAGGTAAGCGTTTCATTCGGGCCGTCCGTATCGCCGTCGGGAGGGCCCGTCCCCGCCGTATTCGTCGTGTCCATGTTTAATTGAATGACATTGCTGTCGGCATTTAACAGCCCCATGCAGTTTGCATTGATCAGAGAACTGGGCAAGGTCCCCGCACAGTCGGGAAGCGCGCCCGTGGGGTTATAACCGGCCATCCGGATATCGCGCACCAGCATGTCCATGCCCATCCTGGCATTCTGCTGCAACTCCGCCAATTGCTCCTGATTGCTTAACTGCTTGTTCTGGATACTGAACAGGTTGTAAACGGCACTCAATAAAATCAGCCCGACCGCCATGGCCACAATCAGCTCCGCCAGGGAAAAGCCGGGGGGATTTCCAGCAGGAATCGACTTCAGCCGCTGCCATCCCCGGTCATGGCCGGCAGCACCGGCGAAGCGATTCTCTCGAACAAAAGGATTACGCATTGCCCTTCCCTTTAACCCGTATCCGCGATAATGGTGTTAACCCTGACGCGCCGTGTACTGCCCGCCCATTGCCAGCTCACCTCGACTTGAATCGCTCTCACCTCGGGGTTGGACGCATCCACGGTCAAGGTCCGGGTATAAAAGGCGCCCGCCACGCCAGCCGACAAGTCAGCGTTGATATAATCCGTGGTCACACCGGAGGGAATAGCGGCATAGGAGGTGTTCTTTATTGCCTCGAGCCTGTCGCCGGCCAAAGTAGTCGCCGTCGTCATGGTCTTGCTGAAGGCATTTCCCTTCACCACCATTACCGTCACGGAAATCAGACCGAGCAAAGCAATCGTCAGAATGCTGATGGCGATCGTTATTTCAATCAGGGTGAAACCCTGCTGCCCTTTCCCGGTCGTGTTCTTGATTATCCCCATTTCCGCCCCGCTTGCCCTTTCAGCTGATCCTGATCCGGCCGGCCCGGCTGATGACAATCTGCTTTGCTGTCAGGCCCGACCGCGAACTGCTCACGTTGATCGTTCCTGTCTTGCCCGTGCCGTCGGGCCGGAAAACAGGGTTGAATCCGGAAGAGGCCGCAGTAAATGTTACATCATAGTAGTCGGGATAGATATCCCACGTCGCGCCCGTCGTATCACCGGAGGTAATTGTTTCCGTGCCGTCATTGTCGGTAACGAAAGCGTACTGATGATTATTACCCGCCAAGTTGACAATGACTTTCTTGCCCTTCGTGATCGACTCCGAGCGGGCATTCATGAGATGCATGGCTATCTGCCGGGTGGCGCCGTTCAAACGCCTCTGGCCCATGTACTCCTGATAATTGGGCGCCGCTATGGCAATCACAATGCTCATGATGGCCAGGGCAATCATAAGCTCGATGAGGGTAAACCCTTTGGAGAAACAGCTTTTCATGGTTTCTTCATTCAATTTTTCCTCGCCGTGATATTTTTACATAACGGGAGGAAATTTTCAATACCGGAAAAAAAACAGCCGCATGAATTCACTTCCCCAGAACAGGTAGGCCAGGGCTGCAATGGAGAGGAACGGGCCGAAGGGAACGGCATATTTCATATCCTTGCCCTTGATTAGCATCACCGTGATCCCCACCAGTGCGCCCAAAAAAGAACTGACCAGGAGGATAAAAAAGAGGGATTTCCAGCCACAAAAGGCCCCCAGCATGGCCAGTAATTTGATATCGCCGCCCCCCATACCCTCCCTTTTGGCTATCAATTGATAACCGAAGGCAATGGCATAAAGAATCCCGCCGCCAAACAGCAGGCCCAGGGCCGCATCCAGCAGAGGGACGCCCATACCCAGGACGGCGGCTAGAAGAAAGAGCGGAATACCGGGCAAGGTGAGGACATCGGGGATAATCTGGTGCTCCAAATCAATAAAAGTAATGACGACTAATACGCCGGCAAAGATGAAGGTAAGCAGGAATTTAAGCGAGAGCCCGAATTTCCAGAAGAGCAGGAGAGCCAGGATCGCCGTCAACAGCTCCACGAGCGGATATTGAAGTGAAATCCTTGCCCCGCAGTTGCGGCATTTGCCGCGCAATATCAAATAGCTGATAATCGGGATGTTGTCATAGATCCTTATGGGATGGAGGCATTGCGGACAATGGGAGGCGGGCAGCACCAACGACTCTCCGGCCGGGATGCGCCGGATGCAGACGTTGAGAAAACTCCCGATGGCCGCGCCGATCAGGAAAATGATAATTTCCAGATAAATCATGATCTTTTCCCCGGCCCGTTCAGCCGTCCTTCCGGTCCCACTGGTAGGGAATGCTGCTGTCCTGCGGTGGGATGCGGTATTCATCGGGCTCCTGGTAATTATAGGGCTCGCTGGGTATATTCACGACCAGGGCCTCCTCAGTGGAGATGCACTTGAAACCATGGTAGACATAGGGGGGGATGTGCAGGAGCACCGGATTATGATCGCCCGCGAAAATCTCGTTGACCTCTCCGCAAGTGGGGGAGTCCTGTCTTGCATCATACAGCACGATCTTCATCATACCCTTGATGACCGTCATATTGTCAAACTGCCGCTTGTGGTAATGCCAGCCCTTCACTACGCCGGGATAGGCGGTAGTCATGTAGACTTGCCCGAATTTACCGAATATTTCATCATCGGCGCGCAGGATCTCCATCAACCTGCCCCGCTCATCAGGAATGACTTTCAATTTCTTTACCATAACCCCCGTGATCATTACGTTAGCTCCTCAAAAATTCATCAGGCAGCGATCCACCGAATTTCCACCTTCATACCACATTTCAGAAAGATGCCACAAGGGAAACATCTTGAAACATTTTGATAAAATCATTATAAGGCGTCATGGTTGCGGTTGAAGAGAAGAGTTACGAGGCAAGGAGCAGATGACCGACGAATACTATATGCAACTGGCCCTCCGGCTCGCCAGACGCGGTACCAGGCGGGTAAGTCCCAATCCTATGGTCGGCGCCGTGATCGTCAAGGATGACCGGATCATCGGCGCCGGCTACCATCAGCGCTTCGGCGGTCCCCATGCCGAGATCATGGCCCTCCATAATGCCAAGGCACCGATCATGGGGGCAACCCTCTACGTCACCCTGGAACCATGCAGCCATTTCGGCAAGACACCGCCCTGCGTGGAAGCGCTGATCGAGGCCGGGCCGGCGCGAGTGGTGATCGGCATATCTGATCCCAACCCTCTGGTGGCCGGTCGCGGCATTGCCGCTTTGCGGTCGGCAGGCATTGAGACGGTAGTTGGTGTCTGTGAGGAAGCGTGCCGGGAAATCAACGAGAAATTTATCAAGTTTATCACCACCGGCCGGCCTTACGTAACCCTGAAATACGCCCAGACGATCGATGGCCGGATCGCCTCGGCTATCGGACAGTCGCGTTGGGTAAGTTCGCCTGCCTCCCGTACCTTCGCCCATCGACTGCGCAGTACCCACGATGCCATCCTGGTGGGCATCGGCACGGTCCTGCAGGATGACCCGGAATTGACCGTCCGGCACGTGAAGGGTCGCAATCCGGTACGGATTATCGTGGATTCCCACCTGCGCATCCCGTTGTCAGCTAAAGTCCTCCGGGAGCAGGAAAAGGCCAGAACCATCATCGCCCACACCCGGCGGGCCGATCCGAAAAAAATTAAGCCGTTGCAGGATAAGGGCGTGGAAACCTTGCTGGTGGGTGAAAACGGCGACCAACGGGTTAACTTAAAGGAACTCTTGTCGGCATTAGGCAGAAAGCAGCTTGCGTCCCTGCTGGTGGAGGGCGGCTCGTCCGTCATCACCTCCCTGCTGAAAGATAAGCTTGTGGACCGTCTGGCGATTATCGTGGCGCCGAAGATTCTCGGCCAGGGCATCGAAGCGGTAGCGGACCTGGGGAACAAAAGCATGGACGAGGCAATAAAGCTTAATTTACGGAAGGTTTACCGTCTCGGTGGAGACATAGTTATCGACGCCCGCCCCGCGAATTCAGCCTGAATATCATGAGCGGATGCTTCCCCCTCCCGACGCTGAATTCCGGCTTCTCGCCCCCGAACAGTCACCCCAGCCGTTGGACGATCTTCGTCGCCGCCCCCAGCCCGTCGAGGGCGGAACTGATGATGCCGCCGGCATAACCGGCACCTTCCCCGCAGGGATAGAGACCTGCTGTATTGACGCTCACGCCGGTCGCATCACGCAAGATTCGGACAGGCGACGAAGTCCGGGTTTCCACACCGATCAGCACCGCCTCGCTGGTGATCAATTCCGGCATTTGGCGACCGAATTGCTGCAATCCCGCTTTCAGAGCTTCCCCGGCAAAACCCGGCAGGGCTTCCCCTAACAGCGCCGCCTTAACCCCCGGGAGATAGGTCGTGGAAAGGGAACCCTCGCTTTCACGGTTTTGCAGAAAATCAGTCAAGCGCTGCGCGGGGGCGCAATAATCTCTCCCCCCCAAGGCAAAGGCCTTTTCCTCCCAGCGTCTCCGGAAAACGAGGCCGTTCAAGGGCTGTTGCAGAGAACCGGCGAAATCATCGGGAATGACGTTGACCACGACGGCAGCATTGGCATATGCTTCGCCCCGGGCCGAGCGGCTCATGCCGTTAGTGATCACCCCGCCAGGCTCGGAACTGCAGCCGATAACCCGGCCGCCGGGGCACATGCAGAAGGTATAGACGGAACGCCCCGGCACCTTCGCGGTCAAGGAATATTCGGCCGGCGGCAAAAGGGAATGCCGATGCCAAGAACCGTATTGAATTTCATCGACCAGGAGCTGGGGGTGTTCCATGCGCAGCCCCAACGCAAAAGCCTTGGGCGCGAGCTGCACACCCTGGGCCTGGAGCATCAGGTAAGTATCGTCGGCGTTCTGGCCGATAGCGAGCAGTATGGTATCCGTAAGCATTTCTTCCTGTCCGTTAATGACGACGCCGGCTACCTTGCCGCCGGTAAGCAGCAGGTCGGAGACCAGGGCACCGAATCTGATTTCACAACCCAACGTCTGGAGTTTTTTACGGAAATTTACCACCACCGTTCGTAGCCTGTCGGTACCGATATGGGGTTTGGCATCGACCAGAATATCGGCCGGCGCTCCCAAATCGACCAAAGTTTCTTTAACCAGGATCGTTTGGGGATTTTTGGCCCGGCTCGTCAGCTTGCCGTCGGAAAAAGTCCCGGCGCCTCCTTCCCCAAAATGGACATTGCTTTCCCGATCCAGGTCCCCTTTTTCCCAAAAGGCCTGCACGTCCCGCAGGCGCTCGTTGACCTGCCTGCCCCTCTCCAGAAGGGTCACGGGAATACCTTTTGAGGCCAGGCAGAGCGCTGCAAACAAACCGCCAGGTCCGCCGCCCACGACCACCACTTTGCGCTCCTTGCCGGTTTTGATAAGGACGGTGCCGGAGAAAGAAGACTGCTCGGTCTCCCTATCCCCTGCCTGAACGGACAGGTTTGTCCTCTCCTGCAACGTCTGGATCACCACCCGCCCTTCAGTGGCAGCGGGCAGGTGCACATTGTCCGGCACCTCCGCCTCCAGGGTATAAACAAAAAAAGGCGGCCGGTGGCGGCGGGCGTCGATGGACTTTCTAATTATTTTCAGAGAAAAAATTGCTTGTGCAGGTAAGGAAAGAAGTTCCGCCACTTTCGTTGGCAGCATCATTTCCCCCTCCTCGAGGGAAATCCGGACCCCGGAGACTCTTAAAAACATAACCCTCCCATGCATCTGAGTGAGCAGGCAACGTAAGAAATAGACATATCAAAAGTCCCAAGACTTGGAAAGTTAAAGATGGGGTTTCTTAACCCCGATAAACGGGATAAGTGCGTTGACGAAATTATTCTCTGCCGGAAAAACGCAGAAAATAATTTCTAACTTACTAAGAAGTCCGAAAAGTGCCGCTCCTGCGAAGGCGGGAACCCATAACCAGCTAGATAACGGGACTCCTGTCTTCGCGGGAATGACACAAAGAAACGAAATGAGACTTTTTACAAATCCGTCAAAGATAAAACAAGCAGGACTGGTCAGCCATGGCCATACTTTGATCGGGAAGCACGGCACCTAAGCGCCTGATTCGGTGGTTGATGGCAGCCTGCAATCAACCAGGACGTATCATGGAGAAGGCGGGGGCTGAAATCCCGATCGCAACAGAAACGGATGCGTAAGTGCCTTATTCATAAAAACGATATTACGGTAATCAGGATTTGAGTCAGCAGACACTATTGGATAATGCATCGGCTCCCGGGCAAAAATATGATTATTCGCGCGAATTAACTGGGGATCGACAAGCAGAACCATTTCACAGGCCGGGCACTGATAGTGCAGGTGGCCGGAAACGGGATTGCGCCCCAAACGCCGGAAAACTTTCAACGACCGATCATCACGCGAGTCACGCGCCTTTATCACACCTTCAATACCGCAGTTTATACAAGTTATTGCCGTTGCCATGATCTCCTCCTTTTCTCGTTAAGAAACTTGAGATTTCCGCCGGTCCAGATATTATCTTCTGCATACTCATTTTTGCGGCCAACTTACTGCGCAAATCCCCTTAAAGCAATGAGGATAAAATGGCAGCCTAATGGTAGCCAATAACTACCATTAGCGTAAACCTAAAGGGAGGAGATAAGGCATCCGGTCGCTCCTATTATTCTGAATCTTCGGTGGGAAAAAGTCAGGTCCTGATCGATATGGCAATGCCCAGCAATAGCAGGGGCAGCAACAACAGGTAGGCAAAACTTTGTGCCGCGGCAAAGGCGACGGGATCATGGGATAGGCTGCCTGCCATGTCCATCTCCATCAGGGCCACTGCCATCGTAGTCCCGATAGCACCGGCAGAGGTGCCCAGAGAACTGAGCATCGCTGCCAACACGCCGTAATCCTCGCCGGCAACGGAGGCAAACGCCGTCTTTTGATTCGCCGGAACAAGAAAACCGATGCCCATGCCGGTCAGGGCCAGCGCCACTGCCACCCCGAGATAAGTTGAGTCGGCCCCTAATCGTGCGTAGCAGGCAACGCCGGCGAAGATCAAAACCAAACCGAGGGTCGCCACCCGTCCGGCTTCGAACCGATCGGCCAGCCGGCCGCTCACCGGCGATGCCACAACAGTTAAGAGCGGCAGGATGGCCAGCAGCAGCCCGATGGTAACCGGCGAGAAGCGCAGAACATTTTGCAGATACAGCGGGGCCGACAAGGTAATCGGATTGTAAACGAACTGACTTAAGGCCATGACGGCGAGGGAGTTGGCTAGCTTCTTCTTCCGAAACATCTGGAGGTCGATCAGCGGCTTCGAGGACCTGAGTTCAATCACAACGAAACTCCCCAACCCCATGGCGGCCAAGAGGAACCAACCTAAGACCTGCATCGTCTGCCAGGATGGTCTGGCCACCGCCGTCAGGCCGATGAGCAGTGCCGGATAGCCGACCAGGAGAGTTAAAGAGCCCCAGAAATCGAAAGGTTCCTTCCGTCTTGCCCCGGAACCGCGGAAGATAGTGGCGACTGCCAGGGAAACTCCATATCCGACGAGGCAATTCATCCAAAAAATAGCTTGCCAATCCCATAGATGGAGAAGTAACCCGCCAATCGTGGGTCCTGTAGTTCGGCCGAGGGCGATGGCCGCCGCGAACAAACCCAATGCCCGGCCGCGCCGGTCCGGACGGGAACTGGCCGCCAGGATGGCGGTAGACATGGGCAACGCCATGGCTAGACCAATCGCCATTAAGGCCCGGGAAAGAAGCAACCTGATGAAGGTGGTCGAAAGGGCGCCCAAGCCGGCCCCGGTTGCATAAAGAACCACACCCGCCTTGTACAACCGGCGCTGCCCGAGGATCCCGCCAGCCCGGCCAAAACAAAAAGACAGACTGGAAATTGTCACTACCCCCATGAGACTGATCCATTGGATTTCGGCCAAACTGTTGCCGAATTGCTTCTGCATTGTGGGCAGTGCCACCCCGATACTGCCGAAGCTGTTGAAAAAGAGGAATGCCGCCAGACAAGTTACGGCGAGGGCGCTGCGTTCTTCAGTTTCTGTCAGTTCTTCCGCTGGCCCGGCGGCTCCCAGGGAGTTTTTCATTTCTGTATCAACCAATCTGTGTTATCATTTAACGACTCTTCATGGCAGAAGGAGGTAACATTGATTAAAGACCATACGGCACCGGAAATAAGACCTATAGAACCAAAACCCGTCACTGTAAATCCTTTAAAAAGCGCACTTCTGGTTCTGGAACTCAGCGAATATTTAGCTGATCCGGAATATTTCGCCGCTCCCCTGGTACCGGCAGTGAGCAAATTATTGGCCAGAGCGCGGGCCGCTGGGATACTGATAATCTTTACCATTCCTCATCCTTTCAAGGGAAAACCTTACGGGCAGGTCTATTCGGGGTTTAAGAAAAAGCCGCAGGAACCGCTCTTTTTCGCGCCCAGCTTCGATAAGTTTTCCGGGACCGCGTTACAAAGCCTTCTGGAACTTTATGATATAAACACCCTCATCATGACCGGATGCAAGGCCAACATGGCAATCCTTTACACAGCCACCAAGGCGGTCACGGAATATAATTATGATATCGTGCTTCCCGTCGACGGTATCGCGGCAACGACAGAATACGAAAAGGAGTATACACTTTATCAGTTCAGGGCCTATCCGGACGGCTCTCCCCGGCGCTTCAGCTATACTACGCTTGAGGGCATCAGTTTTGCGGCGGCGGAATGAGGAACAATAATTCGCAGACTTCAGGAGTCTTTAAGGTTATTTTCCTTCCGGCTACTGGCGGCAGTCCCTTTTTCCTGGGGTGACGACCCGGCAGTGATCTCCTTCAGCTCCCCTGTTGTTTCCCGGGAGGAAAACCGTTCCCATATAGCACCGAACCTTTGCCGGCGTTCGGCGGCAATTTCTCCCTGCAGCTGGTAGATCTCGCCGAGGACAAACAGCAGAGCAGGGTTGACAATGCGCCGCTTCCAATCGGCGAAAAGGGATTCGATGAAGTTGCTCGTGAAAACAGTGTCCTGAATATCACCGAGGCAATCCTGGATCTCCACCGTTCTTTCGATGAACGGATCGAGTCCGCCGCTGTAAGCCGGCGCCATGAATTCACAGGCATAACGGAGCTTCTTCATCTGTATCCGGAGGGCATGAAACTGTTTGAGCTTCGGGTCGGCCAGCACGGCATGGCCCTGCTCTATTACCGCCGCTAATTTCTCGGTAATCAGCTCCGGCGCCACCTCACGGACCCGTTTTAGGGCTAGCGGCGCCCGGGGACGCCGAGGCAGCGGCCCCTGCAAAAAACGGTTAAGCCGCTGCTCAAAATTCTTGTAACGCGGCGAATCAAGAGCTTGACTTAGGTCCGCGAGCGGACCGCGGCGATGCTCTCCGATCCAGTTTTCGAAATATTTTTTTTGCTTCGCCGGAAAACTCTTAACCTGCTGTCGAAAACGGGACAAGTTAAGGAGAAAAACATCGAGGTCGCGAACCGCCCCTAAAAGGCCGCCGAGCCACTTCAGTTCGCCTGACAGGAATTCACCCGTACTCTGGGGAACGGCGGCACGGAAAAGACGGAGCGAAGAGCGCAGGCGCCGCGTCGCCACTCGCGCCTGGTGCACGAATTCCGTGTCGATATCCTGCCTTATGCCGGGGATTTGCTCACGAAACCGGTTCAGCTGATGGGCCATGATTTTTCGGACCGCAAGGTCCAGGCGATCGTCGGGCCGCACCAGAAATTTATCCGGCGGCCGCTTGGAAGGAACCACGATCTTGAAGCGTTCGACGGCCAGCTCAAACTTCGAGACCTTCGAGGGCGGATAGCCTAAGGTGGCGGAAAGCAGCGCTGACAGCGCATTCAACGCCGCCGGTGGACCGGCCAGGAGCTCCGCCTCCAGTTCATGAAGCTTTCGCGCGCCCCGTGGTTTATTAAACCCCTTGAGCAAGAAGCCGGCGGTGTCAAAGGCCAGCTCGAATTTAGCCCTCTCCGGCGAAATAACCCGATAGCGCCGGCGATCGGTGCGGATCTGGATCTGTTGCAGGAGCCGGCGCGGGAATATTACCTCCTCGATACTGCTCCTGATCTGCTTCACCGAAATATTTTCCGGAACATCCACCGGTCCGTCCAGGGAAGCTTCTATTTCCAGGCGGCGGGCAATTCCCTCTTCAATGGGACCAAGGCTCTTGATTGTATACATGGCCTTGCCCTCCGCAACGCGGTAGCGGAGGGACATTTTTCTTTTCATGAGCAGCCAGTCGAAGGTATCCAGATAAAGATCGACATTGGTTACCGGTTTGAGTTCCTTTATCCGGTAGCCCTGTTCTGCCATCTTTTCTATGGTGGCCGCTTCGGCTTCAGGACCCGGAAGTACGAGCTTCAGTTCCATCTCCACCTGTTTCCCGCCGGTCACTGTAAGAACCTCCTTTTGGTCCCCTCAACAAAATCCTTCCGTAACCCTTTGGGCAGCGACGTCTTTTTCAGGGCGGCGATCGTCTGATCGCGATCGTAATCGAACCTGACAATATGCCCATGCGGCTGAGCGTCCCGCTCGGCGCGGATAAGGGCGTAAGCCGGGCGCGGGTCGCCGTCGACGGGGTGTCCCACGGAACTGCAGTTCACGATGAGGACCCCGCCGATACGCTTTGCAAAGGGAATATGCGTATGCCCGCAGAGAAGCACATCTGGCTCGCTGTCGCCCAACTTAGTTTGCAGGCCTGGGCGGGTGATGCTGGGATAGATCGCGTCATCGAGGGAAAGGGGGCTGCCGTGAACGACCAGGATTTGGTGTCCGCTGTCCAGAGCGAGGTCCAAGTGATCGGGCAGGCCCGAGAGATATTGCTGTGCTTTACGGCTGATATGTTCCGCCGTCCAAAGCAGGATCTTACGCTTTTTCGGCGGTATTTGCCCGGCCGCCCCTTTACCCTCCTCAAGCACGTCCAGGACCTTCTGGTCATAGTTGCCCTTAATCGAGGGAATGTCCTGCTGCTGAAGAAAACGGCAGACATCATCCGGAAAGGGTCCATAACCGGTTATATCGCCGGCGCAGATCATCTGTTCGGCCCCCTGGGCGCGGGCAGCGGCAACCGCGGCCTCGAGCGCTGGCAGGTTGCCGTGGATGTCTGAAAAGCAGGCAATTAGCATAAGTATTCCACCTCCCTTTTCATTTTTTTTTGCAACAGGTCTTGTTTGCGCAGGGCCCTGGCAACCGCCGTTCGACAGTCACCATTGGCCGCCCGAAGCCGGATACTGACCACCCCCGGGGTGACAGCACAGGTGAGACCCCTAATGCTTCCCCTATGCCCGCAGTCGAGACCGTCGGCGACACGAAGCATTCCCGCCAGCCATTCCACCACCTCACGACGACTCGTGTTGAGTGAAGCAAACAGCTTATGCCGCGCCGCATCAGGCATGGCCTTGGTGTGATACCGGGCAATGAGGGCACAGCTGACACGGTCCTTTTTTGCCAGCCCTGGGATACTCAGTTTCTGAATTAGTTCGCCGCTCAGTTTGTGATGTTTCCCTCCCCCCGTCTGTACCTGCGACCAGCCGATGTCATGCAGCCGGCCGGCAATCTCCAACAGACGCCGCTCCTCCGGACCGTACCCATGGAGCACTCGCAGCCCGTCAAAGAGGTCCAGTGCCAGCACCACAACCTGCTCACTGTGCGCCGGATCGGGATCGTAGGTCCTCGTCCTGTCGCCGACGACCGGCATCGTTTCTTTAGTCTTCTTCACGCTGCAATCTTTCTGCCATCGCTTAACGCTGCAAACTCTTCTTCTTGCCGATCTTCCTGACTAGTTCTTCATAAGGAGGCGATTTCACGCCCCCTTGCCGGGCAATGGCAATTAATTCAAACTGGCTGCGCATGAGTTTCTCCCCTTCCTTAGGTCTTCTCCGCACGAACGAACCGTCCGGCTGCATGAGGCGCGCCTTCACGTTATCCTTCAGGTAAGTCACAAGTATTTCGTCTATGAGGCGGGACTTCAGGGCATTATCCTTGATCGGATAGAGTATCTCCGCCCTTTTTTTAAAATTGCGGGGCATCCAGTCGGCGCTTCCCGAATAGATTTCCGGATTTCCACCGTTATGAAAATAATAGAGCCGGGAGTGCTCAAGGAAACGGTCCAGGATGCTGATGACACGGATATTTTCGCTGATCCCCGCGAGCCCCGGCCGCAGGCAGCAGATGCCGCGAACGAGAAGATCGATGCGGACGCCGGAGCAGGAGGCTTCATAAAGTTTGGCGATCGTCTCGGGATCTACGAGGGCGTTCATCTTCGCGATGATGCGCCCGGGCGCTTTGGACGTTGTTTTCTTCATTTCCCGATCGATTAGGCGGTGGATTGTCTCCTGGGTCGTCACCGGGGAAACCATGAATTTGCGGAACATTGAGGTCACGGTTTCGGTAGTGAACATCTCTCCACCGCTCCAGGAATTAAAACCGGTGAGGACATTGAACAGGGCGGAGACATCATGGCCGAAATCGGGATCGCAAGTCAGAAAACCGATATCGGTATATAACTTCGCCGTGACCGTGTTGTAGTTACCCGTGGAAACATGGACATAGCGCCGCAGTTGCTTTCCCTCCCGCCGCACGACCAGCGTCGCCTTGCAATGTGTTTTCCAGCGGACAAACCCGAATACCGCGTTGACGCCTGACTCCTGCATCTGCTGTGCCCAGTCGATGTTGTATTCTTCATCGAACCGGGCCTTCAGTTCCACCACCGCCGTCACCTGCTTGCCATTTTCGGCTGCCCGCCTGAGCGCCGTGATTACAGGTGAATCTTTGCCGATCCGGTAAAGGGTCTGTTTGATCGCCAGCACATCGGGATCATCGGCAGCCGTATTAATGAAATTCATAATCACGGCAAAGGAATCGTAAGGGTGATGCAAGAGGGCATCCCCCTCGCGGATGACGGTAAAGATATCCTTGTCGGCGGCAAACCGTTGCGGTATGCGCGGGTTGAAGGGAAGATCCTTATGGGATGGATCAACAGGCAGTTCGTAGAGGGCGAGAAAATCGCAGATATTTATCGGACCATTGATCTCATAGATGAAGTCTTCATCAATTCTAAGCGCCTGGGAAAGCAATTGAATGAGCTTCTTCGGTGTGCCGGGATCGATCTCGATGCGTACGGCAATCTGATTGGCGCGATCATGGAGTTCGGACTGCACAGATTTAACCAGATCCAGGACTTCCTCTTCGTGAAGGTCGTAGTCGTGGCTCCTGGTGACCCTAAAGGCAACGGTGTGCGTAATTTCCATCCCCGGAAACAACCGTTGGATATTCCGGCGGATCAGGTCTTCCAAAAGGATGAAGTGATGGCCGTCTTTGCTTTCCACCCGGACGGGAATCAGTCGCGGTACCACCGACGGCACCTCCACGAAGGCATAGGCCTTCGTGACCTTGACCCGACTCGATTCCTTGAAAACGACCATCAGGTTGAGACGCAGATTACCGAGAAAGGGGAAGGGATGCCCCGCATCGACGGCAAAGGGGGTCAGAATGGGGAACACCTGTTCTTCGAAATATTCCCCCAGGCGTTTGCTCTCCTTGGCGTCGAGTTCCTCGAGGCGGTGGATGAATATCCCCGCCCTTGCCAGTTGCGGCAGAATTTCATGCATTATACACTTGTATTGTTCGGCGACCAGCTCGCGGGCCCGGACGGCAATTTCGTCCAGTTCCTGGCGGGGCGTCCTGCCGCTGGCGTCTATGTGTTCGAGATCCGCCTCCAGGATGCGGAAAAGCCCGCCCACGCGCACCATGAAATACTCGTCCAGATTGGAACTGAAGATAGAAGCAAATTTGAGCTTTTCCAGGGACGGAGTGAGCGGGTCCCGTGCTTCTTCCAGTACCCGTCGGTTGAATTCCAGCCAGGAGAGCTCGCGGTTCATATAAAGGGAGGGATCGTGGAGATTGACAGCCCTTGGTGGTGCAGGAACGGATGGTTTTGCCTGCCGGATCACTGCAACGGCCGATGGTTTTTCCCTCCGATGAGCGACCTCAGCGGATAT
>Ga0082335_1006792_pt1 | contig 14384 bp, 20 predicted proteins | sample Subgrocontami58m_FD_72375 | JGI IMG/M metagenome (GOLD analysis project Ga0082335, IMG submission 72375) | Subsurface groundwater microbial communities from S. Glens Falls, New York, USA - GMW37 contaminated, 5.8 m (SPADES assembly) (version 2) ...
AAATTCGAGAAAAAACAGATACTGGAGGAATTTTTGATAAAGTGGAAGTCTGGAAGGACTATAACTACTGCTGAATCTCTCCTAAAAGATAAATACAATCCTTTAGATGTTGAAGCTTGCAAGCGTATATTTGAAAAATGGCTTAACTCTGGTAAAGATTGGAAAGAAATCCATAAGATACGATAATCATATATTCAGACCTATCATTCTAGCATGCTTCATGACATCATTGTATTCTGTTATTGTTAGGTTACGTGCAATTTCTTTATGGCTTCCGATATCTGGTTTATAGGCTCCAGATACTTTCAATTCATATGAGTTTAGATTTGCCTTTATCCACTCTAATATTGGTTTTGAATCACATTCTATATGGTTTGGTAGAATTTCATGGCTTACTATCAGATGTCCAGATGTCTGCGCAATCAAAATATTTCTTTTTGTTACATCTGGATAAGCTATGTTTCCTATCAATACTGAAGAACAATCATTGGAAATATACTTAAAATCTATTATATTTACATCTACTATCTTTTTTAAAAAATTAGCTGTAGCTTCTGAATAATATCCATTTGATTTCAGTACAATTGGTACTGCTTTTTTAATGGTTGCTAATATTTTAACTATGACTGGTAAGCTTTTGTTAAAGTCTCCTGGATGTATTATAATGCCTTTTTTCTCCTTTACTCTATCTTCTATCCACTTTGCAACATACTCTGTTGAAAATGATTTTGCTTTTTCACTGTTTTCAAATATTATAGATTTTGGAAATGCTATGCTTGCTATTTGAATAGGTTCTAACTCATCGTCTATGTTGTTTAAGACTAGCTCTATGTTGTCTATTTTTATATCAGTTGAGAGTTTTTTTAAAATCTCTTTTGATTTTATGAATTCTGGCTTCTTCTTTTTTGCTAATATTCTTTTATAATTTAACATAAAATTCTCCTCTCTTATGTTAGTTTTTGAGCATTATTAATCTTTTAATATCGTCTTATTCAAAGAGTATTTGATAACTATGTGCAAAATGATAGGAAAATTGATAGGAGTTTCTGTTGCACTGACAATAGCTGCTACCCTTCTGGTTGGCGGTTTCCTACGACAATGGGAAGCTGGAGCAGGAGGCCTTCTGGCAAACATGTCAATGTTAGGCATGGTGTTAGGAATGTATTTTGTAGGATTCCTGTTTTTAGGAGTTGCAAAATGGATGGCATGCTGTGATAAAGATCACAAAGGTGCATCAGGATCAGCTGCAAAGAAAAGAAGATAAATTCTTACTTTGATTTTTTATTTTCTTTTATTTTTCTAAATCTGTAAATGAATTTATCTGAGATTTTATTGTTCTTGATTTCTATACCATCTTTCTTTAGAAGTTGTATTTTCTTCTTCATTCCTGGATCATAACCACCTAACTTTCCTGAGCTCATTATGACTTTGTAGCATGGGTATTTTTCAGGGTGCTTGTTGTAATTTAGCATCTTTCCTACAGCGCGTGGATGCGATTTCAATACCTTAGCCAGCTCAGCATATGTAGTTACCTTTTCTTTAGGTATTTTTAGAAGAAGCTTATATAATAACTGAGATTTGTTTGTTTTACTCTTCATCTATATCATCTTTTTCACTTTCCTCATTTTTCTTAGCTTGCTCTTCTTTTATTATGTCTATCTGCTGGCCTTCTAATTGCTTTACAGGTTCTTTGTTTTGTCTTAGAGCTTCTAAGCCAATAATATCATCAAAGTCTTTTGCTATTCTTCTAGTGCGTCTAACAAATGATTTGAAATTTATTTCTACTTTGTCCAGAAGACGATTAGCTGTAGGTCCTGCTAGCATATAGCCTTTTGCAAAGCCTTCTCCTATTGGGATTTTAACAAATTCTATTATGCCTAAGGTGCGCCATTTTCTTAGTTCCTCATAGCTTTGCGATTGACTTACTCCTAAAATTTGTGCTATTTTCTCTATTGCTATAGGAATATTGTCTTTCTTGAATCTAAGCATTTCTACTAAAAGCATGGCATGGTCTGCTCTACTTTCTTTTCTTTTTACTCCTATTCTTCTGACCAAAACATTAGCTAGGTCTAATGGTGTTAAATTCTCTTTTTCATCAGGTGGATTTACCCGTTGAAAAACCATATCTGATAATTTCTTTTTTGGCATTTTTCCACCGATTTTATATTTTCATTTTGTTGTTGGAGTGTTGCTAGTTTTGATATGTTTAGCATATACCCTTGATCATATATATGAACAGTATGTCCATACAAAATTTTATTTTTTGTATCTTTGTCAGCAATTCTTATTAGTAGTTGGAGTATATATATTTTTTAGAAAATACTCTGCTTAAAATTTTGTAATTGTAAGAATTTGTAACTAGTAGACTTATTATGGTCTTTTTGTAAATAATTGTTTTGGTTGTGCTACTGGTATTGTTTTTGCTGGTAGTTTTGGCTTTATTTCAGCTTGTTCTGGCTGTTTTACATTGATTTTTGAGAACTTTCTTAGAACATTTTCAAAATGTCCTGCTAATTCGTCTCCGTCTTGAGTTAGTTTGATATACTTTACCCGACCCATTTTGTCAAAACTTACTAGTCCTAGCTGTCTAAAATTCTCCAAAAGCTTTACAGTATGAGAATATGTACAATCTGTTTCTTTTGATAGCATTGAGATGTATTTTACAGGTCCGCCCATTTTTAATGCCATAAGCAGTTTAACTGGTTTTTTTCTGAGAAACATTTCCTCTAACGCAACTTTTGTTGATAGTGGCATCATAGAATATCACAATAATCATAATCTTTCGCGCTCAACACGCTTGCTACGAAATTTCTTCATTTCATTAGAAATTTTCTTGCTCGCTAGTTTCGCTTGAATATATACTAAAATATATATGTTGGGGTATAAATAGATTTTAGAATTTTTCTCAGAAATCTGATAAAAATGATTTAATTGAGTGTATGCAAGTATTGTTATGGCATTTACTGTTGAGCCGTTGAGGCGCGTGATAAAGAAAGCTGGTGGAAAGAGAATTAGTGACGATGCTGCAAAAGCTTTGGCAAAAGTGCTTGAGGATAAACTTGTTTTGCTTTTGAAAGAAAGTGAAAAGATTGCAAGACACTCTGGTCGCTCTACAATACTGCGAAGGGATGTAAAACTTGTTAGAAAAGTACTGGAAAGTAAAGGATGATTTTATGAAACTAGGATCTATAATGGCATTGGTTGGAGGGTTGTTGATTACTCTGAACGCTGCATTGGCTAGCTTGGCTTACTCTACTGGAATAGCTCCTGTTATACCTATGTTTATATCATCATCTTTATTGCTTTCATTCAGTTTGATAGGAGTGTTGGCTGGAATAATTATTTTGGTTGGATTTTATCTTTCTTTGAAAGTAAGAAACAGCTTGACAGCTGGTGTATTAATTATAATGTTTTCTGTTGTTGGTTTTGCTGGTGGTGGTGGATTTTTTCTAGGAAGTATTCTAGGTATAATTGGCGGAGCTTTTGTTCTAGTTGGTAAGTGATTTGCAAATTCTGCAGTTATTTTATAGTTTGTTTTGCTAATTCTTTGTATGGAACTCTACTCGTATTTAACAATACGCGTATGTTCCATTTTTATAGAAGATGATAAAAAATGGAACTGAAACGATTATGTATACAGAATTTGATACCTGGGATGCAGAATATAGATATTGTGGCTAATATTCTTAGGATTAGTAAAAGAGGATTTAAGAAAGATGGTGTTGACGGCCAGGTTTGTTCTGTATTTTTAGGAGATGAAACTGGCACTATAAGACTTGTTCTTTGGAATGAAGAAATATCTAAAATTGATGGATTTAATCAAGGTGATGGTGTTAGAATAACCGGCTTTGTAAAACAAGATAATTTTGGTTCTCAGATAAGGCTTGGAAGATTTGGTGTCATTGAGCGGTATGGTACTGGTGCAAAGAGACGGGCTTATATTGATGAGTTAAATGAAGAAGGTTCTTATGAGATAAGGGCTGCATTGCTTCAGATATTTGAATCACCACCTTTTTATGAAGTTTGCTCTAAATGTAATAATAGTTTGAAAGAAGATGAGAGCAACTATATATGCAATACACATGGAGTAATAGAGCCTGATTATGCAATGAGAATAACAGGTATTATAGATGATGGTACTGGTTCTATAAGATGTGTTATGTTTAAGGAAAATGCTGAAAAAATACTTGGACATAATGTTAGCCAAGCAAAAGATATTGTACTTAGAAAAGGGATTTCAGAACTGTTTGGAAAGGCTAGATATGGAGAATATGTATTTTCTGGAAAGCTTAAACAGAACAAGTTTTTTGACAGATTGGAATTTGTTATAAATAATGTTAGAGAAGTTGATGTCAAAGAAGAGATATTTTTGTTGACAAATAGTTAATTCGTATAAGCATCATGAGAATAGTTCAAAATCTTAATAGTAACTTCTCGACCACAAAATTCTTCGCCAATATCTAAATGAATTAATGGAGCGTGCTCATCTCTTATATTATAGAATGGTTTTTTATAATCTGGATCAAATACAATTTTTCTACCAGATCTTGTTTCCATGTATGAAACAACTGGTATATTTTTATCGCATTTAGGTCTTTCTAAATTCTGATATATATTCCAAATCTTTATAGCAGTATAATATACTGCTAAAGAACCTGCTGCTTTTAGTAAATTATTTAGAACTCTTCCTGTTGTTTGAGCTGTTTTTCTATAATCTATGCTCATTCTATCATCTAAATAGTGTATTTGTTTGTATATTAATCTCCTATACCTTTTTCAGATACTGTGAATACAGCTTCTCCTTCTGGTAGAGATGGCGAGTCTATTAATCTGACTATTCTCTTTTCTCCTTTTGATTTTCTAAAGAACATTCTAAATCCTATACCATGTCCTAGAACATGACCTCCTATTGGTGCTGTTGGATCTCCAAACATTACATCTGGACGAGACATAACTTGATTTGTGATATATATTGCTATATTATAAGTATCAGCTAATTTTTGAAGGTGGTGAATGTGTCTGTTAAGCTTTTGTTGTCTTGGTGCTAATTCTCCACGACCTGAATAATCTGCCCTAAAATGGGCTGTTAAAGAATCTATAATAATTAGTTTTATATTTTTTTCTTTTATTATGTCTTTAGCTTTTTCTGCTAAAACTACTTGATGGTCTGAATTGTAAGCTTTTCCTACAAATATATTTTTCAATACTGTTTGTGGATCTAACCCTTGTGCTTCTGCTAATTGGATTATTCTTTCTGGCCTAAATGTAGATTCTGTGTCTATGAACAAGCATGCTCCATTCATTCCGCCTTTTTCTATAGGCAGTTGTACGTTTACTGCTAGCTGTAATCCTAGCTGAGTTTTTCCTGAGCTAAATGCTCCTGCTGCTTCTGTTATAGCTTGGGTTTCTATTCCTCTTCCTCCTAATAAAGCGTTAAGGGCTTTTGATCCTGTTGTTATTTTTCCTATTTCTGATCTTTTTTCTAATACTTCATCAGCTGACTTAAAGCCCATATCAAGCATTTCTCTTGCTGCCTGTATTATTTTTTGCGCAGTAACATCGCCTATATCGCATGCTGCTGATATTTCTCCTTGAGATGCAGCAGCTATAGAAATAAGATCATTATAACCTGCTTCTCTTAGTTTTTCTGCTGCTTTAGGTCCTACTCCTGGAAGATCTTCTAGAGTAGCTTCTTCGGCAGATTTTTTTGGTTTTTCTGTCTCATTTTCCAGCTCTTCAGCTCTTTCTTCGAATTCCTGCTCAACCTCAGATGGTTTTTTACCTCGTGCCATTAACCTAAATGATTCAGAAAACTTATAAAGAAGACTGGATTTACACAAATAATTTTTAGAATTATATAATACTATGTTAGAAATAAGAAAAAATGAAAAAAGAAATTTTAAGAGATTTCTTTTTCACTAATGATCACAAAATCTCCTACGCTTCTTACTGTTGAAAATGGCACTAACAGACGGTTGTTTTCATCTTTTTCTAAATTAAGCTCTGTTATATGCTTTGTAGGTTCTGTTAGAACTACGTGCAACAGTTCGCCTGATTCTGCTACAAATTTTAAATCTCCTACTACACCGAATTTTCGGCCAGTTTCCTCTGATATTACTACCTTCCCAAGAAATTCGCGTCCCTTACCTTTGAACATATCATATACACCTATCTATATGATTATTTCTGATGGTATAAATAAATAGTGGTAATTGAGAGTGTGGGACAGAAATAGCTGATTACTCAGTTACAGAATCTTTTGTGACTATCACATAGACTCTTCTTTTGAGATATTTTCTAGGAATATCTGCTTTGGCAGATGTACCAAAAGGTGTTACGATTCTTTCAAAAAATCCTTCTATCTTACTATCTTTTAACACCAAAATATTCTTCTTAATCTCTACTTTTCTAGACATTTCAAAAACCTATAGTCAATTATTTTGATACTGTACCTTTATCTATGTTATAGATATCTATAGATATCTATATAAAGGGTTTGAATACAGATATAGAATATGAAAATAACAACAAAGGAAGTTCGAGAAACAGTAGGAATTCTAGATGACATTATCAAGGAATACAAACTAGAGAATCCAAACAAATCAAGGGATTGGAGAACATATGAGCAAAGAGTTTCTAAAAGATTACAAAAAGCCTTTTGTGAACTAAAACCACTTGTAGATGATGCAATAAATTCAATAAAAATTGTTAGAGGTGATCCAAGAGGATCTAAGCCCTCAATGACATTGAATCAGAAAGTATTGACATTGCTTATTAAACATCTGCTTGGAAAAAGCAATCGTAATATGTCTTTCATGAACATACTTTTTCAGTGGCTTACTGAGATTTCAGTAAGCTACAAGACAATTGAACGTTTGTATTCTGATGAACAAGTTATTCTTGCGCTGCATAATCTGCACATACTTATTTTGAAAAAGAAAGGAATTGAAGAAGCAGATTGCAGCGGCGACGGAACTGGTTATACACTTACAATTAAACAGCATTATTCTTCATATGCTCAGAAACTCAAAGATAAAGCAAAAGAAAACAGTAAACAAGAATCTGATGAAAAGAAAGAACACAAACATAAAGAAAGTAAAAAGCTTCAATTCATTTACTCATTCTCTTTAATGGATATTAGAACACGAATGTATATTGCATACGGCACAAGTTTCAAAAGCGAACAAAAAGCATTTCTCAATGCAACAGCCATGGCAAAAGATGTTGGTGTAGCCATCAAAAGTTTACGTCTTGATAAATATTTTAGTGCTCAAGAATATGTAAAAATTTGCCAAAAGAATTTTGGCAAATTAAAAATCTACTTAATTCCTAAAAAGAATGCAACAATAAAAGGTCCATGGGAATGGAAAAGAATGATGGATAGATTTGCACATTCTACAAAAGACTATCTAAAAGAATACTACCAAAGAAATCAATCAGAAAGCGGTATTTCTGAAGACAAAAAAAGAACTGGTTGGAAACTGGGACAGAAAAGACCTGATAGAATTGATACAGCTGATAAGCTTAGAGGCGTGTGGCATAATTTGTATTGGTTAGGTTAGTGATTCTGTCCCACAGCCTGACTATCAGGAAGAATTAAATAAATAGGTGGAGTTTCATTGAAATTCTTATTTTTAATATAAAACATGTCTGTGCTTGTGTTTGTACTGTTTCTCAATAAAATAAAATTACCAGTATTGTAGTTTGTTGATATGCCTGTACCATAAGGATTTGTATTGGTCGTAGTTATAGTAGCATATATTGTGCTTATGGTAACAGTCCCAGTGTTTTCAATTGTCATGTTCAAGGCATTTCCTATATAAGCTATATCTGTGTTATTCCATGAAAAGTTCTTAGGTGTAATATTTATTAATGATATATTGCCTACACCACCTAATCCTTCTTGGCCTAGTAGTGGATTAATGTAAATTATCAAAAACAAGGCTATTAACAAAGAAGATATAATAAAATAATATTTCATAACTATCACAATATCTTACACTTATAGTAATTTTATTTAAGATAGTAGAAAACTTTATTAAACTACTTTCACTATACTATATTTGGTGGTTTGTTGAATAAAATTATATTATTTGGTTTTGGAGTTGTCTTTTTATTTGTACTATCTTCTCAAGCATTTGCAGTAAATATTACAGCAGGAAAAGACATAGGACCAAATGGAAATATTACATGGTATATGTTAAATAATATAAATTTTAGCGTAAAGATAGTTGCATCTAGGGAAGGAAATTACAGCATAACTGGAACAACAAGAAGAACAGAAAATTCTGGATCAGGAGGGCCTAATGTCCTTCATAATAAGACAAGCGAGCTCTATCCAGGCGATGTAATAGACCTAAATATAACAAACAGCGGCAATACTAACAGAGATGTTTTGTTTTTAATAAAGCCTCAATTATTTTATAACAAAACTGGAATAACCTATAACATTACTAATACAAATGCTAATAGTACATCATGCAGCATTATTTCAAATACCACTAGTTTAGCTCAAGTAGATTGTATTATTGTCAATTCTGATATTATTGGAACATTTAGCTATATTGCTGATTCTGCTGTATCTCAGTTTTTTATGTTTCACGAGATAAAAAGCAATACAACAACTTCTCTTATAGCTGTAGGCCATAGTCCATACTTTGATTTTGATGTTTCAAGTGATTCAGGAGTAGAATCTCAGGACGAATACAAAGCAATAGTCAACAGCTCGCAATATGGTGCTGGAACAGAAGAGCAGATAACAAAAGAAGGATCAATAGTGTGCGATACACAAAGCCTTCCAAATGAAGTTGACCTGCAAAAATGCGCTGCAAATGATTCATTTACTATTAAGCAGCATCTTGGAACTGGAATATCTGGATTAGATCTTTTTATAGGCGGATCAGTAGAATTTACAAATAAAGTAAAAATAGAGTTTCAGGAAGGATTTGCAAATCCAAGCACAGACACTGATGGCAAAAGAGAAGTTCCTCCAGAGCAGATAGATATTACCTCTCCTGATCTAAATAATAAAAATGATATAATGTTTGTGCTAAAAATAGCAGACGGAAATTTAACGCAAGCAGGAGCAAGGTTTAAAAAGTTTTTTGGAGTTGCTTATGGAAATACAAACAATGAGTTGGGAAAAAGCGCTACAGAAATAATACCTGGAAGAAGCTTTAAATTTGATAACCTAGCTGTTATAGATTCTATAAATGGTTCAACATTGAAAAATGCATCAGATTATCATGGACTAAACATAACTTCAGTATTGTCAAATACAGGAACACTTGATCTAACAAACATAAATATAACATGCACTATGACGCACAGTGATGGAACAATTGCAGCTAGCGACAATTTTCTAATTAATATAACCCACACAGAGCCAGCAAAAAAAATGCAATGCGCTGGCATTGTAAATACAAACAACAGCATATATTATGGAAATTATACTATAGCATGGACTGCAAATACTAGTCTTGTTTCAGAAACAGCAGCACAAAATTTTACAATACTAACAGATTATGAAGGTGTTGCTACAGCAACAATAGGGGGGGGTGGATTGGCAATACACTATATGGATGTGATAGTGGCATAACTATAACTGCAAATGTTACAAATACTGGAAATGGAAACTATACAGGTACGCTTGTGCATGAATTATACTATAAGAGCAATTCAACACCGCTCAAAACAATTGATACAAGAAGCTTTAGAATAGATAGAGATAAATCAAGTCAAGCATCTCTTGTTTATAATGTTGCAGAATGTCCAAGCTCTGGATATTTTGACAATAATTATACTATAAAATCAAAATTCCTATTTAGAGATCAATTAAATGGTAGCGAAGAAAGAAACTCTACAAAAAACTATACAGCAGATGTAGAACCCCCATATTTTACTAATTTTACAAGAGAAACATTAGATCCAATATATAATGACATAGATGTAATAATAAACTCTTCTTGGTCAGATAAAACAACAAATGTATCTCAAGTTTGGTGCAGGCATAATGCAACAAATTCTTTTGTAAATTACACAACAACAAAATCTGGCAATATATATTCATGTACAATATCTAAAAGCGATTTGAATAATCAGGAAACAGTTGGCTGGAATTTTTATGCAAATGATTCATTTGGCCAATGGAATAGCACACTGGCTGTACAAAGCTTTTTTGTGCAAAACAGACTTCCCAGTAAGCCTAATTTACTAAAGGTTGAAAATAATTCAGAAACTATATATAGAGAGCCTGTTTTTAATTGGTCAGATGCTACTGATCCAGATGGCGACAACCTGACTTATCAAATACAAATAGATGATGATAATGATTTTAGTTCGCCAGAATATATTATCAATACAACAGCTAAAAACATTAGTTACTATACTCTTTCAATTTTTGTAGCAGAACTCAAAGTAGACAAAAATCTTTTCTGGAGAGCTAGAGCATATGACAGCGTTGACTATGGAGACTGGTCTCATAAATTTATATTTAAAATTCTTTCAGTTGTTGCACTAACACTGTCTTCAACAACATTTCAATTTCCGTATAATATGCTGCCTGGAGAAACTTACAACAGAACAATAACACTGAAAAATGATGGAAATGTTGATTTTAACATAACTATGTCATCAACATCTTTTTGGACAGGATTGCGAAGCAGCGAAACAAGTGAATATAAGTCTAATATTACTGCTAATCAAACAAGTTCATATGACAGTGCATCTGAGAGTTTAACTGATCTAGATGCAACTACTAGACAATTTATCACAAGATTAAAGCATAAAAATTCCTCATTCTCAGCAATTACTGCTAACATGACCTTGTATTTAAGGGTTCCTTATAGAGAGCCTTCTGGAAATAAGGCTTCAACAATAACTATTACATCTTCTAAGGCAAGTGATTAATATGGCAACTAAATCATCCCATCTATTTTTTCTATTTATAATTAGCATAACTTTTTTATTGTCTTCTTCAGTTGTTTTTGGATTAGGCATAGCTCCTGGAGAAAGAATAGTATTTATTGGAAAAGATATGCAAATTGGAGAAGAAAAAACATATGCTGTATATATCATAAACAACGAGAAAAAGGATTTTTTTGTAGAATTAAGAGTTGATTCAGAATTAGTTAAATTATCTAATAGCTCTATTTCTTTTAAGTCTTCAGAAGATAGTAGAAAAATATTTTATAATATAACGTTATTAGACAACTCTTCAGAAATAATAAACATAACTGCATCAGAGAAAATAGGCAATTTTGAGGCAGTTGTTGTATCTAAAATAAATATTGTTAATAACTCTGCTGAGATCAAATACACTGAATACAATAACACAGAGATTATCGAAAACATACAAAATAAAAGCAATTATAAGAATTCCTCTAAAACCATTTCCTATGATAATGTAGCTGATAATATTAGTTCTTATATAGAAAATCCAAACAACACAGATAATAAAAATATATCTAATTCAAGTTATGAAAAATCCAATTCAACAAAAAGCTCCTCGATTACAATTTTTCTGCTTTTTTTAGTTGTCATAACTTTTCTAGCTCTTATATTTGTTTTGATAAAATTCAAATAATGCAAACGAGCAACGTGAACAAGAATTGAGAAACAATCCGACAGTGAGCTAAGCTAGTGTACAAGATCCAAACGAGACTATCAAACATAGTAACTCTGGCAACAAAATCAATATATATCACTTATAGTGATAATATTATCATAAATAGTGATAATATGAAACTTGAATTAAAAATTGTTGATTTATTGGCAAGAAATACAGAACGAAAGTTTACTATAAATGAGATAGCGAAATCTCTAAATGAGTATTATTCGTTCGTTCATAGAACTGTTAATAAATTAATCAAAGACAGCGTAGTTACCAAAGAAAAAGCTGGTAAAGCATATCTATGTTCTATAAATTTAGGTACAGAAAAAACAATTGCATTGATAAATCTGAGTGAAATTGAAAAGAAAAAAGATTTTTACAATTCAAACAAAGAGATTAAAATTATATTAGAGGATTTTTTAAAGTCTATTGAATTAACTATTAATCCGATTTCAATTGTTTTGTTTGGTTCATATACCAAAGGAAGAGCGAGAAAAGAAAGCGATATTGATATTTTGATGATAAGCAAAACAAAAGCGGGTATAGATAAGATAACAAGAGAGGTATATGCAAAATATGGTAAAGAGATTAATGTTATAGTAATGACCTCAGAGGATTTTAGAAAACAGAAAAATAAAGTCATAATAAAAGAAGTTATAAAAGACCATTATATTTTGTACGGTGTGGAAAAATTTGTAAATTTGATGCTCAAATCATAATCATGAAGATATTTTTGTGGATTACAGATATATAACAAAATAATCAGTATAGTAATTTGTTGTTAGCTACATGTAGAGAACATATTTCTAGTGTATGTGAAATCAGAGGGTTTAAAAATGAAAGCGAAAGACATGATTGTAAAGTCGTTGAAGAGGGCAAAAGAAGAAAGAGGTCTCAGAATATCCAAGTCAAATAATTACCTGAGTGAAGGCCATATTAGGAAAGCAGACCATAATTTAATAGTTATGACGGATTTGAGCAAACTTGGCCATGAGGATTGGGTTGTAATTTCTGCATATTATTCTATGTACCACTCAGCCATGTCATTGCTAACAAAAATAGGATTAGAAAGTAAGGACCACACAACAACTGTGGCGGTTTTGGAGTACTTCTTCAGTGATCAGATAAGCAAAGATTTGATAGACAAATTTACTGAATTAAAGGAAAGAAAAAACAAGATCGAAGCCATAACAATAAGCGAAAAATACATTGATTATATGTGGAAAATAAAACGAGCAAGAGAGACAGTTCAATACGGCGTTTCTATAAACTATAAAGAAACCAATATTGTAATGAGAAATGCCAGAGAATTTGTAAGCAAGATGAAGCTTGTTTTGGGCGAATTGGATGAAAAGTTTATTGATAATATTGGAAAGAGGATAAATGAATTGCAAGAGATGACAGTGAAGTGAATATACTCATCAAAATAAATCTTTATGTTATTTGTCATGGATGAGTATACTTGAATCCAACAAAACTATACCAAATTACTTTGCAAACAGAACTTGTAGTTCTGTTGTACAGAAAGAGTTTATACTCTTTCTTGTGTTGGATGAGAATATTTATAGAAAGCAATCATACCTCTAAAATAATTTTACCTATATACAAACGAGAAACGTGAACAAGAAAATTTCGAAATGAAATTGAACAAATTTTATAGATGCGCTAAGCGAGTGCACAAGATCCAAACGAAACTAGATAGCAAAGAAAGCTTGCGACTGTAGCGAGCGTGTTGAGAGCGGAAGAGTATTTGTCAAATACAGTAAATTATATATACCACTTTCGAGATTATATACAAACGAGAAAAAATTAGCACATCATATTAAAATAGAAAAAGGATGAGTTGTATAGTAACTATAGAAGAAATTGAAACGTTACAAAGAGGATAGTTATAGTAGAATGCATAACTAATTAGAACATAATTATGCATTCTGCATACATTCAAAGACGAAAACGTCTTTGATGCACCAAATAATTGATATTATTTGCGTGTAGTATGTGTCACAATAATATTCTAGTTTGTTATGACACATACTATAGTTGCAAAAGAAGTAATGAAGAGACATATATAGATTAGTTATTGAAGCTTTTGAGCACACTCCATATCAAATAGCTCTATCGCTGTCAGGAATTCAACAACCTATGGTAAATATAAAGTATGTTGATCATTTATCAGAAAAAATTGTTACTGAAAGAATTGGAATAGTTGAAAGAGTGAGTATTGGAATATTATCACAAGGAGGAATATTTTATTAAGAGACAAATGAGTTTAGCACATCATATTAAAAACAATTGAGGTGTTTATTATGGAAGAACAAAACGTAGATGATTTCAAGGCAACAGAACCAAGAATAGTAGTGGTTGGTTGTGGTGGTGGTGGATCTAACACAGTCAACAGACTAAGTGAACTAGGTGTCACAGGAGCTACAACAGTAGCTATTAATACAGACGCTCGTCATTTGCAGTCAACAAATGCTCATAAAAAAATACTTATAGGCCGGCTTTTGACAAAAGGTCTGGGAGCAGGAGGATATCCAGATGTTGGAAAAAAAGCAGCAGAGGAGTCTAAAAAAGATCTAGAAGCTGTTTTGAGAGGATGTGATCTTTTATTTATCACAGCAGGAATGGGTGGCGGTACAGGTACTGGTTCTGCGCCTGTTGTAGCTTCTGTTGCAAAAAGCATGGGAGCTATTGTAATAGCTTGTGTAACATTGCCTTTGAAAATAGAAGGAGCAAGAATATCAAAAGCAGAAGACGGTCTTACTAGACTAAA
>Ga0082335_1006794_pt1 | contig 14383 bp, 10 predicted proteins | sample Subgrocontami58m_FD_72375 | JGI IMG/M metagenome (GOLD analysis project Ga0082335, IMG submission 72375) | Subsurface groundwater microbial communities from S. Glens Falls, New York, USA - GMW37 contaminated, 5.8 m (SPADES assembly) (version 2) ...
TTTACGAAAAATTCTCCGGATACATTTTGCTAAATTGTCAAGTGAAATATCTCCTCAAAGCATCGTTTTTTCTCATTTTCCTGATACACGTATTACGCAATTTCCTAACCGGACAATGCTGAACCAGAATAATATTTGTAATTCCTTTGAATCGATGGTTACTACTTGGATTTCAAACAATGCAAAGAGAGAAAGAGATATTCAAGTTTTAATAAAGAGAATGGGTTTAACATCTAATAAGCAGGAAACATTGGAATCTGTTGCTAAAGAACTAAGAATTACAAGAGAACGGGTAAGACAAATTGAATCATTGTTAGTTAAAATACTTAAACATCCATCGTCTTTCGAAGAATTACTGCCACTGTGGATAGTAATTGAATCTTTCTTACAAGAAGTTGGAATTCTTTCTGTTTCCGAATTAGCATTACAACTACAGTCATATTTTAAATGGGAGCAACCACCTCACAAATGTGCTTTAATCTACCTCATTATTGAAGTTGGTCCCGAGTCAGTATTTAGGAAGGATTTGTATAATAATGGAGATAGAGAATTTATATTCGCTAAAAATTTCTTATGTAAAGATTGCATCCAGATATGTGAGTATTTGGTGAAGGTTGTTTCAAATAGTGAGGAAATAAGTTTAATTGAAGCTACTAATATATTAAATATGTTTTGTAGAAAACAATGTTCAAGGGACTATAAGTATTATTTCCATTTCACTCATACGTTTATCGACTATTTATTTGTAAGTAATAAGCGGTTAAACGAACATATTCGTAAAAAAAACGATAAACTTTACTCTATTAACAGATGGAATCTACGATACGGAAATTTCCCATCGTTAGTAGAATCTATATTGAAAAGTAGTCGTCGTGCAATGCATTTTAAAGAGGTTTTTAACGAAGCAAAGAAATTGAGACCTGAAGATAGTTTACTTTCAGAAAGAAATGTTCATGCAATTTTAAGCTTAAGCTGGTCTCAAAAATTTCTTTTGTGGGATAGGGGAACATTCCTACATAAAGAAAATCTAGCTGCATTTCCATATGGGTTAATTAGAGAAGTTGAGGATTGGATACTGGCTAAGTTAAAACAAGATATTCCCTTTGTGTCAGTTTCTGGTGCATACTTAGCTTTTAGAGATAAGTGTATAGAATCTGGAATAACCTCTGAGTATGCACTATATTCATGCCTTAGAATGTCAGGAGAAAATCATTTTGTTTTTGCTCATTTCCCACGTATATACACTAAAAAAAGTGTTAAGGAAAAATTACCAATACCTCTGGTAATAGAGGAATTTATAAGAGAATCTGGTGGTCCTATTTCTTCTTTTGATTTAAGAAAGTATGTAGTTGAGACCTTGCATCTCAAAGAATATATGTTAAATAATTATTTAGATAAAATTCCAAATATTATTCGTATTAAAAAAGGGGGTTATTTACACACAGACCATTTTAAAATAGACAACCGAAAACTATCTGAAATTATTGATTATTCAAAAAAAGTTCTTTCAAAAGATAACAATGCTTCTATTGTAAAAATATTTAATGATAAAATAATTCTTTGTAAACAAATAGGTATCGATACTCCAGTATTATTATTTTCTTTGTTTAGAATATATGCTTCTGATGAAATTGGAACTAGAAACTATCCTCAAATTAATTTAATAGATGAAGATATTGATAAAGGAAGGGGAGTATTAAAGGAAGTTGTTGAATATATAAAAAAGAAAAAAAACTCTTGCTCGTATCAGGAAATAGAGGATTATTTTGTAACGAAATTAGGATATTCAGAACAAATTATTTATTTTGTAAGTAGGGAGAAAAATATCCACAGGTACTTACAAAGTTGTTTAATACACAATGACACAATTGAATGGACAGAAGAAAAACAAAAACTCCTAGATAAGTTGGCATTACAAGTTTACTCTGATGCAGTTGCTGCAGGTAAATACTATGGATTAGTTGAAAACATACTTGAAATAGAGTACGATAATTTGCCAATATTGGCAAATGACATTTGTTGGACTGAAACGCTGTTAGCAGAGTTATTGAATAAAAGCAGCAATTTCAAGGTTATAGGTAGTCGGAAAAATGTCTTCGTTACTTTACCAAATAAATTTAATATAGAAACGTTTGGAGACCTTTTATATGTAATATTAAAGAATGATTATAATGGAGCTTCTAATTGGGAAGATTTTGCTCGTGACCTCAAAGAAATAGGAATTATCGAAAGGGGAATTACTAAAACCATGCTTGATAATTCAGAAAAAGTAACAATTTCAGGTGGTGAAATAATCTTAACGGAGTTAATTCATAATGCTCAGAAAGCTTAACTTACTCCCTGTTTATGATAGCGCAGAATATGACCTTATTCATGATTTAATAGTCCCTTTACTAAAAAATTCAACTTCATATTTAAGAGGAGTCGGGTTTTTTACATCCGGGTGGCTGAAGTTAGCAGCGCATGGTCTAACTGAGTTAATACAAAATGGCGGTAAGGCAAGGATTGTTATTTCACCCATTTTAGAAAAATCTGATTGGGAGGCATTCCAAATCGGTGTAGAAGCAAAATATAATGAAACCCTGAAATGTGTATTAGAAAAAAACATAGATGACATTGTTTTAGCACTTGAAAGTGATACATTAAACGCTCTTGCGTGGATGATATCTGATGAAATATTAGAATTCAGGTTCGCAGTACCAAGAGAAGGCTTTTCGCGTGGCGATTACCACGATAAGGTTGGGGTTTTTACAGATGCACACAGTGATTCTGTTGCGATTCATGGGTCTTTTAATGATACCTTCCAAGGCTCATTAAATGGTGAAGCTTTTTCGGTTTTCAAGTCATGGGAAGATGGGCAAGCGCCTTTTGTTGACCAACACTATAAACGATTGAAAAAACTTTGGGATGGCGGTAACAAACAATTCAAGGTATTTACAATACCCGAAGCGATTCGACAGAAGTTTATCAAACTGAGAAAAACAAGTTACAGGCCTTATTCAATAGATAAAAACACTTCTGCCTATAGAGTACCAGATACAAATAAACCACATAATACTTTCAAACTTTATCCATTTCAGGAAAACGCTGTGAATCATTGGATTTCTGCAAATTGTAAGGGAATATTTGAAATGGCAACAGGCACAGGGAAAACCCTCACTTCATTGGCTGCTGCCATCAACCGTTATGAAACATTAGGAAAACTTGCTCTTATTATTTTAGTACCGTATCTTCATTTACTTGAACAATGGGAAAGAAATTGTAGAGAACTGAACTTTAATCCCATTCTATGCAGTGGTGTCCATGAAAACTGGCTATTAGAGGTAAAATCAAAGATTCAAGATTTTAATATAAATGCACTGGACAATATCTGCATGTTAGTTACCCATGCAACAGCAGCAACCGAAAAATTTGCGAACGCAACAAAAGGGTTAAAACCTGAATATGCGATGATTATTGGGGACGAAGTACATGGGCTAGGCGCGCCAATTTTGAGACAAGCCATGATATCAAACACTGGCATGCGATTAGGACTCTCTGCTACACCAAGGCGTTGGTTTGATGATGAAGGTACAGAAGTTCTCTTTTCATATTTTGGTAACATTTGTTTTGAGTTTCCATTAGAAAAAGCAATTGGGACATACCTTACCCCTTATGAGTATAGACCAGAATTGGTTAATTTCAATTCGAATGAAATGGATTTATATGAAGAATTAACCAATAAAATTTCTAAAGTAGCAACTATGTTAAATGTTTGTAATGGAAAAACCGACAATGGAAATGAAGAAATATTAAAGAAATTGTTGTTAGAACGCGCCAGACTTGTAGCTTCGGCAGAAGAAAAACTGGAAAGATTACTAAATATACTTAAAGAAATGATTCAAGATGCTAATGAAAAACATGAAGAATTAAGTCATATTCTTGTATATTGTGCCCCAGGAACACACAAAGATGTTCTTTGTGCCATTGCAAGTATGGGGTTAAAATGTCACGAATTTGTTCATACTGTTACTTTGAATGAGCGTCAAAAAATCCTTGAAGAGTTTGCAGGTGGGTATATACAAGTTATTGTTGCCGTAAAGTGTTTGGACGAAGGCGTAGATGTCCCCGCAACAAAAATTGCCTTCTTTTTAGCAAGTACAAGTAATCCTAAGGAGTTTGTACAAAGACGTGGACGCATCCTTCGATTGTCAACTGGCAAAAGCAGGTCAATAATATATGATTTTATTGTAGTTCCAAGACCTGAATATATTCCGTTGAAAAGAGATGTTGATGCAAGTTTGCTAAGACGTGAAATGCCACGTTTTGCTGAGTTTGCATCTTCAGCCTTAAATCAATTTGAAGCAAGGGAGAAATTGTGGGCTTTAATTAATCACTATGAAATGTTAAATCTATTCGAGGAAAAACCATGGGATATATACCATAAAATCAAAGATAAAGAATTTTGTATTTTTCTAGAATAGGAGATTTTATGCCAGATATTAATGAGTTAATCAAAAAGAAGTTAAAAACCTATCCATCTGAAATTTGTGAAGTTGCTATTGAAGCAATAGAGTCAGCAGAATCAGGATTACCGGAAGTATCAATTGCAGAACATATAGGAAATGTTATAAGACGGCTCGTTAAAAAAAAGGGGGATAGCGAGTGATACTACAAAGGTTAATTATGAAAAATTTCAGACAATTCCGGGGAGTTCAGCAAATAGAGTTTGCTTCAGAAATTGGTACGGCGGGAAATGTTACAGTGATTTATGGTGAAAATGGCCGAGGGAAAACAGGTATATTCAGGGCGGTAATGTTTTGCCTTTATGGAGAACATAAATTATCACAAGATGAAGAGGTTGAGAGGGAAGAACTCTACTTAGTAAATTCCGCAGAATTACAAGAATCGGCTTCCATTGGTAAGCAGGTAGAAACTTATGTAGAGCTATTATTTAAGCATAAAGGCGAATCTTATTCTATAAAACGATACCTGCTTGGAATGTTAGACGGGGAAAAAAGAATCGAACAACTTGATAAAGTTTTATTATCTCATACTAAAGTAGATGGCAATACTGAGAATTTCAGTGACCCAGATGAAATAAGGAAGATAATAAACAATATTCTTGATAAAAATGTACGTGAGTATTTTCTTTTCGATGGTGAAAAAATACAACGCTTAACCTTGGCAAGTCTCGAGCAAAGAAAGGAAATTTCTAAAGGTATAAGAAATCTTTTAAATATAGATGCGCTTGAGAAAGCCATAAAGGCTACTGCTCGTACTAAGAAAAATTTAAGTGAAGAACTTGGGAAGAAAGCTACTGGTGAATTGGGGAAAATCATCAAGCAATGTAATGACCTGGAAGAAAAGCGCGATGAATTAACAAATAGAATTAAAGACTTAGAGGGTGAGTATTCTCATGCAGATAATCAAAAAAAGCAAACAGATAAAAAATTAGATGAATATAATGAAATACGTCATTTATTAAATGAACGGTTAAGACTTGAAGAAGAACTAAAACAACAAGAAGAACAAGCTAGGAATTTGCTCTCTGACATGAAAATAAAAACTGCAAAAGCTTCATTACTTCTTGTTTCTAATGCTATTGATTTCGTTTACGAGAAGATAGAACAAAAAAAGAAAAAGGGTGAAATACCATCTGAAATTCGAAAGGACCTTATAGAGAAAATACTAACCGAGAAGCGATGTATTTGTTCACGTGAAATTATACCTGGTACAGAACCTTTTAAAGAAATAATTATTTGGAAGAATAAGACGTGCGATATGGAAGCAGAAAGTTCTTTAATCAACATATGGAGGGACTTGAGCACTATAAGACACCATAGAGAAGATACCGCTCAATTAGTAGAAACTTTGTTACAGAAATATGCCCTTTGCAAAAACGAAATAGAAAAACTTAGATCAAAGATTGATGGCGTTAATAAAGAAATTGGTTCATCTGAGCGAAAGGATGCAGCGGAGCTAGAAAAGTTTAGAGAAAAACTTGAGGAAAAACAGATTAAAATAGGGGCAGAACAAACCAAGTTGATGGATGATTTGAAGACGGTAGGAAATGAGCATGAACTATTGTCCGCACAGAAGACCCAATTAAGTAAACAAGAAAAATTTAAAGATGAACTTACCAGAAGAGTTGCTATTGCCGAAGATGTTTATAAAGCATTAGGAACGATACATAAAGAGTTCACGAATGAAATAAAAAATAAAATAATTGAAAATGCCAATAAATATTTCAAGCAGCTTCTGGACAAAGAAGGCCAAAAAACTCTCGACCAGATTTTAATTAATGACGATTATTCTTTGCAAATTCTTGATAAGTGGGGTAAACCATTCTTAGCAAATATTTCAGCAGGACAACGCCAAATAATGTCTATTTCATTTATTTCTGCATTAGCCAAAGTCGCTTCCGCTGATAAAATATTAGAAATGCCTTTGTTTATGGATACTCCGTTTGGAAGACTTTCTTCCGAACATAGAGGGAATCTTATTGAGAAAATTCCAGAATTTTGCGCACAGTGGATTTTACTAGCAACAGATACAGAATTTCGTAAACAAGAAGCAACGATGCTTATGAAAGGTGGATGTTGGGGAAAGTTTTATATGCTCAAAGGCAAAGGTATCGGAACAACTGAAATTCAAGAACGTAATATATCTGACGCGCAGTCAATTCTATACGATACTATGGAGAAATAATAATGAATATGTCTGGAGAAATACGAGTAAAAACTGAATCAAGGTATAAAACTTTGTATAATGAACTGAAAAATTTTGTTGTTGGTGATATGCATGAATTATTTTTTGTATGCGCATGTCTCGGATATAAAGCTAACAATCCCATACTCCTTGGAAGTAATGGAGAAGACCGATTTTGGTCTAGAACGATTAGACCAGAAGAATACGTTTGTTATTACTCTATGTTACTTGAAAAAAACAATATGGACATATCTGTAATTAAAGACGATAAATTTGTCCTTTCTAAGATTGAGGAGTATGCAAATGGAGGAATGGAAATTCTTCTAAAAGAATTTTTATCTGATTATTTAATTAAAAGTAATACCGAACTAAAGTTAGACCATACCTGTATAAAAGAACTTCCGAAGACATTTCTGCATTTCATATATGAAAAAATACAATAAATGAGACACATTCTTTTAGTTGAACCAGCATATAAAAATAAGTTTCCGCCTCTTGGTTTGATGAAATTATCAACATACCACAAGTTGAAAGGAGATTATGTACAATTTGTGAAGGGATGTGACCCTAAATTAAGCATTTTAAAATGGGATAGAATTTACATAAGCACATTATTTACCTTTTACTGGGACATTACGATTAAAACTATAAAATATTATGTAAACTCGGCGAAGTCTCCTGATAATGTTTTTGTTGGTGGCGTAATGGCAACACTTCTTTGGAATGATATAGAAAAGGAAACAGGTGTTCGCGTTATTCGTGGGCTTCTTGATAAGCCTGGAATGTTAGATAAAGGTGATAAACGTATAATTGATAATGTTATTCCCGATTATCAAATATTAAACGAAATCGAATATGACTATGGTTTAAAAGATGCCTACATAGGTTATGCAACAAGAGGTTGTCCAAAAAAATGTCCTTTCTGTGCAGTCAATAAAATAGAACCGAATTATGTTCACTACTTACCTTTAAAAAAGCAAATTTTAGGAATAGAAGAAATATATGGACCAAAACGTAATTTAGTCCTAATGGATAACAATATTCTTGCATCAACTAACTTTGAAAAAATAATTAATGAGATCATAGATTTGGGGTTTTATAAAGGAGCAAAATTTAATGGTAAGCTACGGAAAGTTGACTTCAATCAAGGGACAGATGCTTATTATCTCACTTCTGGAAAAATGGCCTTATTAGCGAAAACTGCTATACGGCCATTAAGAATCGCATTTGATTACATCTCTATGAAAGACCTTTATATATCCAAGATTAAGCTGGCAAGAGATTATGGTATTTCAAACCTTTCAAATTATGTTCTTTACAATTATGTAGATGCTCCTGAAGATTTTTATCAGAGATTAAAGATAAATGTGCAACTTAACGAAGAGTTAGGCACAAAAATATACTCTTTTCCCATGAAATATATTCCTTTAACAGCAAAGGATAGGTCTTTCATTGGTAAAAATTGGAATAAGAAGATGCTACGTGGTATACAATGCGTACTTTTAGTGACCAGAGGACTCATAAGTCCTCGTAAGGAATTTTTTGAAGCGGCGTTTGGTTCTACATTCGAAGAATTTCTGCAGATAGTGCTAATGCCTGAGGATTATATTATTAATAGAAGAAGACACGAATTAAATGGAGCGTTTGATTGGAGAAATAATTACAAGAAATTAACAAAAAGTGAAAGAACTATATTTTTGAACCTAATAGCAAACAATAAAGTTACTAAAGAAGACACAAAAAAGGTTTCGTCGCTCAAAATGAAAAGGTTACTATCTCATTACATTGAATTTAATAAAAGTATCATTTACTAGCCCTATTTTTGTATCTTTATTGGTTATGTGGCAAATTTAGATTTGCAGGAAATCTCAGAATTTGGCTAGGAAAGTATGAAATGACAATAAAAAGTGTAGTTATATCAATCTTATGCACCATGATTACCGGTTGTGCGTCCTTACCATTTGTTGAAGATAATCAGACAGAACGTCAGGTAATTGATGTATACGACAGTAAGGGAAACGTAAAAGAACGTATATTTATCAAAGATGGTTATATTACGATTTATAATAAGGACTGGAAGACAAAGGGGTATGGAAAGGCGCAAAAATAGCCTGAGTACAAGGATTATCCAAATCTCTTATAACTTGTCAGAAAAATTACTGATGAAACGTGTTCACCGTTTTTTTGCACCGCAACGATTTAATTATAATTAAACCGTTGCCTGCGATGCGGACTGCTGGAGCGACGCCTGTGCGGCTGCCAGCCTGGCAATCGGCACCCGGAACGGCGAGCAACTTACGTAGTTCATGCCCACCTTGTGACAGAAGCTGACGGTTTGCGGGTTGCCGCCGTGTTCACCGCAGATACCCACCTTTAACTCCGAACGAACGCGCCGTCCCTTCTCAATCCCGATCTCCACCAGTTGTCCAACGCCTTCCTGGTCCAATACCTGGAATGGGTCTTTTTCGAGGATGCCCTTCTCGAGATATTCAGGCACAAAGGAACCCACGTCGTCCCGGCTGAAACCAAAGGTCATCTGGGTAAGGTCGTTGGTCCCGAAGGAAAAGAATTCGGCGTGTTTTGCAATCCTGTCCGCAATGAGCGCCGCGCGAGGCAGTTCTATCATGGTGCCCACCAGATACTCCATCTTCATGCCCCTTTTCTGCAGCACCTCTTTTGCCACCCTGTGGACGTCGTCTTTCAATAGGCCAAATTCCTGCTCCGTGCTGATAATGGGCAACATGATTTCCGGATACACCGTAACGCCTTTTTTCTTTACATTGCAGGCGGCCTCGATGATTGCCTGCACCTGCATGTCGTAAATTTCAGGATACGTAACCCCCAGACGACAGCCGCGGTGTCCCAGCATGGGGTTCAATTCGTGAAGCGCGGAGACCTTGTCCTGCACCTCTTTCAGGCTAATCTTCATCTGCTTCGCCATCTCTTTCTGATTGTATTCTTCCTGCGGCAGGAATTCATGGAGAGGCGGGTCAAGGAGACGGATTGTGACAGGCAGTCCATCCATGACAGTGAATATCTGCTCAAAATCACGGCGCTGCATGGGGAGTAATTTTCTGAGAGAGGACAGGTACAAGCCTAAAGGCTCTTTAAGTTCTTTCTTTGCCTGTGTGAGTTCTTTTTCAAGACTGCTCGCTTTATTGTTAGTTGCTTTTGCAAGTTCTTTTTCGATGCCGGATATCTTTGCTTTTAAATTTTTCACGTCCGGCGCAGAAAGGATCATCTGGCGGACAGAGTCAATCCTGTTTTCACCAAAGAACATGTGTTCCGTCCTGCAAAGGCCAATGCCCTCTGCGCCTAATTCACGCGCCTTTCTTGCATCCGCAGGGGTGTCGGCATTCGTCCGCACCTTGAGTTTGCGGACTTCATCCGCCCATTCCATCAGCGCAGCGAAGTCACCGCTAAGTCTTGGCTCAACGGTTGGTACCTGGCCAATCATTACCTGGCCGGTACTCCCGTCTATTGAAATATAATCGCCCCTTTTTATCACCCTGCCGTCAACCTTAAACGTTTGACTTTTATAATCAACAATTACCGCGCCGCACCCTGCCACACAACACTTACCCATTCCCCGCGCCACTACTGCCGCGTGGGAGGTCATACCGCCGCGGGTTGTTAAAATACCCCTGGCCACATGCATTCCACCGATATCTTCAGGGGAGGTTTCTTTTCTTACCAAAATCACCTTTTCCTTCTTTTCGGCCATTTTTTCCGCATCCTCAGCGCTGAAAACTACCTTACCGGTAGCAGCGCCCGGCGAGGCAGGCAACCCCGTGGCAATCACTTCTTTTTTTGCCTTCGGGTCAAAGGTGGGATGCAAAAGCTGATCGAGATCGCTGGGATTAATGCGTGAGATAGCGGTCTTTTTATCAATCAGTTTTTCTTTAACCATATCTACGGCAATCTTTACCGCCGCTTTCGTGGTGCGCTTGCCGTTTCTGGTCTGAAGCATGAACAACCGGTTTTCCTGAATCGTAAATTCTATGTCCTGCACGTCCCTGAAGTGTTTTTCCAGGGTATTTTTATATTTATAAAGCTGCGCATAAACCTCCGGCATTTCCTTTTCAAGATGTTCAATCGGTTCCGGTGTGCGGATACCTGCGACAACGTCTTCGCCCTGGGCATTAATGAGAAATTCACCGTAAAATTTGTTCTCGCCCGTTGAAGGGTTCCGGGTAAAACATACACCCGTAGCGGAGTGATTTCCCATATTTCCATAGACCATAGACTGGACGTTTACGGCCGTTCCCAGCAGTCCTTTTATTTCATAGAGTTGCCGGTACTTCACAGCCCGAGGGTTATTCCAGGAAGCAAATACGGCATTTATAGCCTTCTGGAGCTGTATCTTCGGGTCATTAGGGAAATTCTCGCGGGTTTCTTTCTTGTAAATAGCCTTAAACTCTTCGACAATCTTTTCCAACTGTTCAGTCGTCAGATCTGTATCGTTTTTTACCCGCGCCTTCTTTTTGTATTTATCAAGAATCTCTTCAAAACAGTGCCGTTCCACACCCATAACCACGTCGCCAAACATGGTGATAAACCGCCGGTATGCGTCCCACACGAAACGCTCGTTGCCTGTCTTTTTAATAAGTCCGTTAACGGCATCAGGAGTCAGCCCCAGGTTTAAAACCGTATCCATCATACCCGGCATAGATGCAGCAGCGCCACTGCGAACGGAGACTAGCAAGGGGTTGTTCGGGTCGCCAAGTTTTGCCCCCATAAGCTTTTCCAGGCGGGAAAGATTCTGTTCTATTTCCTCGGCAAGACCTTTGGGATACTTTTGATTACCCTTATAATACGCATCACAAACCTCTGTAGTTATGGTAAATCCAGGAGGAACGGGGATACCCAGATTGGTCATTTCGGCAAGATTTGCACCCTTGCCACCGAGCAGGTGTTTCATATCTGCCCTTCCATCTGCGGCGCCGTTACCGAAGAAATAAACATACTTGGGAGACATCCAGACAACTCCTTTCTGTATCAATAATTCCAGACACACAACAAACAACATATTCAATGAAAACTGCCGTTAAAATGGTTCACTATGTTAGCAAAAACAACCATATCTGGCAAGACAATTTCACGACGCTATTTGACCGCCAAATACCCCATAAAACTCCGTATTCAACGAGAAAAATACGAACCTGATAATTTTGTGCTCTGCCTCATGGATATATTTGCTATACTTCAGGATAATTGCTAATATAGCACACTGTTACTATTAAAAGGCAAAACTATGGAACGTACGGTCAAGATAACCGAAGTCCTTAAAAACCGCAACTTTTTCAAGCTCTGGGTCGGGCAAATTGTATCCGCCCTGGGCGATAGATTCCACCAAATGGCGCTGCTGGGATTAATCATGAAAAGGGGGGGGGACGTCGGGGAAGAATTGTCGAAAATCACCTTCTGGAGCATCCTCCCGTTCTTTTTGTTCAGTTTGTTCTCTGGAGTGCTTTCAGACCGGTGGTCAAGAAAAAGCATCCTGATAGGCTCGGACATAGCGCGTGTGCTCCTGGTATGCGCCATTCCCTGGATTATCAGCGATTCTGCCACCATTACACCCGCATACCCGGTAATCTTCATTATTGGCATCTTCACCTGTCTCTTTTCACCGGCAAAGTTTTCAATCATACCCAACATCGTTGAAGAACGCCATCTGCTGGCCGGGAATTCCCTTATTTCTTCCTCCGCATTGCTGAGTGTTTTGGCCGGTACGGCAATTGGCTGTGCGGTATTTGATTCGATAGGATTCAGGCCTTCCCTGTACTTTGACGCCTTTACCTACCTCTTTTCCGCCGGAACGATATGGATGTTGACGGCAAAGGAAAAAGGGCGTTCAAAAATCAAAGGCGTCACCGTTGTGTTATCCGACATCAGGGAGGGCATGAAATACATCTATCACGACGCACGGCTGATGATACTCATTCTTTTTGGCGCAATCTTCTGGTTTGCAGGCATCAGCTTTTACGTGGCCGTCTCCGATTTCGCGGGTAAAGTCTGGGGATTCACCTCGCTAACCCCGCTGGGACTGATTTTCTCCCTCCTCGGCGGCGGCCTCCTGGCCGGCGCCGTTGCGGTGGGCAAGTACGGCGACTGGGTGAAAAGGAACGTCCTGTACACGGGCAGCATCTTGATTCTGGCGTTTGGAATTATGGCATTCTCTCTGGTACAATCATATACGGCGGCCTCGTGCATTATCTTCTTTATTGGAATTGCCGGCGGCGCATTCCTTGCGCCCATCAATGCGGATATCCATAAGATAGTCCCGGATGAATTACGGGGAAGGGCATTTGCCTGCAAGGACATCTTTGTGAATGCCGCTATGGTAACACCCGTGCTGCTCATCGGCAAATTAACGACCTTTTTCCCCGTCAGGGCATTGATGCTCTGTCTGGGCGCAGGAATTTTCCTGATCGGCATGCTGGTGGCGATAAAAAGTATAAAACTCAACGCCATAGCACGGCAAAGAGACGTGACGTGTGACAGGTGACGGGTTTTGTCACAAAAAATCCAGGGGGACTCAGGGTGATTAATCATCCACTACATGCAGTTATCGGTAGCATCTCGGCATTCTTAAACGATTGCTTCTTCTTTGTGCTCAAGGTCATCGGCATTTTATTGCTAAAAATATTCTACCACGCCCAGGCGGAACAAAGCGGAAATATCCCGGCGAGAGGGCCTCTTATTGTCGCGGCAAACCACTTCAGCTTCATGGACCCCATGGTGCTCCAATCACTGTTTCCACGCCGCATCTCATTCATGATGACCGAGGTGTATTATGAAGGGCGCGGGAAGTGGTTATTCAAATTACTGCGTTGCATCTGCGTAAAAGAGGGGGGTGCAAACATCGCCGCGCTCAGAGGGGGGCTTCATGAGCTTAAAAAAAACGAAGTCCTGGGCATCTTTCCCGAGGGGGGCATAAGCAAGGAAGGCTGCCTGCGGGAAGGGAATCCCGGCATTGGATTCCTCGCCCTAAAGAGCGGCGTACCCGTTATTCCGGCCTTTATTTCCGGCACTTATGAGGCGTTGCCAAAGGGAGCAAAGCTGATAAAAACATCAAAAATCAGGGTACGCTTTGGAAAACCCATGACATTTAAGCATACAAACAAGAAGTCGAACAAGCAGGGAGTCGGGGACATTACAAGGCAGATTATGGAACAGATTGAAAGGTTGTCGCTCTCAGCTAAACAAACTCGTTAAGGTCAAGTGACAAACCTTATATTATCACCTTCTCAAACCGTTCTTTCCTGACAGGTTACATCTATGACTCTATGGAACAAGCCGAAGAATGGCTCGCTTTTATAATATCCATTGAATCGTTATTTCCTTTTCCAATGATTTAAATTCTTTATCGCCGGTAACCAACTCGGCTTTCCTTAGTTTTGTCAATGCAGCCGCATAGGCATCTGCGTAAGACATTTTGTGAAATGCCTTATATCTGGCGGCCTGAATTGTCAATTCCTTGCTTGCCTCAATAATGGTTATCGGATATTTTACAAGGGTCAACCTGTAGAGTTCCGCCTTGTCATCTCCGCCTTCCCGGAGGGCAATGTATATAATGGACGGGCTTTTTCAGACCAGTAGTTAAGATGCTTTTTTGGTAAGATGGGTAATAGAAAGGGATGTCTGAAAAATGAGAAAGAGTTTTGATACAGAATTCATGGCAAAGGTGGCA
>Ga0082335_1006796_pt1 | contig 14380 bp, 8 predicted proteins | sample Subgrocontami58m_FD_72375 | JGI IMG/M metagenome (GOLD analysis project Ga0082335, IMG submission 72375) | Subsurface groundwater microbial communities from S. Glens Falls, New York, USA - GMW37 contaminated, 5.8 m (SPADES assembly) (version 2) ...
AGCGTGTAGTGTCCGCCTTTAGGCGGACCGCCGCAGGCCGGCTGAAGCCGGCCACTACGTGGTGGTGAAAACGGCTCTAACGGGAGGCAGCACAGCCTGCTCCAGCGTGATTCGGTTGACCGTGAACGACGTCGGCGACGAGCGTCACCGTGAAGCGACGTCGGCTGTTGTCACGCTGATGAGAGGTAATCCCCACAGTTGCGATGGATTGCTGAACGCAGCTTCGGCCCCTCGGCGAAAGCCAGCGGCAGCGCGCGAGACCGTCCGGCGCGCGGAGGCTGGTGAGCCGGGACGGAATCGAACCGTCAACCCGCAGATTAAGAGTCTGCTGCTCTGCCAATTGAGCTACCGGCCCACGTCATTGTTTCTGGTCGCGCGGGGAAGCGGTAATTTTACCACAGGGCTGAGGTGGATCGCCTCAGCCGCCGGTGAATCTTGTCCGGCACGCGCCGCGTGCACTACACTCGTCAGACCGCGCGCCCGTAGCTCAGCTGGATAGAGCGGCAGGCTTCGAACCTGTAGGCCGGGGGTTCAAGTCCCTCCGGGCGCGCCAAATTCCTTCCAGTTTCGCGGGCGGAGCACCACCTCCTACTTGTACGACGAGCGGTCCACCGATGCACCGCGCAGGTACACAGACGAGATCTTCCGCGTGTTGGTGATGTCGTCCAACGGATTCGCATCGAGCACGAGGAAATCGGCGCTCTTGTTCGGTTCGATCGTGCCGGTATCGGTCATTCTGAGAAACTGCGCCCCGTTACCCGTCGCGGTCACGATCACCTGCATCGGCGTCATCCCGGCCGCCACCATGTCCGCCATTTCCACGTGCGGCGCATACGGCGTATTCCCGTCGGTCCCGACGACGATGCGCGCGCCGGCGGCGCTCATCTTCGCCAGGTTACGCGCTTGGATTCCCCAGAACGCCTGGGCGTCGGGCCGATTGGTATTGCCCTTCTGAAGCGTTTCGAATTCCGCTGCGCCGAGGCTCTGCCGCAGCCAGTCGATATTCGCCACCACGCCGCGATCCGGCATGTTCGGGCCGAGGACCAAACTTGGATGCTGCTTCACGAGCGCCATGAACTCATCATCGAGGTCCTTGTCGCGCACGCCGTGCGCGAACGCGTCGAGGCCGGCGCGCAGCGTCGCCTTCGCATCCTCAAGGGTGTAGATGTGAGCGATGACGCGAAGCCCATTCTTATGCGCTTCATCGATGACCGCGCCGTAGAGCTCGGGTGAGAGCTTCTCTACCGTGCCGAGGCGGTCGTCGACCCAGATCTTGATGATGTCGACCTTCTTGGCCGCGTCTTCCTGCACCGCCTTGCGCGCCTCTGCGGTCGTCGTGACCCAGTACGGCGCGGTTGTGCGCCCCTGTTCCGGCGCCGTGATTCCGCGCCCGGCCGTCAAGAACCTCGCCAGGCCCGGCATCGTCTGCGCGCGAACCTGGAATGACACGTCCGTCGTGTCCTGACCGAGACCGAGCGCCGCACCAACGCCGAAGTACGCCCTCCTGCGCAGGTCGTCGACGAGCATCTCGCGCGTCTGGCTCAGATGGGTGTGCGTATCGATAATCGCCGGCATCACCGTTTTGCCGGCCAGGTTCACGCGTGTCGCACCTGCGGGCACGCGCACGTCGGCGGCCCTGCCGACCTGCACGAAGCGCGCGCCGTTCACGATGAACGACGCGTTCTCGATCGGCGCACGCGCGTCGCCGAGGATGATGCGAGCGCCTTCGAAGGCGGTGACGCCGGTTGCCGGCGCCTGTCCAAGGGCTGTCACCGACGATGCCGCAACGACCGCCAGAACAAGAGATCTCACTCGTTGCATGGGCCCCTCCACGGGGCGAACTGTATCAGGGATCGGTGACTCAGCGGCGCTCGGCACGTTTCGCTTCGATGAAACTTGTTGGAGGCGCCGGGGATCGACTCGAATTGATCGATGTCCATCTACGCACTTACGACACCCTGTATGCTGACCGTAGGTGGCGGGCGCCTCCGGGCGCGCCAATCTCTCAGGGTTCAGCGTTCAAGGTTCAAGGTTCAAGGTTCAGCGCTGAGCGTTCAGCGTTCCCGCTGCGTAGCCATTAGCGCCTCGATCGCCTGCGGCGTCCTCGGCGCCGCGGCCGACAGCATCTTCGGCTCGCCAGCCGTAATCAGCACATCGTCTTCGATCCGCACGCCGATGCCGTCGTAACGGGTCAGCGCGACGCGCATCGACGCCTGTTCCGATGCGGGAAGCTTCTTGAACACCTCGCTGGCGAGGACGTCTTCCTTGCGCACGTACACGCCGGGCTCGTTCGTGAACACCATGCCGGGCTCGAACGCGCGCGTGCGATCGTACACGTCGTGCGTCTGCAGCCCGAGCGGATGGCCGGTCCCGTGGAACAGATACAGGCCCGCCTGCTCCGCCGTGTTCTTCGTCACCAGTCCCAGCTCGAGCAACCCACGGCCGACCACGTCGACCGCCCGCGTGTGAGCGTCGATGAACCTGTGACCGGGCCGCATGAGCGGGATCGCCTCGTCTTGCGCGGCGAGGACGATGTCGTAGATCGCGCGCTGCTCGGGCGAGAACGAACCGTCGGCGGGATACGTCCGCGTGACGTCGGCGGAGTAGCCCTCGACCTCCGCCCCGATGTCGGTCAGCAGCAGCCCGTCGCGGACGATCGGGTCGTTGTTGCGTTCGTAGTGCAGCGTCGTCGCGTTCCTGCCGGCGGCGACGATGGAGGGGAAGGCCCAGCAGCAGGCGCCGAGGTTCCGAAACGTGAACTCGATGGTGGCCTGCACTTCGCTCTCGCGCGTCGCCGTGAGGACGCGGGCCATCGCCGCCTTCTGCGCCTCCACGGTGATGTCCACGGCGCGCTCGATCAGGGAGAGCTCGGCGGGGCTCTTGATTTCACGCATTGCGAGCAACAGCGGCGACGCGTCGCGAAACGTCACCTCTGGGTAGCGTCGTCGCCACTCGGCGGCGAATTGCTGTTCGCGCGTCGGCGGTCTTCCGCCCGGTGCGCGATCCGCGAACACGAGCCACACCTCAGCGCGGCCGTCGCGAAACGCGGAGCGGAACGCCGGCATCGCGGGCGGCGCGAAGTAGCTGCCGGATCCCGACGCGCCCCAGCTGCGGCCGTCAAAGAGCGCCTCGACGAAGCCGGCGAATCGTCCGGGCGACACGACCTCGCGCACGCCGGTGTCGGCGGCGACCTGTGCCTTCGAAGGGATCGTCCCGGTCCAGCGTTCGTTCGCGGGATCGCGATCGCTGGCGAACAGCAGCTCCGGGCGGTCGGCTTCACCCGGCAGCAGCACGAGCGTCGTGTCCGGCGCGTTCATGCCGGTGAGATACAGCAGGTTGTCTTCCTGGCGGAACGGCCAGTCGACGTCGCCCGTGCGGCGCGCTGGCTCGCGCGAGAACGCGATGAACGCCGCATCGGGTCCGATGGCCTTCGCGAGCGCCGCCCGCCGCGCCTGATACTCGGCGGCGGTCACCCGCGCGACCTGCGCGGGGGCGTGCGCCGACAGGACGACGAACGCCGCGACGAGCGCAATCGGGAGTCTCAAGGCTTCTCCGCGGACATTCTACACGCCGACCTGTGCTAACCTTCTACCTGTGCGCCCGTAGCTCAGCTGGATAGAGCGGCAGCCTCCGGAGCTGTAGGCCGCAGGTTCGAATCCTGCCGGGCGCACCAAGCTTCCTTCGCCGCATTTCAGATTTCAAATTTCAGATTGTGTTTGCGTAGCGTGTGACTTTCGCAAGGTCCACGCTCCTTCGAAGCGTCGGAGAGCTCGCACGAGGGCTGGCTCAGGCAACGGGATGGGTCCGTCGCCTGAGCCAGGACCGGGAGCTGCTTCAGAAGATCAAACGGAAACCGAGCTGCGCGGTGCGGGGATCGTCCGCCACAATCGTTTTCAGGAAGTTGGCCGAGTTTCTCGATCCAGTCGGGTTCCCGAAGTTGACGCGGTTGGTCGTGTTGTAGATTTCCAGGAACAGCCCGGCCTGATACCTCTGAATGTGCCAGATGTACTGGAGCCGTGTGTCGAGGATCATCTTGCTCTGGCCATCGATGCCGTTGCGAACGGCGACGCCCCTGGAGTCGAGCGCCGACACGATCGTGCCCGGGCGCCCTGAGCGCAGGGTGGCCGTGTCGTCCACGCCTTTCAGCGGGCGGTCGTTGGACGTGCCGTCACCATTGGCGTCCGTGCCGACCGTCTCGTTGACCGGATAGCCCGAATACCGGCGGAAGACGAACCCGGCGCCCAGACCTTTCCAGACGTCCACATTCGCGCTCGACGCGAATGCGTGGACGTTGTCGCGGTCACACCGGCCGTAGTCGAGCCGTGGGTTCGTGTCCGAGGCGACGATGGCGAGAGGGGCCGTGACGTCGTAACAGTGCGCAAGCGTATAACTCACGCGGCCGGACCACCGGTCCGAATACCGCTTCTCGAACCCGAGCTCCAGCGAGTTGAAGTCGGTGTCGAGCGCTGACAGCGTCTGCTCCTGGTTGAACTGGGCAAACGTCGTCGTGAGCGCGGCGGCGGGCAGGTTCAGCGCGTTGTTGGGGTTGAACGTGTTCACGCCGAGCCTCGTGATCCTCCCGTTGGCGCCAGTCGGCCCTTCGTTGATGTCGATGACGGCGGTGTTGTCACGCCCGCGATTGCCGACGTAGTCGGCTGAAACCGCCATGTTGTGCACCAACTCCCGCTTCAGGCCGACGCTGAACGACCAGGTATATGCCATCCGTCGATCGCCATCGATGATCGGTCCAGCCGTGGGGTTGTTGATCACCCCGCCGGCAAGAACGTTGCTGCGCATGGACACGAGAAATGCCCGGCATGCGGGGCTCATCACCGCCTCGCCGGCGACCGGGCCGGCAACCGGGTTGAGGCAGGCTGTCGCTGTTGGCGTGGGGCCGACAGGAAACGCGCCCGTTATCGCCGGCGAAGCCACCTGCGTGGTGTCGTACGCGAATGTCGGCGCGATCACGGCCCGTTGCGCGAGGGTGATGAGGATGGGCAGCTGCTGATACTGATAGACCTTTCCCACACCACCGCGGATGAGGGTCTTCCCGTCGCCGGTCGCATCGTATGCCATACCGATGCGGGGAGCGATGGCGTTCTTCGTCTCCGGGATGGCCCCCTGCCAATCGTACCGGACCCCCAGGTTCAGGGTCAGCCGTTTGACCGGCTGCCACTTGTCTTGAAAGTATCCGCCCGCGCGGTGATCGGTGACGACGTACTCGAACTGGCCCATGCTGATGCCGAAGCGATACGGATAGGTTCTCGGATCCGCCGCATTGAAGGGCGCATTGGTCGGGAAAGTGTACAGCCCGACGAAATTGGCAGCCGTGCCCGACGGCCGCGTGGCGTCGCGAGTGAACGACACTCCGGACTTGAACGTATGCTCGCCACCCCATCCCGACTTGATCCACGTGAGCGCGTCGTCGACGGTGACGTCGCGAATCTGGTTCTGCGCGTAGTTGTTCCGCGGTCCCGCGTTGTAATCCGGATGGTTGTTCATCGAGCCGATGTCGAACGGCTCGAGTCCGTGGAATCCGACGAACTGCCAGCTGCGGTCGAAAAACGCCGATTCGGAGTCTGTCTTGCCGAACAGTTCCTTCGGACCCTGGAGCAGGTTCTCCCGCACGTGGCCCACCCTGAACTCGTTCGTCGTGCGGTTGTTCAGGACCGACGTCAACGCGAAGGAGATGACCTGGTCTCCCGAGTCGTTCTCGTGCGTGGCGTTGTCGAGGATGCTGGAGTTGTCCTCGATCGAGTCTCTGACCGTCAGGACCCGCTCGCGCAACCAGCTGATCTTGATCTGGTTGTTACCGTTCACCTGGTAGTCCCACCGCAGGTAGTGGTTGGGCCCCGTGAAATTGGTCGTCGTCGAGTACGATACCGCGAGCGGCGCCGCAGAGGCCGGGAAGTTCAGGTTCGCTGCCTGCTGCGCGGAGTCGTACTCGAGGTTGGCGAAGAAGAACATCTTGTTCTTGATGATCGGGCCGCCGAGGTTCGCGCCGACCACCTTGCTGCCGGAGTCCGGATTGCTCTCTCCTGCCTGTTTCAGAAAGTAGTCGGTCGCCTGGAGCTTGTTGCTTTGGAAGTACGCGAAGGCGCGGCCCGCAACTTTATTGCTGCCGCTCTTCGACACGGTGTTCACGACCACGCCGGTCGACCCGCCGTACTCGGCACCGTACTGGTGCGTCTGCACCTGGTATTCGGCCATGGAGTCGAGCGTGATGCGCGCCTGCGTGCCCTGCGAGCCGCCGAGGCGCGAGTCGTTGTCGTACTGCCCGTCCACGAGGAACAAGTTATTGGTCGTCGCCTGACCGTTGGCGCCGAACTGTCCGCCTTCGAACGATCCGACCTGAAGAGTCGGCACGAGCCCCGGGATCGTCTGCATGAGGCTGAACTGGCTCCGGTTGGCGCTCGGCGAGTTATCGATTTCCGAGCTGGTGATATTCGTGCCGATCTTGCTCGCTGAGGTCTCGACCACCGGGCTCTGGGCCGTGACGTTCACCTCTTCCCTCACGCCGGACAGGTTGAGCGTCAAGGACAGCACGAGCTCCTGCCCGACGTTCAGCACCAAGCCTGTACGGGTCAGCGTCTCGAAACCCTGCAGCTCGGCCTTGATCGTGTAGGTGCCAGGCAGCAGCGTGGGAATGACGAATCTCCCTTCACCGCCCGTCACGGCCTGTCGCTGCTGGCCGGTGCCTTCGTTCGTGACGGTGATCGTGACGCCTGGCAGTACCGCCTTTCCCTGATCCAAGACAGTGCCGCCAAGTTCCGCCCGCCCGCCCTGGGCGAATGCCGGCGCGACAAGCGCCGTGACCAGGAGCACCGACATCAGAACGCACATGAAGAAGCGTTGAACCACTATGACCTCCTTCCCTACGCCGGTCCCTAGATGCCGGCGCAAAGCGAAACCGAGGTTGTCGAATTGTTCCTGTAGACGTCGCCGACTATAGTGCCGAATGGGCTCCGATTACGGGAGTTCCTGCAATTCCCGCTGAACTTTCTGCCGCAGATCCAAGGGAATGAACCGGATCGCCACATGTTCTTGCGCCCTCACGTCTTCGGGTGTATAGGTAGGCACCGCTCACCCACGGGAGCCGCGCCCACGAACGGGCAAGTTCCGGCCGCTCGATCGCGGATTGGGCGCGGGAGAAGCGAAAGGAGATTTCACGATGCGCGCGCGAAATTGGTCGTTCACGATTCTGCTGGCGCTGGTGTTATCGGCGTCTGCTGTCCTCTCGGGATGCGCCTCGCCGGCGTCTAGTCCTGAAACCGTTTCCCCCGCCGCCGCGCCAGCGGCGGGCGCCGCCCAAAAAGGCGGGCAGGAGGAGTTCGGTCCCTACGAACTGGTGGAGAACTGGCCGCAGGGGCTGCCGGATGGCCCCGACGGGGTGAAGCACGATGGCTGGACCTGGGGGTCGGTGGGCGCGGTCTTTGCCGAGACGCCCGACCGCATCTGGATTGCGCAGCGCGGCGAACTGCCGCTGCCTCCCGGCGCGAAGCCCTGGACGCCGTACAGCCTGCTCACGCCTTCCCGCGGCAACGCCACCGGCAATGACGATGGGCTCAGCGCCACGTGTGAGCCGACACCGAAGCGCGGGTGGGAACGGCGCTATCACCACGTCATCTTCGTCGTGGATCGCGACGGCAAGATGGTCCAGTGGTGGCCGGAGCACGACAAGTTGTTCGAGATGACGTGCGGGCGGGGGCCGCACAAGATCAAGATCAGCCCCTACGATCCGGACAAGCACGTCTGGGTGTTCGATGACCAACTACACGTGATCCACAAGTTCACCTACGACGGCAAGCTGGTGATGACGCTTGGCACGAAAGGCAAGAGGGGACGTGAGGGAGGAACGCTCTTCGACCGGCCGACCGACATTGCCTGGCTGCCCGACGGGACGTTCTTCATCACCGACGGGTACGGTGGCAAGCGCGTCGCGAAGTTCGACAAGGACGGCAAGTTCCTGATGGACTGGGGCACCGCGCCAAAGGATCCCAGCAACCCGGGACCGAACGAGTTCAACACGGTTCACAGCATCGCGATCAGCAAGGACCGTCGCCTCTTCGTCGTGGATCGTGGGCACAGGCGGATCCAGGTCTTCGACGAGAACGGCAAGTTCCTCGATATGTGGACGACCGGCCTCCGGTCGTTTCCCTACGCCCACCTGATTACGACGGACCAGTCCCTTTGGGTGGCGGACGGCGGAACCAGCAGGATCGTCAAGTACGATCTGAACGGGAATTACCTGTACGGCTGGGGCGGGCCGGGCGGGCTCCCTGGTCAATTCAACGGCCCGCACTCGATCACGGTCGATCAGGATGGCAACCTGTACCTGGCCGAGGTGTTCAACGGCCGCGTGCAGAAGTTCCGGCCGAAGGCGAACGCTGACCGCGCCAAGGTCGTGGGTCAGGAACTGCGCTGGCCGGCCCCGTAACGACTGACAGGACGCGAGGATTGAAGAAGATGCGTGGTGCTCGCGGCACGCCTACTGTGGCGTGCTCGCGGGTCCCATGCCGACGTAGGTGAACTTCTGGATGCGCTTGCCTTCGTAGGTCTCCGTGATGAAGAGGTCGCCCTTCGAGCTCACGGCAAGGTTATGGGCGCCGTAGAACTGTCCGGCCCAGTGGCCGGCGCCGCCGAAAGTGCTCACGACCTGCAGCGTTTTACGGTCGAGCACGTAGACCTGCTGGTTGGTGCCGTCAGGAACGAAGAGGAACGTCTGCTCCGGATCGACTGAGAATCCGACGTCCCACACCGACCCGCTGCCGAACGTGTTCTTTGCCACGAAGGCTTCCTGGACGAACGTCCCATCCTTCCGGAACACCTGTAGGCGGTCGTTCGTCCGATCGCAGACGTAGACGAGGCCGTCCTTCGAGATCTGCACAGCGTGGACGATGCGGAACTGCGGCGGCGGCGGACCGTTCGGATCGTACTGGCTCGGCTTGTTCTCCTGCTGCACGGCGCCGCTGAACGGGCCGGGCAACCGCTCCCCCGTCTGCTGAAAATAGCCGTCGTCTGGTCGCTTCCCGTATGCGCCCCAGTGCCGCTTGTACTCGCCGCTCGTCGCATCGAACACGATCACGCGATGATTCACATACCCGTCGGCGACGTACAGCTCGTTGGTCGCCGGATCGACCACCATGTTCGCGGCGGCGCCCAGGTTGTGCGTGTCGTTGCTGCCGCCGCCCTTGCCTTGGCGGCCGATCTGCATCAGGAACTTGCCTGCGCGGGTGAACTTCAGAATCTGCGCATCCTTGTCACCGCCGGCGCCGAGCCAGACGTGGTCCTGATGGTCGACCCAGACGCCGTGTTCGAGCTGCGGCCATTCGTACCCCGGTCCCGGGCCGCCCCAGGAGGAGACGAGTGTGCCGTCCTCGGCGAATTCGAGCACGGGGGGAGCCGCGCGCCAGAACGATCGCGTTTCGTTCGGCTGCAGCGTGGAGGGTCGATGCGTCACCCAGACATGGTCGCGCGCATCTACGGCGACGCCGACCACCGCGCCCACGATCCAGTGGTTCGGCAGGGGTTTGGGCCACATCGGGTCCACGCGAAATACGGGAACCTGCAGCGGTGTTGTCGTGCCGCCCGCGCGTGCCTGCGCGAGTAGGGCGAGGGCCCCGCCCAGCACGGCGAACGCCGACACCAGGGCCGCGGTCTTCCCGAGCGCGACGACGCCAGCGGCGCCGGAAACGAGAGCACGTCGCGAGACCTTCATGACTGCCGTTCTCCCAGGGCGTGTCACCGTACGCATCCAAGGGCTGCAATCATAACGTAAGCCACATTTCACACGAAGGCATAGCGGTCGTTGAACCAGGGCTCGGCGGAATTCGAGTAGCCGCGCACTTCCCAGAAGCCCTTGCGGTCTTCCGCGAGAAGCTCGATCCTGCGGATCCACTTCGCGCCCTTCCACGCGTAGAGCTTCGGGGTAATCAGCCTGCACGGACCGCCGTGCTCGCGCGCCAGCGGCTGGCCCTCCCACGTGTGCACGAGCAACACGTCCAGGTCGACGGCGCGCGCCAGCGGGACGTTGACGGTGTAGGGAATGTCGGTGCCCGGCATGAAGTCGTAGCCGGTGCACAGCACGAACTTCGCGGCGTCCCTGGGGACGGCGAGCTCCGCGATCGTCCTGAAGCGGACGCCGCGCCAGTGGTTGTCGTACCGGCTCCACGTCGTGACGCAATGGAAATCGCTGACGTCCTCGGCCTGCGGCAGCGCGACGAACTGATCCCAGGTGAGCGTGAACGGATGCTCGACGAGGCCGCCGACCTCGAGCGTCCACGTGTCGCGTGAGACGTCCGGCTGCTCGCCGAGATCGAGCACCGGCCAGTTCTTCACTTCGTGCTGGCCCACCGGCAGCTTCGGCATGCCGTGCCGGTTCGTCGGCCCGCTGCCTTGCGGCCGCTGCCCCGCGAACTGGACGTCCACGGCGCTCGTGCCGAGCGCGATCTGCCGCTCGATGTACTTTTGTCGGCGCTCAACGAGATCGTCCTTGTTCACGGCACCATTCTATCTAACCGCGGAGACCGCCGAGAACGCAGAGAAACCAAAGAAGGTTTCCCTCCGCGATCTCAGCGCGCTCTGCGGTCAAGTGTTTACGCGAGCGTCTGGGGGAGCGGGACCGTCGGGCTGAGGGGAGAGGCCGGCTCGAAGACATCGGTCGCGAGGAAGTCGGCGGCGTCCGGCGTGCGCGGCATCGTGCCGCGGCCGCGGCGGGCGGCCTTGTCGCGGTACATCTGATGGTCAGCGTCGGCCAGCAGCACCTCGTAGGTGGCGCCGTCGTGCGGGAACACGGACGCGCCGGCGCTCACCGCCAGCCGCAGGCGCTTGCCCGCGCGCACGTCCAGATGGATCTCCGCAATCCGGCTCTGCAGCTCGCGCCGTTTGGCGTCGGCCGCCTCGCGCGAACAGTCCGTCAGCACGACGATGAACTCGTCGCCCGCGTACCGCACGCACAGGTCGTAGGGGCGCAGCGCGCCCTGCAGCGCGTGGGCGACCTCGCGCAACGCGTGGTCGCCCACGTTGTGGCCGTAGGTGTCGTTGATCGCCTTGAAGCCGTCGACGTCCATGACGATGAGCGCGACCTCGCTCTTGAGCCGATCGGCGCGCGCGAGCTCACGCGACAGGTGCACGAACATCGACCGGCGGTTGGGCAGGCCCGTGAGCGGGTCGGTCAGCGAGTCTTCCTGCGTCTGCTCGAAGACGATCGAGTTGTGAATGACGGCGCCCGCCTGCTCGGCGATCCGCTCGAGCAGACGCCGGTGATCTTCGGTGTAGTGATTCGGCTCCACGTGGTACAGCGCGAGGCAGCCGATGAAGGCGTCGTTGTACTGCAGCGGGCAGACGATCGCCGAGTTCAGCGTGATGTCCTGGCTCAGGCCCGCCGCCTCGAACGTCACGCGCGGGTTGCCGTTGATGAGCGTGCGCCGGTTGCGCGCCACCCACCCGTCGAGCCCGTGCCCGATCCTCAGCGACGCGTTCAGCAGCTTCGGCGCGTCCGCGCCGGCCGCAAACCGGCACTTCAGCGCGTCGGCCTCGGGCTGGTGCAGGAACAGCGTGCAGCCCGACCACGACACGACCTTCGACAGCTTCGACGAGATGAGCGCCATCGTGTCGGCCACGCCCAGGCTCGTGCCCATCGATTGCGCGATTTCGTAGAGCGCGTAAATCTCGCGATGCGCGAGCGCGATGTTCTCGAACGCGTTGACGCTGGCCGGGACGAGGCCGACGGCGGTCGACCCCGGCAGCGCGGGCGCCGGCTCGGGCTGCTCCAGCTGCCGATCGCCGGCGCCGAGCTCCGCGGTGAGCGCCGGCAGCAGCTCGATGAAGATCGGCACCAGCGCCGGATCGAGCGCGCGGCCGGCTTCGTGCCTGAGCAGGCCGACGGCGCTCTCGCTGGTCAGCGCCTTGTGGTACGGGCGCTCGGTCGTGACGGCGTCGTAGTAGTCGACGATGGTGAGGATGCGCGCGCCGCGCGGGATCTCGTCGCCGGCGAGCCCCTGCGGGTAGCCTTTGCCGTCCCACCGCTCGTGGTGGCTCATGATGAGCGGCGCCACCGGATAGGGGAACGGCACCGCGGCGATGATTTCCGCGCCGACCTGCGGGTGGATGCGGATCTTCTGGAATTCTTCCTGGGTGAGCGGCCCCGGCTTGGAGAGAATGTGCTCGGGCACCGCCAGCTTGCCGATGTCGTGCAGCAGCGCGGCGGTTTTCACGCCCTGAATGTCCGACTCGGTGAGCCCCGCCGCCCGCGCGAGGCCCGCCGCATACACCTGCACGCGGCGAATGTGCATCTGCGCCGTCTGATCCTTGGCGTCGATCGCGCGCGCGAGGGCTTCAATCGTCGCGAGGTGGAGATCCGAGGTCTGCTGGACGTGACGCTGCTCGTCCTCGATGCGCCCCATGTACACCTTGTAGGTGCGATACGTCAGGTAGAGCGGCGCGAAGGTGAAGGGGACCACCCAGTACCCAAAGCGGGCGACGAGGGACGCGGCGAGCGCCGCGGAGCCCGCGCCGACGAAGTAGCTGGGCGCGCTCCACAGAAAGTTGTTGTGCCACGTCGAGAGGATCCCGTCCCGCGTCGAGAGCGCGATGGCCGTCGCGACGAGACCGGTGTTCAGCAGGAAATAGACCGTGGCCGCGCCGACCAGCGGGCGCGCGAGCGCGGTGATCGTCAGCGCCGAGGTCGAGCCGCCGAGCAGATGGAACACGAGGCCCGCGCCCTGCACGGTGATGACGAGCGACGCCACGCTGAACATCGTGCGATACAGCGGATTGCGCTCCTTGCTGTTCAGATGACACTGGCTGAAGGCGCTGCCCGCCGCGACAAGCATCGTTTCGTGCGGGCCGAGCAGCAGCAGCGACGCGAAGTCCACCGCGTACGACACCGACATCGTCGAGCCGCCGGTGGTCAGCGGGAGATGGACCTTGAGCGCTGCCGAGCCCGACGAGAGCAGCAGCAGCGCGACGAACAGGACCGGTTGATGGAAGGACGCCAGGGGCAGGCAGACCACCATCAGCGCGAGGCCGCACGCGATGACCGCGGAAACGTAGAGACGGGCAGCCTTCGGGAGCTGGCTCATTAGTGGACGCGCGGCGCCGTCGAAACCCAATGGTCGCCCCAGTCTTCCTTCAGCAGAGACCAGAGCTCTTGATCGACATACTCGCCGCCACGGCGGATCGACCGCCGCAGCACGCCTTCCTGCACGGCGCCGAGCTTGCGGAGCGCGCCGTTTGCGCGGCCGTTCTGCAGCGGCACGCGGGCTTCGAGCCGATGCGCACCGACCGATCCAAACGTGAAAGAGCCGACCAGGCGCGCCGCCTCCATGAAGACGCCGCTGCCGCGCGACGAGGGCGCAATCGTGCACTCCCACTCCGCGGCTTCAAACGACGGGTCGAGCTGTCGCACCTGCATCAGACCGACCACCGTGCGCGCCGCCGACAGCGTGATCACGTACGTGAACGCCTGTCCGTTCTGGCGCTCGCGCGGGACGCGCTCGATCAGTTCCTGGACGCCGACGCCGGTCACCGGTTCGTCGATGCCGAACCTGGTCGCGTCGCCGAGCGACAGCAGATCGACCAGCGGACCCAGATCCTGCGATGCGGGTTCGCGGACCGTGACGACGCGACCGGTGAGGGTCGGCAGTTCGGCTCGCCAGTTCGGCGCGGCGATGAGAGCGGGATCCGCAGTCATTCTCCTGTGAAAAGACGGACGTCTACACGACTCCCGTTGGTGCAATTCAAAGCAACACTGGCGCCAGCTTGACGACTACAATAGAAACCCTCTGAATACAATCATTTGTGGCCATCTCAGAGGGCGCGAGCACATGGGTCATGTGTACGTATATATGACAGTATTGTCATCTTGAGCCCATCAATGTCTTATCTACGTCTTTACTAGCCAATAGGTTGCGTTCGGCGTGTCCCGATGCGGGACAGCGTGTACTGTATTAGAGCATAAAGAAGATCGCGCCACTCGTCGGGAACTGCAATTCCGGGTATAAATGTGACCCAGTGGATGATCCGCAGGCCAAGCGCTCGCTTGCCGACGATCCGAGGTTCGCTGCCAGCCTGGGCGACCTCGATCGCGGCCTCGAATCTGACGAAAAGGACGCCACGCCGACGCCGGCCGCGCCCCTTCGTCCGCCGCCCTCGCCACCAACCCGCACCCCATTCGAGGCGGCGCCGCTGCCGCCCATCGTGTTCCAGCCCGGCGCTCGCCGGCCGCTGCTCGATCTGTTTCCGCCGGTGCCGCTCGCACACGAGCGTCCGCCCGGCCCGATCGTCGGCACCGCCACGGGCCCGCGCATCTCGCGAGGCCCCGCGAAACGCAGCCCCCAGCCGGCCGCGCTCGATCCGCCGACCTACGAAACCTTCTACG
>Ga0082335_1006798_pt1 | contig 14376 bp, 9 predicted proteins | sample Subgrocontami58m_FD_72375 | JGI IMG/M metagenome (GOLD analysis project Ga0082335, IMG submission 72375) | Subsurface groundwater microbial communities from S. Glens Falls, New York, USA - GMW37 contaminated, 5.8 m (SPADES assembly) (version 2) ...
AGGCAGGAAGCATTTCGTTCCCAAAAATGCGGCGGATCGAGACGATCCGCCCTGCCGGTTATGGCTATCGTGAAAGGTTGGGGCAATCGACTCTCCGAGCCGGGCGGTCCGATTGGCCGCAGTCCGTGCGCTGCCGCGCATTTCTCGTTGAGACTTCCCGGCACCGGCGAATCGTTTCGAGCTTATGTCTCGAACCGCGCGAACCGCGCGCATCTACCGCGCCACCCAACGCAACATCGAGTTTCTGGCCGCGCGGTTGCGCGCCGGTGAACTCGTGGCGGTTCCCACCGAGACGGTTTACGGCCTCGCGGCAGACGCATTCGACTGCGCTGCATGCGCGAGCGTCTTCCGCGCGAAAGGCCGTCCGTCGGAGGATCCGCTGATCGTGCACGTCCACGCGATGACGCAGCTCAGCGAGGTTTGCCACGTGAACGACACCGCCTTGCGGCTCGCGAAGGCCTTTTGGCCCGGACCGCTCACGCTCGTTCTGCCAAAAAAGCCGATCATTCCCGATATCGTGACTGCCGGCCGCGACAGCGTCGCGATTCGGATGCCCAGTCATCCCGTCTTTCGCCGACTGCTGCGCGCCGTCGACGTGCCGCTCGCCGCACCCAGCGCCAACCCCTTCGGCTACGTGAGCCCGACGAGCGCACAGCACGTCCTCGATGGCCTCGGCGCCAAGCTCCGTTACATTCTAGACGGAGGTCCGTCCCAGATCGGGCTCGAATCGACCATCGTGGATCTGCGCGATCCGGCGAGGCCGGTGGTCTTGCGTCCCGGTTTCATCACGGTTACGCAGATTGCCCGCGTGCTGCGCTGCCGGCTTCTCCCAAAGGCGCAGAGGTTCAGAGGTGCCGAGGCGCGGAGCCAGAGTCGTGAGGGCGCCGAGGTGCTGAGGTGCGGAGATCAGGCGCAGAATGTCAGCGATTCGATCCGCGCCGCCAAACGCGCCTCCTTCTTGGCTGCGCCTCCGCGCCTCCGCTCCTCCGTTCCTCTGATTCGCGCGGGGGCGCGAATCACCCTGGGCAAGGGAGCGAAGTCGACCGCGTCGAAGGGCGGCGCGCTCGCGCCCGGCCAGCTCGCGCGGCACTATAGTCCACGGACACCCGTGCGGTTGCGGGCTCGCTTGAAATTGCCGCGACGGCCTAACCCACAGCACGCTTATCTCCTGATGCGAAAACCGTCCGGTCCGCTGCACCCGAACGTGTTCTGGCTCGATCCGCACGGCGATTTGCAGGGCGTCGCGCGGCAATTGTTTGCCATGCTGCGAAAACTCGACGCGATGGGGTTTGACGTGATTCACGCCGAACTCGCCCGCGGCAGCGGCCTCGCCGACGCCATCAACGATCGGCTCCGCCGAGCCGCCGCGCGGTAGCCATGAAAGGTAGGGGCAATCGTCTCTCAGAGACGTAGACTCTCCGTGTCGGCGGCCCGCTTGCCTGCCCGCGAAATAGGGCACGAATGGCGTTTAGAAGCTGCGGCAATTGGGGCCCATCCGCCCACCGGTTACGAGGATCGCCAACCGCGCCTACCCAAATTCGGGTATACGCGATGATTGTCGGTTTGTCGGGAACCGGAACGCTCGCTCCGGATGAGCGCCAATCACCCGCAGGTTGGATCCTTCTTGCGACGTGCCCACATCGCCGAGCAGCTCGCGCCGCGCCACGCGCTCCCGCGACTCGTTGTGATGCTCATCGCCGCAACAACGCTGACCATCGGTTCCCTTCGCATTCCGCGACCAGCATCCGCTCGTGACCACAATTCAGCGCTGCCAGCGGCTATTCCGGTCCTGCCGGTCGACTCCGAGCTCTCGCGGTTGCTCACGGCGAATTCAGCGGCGGAATCGATCGAGGATCTGCCAACGGCAGGATTTCAGGAACACCTGCGCGCCGACGAGATCGTGTACAGGCAATTCACGGATACCGACCTGTCTTTTCAAATTTATGTGGCATGTTGGCGAGCGGGGAATCCCAATGCCGTCGAAGCCGCGTCACACCTGCCGGAAGCGTGTTGGGGCTTGAGCGGGTGGCGGTGCGATGACGCGCGGACATCGGCAGTATTTCGATTCGCGGCGGCGACTCTCCGGCCGGGTGAATGGCGCCGCTTTTCCGGTTCCGGTCGCCAGTGCCAGGAAGCGCTTTTCTGGTGCCTGGTAGGCGATCGCCTCGTCCCGCGAGAGTATCGGGGCCCTCAAGCGTTTGCTCGACGAAGGGAAGGCGTGCGCGAATTGGTGACGGGTTCTGATTTCCTGCGGCACTGGTGGGACAAACTTCCGGGCGAAAAACAGACCCATCAAGATTCGGAAAAACAGGCCCATCAAAATCCGATTCCGGTGCCGTGTGCGCACGACGTGTATTTCGTGCGGGTGAATTCCGCGCATCCGATTGAAGCCGTGCTCGCCTCGCCCATGTTCGCGCGACTGCATCCGGTCTTCGCGCGACTTGGGTTGGTCGCCGATTATCGTAATCATGATCTTCGTACCAGGTAGGGGCAATGCTCGGCATTGCCCGTGGGAAAAGCCGCGCCTGAAATTCCGGCTTCCGTACCGTCCGCGATCCGCGAAACTCCTCCCGGTGAGCCGCTCGAAAAGCATTACGTTTCCTTGCAATGTCGCTGCCGGCCGCGCGGCGGGACTGGCGCTCAGGCAATTTCTGGCGGAACAGGGCTTTTCCGACGACGTGCTCTTCGCCTGCGAGCTGAGCCTCGCCGAGGCCTGCAACAATGCGGTGCATCACGCCACGCCCGATCAGCGACAACAATCCGTCACCGCGGAAGCGCGACTGAATGACGGCTGGATCGAGCTCACGGTGATCGATCACACCAATGGATTCGACTGGCCCGGCACCATTCCCCCGCCCGACCCGAACATCAACGCCGGCCGAGGATTGTATCTCATCCAATCGATGATGGATGAGGTGAGCTACACGCGCAGCGCGTCCGGAAATCGGATGCAGATGCGCAAGCGGATGGTCGATCGTGAAAGGTAGGGGCAATGCTCCGCATTGCCCGCAAAGGCAGAAGGCATTTCGTTCCGAAAGCTGCGGCGCAGGGATACCCTGCGCCCTGCGTCCGCATGGCCCGCGGGAAAAGCCGCGCCTGAAATTCCGGCTTCCGTACGGTCCGCGATCCGCGAAACTCTCCTCGGTGAGCCGCTCGAAAAGCATTACGTTTCCATGCATGTCGCTGCCGGCCGCCCCAGGACTCCCATTGGGCGAACGTGCGCCGCGAGACCAAAGTCCAGGGACCCAGAAACCCCGTGCGGAAACCGCGTCGCCACCGTGCGCTGACTTGCTCCGTGACCTCCCTCGTCCCTCCTTCTGACCATCGACGCCTGGAGACCAACATGTTGGTCGTAGCGAATCGTCATCGTGCCCTTAATCGTAATCGGTCTCCCTGCCCAGCGGAGGGAGAGAACGAGAAAGATTACGATTGCGAGAGCGATGGCTCGAACGCGGCTGAGCGCGTCCGAGCTCCGCTTTTTCCGAGCGCGGTCTCGGGAAAAGGAATACACGGAAAAAAACGGGGAGTTTTTGTATTTCGGGTGTTCCGTGGGCGATGCTCTCTCCGTTGCTTTGGGTGCGGCTGCGCCGCACTGGGCCCTCCGTGTGTCACCATAAATGCCCTTTGGTTGCGGCCGCAGGCCGCGATGGGTTCGTTGTGGCAATTCCTGCGTGTCTTCTTCGCCTTCGCCACTGCCGCGGCGGCGGGGGCAGGGGCGGCTGAAGTTGCAGCCGGATGGAGTTTCGACACCGGGCTGTCCCCGGAAGACGCGAAGAAACTGCTGGTGGATGCTGCACCATCGCGACCGCCTGTTGGTTCATGGTTGCGATTGCGCCTGCCCGGCAGCGACCCGTCCCAGGATTCCGCCGGCACGATTGCCGCGCGGCGTGCTGCGCTGTCCAGCCTGCGCGAGGCGGGGTACCGGCTGGTCATGCTCGTACGGTGGGCGCCGACGACATGGGCGGGCGGCACGCGGGAGTTTCGCTGGGCACACCTGCCGCGCGATTTGCGCGAGGCCTTTGCCCGGGGCCGCGGAATGGCCCAAACCTATGGCGATTGCGTCGATTACTGGGAGATCGACAACGAGCCCGACATCGGCTTCGTGGCCGAGAATCCGGAAACCTACGCCGCGTATCTGAAAGCCTGTTACCTCGGGATTGCCGCCGGCCGTCGCGATCGCCCGACCCTGGGGCGGGCCGCCGACCGCGCGGTGCGGCCGGCCGCGTCGCAGGTCCTGATGGCGCCGCTCGCCGGTCCCCCAGGTCCGTATTTCGAAGCCTTGGCGCGGAACGACGCGCTGCGCTATACCGACGGCTTCAATTACCACTTCTACGGCTATGCCGAAGATTTCACGGGTGCTTACCGCCAGTTCGAACGCGCGGTCGCCGACACTGCTTCGGTCGACGCAACGGACGCACCGGCATCCCATGACGCCATATTTCGCACTCAATTCTTTCCCAATGCGCTTGGCTGGCAGAACGAAGTGGTGTCCACGTTCAGCCACTCTTCTGAAGCGGCGGCGGAATCGCTGAAGAATATCCTCACCCGTCCCTATGCGCGCGAAGAGCCGGCGCTCTCCGTTTCCGGCCGATGGCTGGTATCGAATGGGGTCACCGTCGAGGAGTTGCCCGAGGCGTGGCGGTTTCGCGTGACGCATTGGCCAACCGAGACACTCCGGGCGCCATGCGCAGAGTTGCCCCTGCCGGAGGGCCGGAAGTTGTCGCCCGATAACTTTCTGGCTTTCGCGTATATCAGCGCCGCGTCGCCTGGCGGATCCATTATGGCGACGTCGGCGGAAGCATGGCGCGAGGCGTCGGGACCCAGGGCAGGCGGCGGTGGCCGGGGGGCGCCGACGCCTCCAGCAGGGGAAGGGTGGGCGCCGCTGTCCGAAGCCCGATCGTCGCCGAAGTTGCCCGGACGCTTGAAGGCCGACTCACCGGCGCGGGAGTTGCCGGTATTCATCACGGAATACGGCTACGGTTCGCTCGACCCACTGTCCGCGGCGACCGTCGCCGGTCGTGAACGGCAGCGGCGATTTTTCGCTTCGACCACGACTCAGATTCGTCAGCTCGGAATCGAAGGGGCCATGGCGTTTCTGCTGACGCCCTACCTCGAGCGGGAGACGCAGGAGTTCGGCTTGCTGATGAAACAACCGCTCGCCGGGAATTCTCCCGAGAAACCTGCGTCAGCGCTATGGGGCGCGGATTTCGGGAGTCCTGCGTTGCGGGAAATCCTCGACGCTGGCTCTCGCCGATTTACCGCACGCCGTTGGCCCGTCGGCGCGCGCGCTGCGAATGAGTTGGTCATCGACTTCGTCGCAACGAAAGGCGTGGGTCTCGCGAAGGACTACAGCGGGTATTTCCTCGAAGGCGAGTATGGCCGCGATGTTCCAGGGGAGGGCCAGCTTGTTGTCTATAATTTCGCGACGACGCCGGTTCAGGGCGAACTGCAACTCGACGGCGAGCCTTGCCGTTTCCCGGGTGGGGCGCGCACGCAGCACGTCTTTATTGGCCCAGGTGAGCGAATCGCCGTTGCGGTGGCAGTCCGGACGTCGTTGCGACGTTTTGCCGCACTGCCCGTCACGGCACGCTTTGTCGCCTCCACGCAGCGGCCGGAAACCGTCGCGGCAGACCTGACGCCGGTGACGGAGGAATTGCCCGCACCATCCGAATCGCCACGAGAAGCACCATCACTCTCCGGTGCTGCATCGGCACTGCCGCTGCCAGTCTTTGCGTGCTACTTTCGGACGGAAAATGGCAATCTCTACAGCGCCGGTCCCCGACTTGTCGCGACGGATACGTGGCAGCGATTCATGCAGCAAGCGGGAAACTTCACGCCGACGACGTTCGGCCGGCACAACCTGCCTTGGCGATTCAGCGACAATCGCGTCGTCTCGCTGGTCTTCTTCTTTTATCCGAAATCGTTTCCTTTCACCATCGAAGTGCGCGGTGCGCAAACCGTGCACTTCAACGCCCCCGCCAGTAAGCCCTAACCGGGCGTTCCCCGCTGAAAGGGACGGGCCCGATCCTCCGGACGTCCGTGCCTCCGCCCCTCCGGCCTTCCGCTCCTTACCGATCCCCGCCCGGCTCCTCGATCACCTGCTGACCATGTTCGATCATTCGTCGAATCCCCTCGATTTGGCGGTTCTCCTTCGCAATGACGGCGCGAATTTCCCGCTTCAGCTCGTCGCTCAAATGGAAAGTCCCGTCATCGCGGAACTCGACCTCGTCCGGCAGACCGATCGCCCGGGGGTTGAACAGCGCGCGGGATCCGCCCTGAATGGAGGGTGGCGTGAGTTGTCGCGTCGCGTTCAACCTGTGGGTGAACTGCGCGGTCAGTGGCAGCGGTTCGCCGTCGGTTGTGGCGGACGGCAAGTCCAGCAGTTTGCGGAGGGTGGGAGCGAGATCCACCAGTGAGACCGGCTGTGGAACGCTTACCGGCTCGCCGCGTTGCGGCAAGAACGCCGCGAGCATCACGTGATGCACGCCGCTACTGGGAAGCCAGGCCGCGCGCGGCCCATGGTCTGAGAGCACGACCACTTGGGCGTGTCCGAGCACGCCAACTGTCTCCAGTTGCCGGAGCGTAGCGCGCAAAAAATCGCACGCGGATGCCGCGCGCACCGCCGCGACACCCCGCTCATGAGTGACGCCGGAAAAGTAGTTTGCACCGGCATGGAAATCTTCGGGCGACTTCCGCCACCATCCCGGCAGCTTGACGATCTCGCGCAACTTCAACTGAACGGGGATGTGCACGTAGCAACTGTGCGCGGCCATGAATACCGGCCCGTGCCGCGCGGCATTGGCCGTCTGTGCGAGCATCCGGTCCTGAAAGAACTCGGGTCGAAACGATTGTCGCGTCGACGCATGCGCGGGTCCGCCTAGCGCGGCCAGCCACCAAGACGCGCTGACTTCTGAAAGCGGAAAGCAGGTCCGCCACGCGAAACTGTGCAACATCCACTTCCAACCTTGGAGCTGCAGTACGTCGATTTTCTCGTCGCGGGAAAAGATGTTCGTGCTTGGGTCGTCCTGGTACATCACAACCGAATACCCTTTGGCCCGTAGGTCGTCGGGCAGCCACGAGTTGCGCTCGTGGCCCCAGACTTCCCCCGGCAGCACCAGGGGATCGGGATACAAACCGGAGAAAATTGAGCGCCAGGCGGCGTTGGTCACTGCCATTGGCGTGGACGCATTTTCGTAAACGACCTTCCGCCCCTCGCGCGGCGTAAACTCCGCCAGCACCGGCGCGGCCTGCTCGTGCGTGATGGAATCGAACCCGACCACGACGACGTCACGCGCGTTCAGTTGCCGGCCGGCCATTCGTTCGAAATGTGCCCGCGTCATCCGAGTGGGCAGGTCGACGAAGAACAACCCGCTGACGACAGCGGCGAACAGCAACTCGCGCCAGCCGGTTGCCGCGAATCGCACGAGGTACATCGCCCCCGTTCCCACGACAAGCACGGACGCCGTCAACCAAAATGGCAGTCCAGCCACGATCGGCAGTTTTGCCGCCATCGTCGGATAGAGCACATAAGCTATTGTCAGCAGTACGAAATGCAGCCTGAGGACGCGCCAGCCGGTCTGCTGGGCCGCTGCCGACCAGGCCCAGAAGCTCGCGGCGCACAGGACAAACGCCAGAAGCAAGGCAGCTGCGGCGGTGTGAGCAAAGGTGAGCAGGGCAAAGGCGGGCGTGGCCTCAATTGTGTCCCATACGACTGCCAGCCTGGCGCTCCCACGGAGAGCGGCCAACAACGCACCCGCAGCGGGTGCGAGCGAAAAGATCAGCACAAACCACCCGAAGCGCCACGCGGCTTTGGTTAGCCACCAGTGCTTCGAGTTAGCTGCAAGAACGTTAGTCGGCGCAAGTCCCACGGTTTTCACGTCTGCATGACGACCATCACGTTCCGTTCGTGAGATCGTCCGCGATCCGAGTCTGGAGTGCGGTGTTCACACAGATGCTAGAGAATTGCATCGTCGGGTCCGCCGCAATTGAAAATAACATGCAGATGATGATCGACCGGAACGCACCGCCATGACTTTGAAGACGACACGGGCTTGGGCGCGTTACGTGGGGTTGAAGTGGAACACAAAACAACACAAAGACACGTAGGCGCCTGGGTTTCTCGGTTTGGTCTCGTTCGAGGCTGCAAGAACCTCTCTGGCCCGCCCCGTGGCGGTCTTTCGCGAGTTCCCGTGAGTCGCAGGGTTCGATGCGATAAGACGGAGCCCGATCCGCGCTGCGGTCGCTTGGCCCAGGCGAAGGGCGGAATTCCCACCTAATTCGCTAAAGCCTTGCCGTCCAGTTCCTGCGCCCCTTACGTCGCTGTTCGATGCGCTCACCCCACGCCGCATGCTTGGCTACGCTTTTGCCGAAACGCGGCTGGGTCGTTTTTGCGCTCGTGCTGCCCGGTCTGGCGCGCGCTGATGCCACGGCGTGGTTGGTGGACCCGATTGTCGGCGAGGTAGCCAATGTGCGGAATTTTGGTGCTCGCGGAGATGGCCGTGCCGATGACACCGCGGCAATCCAGGCCGCGCTGGCATCCCCCTACCTGAATGTCTATGTCCCCGGCGGAGTATATAAAGCAACGGGTACTTTGCGGATTGCGAGTGGCCGGCGGCTGACGCTCGCGCCGGATGCCACCATACTTCGCGCCGCGAACTCCACGGCGATGTTGCTGAACGCGACCGATGGGCAAACTGCGAATTACGCTGCGGCCACGAACGTCATAGTGGAAGGCGGTACCTGGGACGGCAACAGCACCCAATTCGGGGGTGTATGCACGTTGATCGCATTCGGTCATGCGAGCGACGTCGTCATCCGCGACTTGACGCTGAAGAACATCCCGGTCTGGCACGGCATCGAGTTGAACGCCACGCGTCGCGCGACCGTGGAGCGCGTGCGGTTCGAGAACTGCGACAATGAATCGCTGCAACTCGATACCATGAACTCGGGGGCCCACGAGGTTTTCCCTTGGTTCGGGCCCTACAACGACGCGATTTGTCGCGACATAACGATTCGCGACTGCTGGTTCGAAAACGTCATCACGGCGGTGGGCACGCACAGTGCGCCGCCCGTTGTCAACCTGACGATCGCGGGCTGCACGGTCCGCAATGCCCGCGGCATCGCGCTCAAGCCCTCCGGGTACGTGAACATGCTGGTGGAAAACTGCGATTTCTTGCGCTGCCAGACGGTGCTCGCGGGGAGCGTCAACGGTTTCACGCTGCACGACAATCGGATCTTCGGATCGCTCGCGGCCGACCTCAATCTGGCCAACTGCACGAATGGCCGGCTTGAAGGGAATATCTTCTACGGACCGGCGTTTGGCGTCATCAATGCCGGCCCGACGGTGCTGACGGACGGGGGAGTGTTCCAGCCGGAGTTGCCGATCCAGGTGCCGGTGTTTTCGATTAATCCGCCGCCAAACGCCTCTTTTTACTATTATCAGCGCGGGGACCTGAAGGAGCGCGTCGTGGTGCAATGCATCGCGATGTCCTTCACCCCACGGCAACTGGCCGTTACTACGGGCGACGAGGTTCATCTGTTGACCGCGCTGGCCGGCCGGGGACCGTTCGCGTATCAGTGGCGGAAGGACGGTTCGGCCATCGCCGGCGCCACGGGCCCAACGTTCACGCTGGACAATGCGGTGCTGGCGAACGCCGGTAAATACCAGGTCGTAGTGACCAATTCCGCGGGTCAGCTGGTATCGGCGATGGTCGCGCTGGCCGTGGCGCCGCCGAAGGACGCAGCGGCGGTGCGTCCGGTTCTCACGAACCTCGCCATCCGTGCCTACCTGCCCACCGCCAACTCCGTATTGACCGCGGGATTTGTCGTCAATGGTGCCAGTCCGAGGCAGTTGCTGGTTCGGGGCGTGGGGCCGACGTTGCGGTCTTTTGGGGTCGCGGATGCCGCCGATCAGGTTGAATTACGGGTTTTCGATGACCGAGGCGCGAAGCTGCGGGAAACCGCCACTTGGGATCCGAACCTCGCGCGCGCCTTCACCGCTGTCGGGGCCTTTGCCTTCGGCGAGCGGAAGGGAGACGCCGCGTTGATGATCGACGCCGCGCCGGGTCCGACGACGGCGCAAGTCGTCAGCAGCGGTGGCGGTACTGCATTGGTAGAAGTTTTCGATACAAAGCCTGGAAATGGCGCCAATTTGGTGAACCTGGCTGCGCGGGGCATGGTGGGGTCAGGCGAGGCCGTGTTGAGCGCCGGATTCACCGTGGCGGGATCCGGAGTCAAGCGGTTGTTGATTCGCGCTGTGGGACCCGGGCTGGCGCAGTTTGGCGTGATGAATGCCATGTCGCGTCCGCGGATTGAATTGTACGGCGCCGATGGCGAAAAGCTGGCCGAGCAGGAGGGCTGGAGCGAAGCACTCGGGCCGGTCTTCGATCAGGTCCGCGCATTTGCCCTTTCCCCCGGCAGCGGCGATGCCGCCGCCCTCGTCGAAGTCATGGCGGGAACTAGTCACACCATCGTCCTCCGCGGCGCGCCCGGTATGGCCGCCGAGGTGCTGTTGGAGATCTACGACGTCCCGTGAAAGTTCCGCCCCCTCCCGGCTGCGGCGCTCGCGCGCCGCTTCACCTCTCGTTCGACTCGTCCTGCTTCGCCGCGGTGATATAATAATCCTTGTACGACTTGTCGTAATACTGCGCGTAATAATAACCTGACACTGCTAAATTCAGGCTGTTCAACACCGCGCCGAAGACCGGGACATTCGATTCCAGCAGTTTCTTCGCACTGAACTGCGCGGCTTTCCGGCGGACCTTGTTGAAGAAGATCGAGAAGAGCGACCCGTCCATCAGCGGCAGAATCACCAGCGCATCGCTCACCGCGGCCAGCGGCGGCGTGTCGACGAACACACGGTCATAACGCGCCCGGAGGTCGGTGATCATCGTTTCGAACGCCTTGCTGTTGAGGATGTGCGTCGGGTTCTTCGCCCGGCCACCGGTCGGAATCACATCCAGATTTGCATGTACGCTCTTCAGCGTCACCTGATCGAGATTCGCCTGGCCGGAACAGACGTCGATCACGCCTTTGCGGTTTTCGAGACCGAGCGACTTGTGGATGTTCGGTTTCCGCAGATCGCAGTCGACGATCACGACCTTCTCGCCATGCGCGGCGAACGTCAGCGCGATGTTCGTCGTGCAGAAGGACTTTCCCTCTCCCGGGATCGTGCTCGTGATCAGAATACACTTCGCGTTCTTGCTCTCGTCCTTCAGTCGGAGACTGGAGTGCAGGGTCAGGAAAGCCTCCGCCACCTGACGATCCTGATTATTCACGACGATTTGGGCTTTCTCGATTGGATCGAGCTTCTTGATCTGCGGAATAATCCCGATCAGCGGCAGGCCGACGACGCCCTCGACGTCGTACGACGACTTCACCCGGTCGTCGAGGAAGGCTACGAAGAAGGCGAAAGCCAGCCCAAGGCCCAGCCCGCCCACGACGCCGAGACCCATGTTCAGCGGCACGTTCGGCGAAACGGGCCGTCCCGAAGGCACTGCCCGGTCGACGATTCGCGCGTTCTGGCTGACGATTGCACTGGTCATCGTGGTCTCGCGGCTGCGGCCCACGATCGTCTGCAGGATCTGCTCGTTCGTCTTCAGTTCCCGTTCTCGGTTGTTGTACTCCAGCGCCGCCCGGTCGAGCTCAAGTGACTCCTGCCGCCGCTTCGAGAGCTCCTGCTCCTGAATCTGGTAATTCTTCAGCGCGTTCTGGTATTCCGACTCCACTTGGGCGCAGGCTCGCTCGACCGAGATTTTGAGTTCCTGCTCGGTTTGCGTCATTCCATTGATCGCCTCGATGTACTTCGGGTGTTTTTCGCGGTAGCGCTTCTGCAGCCCTGCAAACGTGATCTTCTGCGAGGCGAGCTGCGACGTCAGCGTCGAAATCAGACTATTGCTGGCAATAAAGGGCAGCTCGGTCGGATCGCCGTTACGGCTGCGGATATCCTTCAATTGGTTGAGCCGCACCTCCGCCGCGCTGAGCACACCTTTCGCGCGATTCGTGTCGCCATTTGCGCTGCGGAGCGACTCGTTGACGATGTCCTTCCGCTGGTCGAGCGAGACCATCAGGTTCTTCTCTTTGTACTCCTGGAGTTCACGCGCCATTTTTTCCACACGGGCCTGCTGCTCGGTGACCGTCGCCTTCAGGTCCTCGACGGCTCGGTTCGACTCGCTATTGCGCATCGCGAGATTGTACGCGAGGTACTCCTCGGCGAAGAGATTCGCCACCTTGGCGGCCACTATCGGGTTTTGGTGCTGAAATGAGATCGAGGCGACCAGCGTCAGCCGTTGCAGCGCGACCTTGCGATTCGCACCGAGGATGCCCTGCACCGATGCGGCGGTGGCATTCTCGTACGGGGCGAGTAATGCCTCGAGATCAGGACCCTTGATCCGCGCCGCCACGCGTTCGAGCATCGTCACGCTCTCGATGAGCTTCATCTGCGTATTCAGGTCTTCCGCACCGCGGATGTCGGTGTCGACCACCTGCTGGACCTGCATGATCGTCGGGTCGCGCCGGAAAATCTGCACGGTGGCCGTCGACTGATAAATCTTCGGCTGGCTCAGCGTGTAGATCACCGCGCTGGAAACGACGACGAGGAAAACCACGACGACGTACCAGATCCGCTCGCGCAGGACGAGCAGGTAGTCCTGCAGCGTCCGCTGTGCGTTCGTCTGCGTACCCGCGCCATACCCCTCCGCCGTGTTGTAGCCGTAATTATAGCTGCCGTACCCGCCCGCTTCCGGCGAAACTTTCTGACCAAGATCGGTGGACATTGTGCGTAAAGTGTTCTGAAAAGGGAAGACGATGCTATAGGTTATGGGTGATAGGTGATGGGTGATGGGTGTAAAGGTGGGCCACCAATAACCTATGACTCATTACCCATGACCCACCCCGAACTAGATCATCCGTTCTCCGACGTAAATCACGTCGTCCGGCTGCAGCTGAATCTGATCCTTGCCGCCGCCTTTCATCAGTTCCTCGACGTTAATCGTGACCGTCTCGGGCTCGCCGCCCTCGGGCCGGTTTCGCGTGAGCTTGACGTTTTTCAGATTGGCCAGCCGGCTATGGCCGCCGGCCAGCGAGATCGCATCGAGAATCGTCAAGCCGCGTTCCGGCGGAAACTGCTTCCGGCCCGCGCTGTTCACCGCGCCGAAGATGTTCACGCTGCGCTCGGCGTACTTGGTCACTTGCACGCTCACCTGCGGGTTCACGAGATAATCCTTGTTGTACAGGTCTCGGATCATCGCCTCGGCCTGCCGGGCGGTTTTGCCCTTCAGGCTGATCGTGCCGATAAGGGGAAGGTTGATCGAAAACTCCTGGGAAATACTGACCTCGCCCTGGCGGTTGATATCGTCCTCCTGATACACCTGCACCTTCAGCATGTCTTGCGGCTGCAGGAGGTAATCCACCGAAGTACCTGCCGAGTTGCCGCTCCCGCGCGCCAGCGATTCGCTCATGCGGGCTTGCGAGGCGACCGACTCTTTCTGCGCGGAAAGTGCGGTAGGCAACCCAATGGCAAATGATAAGGATGCAACCAGAGTTGCCGCGGCGAATTTCATGGAGGAAGGCAGCAGTAAATGCAGATATCCACGCTCTTGTTTCGCGTCGACCGGGTCAAGCCGAGTCTTAGGTGGTGGCGAGTCGAATTCCCGATCGCTTGTCCCCGAGCAAGTTAGAGTGATTCCGATAAGAAATGAAACTGGTAGCCGTTTGTGCGCAGCCGATTGCGTGAGAGATGGCCTTACGGACTACAGGCCTATGGTTTTCAAGCGGGCGCGGCCAAAACCGCAGTTTTTTTGTTTTACGAATGCGGCTTTGGATTCGAAGCCGAGCAGCGTGATTGTCTATTGGCCTAGGACGGTGGCGATGCGACCGATCTTCTGTTCCAGCGAGGCCGAATAGTGTCGCGGCGGGGTGCCGCCGCGCACCACGCTACGGTGCCGTGGGCACAGGCGCGGTAAGGCGTCGAGGTGTAGCTGCTGGCCGATTCGGTCGAGGTCTACGCGCAGAGTGCCGCGACCGCTCGGGGTGCCCATGCTCGGCCGGCCTCGGTGGCAAATGTAAGAAGCAAAAAGATACGGCGGCACTCAGGTGGCGGCGCGGACGCTCCGGCTGTCGTCAAATGGATAGCCCGAACCCATACGTTCCTGAACGGTGCCAGTCCGATCCTGTCATTCTGACTGTGCCCGGTTTTGCCCGCCAGTCAGCTTTTGCTGCCATTGAAGTATTGACGTAGTGCCGTAAGTATCTGCGTTCGAGATGATGGCGCAATGGGAGCCCCAGCCTCCCGGTTGTTTTGCTGCTAATTTGCGGTTAAAGCCGGCTGAATACGTAGTCTTTCCTCCAGTTGGCTGAAACACGGGGCCTTGCGCGACG
>Ga0082335_1006799_pt1 | contig 14376 bp, 13 predicted proteins | sample Subgrocontami58m_FD_72375 | JGI IMG/M metagenome (GOLD analysis project Ga0082335, IMG submission 72375) | Subsurface groundwater microbial communities from S. Glens Falls, New York, USA - GMW37 contaminated, 5.8 m (SPADES assembly) (version 2) ...
TTAAAAATCTTTCCCATATTTTTTTACTTTTCCAATCAAAAATGAGAAGTAAAAACGGCATTAAATAAATACTAAAAAAACCTGAAGTTTTTGTAAGAATTCCTCCTCCTAAAACCATTCCGAGAATAAGGGCAAGATCAAGTCTTAATCTTCTAATAAGTAAAACTTCTAAATAAAGACTCCAAACGGCAAAAGTTCCAACTAGGCTATCGTATAATGCCATGCGGTCATAAACCAGAGCGAAGGGGAAAATTAAATATAAAAGGGCCGATAAAATTCCTATCCATCTGTTTTTAAATAGCTCTCTTCCCAAGAAAAATAGTCCCGTCATTGTTGCAAATCCTGCGAAAACCGAAATTAATCTTCCCGAGAGTAAGGGATCATGAATAACCCTTATTAGAGTCACATTAAGCCAAATAAAAAGAGGCTGCTTTCCATCGGTCAGCGAAATGAATCGCCAACTCGCATCAAACCGAGCAATCTGGGACCACCTAATATAAATTGCTTCGTCTGTAAAAATAGGAAGAGACATTATCCCATACAGGCGGAAAAGAAAATATGCCAAGGCTAATAAAACTAAAATGGCCAACTCAAGTCTGTATTTTTTGACTATGTTCCAAAGAAGATCCATAGCTTATTCTATCATTTATTATTTGAGGCAGACAACTTTACAAGAAGAGGTTTCCCTAAAAGAAGGATTATTGATGATGCTGCTCCTATTATAGTAAGCCAAAATAGGATATTCGGTACAGGCTGATTCCAGTCTCCTTTATACAGAAACGGAACATACTCTAATAATGCGAAGAAAGGAAACACCGTACTAACAATAAGTGAATAATATCTATTTTGAAGAAATGGAGAGAGACCGGCTATATACAAAAGATACCATGGCTGAAAATTAGTTCTTACCGTAACTAAAATTAAGGGAATAGCCATAAGAGGAATGAGAAAGTTGAAAATTTTTGCCCAATTGATTTGATTTTTATTTTTTGCAAAAAGAGGGTAAAGAAAGACAGGAAGCAAAAAAACCGTCGCAAATTTGATTCCCACTGAAAAAAGAAGAAATAAAAAAGATTTAATGTAAACTTTACTTACCAATAGATGCAAGGACAGGACTGCAAGAAAAATCATTGGCAAATCATTGTGCGAAGAAACCAGTCCTTCAATAATTATTAGAGGATTAAAAACGAATAAAGACAATCCGAATAATTCATTTTTGGGAGAGATTTTTTTAAGAATTTTCGCAGTAAAATAGGCAGTTCCTAAAAAACTTAAAGAACCAAGGAACTTAAACAAAAAAAATGTCGGGAGAAAAAAATTAAATCCAATAAAAGATAAAGGCGCTGTTAATACAAGCCAGGCCGGTCCATATGGATAAGTCCTGTGAGTCCATCGCATGAAGTTAAGCATCGGATCGGATGAGTAATCAAGAGCTTTATGAAGATACGGATTTTGGCCATAATGAGTAATTATCCTAGCATCGAACATGTAATTAAATAAATCATAAGAAAATGCATTATAGGAAAAAGAAAGAATTACCGTAGATATGATAGATAATAACCAAACTTGTTTTTTATTTATTTTGTTTTTTGATGCTAAAGATAAAAAGAATAAATAAAACCCAAAAAGAAGTAAAACGATTATTATATAAAAACTTGTAGAAAGCGGCCTATTAAAATAACCGATGTGCTGAAAAAACTTTTGGGCTATCTGCCACAGCGAAAACTGTGACAGAGTTAAATTAAGATCCACTTGGGTAAAAGAATATAGAAATAAAAAAACTATTGTTAGTATATAGAAGGTCCCCAATAGCTTAATTTTTGACATTATTTATAAACTCCGGACAGAACATTCATTTTGATCTTTATAAGATCTACTAATCCGTCGATAGAATCTTTTATGGGGCTTACTCGCCGTGTTTCTACATAAAGCCAATTAACAGGAACTTCCTTGACCTTGTATCCCATTTTCTGTGCCAAATATAAAAGTTCCACGTCAAATCCCGCAGAAACTTTTGAACCGGAGATCTCTGAAAAACCGTTGTTGATCTTGCTGATTTTTTCGAAAAGTTTTTTTGCAACTTCTTTTCTAAACATTTTAAACCCGCATTGAGTATCGGAAATCCCGGAAATCCCGACTAATATTGTGCGAAGCGTTATCATTCCTTTTGCCATTATAAGCCGCGTCCATGGCGCGCCTCTTCTTTTTGAATTTCGCGAACCAATAACAATATCAAAACCCTTATCAAAATACGGAAGGACTTTATCTAGTTCTTCTATTGGTGTTGCCTGATCCATATCGGTAAAAAGTATAAATTCTCCGTTTGCAGAAAGGACTCCTGTTGTTATTGCTCCTGCCTTACCCGTATGATTGTTTTTTATCAATTTGAAATGAGGATTTTCTTTTACAAAATTTTCGACAAACTCGATGCCTCCATCTGTTGAACCGTCATCAACCACAATAACTTCCCAACTGTATTGTTGTCTTGAAAGATAATGCTCTACTTTATCAAGAACTCCTTTTTGAAGATTTGCCCTTTCGTTATAGGAAGGAATAACGACGGAGAGAAAAATTTTATTCACACCAAAATTATACTAGAAAAAAAACTGTACCGCCAGCGGGAGTCGTCCCGATACGCTAAGCTATCGAGGATCCACGATGGAAATCAACCATCGGGAAACCCGCGATCTTCACGTTGAGAACGTGACGTCCTAGGCCACTAGCCCCGATGATCGTCCCGCTGATAGTTTTCAGACGGGATCCTCGATGGCTTTCGGCCATCGGGACTGTCATCGGGATCCCGCACGAATGGAATTCGTCGGGAACGATGTTTTTGTACCCCGTAGGGGATTTGAACCCCTGATCTCAACCTTGAGAAGGTTGCGTCCTAGGCCGCTAGACGAACGGGGCATTTTGTTTTATTAACTTTTCAATAGCTTTCCGACTTTTCAAAGATTTTAAATAATATTCTCTCTTTTTTGCCTCTGACAAAGTCTTATAATCCTCCTGATACTTTAATTTAAAAGGACCGTTTCTTTTAGTATAAGTTTAGTAACCTTTATTGTGTGCTATCAACCTTTTACTAATATCTTTTGTACTGCCAATGTAATATCTGCCATTTCTATCACTTTGTAAAACGTAAGCAGAATACATCTTGTTTTTGCCCCGATACGTATTCCTATCGGGATGCCGATTAAATCGGCGCAACTAGCCCCGATGATCGATGTCATCGAGGATTCTCGATGGCTAAAGACCATCGGAAACGATGGCGGCGCTCCATAATTTTACCTCAAAGCACTATTTAAAACAACAAAATAATCTAAACATATTAGTATTGCAGACTAGACGACGGAGCTACTCTTTTGAATAGTAAGATATTAAGGGCTCAGCCCCAAAGAGATTCGCGAGAATAAACTATTTAATCCGCTTGGGTATGTGGAGTTGCGTGGAGCATTGGCCTTTGAGGCATTTCCCTTTCATGTTCTTTAAATCTTGGTAATGGTTTTGTTAGGGCAATGTCCAAAACTTCATCCATATGAGAAACAAATTTGAAAGTTAGATCCGTTAGCACTTCTTTTGGAACGTCTTCTAAGTCTTTCTTATTATCTCTTGGCATAATTATTGTCTTAAGACCTGCTCTATGCGCTGCGATAACTTTTTCCTTAATTCCCCCAATCTCAAGAACTCTTCCCCGAAGAGTAATTTCTCCAGTCATGCCAACTTTTCTATTGACTGGAACTTTGATTAGAGCAGATACAATAGCCGTAGTTATGGCAATTCCCGCCGAGGGGCCGTCTTTTGGAACCGCGCCTTCCGGAACATGCACATGAACATCAAGCTTTTGATAAAATTTTTCCGAAAGTCCTAATTGCACAGCTCTTGCCCTTATGTAGCTCATTGCTGCCTGGCAGGATTCTTTCATAACATCACCAAGCTGACCTGTTAAGATTAAGTTTCCTTTCCCGGGCATTAATGCGACTTCGATGAATAAAATGTCTCCTCCCGCCTCTGTCCATGCAAGACCGGTAGACATCCCAATCTCGTCTCTTTTTTCAAGAATTGTAGATCTTATTTTTATAGGACCTAAGAATTTAGTTACATTTTTAACTGTTACCAGAACTTTTTTCTTTTTTCCTTCTGCAATCATTTTTGCAACTTTCCTAAGCACTGTTGCGATTTGCCGCTCAAGACTTCTGACTCCTGCCTCTCTTGTGTAGTGCGCAATTGTAAATCTAATCGCATCATCTGAAAAATCAACTGTTTTATCCGATAATCCATGACTATCTATTTGCTTTTTCAAAAGAAACTCTTTTGCAATCTTAAATTTTTCAAACTGGGTATAGCCTGCAAAGTTAATAATCTCAAGTCTGTCCCGAAGTGCGGGCGGAATTGTATCTAAAACATTTGCGGTTGTAACAAACATTACATCGGATAGGTCAAACGCAACTTCCAGATAATGATCGGAAAACTGATTGTTTTGCTCCGGATCCAAAGCCTCCAAAAGCGCTGAGGAAGGGTCGCCTCTAAAATCAGTCCCTACTTTATCTATCTCATCCAGCATAAATACCGGATTTCTGGTGTCCGCATCTTTTACTCCCTGAATAATTCGCCCTGGAAGTGCTCCAACATATGTTCTTCGATGACCTCTAATTTCTGCCTCGTCTCTAATTCCTCCAAGAGAAACCCTTACAAATTTTCTTCCTAAAGCCCGGGCAATTGATTTTCCGATAGAAGTTTTACCAACTCCGGGCGGTCCGACAAAACAAAGGATGGGTCCTTTCATTTTTCCGGCAAGTTTATGAACAGCCAAGTATTCAATTATTCTTTCCTTAACCTTAGAAAGTCCATAGTGGTCCTCGTCCAGAATTTTCTCGGCTGCTTTTATGTCTATGTTATTTTTACTTTCTTTGCTCCATGGAAGACTAATAAGCCAATCAAGATAATTTCGGATATATCCTGCCTCCGGATTAAACTGATTCATCTGTCCTAGTTTTTTAAGTTCTTTTTTAGCCTTTTCCTCTACATCCTCCGGCATACCCGCGGCTTTTATTTTATCTGAGAGTTCCTTGACTTCGCTGTCTTCATCGCTTTGACCAAGCTCCCTTTCTATAGTCTTTAGCCTTTCCCTAAGCATTGCCTCCCGGGCACCTTTTTCAAATCTTTCGTGAGTTTTTGATGTAAGACGTCTCTCAAGTTCTAAAACTTTAATTTCTTTGGTCAAATATTGCGAGACTTTCTCAAGTCTTTCTTTTACATTTATTGTTTCCAGAAGATCCTGTCTTTCGACCGGCTTAACATCCAAAACAGAAGATATCAAATCGCCAAGTTCGGATGGAGAATTGTCGGACATTATATTCATGAAGGCCAAAAAATCAACTGATTTTCCAAGATTTATTGCTTTTCTGAATTGATTCGTTATGTGGTTACATAAGGCTTTAATTTCGGGAGAATCGTCAATTTCATCGGAAAGTTCTTTTACTTTTGCCAAAAGAAACTGTTCGTGAGATTCATAAGATAATATTTTGACTCTTGATATACCTTTTACCTGAGCGTTGATCTCCCCATCGCTTCTTATCATTCGTTCAATTTTTGAAAGAGTACCAATTGAGTAAAGGTCGGCGGGTGTTGGCTCATTGAGTTTGGAATTTTTCTGAAGAACAAAGCAGACTATTCGTTCGTTCTGAAAAGAACTTTCTAAAGCAGCTAAACTCTTGGACCTGCCAAACGTTAAAACCGAATCTATATTTGGGAAAATTATTCCATCTCTTATTGGAATAATAGGAACTAGTTTTTCCATAAATTCCGGACATCCCTACCGGCGTATTAGCACTCTAGCAAAATATCTGCTAACTGTCAAGAGCTTATAATATTAGGTTGATCCCGCTTAGCGGGGTTGACAAAGCAAATTTGACGGAACTACAATTAAGTATGGGAAAGAAAACACTAGGAACAGCATCTCTTCTGCCTGAGGGAGTAAAACCCGAGCATTTACTTAAGAGACTTCACTCTTTCGAAGGAAAACTTGCTGAATTTATTACAAATTTCGCAGGAAGTATGTTTTTTGTATATTTCCATGTAATATGGTTTTTTCTATGGATTATTTTAAACAACACAAAATTAGTAAACGCTGTCCGTCCATTTGATCCCTTTCCTTATGGTCTTTTGACTATGGTTGTTTCCCTTGAAGCCATTTTTCTCTCCACTTTTATTATGCTAAATCAGAACAGGCAGGCGCTTATCGAAACTTATAGAGATCTTGAAGAAGAAGAAGAACAGCAGGAAGATGAGCGGGAACAGGAAGAATTAGAAGGAGAAGTAGAAGATATCCAGAAAGATTTAGACGATATTAAAAGTGCTATGAGATTTATCCAGGAGAAAATAACTGCGATCGAAAAGTCCCCGGCTTCACAAAACGGAAACGGGAATACTAAGTAGATAAAGTTTTTCCGTCAACGCTTCCAAAAAAATCCAGCTTTGTTTTTTATATCGCTATTTCTGCACCATTGGGTTCTTGAACTAAAGCAGTTATCTCATTTATCCCATGTGCCCGCAGGTATGCAATTGCATACTCCATAGCTCCCCCAGAAAAAGCCTGAACCCTACATGCTTCTCCGGTTTTTTCTCCTTTTTCATTAAATTCTTCGTACATTTTATAGCTGCCATCTTCAACAAGCGTTAATTCAATAGGGTTTCTATAAAATGCCGCTACTCGAAGCATCGCTTCGGCATTTTGAAGAGCCATTTCTCTATATCCTTGAGCCAAGCCCGGAAATTTTTTCTCAACACGTCGAGCGCTAATTTCAAGAGCTATGATGACATCTTTTTGGGCTTTCATCCATATTGTTTTCGGCCCATGATATACATTGTCTTTGTGTATAACACTATTTCCGCTCACGGTCATATATCCCCCTCTTGGATTGTATAGCTCTTCAAAAGATTTTGTAATAATTTCATCTCTTAGTTCAATATCATCAATAAGACAAAAATCATGCGCGAGAACAGAAATTTCATCCACAGTAAGAGCTGCGGTTACGGGCTCTTGATCTCCATCAAGAGCATCAACTATTGGCCAATTGTGTCCGTTACTGCGTATAAATTTTCTATTAAACCATGCTTTAAGATCTTCTGCGCAGTCGCGCAGCTTTTTGCTAAATTGAGAGTCTCTCTCAAAAAATTTGGATGCTCTCATAAATACTTCATACCTTAGAGCTTGCTCTCTTGCAGGATATATAGGGTGTTTTGGAATTTCGCCATTTTCATCTACTATTGAATATTCGCTATCTCTCCACATTTGATTAGTTAATCCTTCTCTAGGATTCCTGTGCTCATCAAAACGTGCGCCAATGTACGCGGCTCCCCCACCAAACTCTTCAAAATTGCGTAAAGACCACAACGCCATTTCTCTTAATCTTGGAAGCACTTTGGGTGACAAGCCCGGATTGTAATTTCTGATAATTTTGTAAAATGTAAGCGATGTAAGGTCAGTTGCGTCAAGGCTATCAAAAATTTCTCCAATTCCATGAGTTCTTGGCCAATTTTCAGGGTATCCTTCTTTGACCCTGCCCCTCTCATGAGGAACTTTTCCTTTTTGTTTTCCTATCCTTGGATCATCTTCTTTGGCAATATGCTCAAGCATGTGAAGCAGATGCGGCATTACTCTTGTCATTCTCCCATTGGGAGCAATCATGTGCGTCTCATAGAAAGAGTCTATAGTTTCTGCTTCGTCTCTAAAAAACTCTCTAATGCTCCCACTATACCTACCACCTTCACCCGAAGCGTGAATAACTCTACTTCCTATAAGTGGGTCTATCTGATGGGAAATTTGCTCCAAATATGCAAGAGGAACTCTAGAAGTCCTTTCTCTACTTTCCGCCCTACTATAGTCAGAGATTACTTCAGGAGACAACATATTATTTGTCCAGTCTACTTTAATTTTATCTTTCATTTATAAAAAATGTCAAGTCCTTTTAGGAGAAAGGTACACAAAAAACCACTTAATGTGTTCGAGAATCAATTCAATAAGTAGAATCGGAGTGATATTTAATTCGGAAGCGATCTTTATAAGTTAAGCCTTGTATTATGCTCCCTATTATTAATCCGTGAAGAAGTTTTGATCTTAGCCTTTTAATCAAAATAAAAGGCGCGTACAACGCTGAAAAAATCATCCAGTGATGAATATGATAATGTTTATTCTTTTTTTGAATTTTTATATTAGGGAAGTAGGAAATGTTTTTGATCTTTCTATTGGGAAGCATTTTGTATATTGGGGATTTCCGGTGAGAGGAAACCGCAAAGAATGAAAAACCGGAAATTGCACCAGCCAAAAACTTACCCGCATCCCTTGCATGTTCTTTTTTTATTACTTTCTTCACAACACAAAAATTTTACCATTTATAGGTAAATTACGCAAGTAAATTAGCTTATTTTCCCCTTTAGGCTTAAATAATCTTTTATGGCTCTTTTTGTAAAACTGTCTGTTCTTAATTTTAATGCTTTTTCAGGCTTTACCCATGCATAGTCTATAATTTCCTGCCCGTCAATCATGACTTCTGCATCATTATTCGTAATGCAGTAGAAATCGAAAAATATAAAATGTTTTGGCTTCCAGTATTCTTTTGTGTAAATTACTTCTTTAAAATAAAGCAGGTCCTTAACTTCGATGTCCAAACCAACTTCTTCTTTAATTTCCCTTCTAAGCGCTGTACCAAAATCTTCACCAACCTCAACATGCCCGCCTGGGATAGAATACTTATTAAACCATTTTGGTGATTTAACAAGCAAAAGCTCACCTTTTTTATTAAAAATTAAGCCCCCAACTATCGGCTCCGGAAATTTCTGCTTCATAAATTTATGATATGCCCTATTTCTATTACTAATTATAGCAAATAAATTCAAATCCCCTAACTAAGAAGTTTTATGTGGAAAGAATAAATCTTCACCCAGTACCTGCAGCTAAGCAACTTTTTTCTGATCCTTTTGGGCAAGCTGGGTAATTTTAGCTGAGGTTTTTTGGTCTTCCTGCGATCTTATCTTCTGGGCAAGCATTACAACGTTTCTCCAGATGAGTGCACCGGCAGCATTTCTCAGTACGAATATGTTAGTGCTGTCTTGTTCTGGGTGATTTAATTCTTCCCTAAGCACTTCATTTTCCTCCAAATCAAATTCCGTTAAATTATTATCTTTTACAAGTTGTGCGATAGGAACGTCCGTCGGCAACCCTCTCTGGCCAACAAAATTCCGTAAATCGTCATCAACTGCTCTCACCCCTCGCTGCCAAGACCAAACGGCAAAAGCTAAATTACCACCAAAATGCTCCGTCCTTTTAGTAAGTTCGTCTACTACAATCGGCACGGTAATTTCCCAACTAAGTCTGGGATCATTCTCATCATTCGTCGGCTCGTATCCATGCTCACGAATAAAATCCTCGGTCATCATAAAAGGACCCAGGGCTCCCGCTTCTGTCATATTTTCCAAGCCTCCATCAACCCCACCACGACTTTCGGCAATCGCAAGTCCTGTTACCCCATCCATCAACCACTGCTTAAACCCACATTTCTGACTAATAAGATCGTAGTGACTGCCAACAATTTCAAATGTCTCCTTCGGCAATAAGCCTGGCTGCTGTTCGTTACCTTTATAATATTCATGCATAACCAAGATATTGGTCTCAATTAATTGCCTGTCATTGCCTACTTTGCCCGGAAAATACAGGTCGATCGTTTTATCAACCTGGGTATCTAAATCTATGCTTTCTATACTTAAATCAACCTTCGTGCCTGATTTCTCAAAGGCAGTGTCCACTGCCTCCATAAGTGCATCCTTTGCCGCCGGAATTGCCGATCTCATCGCCTTGACAGGGTCGTCTTTTAAAGAATGGCCGTATGCCCTCGTCGCCTCATAATTGCCCGCAGCCGAACCTAAAATTGGAGCAACCGCAGCCGCAAAAAACCCAAGTTTTGAGCCCCAAACGTTTCTGGCTGCCAGACGCACTGTTGGCAAAGCAAGATCTTTAGTCAACTTGACTACTCCTATTATCCCCTTACCTGTTAGATCCACTGTTTTAACTCCGGCTTTTACACCACCAATAAGTATTTTATCCCCAATCGGTGTTCCTCTTGGTGGTTTCGGCTCAGCTTCGGCTTGTTCATAGGGAATTTCGGAAGAGTCAATCGCCATAACCTAATTTTATCCCGTTTAAAGCGAGCTTGTCAAGACAATGTGAAAAATATTTTATTTTTCAGGAGAAAAGCTTTCTCTTACTGCCAGGCTACCGTCAGTTAAGCTTGTACCATGAGCAAAGGCTTTTTTAGGTGACACTGAGTCTTCCATACTAATATTCTGTTAAAATTATCTTAATTTGTCAAGTAAAATTGGTATTGGTTGACTATCCTTCGACAAACTCAGGACAAATTGTGTGGGAACTTTTTACTTAAATTCTAGTTTTTTTAATCTCTCTTTATGATTAAATATAATATTCTGAAGCATTTAATTGAATTAGCTTAACATCATTCTATTTCAGTTGGATTCCCTCCGCCAAGAATAGATTCGGCAACCTCCCGAGCATGATCGCAGTCCTCATTCGATTTTATCCAAAGGCAAAATTCAACAAGTTTCTTTCTTGCTTTAGACAACCTTTTGTTATTATTGTTTTGCTCAAATGTACATATCATCTTGTACAAAAAACTCAGGTTGTCAAAGAAAAAATCCTCGCCCTTGAAAACCGTTTCCGGGTCAAGATCTAAATCAACGAAGTAAATTCTTTTTTTACTATCTCTTTTGGTAGTACCCCATACGTATTGAGACGGATCAACCATATCATTCATGTAACTGCCGTTGTTGGTGTAAGTATCAAACAAAAAGGTGCAAACGTTAGCAAGGAACCTATCAGCTTCTTTTGTGGGTATGGCCGCGTTTTGAAAATCTTCGCCCTCAACTCTGTCTACAATAGTAAATATCGTATGATGTTTTTTATGTACTCCGCCCAAAACGAATTGATGTGGTACTACCGCAATTCCGTATGATTGCATACGACTAAACACTTCCCTTGAAGCTTCCAGGTCTTCAAGGTCTTCCTTAAGAGGCAAACCAAAAGAACTTCTAATTACATAGTCAGGGTGCGACCCAAGCACATAAAGAGCTTTGCCTTTCAGTAATGGCCGTAGTTCTTCCTTAAAAGGAGTTCTTTTTTTGCGTTCAGTCATGGTGAGTAGAAATTATACGCGAATCCCTATCGTATGTCAACTATAGGACTAATGAGCCCGCTTTGCTATTACTTGAATTACAATAAGCTTAAGTGTATAATTCCCTCCATGATTGAACGGACAATAACAACAGAAGATATACTTATAGCGCTAGGACCAACCTTCGCAACGCGCTTGCCAGCTTATAGACGTTCTACGCCAGAGGCAAGATCAAGAGAAATGCAAGAAGCTGCCTTTGGCCCACAGATAGAGCGGGTGAGTGAAAAAGAGTATTCCCGGTTAATCGATAGAGTACGAAAAATAAGGACCTGGTTAGAAGAAAATGGTAAAACTGCCAAAGACCCGGGATATAAAGATTCCGGACTCGAAATGTACTGGATGAAAAATGAATTTGATCCAGATTCGCCCTACGTGAGTGCTGAGATTAATCCCTGGGAACAATCTTCAGGAAGAAATTTAGAACACTATCCTAAATTTATCATTGAAAGCACTAACCCAACTATTCAATTTGAATTAAACTTTAACGATACTTATTATCTTTCAATTGAACCAGAACCAGGTACAATCCGATTTGTGTCCTCGCACCTTCCTCGCCAAGAGATGACTAGACAAGAAAATGCAATTGTGCAAAATTCAATTGGCCAGGCTGCTGCTTACTTTGCTATTCCTCTATAATTAAACCTAACTGCGGACAAACCAGTTCATTGACACATAATGCTTAATCCAGTATAATTACAGTTTGGAGAAAAAATGACAGCAGAACATGAACAAAGATTCAGAGAGCCTTTAAAACCTAGAGAAACAGAGCAGTCAGAGCCTACAGCCTATATCAACCCAGAATTTACTTTTGACTGGAACGATTACTTGATCAGGTTTACACAAGACAGACCTGATATCCAACTACCGCAAGTCCGTGGCAAAGTTTTAGAGGTCATTACAAGACGAGCCAACATGGTGATTCCTCACGAGTCCTACTGTGAACTCGTTTGGGACAGTCCGCACTACGAACATACCAACTTAAAACCGCACATTGCGAATTTAAGACAACAAACAGATGATGTGGGCCCTGGGGTATTCAACATAAGACTGATTCCGGATTTAGGCTACGTTCTGCAAGATCATAATTGGGAAAGCGTAGCTGAATCTATACCATTAACCGAAGACGGCACAATAAGATATTATCCGGACACCAGGGATTTTACGGCAAACGGCAGCATAGTTCCACTAACCAAAACCGAGGCCAAAATTGTTCAAACCCTTGCAAAATCAATCGGCAATCCCGTTCGCCATCATCACCTGAACTTACATGGTCACAGCGACAGGCATTCCAAAGGCTCCACTGCAGTCCATATACATAGATTAAATAAGAAACTATCAATGCACGGCGTTTCCATAAAATCAGTCCTAGATATAGGCTATACGCTAAGCGTGGATTCTTTGAAAACTTGGTAATGAGTCACAATAACCAACGAACCCCACAGTTGGTAAATAAGCACAAAAAGTAAAATAACTCCAATTCTCAAGCCTTCAATATATCAATAATGGATGATTAAAATTAAACTGAGGTTAACTTAAGCTGCGGGACCTGGGGGACATTAGAACCTTTGTTATAGGCTAAGCTTTTTGGGATTACTTAGGGGCAAGCTGTCTTTGTATTTATACCAATTCGTACAACCGCTCAAGCCGGCCATCTTCCTTAAGTCTTTTAAATATCACCTCTTCAGCTTTACGAATCCCTTCTCCGGTAATACCAATCTCCTTACCCACTTCATCTCTTGTTCGTGACCTACCATCTGAAATTCCAAATCTTAAGTCAAGAGTCTTGTATTGCCTTGCCGTCAATATTTCACTCATAACCATTCGTACTGCACTTCCAAGAATAAACCTCATTGCGATCTCATCTACAGCAGGTCCGCCGCTGGCAATCGTATCGCCAAGCTCGATTTCTTCACCATCCGAACTAATAATCCAATTAAGTGAATCCACCTTCTGAGCTCGAATTGCATCAAAGTATTTTGCTTTAACTTCTGCCAATACCGCGCCTAACTCCTCATCCGTGAGAACCCTCCCAAGCCGCCGGGTTTTTTCTTCTATAAACTTTTTTCTGCCTCTAATAAGAACTTGGCCTAAGTCCTCATCCGTGAGCTCTCTTCCCAGCGACCGTGTTGCTTCTTCTATCATTCTTAAACTTCTTGTTTGTTCAGCCCTCATCTCCCTTGGAAGAGTGATCAAGTCTTCGGCTGCAATGCCAATTTGAAGCCCTCTCCTTAACCACGGGTATGCGTAAGTGCTGAATTGTCCAGCTTCGTAATCATACATCGTGGCCGCAATCATAAGCCCGATCTTTGCGTACTGAATTAAATCCAAACGTGGCAATGTAGAATAGCTTCCATATTTTATTGCAACATATCGGGCAAGTCTCATATTTCTCAAAACAATCTCCTCACAGGCTGCTTGCGCAGCAATAATTTTCTCTGCCTCCGTGGCTATCACAACATCAATTGCCTGTCCTCTTTCTCCGTTTCTTCTTTTTTTTAAGTTCCCAATTTCGCTCTCAATCTCGGCGCTTCTTAATGCCGCTTTATCCATAAACCGCTTATGGAAACTCGTAAATCCCTCACTCACATTTTCCTTTCCAGTCCTACTTACAAAACCCGCATAAAGAGCTTCTGATTTGGAACCAGCCAATAGATCCTGAACCTGCCTGCCCTGCTCGTCATTTAATCGCAGTTCAAGATTCATTCTTCTTAGCTTCAAGATAGAAAATTGTCCTTCAACGATCTCTCTACCACACCTAAAATTAGCCTCAGGGTTTACCTCATACATCTCAGCTTCTGCCCTATCGATGGTATCAAGGCTAATATGCTCGTCTTCTGCATCGTAGAAAACTTCATCCCGATAAACACCATCCATAGCAGGCGTTGGGTCAAAATGTCCATTACCGTTCATTCTCTCCCTCATATAAAAATAGCTATCCCTTTTTGGAATAACCACGGCCAAATTATACAACCAGTGAAATTTTATGTCAATGTAACTGATTCAAGCTGCAGGACCGGGAGTATGTTTGGAATAGCCAAGCTTAGTCCTCGGAGGAAGAAGTTTCTAAAACGGTTTGAATATCAACCCCATTTCTTTTGAGATAAGCAATTTCTCGATCAAGTATTATTGGATCAAA
>Ga0082335_1006800_pt1 | contig 14375 bp, 20 predicted proteins | sample Subgrocontami58m_FD_72375 | JGI IMG/M metagenome (GOLD analysis project Ga0082335, IMG submission 72375) | Subsurface groundwater microbial communities from S. Glens Falls, New York, USA - GMW37 contaminated, 5.8 m (SPADES assembly) (version 2) ...
TTGATGACGTTAGTGTCGGTCACGGCGTATCACTCCTTCAGTGGAGAAGTGGAGGCGTCGAACACCCCCACGATACGCCGCCTTATCCCTTCATGCCGTCACCAACTTCCGCGCATAGCTCCGCTGGCGCGTCCATAGGGCCTAGTCGAAACCGCCGTCCATGCGAATCGACTAATCGATATCGAGTCGCAACGTCTTCTTCGGACTGCTGACGAAATTGCGGGGTCCATTTGAAATCATCGGACTTCGTATAAAATAAAATGGTGTCAGATAGCCACGGCCAACGCTTAGCATCATTATGTGTCGCAGTTCGTTGCCATATAATTTCAGCTTGAAATTTTTCGATTGAGAAAATGGAATCCAATAAAATCTTTAAATAATGGCTGGCCGTTGGGTCACAGTGCAGATAGATCGATCCCGTTGGTTTGAGTACGCGATGCAATTCGATCAGTCGAACGGCCATCATCGCGAGATAGGCCATCATATCATTTTCGCCGAGCGCCGAACGCATCGCCTTTAGCATGATCGATGCGTCAGAATGTGGGCCGGTCACAACCTCATCAAATGCGCGCTCGGCTGACTCGTTCCAGTGCCAAGTATCCTCGAATGCCTCTATCTGTGCTTGCGATCCTTCGCCGGATGGTGCTTTGAAAAGAACATTATAAGACGCGCTCGAATTAAATGGCGGATCGAGATAGATCAGATCAACGGTTTCATCCGCGATGCTTTCTCTGAGCACCGCGAGATTGTCGCCGTAATAGAGTGAGTTGCGATCCGTACTCATGCGCCCTTTGGCTTGGCCCGCACAATCTTCCTAAGTGCCCGATCAAATTCTTTTCCGCTTTCGTCAACGCCATGCGTCCGAGCGGCTTCTATGAACCGCTCGAACTGTGTTTTCGTTTTGCGCGCCGCGCCAATCTTGCGCGGACTTCCGCGAGTTTTGGGCTTTTGAGGCATTGGCCTTTTTCACTAATGAGCTGTGCGATAGGTTAGGCGCTTCCCGACGATGCCCTTGAGTGTGTTGTCCGCGCGGGTCTGATCGTTGACGCCCAGCTTGATGCGGTTGTTATAGCGGAAATCGAACTCGGCAAGATAGCGGTGCAGATGCTTTTCTGCACAGTGCTGATAGGTGCCCTTCATACCGCGTTTGAAAACTGAGAACACGTTTTCGACGGTGTTGGTGTGCACTTCGCCGCGAACATACTCACCAGCGGAGTGCTTTACGCTTTCATGCGATGAAGCGTGTTGCAGCATGTCGTTATAGAGACGGCTTTCATCGGTGTGAACGCGCGCCTCTTTCGCGATATTGCGTGAGGCAATCACGTTGATGGTTGCCTTGTCGGCGTGTTCAACATGGATTGAGCGAACCGATCCGCCGCGTTCCACAAGCGCGACAATCGCGCGCTTGTTCGAGGGGCCAGTCTTGCCGCTCTTGGTGTAAGGGCGACCGCTGGTAGTCACGTCGAGAGGATTGGCAACCCAACCGTGATAGGTTTCATCGATCTCAACGATGCCACCATTGCCGCCCATCGGGGCAAGGTATCCGTCGCGCATTGCTTCACGGATACGATGGCCGATGAACCACGCGGTTTTCAAAGTGACCCCCAAGGTCCGGTGAAGCTGGTTTGAGCTAATGCCCTTTTTAGATGAGGTCAGCAGTGCGACCGCTTGTAGCCAAATATTCAGCGGAACGTGGCTGGACTCGAACACGGTCCCGACCTTCACGGTGAACTGCTTGCGGCACTGATAGCACTTGTAGGTACCGATGCGGGTGGACTTACCCTGCATCTTGGAAAGCCGCTCCACACCCCCACAATGTGGGCAGACAGGCCCTTTAGGCCATATCCGAGCCTCTAAAAACTCATATGCCGCAGCCTCATCGTGAAAGTGCTTGGCGGATAGGATTGAAGTCATGGCACAGAACCCCTTTATTTGCAGCCATTATAGCCGGAATAGTGGGTCTGTCAAGTATAATATTGGGACCCCTATCCTATTTTTCGCACCATTTCGTGCAACGGCGGGCGTCGCAGAAGCGCCTGCCGTTGCACAATCCTGCGCGTTATTAACCGGGCGGTAACCATGCACCGGGCAATTCTTGCCGGGTAGCCACACTGCGCTACCGATTCCAGAGGCAAGAGACCCGTGCAAGGTTTCGCCGATTTCATCAAATCGCTCGGTGCGCCGCGGATCGCGGCCATGGGCGCGGTTACCGTCGCGCTCATCGGGTTTTTCGCCTTCGTGATCCTGCGGGTGACCGCCCCGCAGATGACGCCGCTGTTCACCGACCTTGCCTTTGACGACTCCGCCTCCATCGTGAAGGACCTGGAGCGCCAGGGCATCCAATACGAGCTGCGCAACGACGGCGCCATCGTCATGGTGCCGAAGGAATTGGTCGCGCGGCTGCGCATGAAGCTTGCGGAATCCGGGCTGCCCAAGGGCGGCGGCGTCGGATACGAGATATTCGACAAGACCGACGCGCTCGGAGCCACCAGCTTCGTGCAGAACATCAATCATCTGCGCGCGCTGGAAGGCGAACTGGCGCGCACCATCCGAGCCATTGACCGCGTGCAGGCGGCACGGGTGCATCTCGTGCTGCCGGAAAGGCCGCTGTTCTCGCGTGACAAAAACGAGCCCACCGCGTCGATCGTGCTCAAGGTGCGCGGCACGCTGGAAGCCCAGCAGGTGCGGGCCATCCGCCACCTGGTCGCCACCGCCGTCAATGGATTGAAGCCGGAGCGTGTGTCGATCGTCGACGAGGCCGGGCGGCTGCTCGCGGACGGTGCCGCTGGCAACAATCCCGGCGGGATCGGCGCCGACGAGCGCAAGGACGCATTCGAGCGCCGGATGCGCGAGCAAGTCGAAGCCATCGTGTCCTCGGTGGTTGGCCCCGGCCGCGCCCGCGTGCAGCTCACCGCGGATTTCGATCTCAACCGCATCACCCAGACTTCGGACCGCTTCGATCCGGAAGGGCGCGTCGTGCGCTCGAGCCAGACCCGCGAGGAAACCTCCTCCGCGGCCGACGGCGGCTCAGGCCAGGTCTCGGTCAGCAACGAATTGCCCGGCGGTCAAAGACCGGCGGAGGCAGCTTCCGCGCGCGACCAGAACCGCAAATCCGAGGAAATCGTCAATTACGAGATTTCCCGCACCACCAAGACCGAGGTGATCGAGTCTGGCCGCGTCAACCGCATTTCCGTCGCGGTACTGGTCGACGGCACCTACGGCAAGAATGACAAGGGCGAAGTGACTTATCAGCCGCGCCAGAAGGAGGAGATTGACCGCATTTCCGCGCTGGTGCGCTCGGCCATCGGCTTCGACCAGAAGCGCGGCGACCAGATCGAGGTAGTCAACCTGCGCTTTGCCGAAGCGCCCACGAACGCGATCCCCGAGCCCGAGGGCTGGATGTCGATGCTGCAATTCACCAAGGATGACATCCTGCGCGGCGCCGAGCTTCTGGTCATGGCGCTGCTCGGGCTCGTCGTCCTGCTGCTGGTGGTGCGGCCGCTGGTGCGCCGCATGCTCTCCTCCGATCAGCCCGCCCTCAGCAACGCCGCCCTGCTCGCCGCCGCTGTTGCCGGCACGGCGGGAACTGGAGGATTTCTCCCTGCCGAGGTGCAGGCCGCGATCGCCTCGGTCAATACCGAAGACCTGAAGGCTGTGCCGAGCCACACGGCCAAGATGATCGATATCGCCCAGGTGCAGGGCCAGGTCCATGCCCAGTCGGTGCAGAAGGTCGGCGAGCTCGCTGACAAGAATCCGAACGAGACCGTCTCCATCATCCGCCAATGGCTGCATGACAGCGCCGCTTAACCCCAGATAACCATGGCAGCAGCATCCGCACAGAAATCCCAGTCCAACGACATCGCTTCGCTGGTGGCGACACTGGCGAGCCGTCAAACACAGAAATCCACGACACGGCAGCTCAACGGCGCGGAGAGCGCGGCGGTGCTGATGCTGGCGCTGGGCGAACAATATGGCGGCAAAATCTGGAACATGCTCGATGACGACGATCTGCGTGAACTATCGATCGTGATGTCGACCATCGGCACCGTGGAAGCCTCCGCGGTGGAGAATCTGCTGCTGGAATTCGTCTCCCGCATGTCCGCCTCCGGGGCGCTGATGGGAAATTACGATTCGACCGAGCGCCTGTTGCAGCAATACCTGCCGCCCGAACGCGTCAGCGGCATCATGGATGAGATCCGCGGGCCCGCCGGCCGCAACACGTGGGAAAAGCTCTCCAACGTTCAGGAAGAGTTGCTCGCCAATTACCTCAAGAACGAATATCCGCAGACCATCGCCGTCGTGCTGTCGAAGCTGAAGCCGGAACATGCCGCCCGCGTGCTTGCCATCCTGCCAGAGGAGCTGGCGCTCGACGTCGTCAACCGCATGTTGAAGATGGAAGCGGTGCAAAAGGAGATCATCGAGCGCGTCGAGCAGACGCTGCGCACCGAATTCATGTCGAACCTCTCGCAGACCCGCCGACGCGACGCGCATGAGGTGATGGCGGAAATCTTCAACAACTTCGACCGACAAACTGAGACGCGCTTCCTCACCGCGCTGGAAGAGGACAACCGCGACGCGGCCGAGCGCATCAAGGCGCTCATGTTCACCTTCGACGACTTGATCAAGCTCGACACCGGGTCGGCGCAGACGCTGATGCGCCACATCGACAAGGACAAGCTTGGAATCGCCCTGAAGGGCGCGTCCGAGGCGGTGCGGCAATTCTTCCTCAGCAACATGTCGACGCGCGCCGCGAAGATGCTGATCGACGATATGCAGGCGCTTGGACCCGTGCGGTTGCGCGACGTGGACGAAGCCCAGGCGGAGCTGGTCAATTTTGCGAAGGATCTCGCCGTCAAGGGCGAAATCCTCATCTCCAAGAGCCGTAGCGACGAGGAGTTGATCTACTGATGGCAGCGGCAGCCAAATATCTCTTCGACGTGGATTTCAGCGGCGGCGCGGAATCCAAGCCGGCGATGTCGCTCGCCGAGCATACTGCGAAGCTCGCGGAAGCTGAAGCCAACGGCTATCGCAATGGCGTCGCCGTGGCCGAGGCACAGGCGCTGGCCGAGACGAGCCGCCTGACCGCCGCGGCGCTGGAGCGCATCGCCCGCGCCTTCGACCGCCTCGATCAGGCCCTGCGCGCGGTTGAGGCAAAGCTGGAGGCGGAAGCCGTCGAGGTCGCCGTGGCCGTGGGCCGCAAGCTGGCCCCCGCCTTGATCCACCGCGAGCCGTTCGCGGAGATCGCCGCGCTCTCCACCGAATGCTTCCGCCAGCTCGTCGCCGCGCCGCATGTGGTCGTGCGCGTCAACGACGCGCTCTATGAGGCCACGCGCGACAAACTCGATGATATCGTCCGCTCCAGCGGCTTCGAGGGACGCCTAGTTGTGCTGGCGGAGCCCGAGATCGCACCGGGCGACTGCCGCATCGAATGGGCCGACGGCGGCGTCAATCGCAACAGCGCCGCAGCCGAAGCGGCGATCGCCGAGGCGGTCGAACGCTACGTCACGGCGCGCTGCGCCGCCCCCACTACCCCCCATGACATTCCCGAAAGGTCCGCCCCATGAGCAACAACGAAGGCCAAGTGCCGCTTCCCGATCTGGAAAAGAGCGGCAATGTGCAAAACTTCGCCGAGAGCACCGAACTCACCACCGACGGCGACCAGGATTCGGTAACGCGCAGCGCCTCCGATCTGGAGGCGGTGTTCGACGTCCCCGTGCAGGTGTCCGCCGTGCTCGGCCGCTCGCGCATGGACGTGGGCGCGTTGCTGAAGCTCGGGCCCGGCGCCGTGCTGGAACTGGACCGCAAGGTCGGCGAAGCCATCGACATCTATGTCAACAACCGCCTGGTCGCCCGCGGCGAAGTGGTGCTGGTCGAGGACAAGCTAGGCGTGACCATGACGGAAATCATCAAGGCGGAACGCAATTGATGGCATATTTTATTCGTCATTCCGGGGCGGCGCCAACGGGTCCGCGCGAAGCGCGGCCCGATGACAGGCTCCGCGGCGAACCCGGAATCCAGATGCACAAACCGATCTTTCTTCTTGCCTCTGGATTCCGGGTCTCGCGCTTCGCGCTCGCCCGGAATGACAGAAAGCTACGGAGTTAAAGTCATGCGCCTCCTGATCGTCGGCACCCTGAAGGGCCAGCTCACGCTCGCCACCAAAATGGCCATGGACAAGGGCGCGTCCGTCACCCACGCCGAGAATATCGAGCAGGCCATGGCGGTGGTGCGCTCGGGCCGCGGCGCCGACTTAATAATGGCCGACGTGGCCCTCGACATCCGCGACCTGGTGCAGCGGCTGGAGGCCGAGCATATCCATGTGCCGATCGTCGCCTGCGGCGTTGACAACAACGCCCGCGCCGCGGTGGCGGCGATCCATGCCGGCGCGAAAGAATACATCCCGCTGCCGCCCGATCCCGAGTTGATTGCAGCCGTGCTCGCCGCCGTCGCCGACGACAGGCGCGAGCTGATCTATCGCGACGAGGCCATGGCGCGGGTGGTCAAGCTGGCGCAACAGATCGCCACGTCCGACGCCTCGGTGCTCATCACCGGCGAGTCCGGCACCGGCAAGGAGGTGCTGGCGCGCTACCTGCACAACCGCTCGAACCGCTCGAAAAAGCCCTTCATCTGCATCAACTGCGCGGCGATCCCGGAAAATCTCCTGGAGTCCGAACTGTTCGGCCATGAGAAGGGCGCCTTTACCGGCGCCGTCGCCCGCCGCATTGGGAAATTCGAGGAAGCGACCGGCGGCACGCTGCTGCTCGACGAGATTTCCGAGATGGACGCGCGGCTGCAAGCAAAACTCCTGCGCGCCATTCAGGAGCGCGTGATCGACCGCGTCGGCGGCACCCGGCCGGTGCCGGTGGACATCCGCATCGTGGCGACCTCCAATCGCGACCTCGCCGAAGCGGTGCGCGAGGGCAAGTTCCGCGAGGACCTGCTGTTCCGCCTCAACGTGGTCAATCTGAAAATCCCGCCGCTGCGCGAGCGCCCTGCCGACATCGTCGAGCTGGCGCAGTATTTCATCAAGAAATACGCCACGGCCAATGATGTGCCGCTGCGTCCGCTCTCAGCCGAAGCGCGGCACGCGCTCGTCGCCAACCGCTGGCCGGGCAACGTGCGCGAATTGGAGAACACGCTGCACCGCGCGGTGCTGCTGGCAGTCGGCGACGAGATCGGCGTCGATGGGCTGTTGACGCCCGACGGCGCGCGCATCGACCAGTCGAAGACCCCGGCGGTGGCGCATGCGGCGCTGGCCGCCGAGCAGGTCACGCGCAATCTGGTGGGACGCACGGTGGCGGAGGTCGAGCGCGACCTCATCCTGGAGACGCTGAAGCATTGCCTCGGCAACCGCACCCACGCCGCAAATATCCTCGGCATCTCGATCCGGACGCTGCGCAACAAGCTCAACGAATATGCCGCCGACGGAACGCCGGTGCCGCCATCGATCTCGGGTTTACCCAGAGATCGTTCTTTTGAGGCGCAAGTCGGGTAAACCCGACTTGCGCTGCGGCGGCGAGCTGCGCGGCGCGGCGTAGCGTAGTAAAAACGCACTACTTCTTCGTCATGGCCGGGCTTGTCCCGGCCATCTCGCTTAGGTGAGCAATGCGTCCCTGAACGGGATCGCCGGGACAAACCCGGCGATGACGAGGTAATCGAATTTCAGATAACCTACTATCTTGTCATCGCCCGGACATGGCATAGCAGCTAATTCGGGGATTCTTTTGGGAGGAAATTATGCGTCATCTGTTCGCTATTGCTGCGGCCGCGCTTGTGCTCGGCACACCCGCTGCCTTTGCCGCCAATCCGGTCGGTATCTACAAGGTCGAGGGGACCAATCCGGGTGACGGCTCGAAATACACCGGCACCGTGAAGGTCGAGAAAACCGGCGAGACCTATCGCGTGATCTGGATCGTGGGCGGCACGCAGTATGACGGGACCGGCATCGGCAACAAGGATTTCATCGCGGTATCCTACAAATCCGGCAAAGACACCGGACTTGCGCTCTATGGCGAGGACGGCGGCAACTGGGCCGGCGTTTGGACTTATGCCAACGGCCGCCAGGTCGGCGCCGAAATCTGGAAGCGGCAATAGCTACAGGTATTTTTACGGGGAACTGCGACGGGGCCAAGGGGTTATCCGGTCCCGTTCGCAGGTGTCCCGTGTCTGTGATTCAGCTCAATCCTCCCGTTCCGTTGATGACGCCGAAGGGTGAGGCGCTGGCGCATTTCGTCATCGACTACGGCCCGGAGTTTGATCTGCTTTGGGTCTGCTTTCAGGACGAGACCGGCGAGTGCTGGACCTGGTCCAATCCGGACGTGCGCGGTCCGAAAAACACGACCATGCACCGCCCGAATATTTCGCCCTTTCCCGCCGCCGCGGCTCCGGCGAAGCCGATGCGGCAAGTATGAAGGGTAGATCGAATTTCAAACAGCCCTAGCCAACGCTTCGCTTGCCCTGTTCTTTGCGGCGCGGGCGCGCCGTCGTCTGCTTCGCCTGCGCGGGGCCAACCCCCGCCTCCGCGGGGGCAAGGCTTTTTCCCCCCTTAAAACGAGGGGAGCGGAGCGCCGAAAAGGCGCACCAAACAAATCCGCGTCCGCTAAGACGCGGCGCGCCCTTTGGCGGGGCGCGCGCCTCTCGGCGCTCCGCTGCGGTGCTTTCCGGCCGCCGTCCCGCGCTCGCCGCGGGCATTTGCGCCGACGGCTGCTAGCTCCTGCGCCCGGGTCCTATTGCCCGGGGGTCGGGGTTCGGCGCCGCCCGAGCGCGTGGTTAAGAGCCACGCCCGCGGGCACCGCACCCAGCCCCGCCAACTAAACGTCCCTAGAAGACGCCCCTCGGTGAGCCAGGCGGGTGTAGGATTATATACGCATTTATATACTTGACAATTGTAGGACACGCATCCTATAGCCCGATCTGACAGGGCAGCAAGTATCTGAACGCGCTCCAACTGAAAGGAGCGCCCGATGGGTGCTATTACCAAACCGTCCGCACGGGCTATACGCCCTCGCTACGTCCACGCTAAGATACCCTACAGAGCGGAACCGGGTGTTCTTCCGGCGGGGTATCAAATGATTCATTCAATAGAAATAAAAAACTTCAAGGGGTTCAAAAATTTCAAGGTAGATCACTGCAACCGGGTCAATGTCATAGTTGGTGACAATGGCGTCGGCAAAACTGCTTTACTTGAAGCTATTTTTCTTGCGCTTTCCGCCACTCCAGAAAAAGCAATAGTGCTTCGTCAATGGCGTGGCCTTGACGGGGCTTTCGGCGGCGCTCCACAAACGATTGAAGATGCACTGTACGGAGATTTGTTCAGCGCCGCAGACACTCAAGCGCCGGTCGAAATTATCCTCAATGGCGACGGTGCCGAAACCAGATCGCTAAAGATTTCAAAAGGCCAAAGCGAAACCAGAATACCCGTTGGTGGCAACGGCACTCGTGAGGCCGAAGTTACCTCGTCCACTATTTTTGAATGGACTGATTTCAAAGGAGATAAAAAAGTAAGTCGAACAAAAATTAGCTCAGCTGGGATTCAATTTGAACATTCTGGCGTCGGTAAATCCGACTGTTACTTTTTCCCCGCTGCTGCCCCGGTCCCGTCTATTGAGGCCGCTGCTAGATTTTCGGCACTAAGCACGGCTGGACAAACTGGTGATTTGATTCGGTCGTTCAAGAGTATTTTCTCTTGGCTTGATGACTTGAGTATTGAAACCATCGGTGCGCTACCGGCAGTGCACGCAAGTGTCCGCGGCTTCAAAAGAAAGATTCCACTGACCGCTGTATCTGGTGCGATCAATCGGATTGTCGCTATTGCCGTAGCCATCGCACATCAAAAGAATGGAGTTGTATTAGTAGATGAAGTAGAGAATGGCGTTTATTATTCCAGACAAGCATCAATGATTAGGTTGCTGCTCGAAACAGCGCGTCAGAACGACTGCCAGTTGTTTCTGTCGAGTCACAGTGGCGAATGGCTTTCGTCTCTAACCAGCGCGGCTGGAAAGGACGTAGGTGATATTTCTCTTTGGCGTCTTGAACACGACAAAAATTGGAACGTAGAGATGTTTCAATTTGGGGGCCAATCACTGAAGGCTGGTATTGCTCAGGGAGTTGAGGTGCGTGGCGGAGACGAATGAAGACAAACCACACTTTCCTAGGCTCTTAATCTGTGAGGGTCCGGAGGATTGTTTCTTTTTTCACCGACTAATCGAGACGCGCAATCTACCCAGGTTTCATATTTGGCATACCGGCGGCCGAAAGCACTCGCGGGGAGGAAATGCCAAGTTCGGTGAAGCAATAGCCGGTTTTCAAATTAGTAGGCCAAAAACATTTGCTTCTCTGCGCGATATTGTAATCGTTGCGGATAACGACGAAGCTCCGAAAGATAATTTCGACAACGTTTGCAGGCAAATTGACGAGTTCTTTGGTGCTGGCAGCGCGCCATCAAAGCCACTGGAACGAACTACAAAAATAAAGCCCGCCGTGTCTGTATTGATGATCCCGTGGGCAAGCCTGAACGGGCATTTAGAAAGGTTGTGCGTTCCATCGGCGCGGGATGCTGACAAAACGATCGGCAAGGATGTCGATACATTTATGGCGCTGATTGGTGCCGAGAAGTGGAACAATGACTCTCGCTTCGGTAAGGCGTGGCTGCGCACTAATTTGGCCGTGCGATGTGTGGTTGATCCATTCGTCGCATTAGGAAAAGTATTTGATGAGGACAAGCACCATCAATTGATTCCTGTGAACCACTCCTCTTTTAAGGATATTGCGGACTTTTTGATAACGTTCAACGTGCAAGGCACAAAAGCATGACAAAAGCATCACCACTTGAAGGTACAAAACAACTGATGGCAGCTCTTGGGCGTATGCCCCCCAAAGCGCATGAAGATATGAAACTCGGAAAGAGGCGCAAAAAAATCAAACGCCCAAACCGCGGCGCTTCCGCCAAGCGGAAAACCGCCTAGCGTTGTGCCGAATCCATTTCGGGTTAGGTTTAGATAGCTGGCCGATACGTCAGGCGCTTGCCCTCGATACCAGAAAGAGCCTTCGCCGTCCGTTCCCCGTCAGTAACGCCAAGGCCGGAACGATTGTTGTGGCGGAACTCAAATTCCGCGAGATAGCGCGCAAGGTGCTGTTCGCTGCAAAAGCGGTAGGTACCCTTCATACCGCGCTTGAAATTGCCGAAGAAATTCTCGACGGCGTTAGTGGTCTGGCCGTCTTTTCCGACATAGAAGCCGCTTTGGTTCCAACCGTGTTCGACCGTCTTGTGCGCGGCAAATTCCTTGCCGGTCAAAGTGTAAAGGCGACTTTCATCGGTGTGCAGTTCTGAGTTGCGCCGCACATTGCGAACGAGAATTTCGCGGACGCCGAAGGCCGTCGCGGATTTAACGTGGAAAACCTTTACGCGGCCTTTGGGTTCAACAAGCGCGACAATGCCAGCTTTGTGGCTATGACCCTTCCTGTAGCCCTTGGCGCGCTTGCTGGTGTTGCCGTAGTAGGTTTCGTCCGCCTGCACGGATTGACCGGAGCCGCCCATCGCGCCGCCGCTCATTCCGCTCATGGCTTCGCGCAAGCGGTGCATCATGAACCAAGCCGTTTTATAGGTGACGCCGATGGTGCGGTGAATTTCGTGGGCGCTGACGCCGTTCTTGCCAGAATTGAGCATGTGAGCGGCCATCCACCATTTCGTGAGAGGAACCTTGCTGCGCTCAAAAACGGTGCCAACAGTCACGGTGAACTCGCTCTTACAGTCGTTGCAATAGTAGAGGCCGGGGCGAGCGGACTTGCCCTGCATCTTGGCAATCTGATCGGGGTGGCTACTGCCGCAATGGCGGCAGAAAGGACCATCAGGCCACAGTACGGCCTCTAGGGCTTTGCGGGCCTTAGTTTCGTCCTGAAAGATGGGGCTCTGAAATACTGCTTTCGCCATGATGCTCCCCTGTAAGCATCAATATGTCCCTTTGGGTTACAATTGTCAAGTATATAAATGCGATTATATACCTTAGGAATATTGTCAAGATAATTTTCCGGTCAGGCCCGCGCAAAAGCGGGCTGTGGACAGTTTCCTGGAGGTGTCAATGTTCCACTGCGCGTTGACAAAGGGTTATAGTATAAATACTATAATCCCGTGGATGATCTCCTTCGCGCGATCAAGCCTGCGGTTTTTGTCGGCTCCAGCCGGCGCGACTTGCAGGCGTTCCCTGCGGAGGTCCGGCGGGAGATCGGACAGGCCCTCTTTGAAGCGCAGCTTGGGGAACATCCAGCCGGCGCGAAGCCTCTGAAGGGCTTCGGAAGCGGCGTTCTCGAGATTCGCGATAACTTCGACGGCGACACCTACCGGACGGTCTACACCGTTCGTTTCGAGGGCGTGCTGTATGTCCTCCATACGTTCCAGAAAAAATCTACAAAGGGGATTGCCACCCCACAACGACATCTCGATCTGGTCAGGCAGCGCTTGCGTCAGGCCGAGATCATTCACCAAGCCGCCAAGGGAGCCAGATCATGAGCAAGAAGACCCTGCCCATCCATGAAATCGGAAGCGGCAACATTTTCGCCGACCTCGGCCTCCCGAACGCCGAGGAACATCAGCTTAAAGCCGCTCTGGTCGTGCAGCTTCATCGGCTCATCAAAGCCCGGAAGCTGACACAGATCGCCGCAGCGAAGCTGGCCGGCATCAAGCAACCCGACCTATCGAACATTCTGCGCGGCCATTACCAAGGCTTTTCCGTGGAACGGCTGATGCGAATGCTCACCGCGTTCGATCAGGATGTCGAGATCACGGTGCGGCCCCGCCGCAGGAAAACGGGAGAAGCCGGACGGATTACTTTCAACGCCGCATGACCAGGCTCGTCATCGCCTTCGACAAGGCGGGGGAGAAGCGGGGGGCGGATCGCGCCATCACCCGCCCAATATGTCGAATGGCTTAAAACGTTAGCCCAATCTCGAAATGAAGCGTGTATAGGTAAAGAAGGGGCCGTATCCACGTAAAACTGGCAACTGATGGACTCGCTGCCGCTTAGCTCAGTCCACCCTGCGACTGCTTCGTTTTCTCCACGATCATCCCATACACCGCAATCCAAAACCGCGCGGCAGGACGGTTGCAGTCGCGCTCGGCGAGGAAGGCGCGCAGCAGCGCTTCCGCCCCGGCGCCGTCGCGGTAGCACTTGATGAGGATGGCGCAGGCCTCGGCCGGGTGTGCCGGCGGCTCCGCGCCCTGCGATATAGAAGTCCCTCTCCCCATAACCGAAAGTCTAATACCAACTTTATGGGTAACAGAAAAGTTGTTTTAAGGACGCGCCTCCTAAACGGGGGGCGCCATGGTCCGCACGCTCGATTCGCCGCGTCACGAAGCGTTGCGGGCGTTCATTGTCGAACGACGGAACAAGGCCAAGCTGCGGCAGGTGGATGTCGCCAAGCGACTCGGCCGCTCGCAGTCCTACGTGACCTATGTCGAAACCGGACAGAAGCTCATCGACGTGGTCGAACTGATGGAATGGGCGGAAGCGATCGGCTTTGACCCACGGGACGCGATCAAGCAGCTCGCCAAAACGCCGAGGAAGTAAGACGTGGATGGCCGGGTCAAGCCCGGCCATGACGATCAGGTCACCCGCGCCCCGCCTTGAGGATTCCGAGCCAGACCCGTTCCAGCTCATCGAGCCGGTTCGATGCCGCGCGGGCGATGGCCGCGATCGGGAGGCCCTCGTCGTTGCGGTCGGCCACCATGCCGTCGCCGATCATCCGCAGGGCCGCAATGAGGTGGCGGGTGTTGGTCAGCGGTATTTCCAGGTCAAAGGCGCGATGCACGGCCTCTGCCAGCCGGACTTTCGCAGTCGCTTTGGCGCGCGGGCGCTTGCCCGGCGCAGGTTTGCGGCGCGGCATGGAATGGCTCATCCATGTATGCTATTGCCACCTGGATGTGACAGAAGCACTGTTCAATATGCACAAAAATGTTTCTAGTGAACAAATAAGAGCGGCAAGGGCACTTGTCAAGTGGACCATGCGTGATTTGGCTGAAAAGTCCGGCGTTCATCGCAATACAATCAGGAAGATGGAAGCGGACGAGGCGAAGCATGGCCCGACGATTAGCGCCGTCGTGCAGGCTCTGGAAAAAGCCGGCGTCGTCTTCACCAACGGCGACGAGCCGGGGGTGAAGCTGAAGAAGAAAAAATCGCGATGAGGGTTTAGGGGGGCCGTGATTTGATTCTCCCTCTCCCCGCTTGCGGGGAGAGGGTTAGGGTGGGGGGTGGCGCCCCGGAATGACAAACACTCGTCATGCCCGCGCTTGCTCGCCTCGCTTGCACTCCGGCGCAGCGGGTCGCGGGCATCCACGCCTTCCTTCATTTGCAGCAAAGACGTGGATGGGGGGGGGCAGGCCG
>Ga0082335_1006801_pt1 | contig 14373 bp, 11 predicted proteins | sample Subgrocontami58m_FD_72375 | JGI IMG/M metagenome (GOLD analysis project Ga0082335, IMG submission 72375) | Subsurface groundwater microbial communities from S. Glens Falls, New York, USA - GMW37 contaminated, 5.8 m (SPADES assembly) (version 2) ...
GAAACGAAGCCCAATGAATTTAAAACTTAAATTGTCATTATTGAGCTTTCTTGTGTCATCCCCGTGAAAACGGGGATCCAGTAAAGATAGATTCCCGCCTGCGCGGGAATGACGGTGGGAGATTTTGTCATTCTGGAAACTACGCTGAGCGTGGTCGATAGAATCTAAAGTCAAGATCCTATCGCTCACTTCGTTCGCTCCAGGATGACGTAAGGCAATCTCTATCTTCCTAATTAATCTGTGTGGGTTGTTTCTGTCGCTTTGATTTAATCGTTCGAACGATTGGCTGTCTAATTGTTTAAGCATCTTTTGAAGCTGAGGAACTGATTTTTTGCCAAGTTTCTCCCTTAATTTCCAGTCAGCTGGGGTTTGAACGTCAATTCCGTAGAGTAAATGTTTTAAGTACAGATATGAACCACCAACCATTATTGGCGTGGCATCTTTATCTAAAAGTTTTTTGATTAGACTGTTTGCAAGCCCCACGTAATCAAATGAGGAAAATCGTTCTTTGGGGTCAATAATATCTAATAAATGAGTTTTAATATCAGGGAAAACGTGCTTTCCGGTTATAATATCGAGCTTTTTGTAAATTTGGCGTGAATCGCAATTAATAATCTCGCCCTTATGTTTCTTGGCAAGTTTATACGCTAATTTAGTCTTACCCGTAGCTGTTTGGCCAGTAACGACTATTAAATTACAAATCATAAATTTCAAGTTCCAAATAATCTCTAATCTCTAATTCCTAAATTCTAAACAAATTAAAATGTTCAAAACCCAAATGTTAAAAACCTTTTTGTATTTATAATTTTATATTTTGATATTGTTTAGAGTTTAGAGATTAGAATTTAGGGTTTATTTGTTATTTGATGCTTATTATTTTAAATTTTTATACTTCTCTATTGCCTCTTTCACATCCCCATAGTAAATCTGATTTCCCTTGTCTATGAGAAGTCCTTTTGTACAAAATTTTTCGACTACTTCAAATGAATGTGATACAAAAATAATTATTTTCCCTTCTTTTTTAAATGACTCCATTTTTTTGATACATTTTTCCTGAAATTCTATATCTCCTACAGCTAAAATCTCATCTGTCAGAAGTATGTCAAACGGAACATGGACGGCAACGGAAAAACCAAGCCTCATATACATTCCCGATGAATAATGTTTAACCGGCGTATCTATGAATTTTTGAAGCTCTGCAAATCGAACAATTTCATCGAAAACAGAATCAATCTCTTTTTTAGATAATCCAAATATTGATCCGTTAAGATATATGTTTTCTCTACCTGTAAGCTGGGGATGAAAACCTGCTCCAAGCTCAATAAGCGGAGCAATTTTACCTTCAATAACAACATTTCCTTCAGTTGGGTTAGTAACACCAGCTATTATCTTAAGGAGAGTTGATTTTCCAGCGCCGTTTCTTCCAAGAACTCCAACAGTATCTCCTTTATTGATAGCCAGGTTAATATTTTTTAAAGCGTCGATAAACTCACCGGCTTTTGATCCTTTGATTAGGGACGGAATGAGTTCTTTTAGAGTTCTGTCCTCTTGTTTAAAAAAATGTTTTGATACGTTTTCAAAAATTATTTTCATATTAGACTACATCTGCAAATAAACCTTCAAGCTTTTTAAATATAAAATATCCAAGCTGAAAGATAACTAATGACAATATTATAGCTATTGTCAAAGACATATAATTAAGGTCTCCTCCACCAAATATAGTCCTTCTTTGAGCGTTTATTAGTACAGACATAGGATTTAACTGAAATACAAATTTATATTTATCGGGAATAAGCTCGATTGGATAAATAACTGGTGTGAGGTAGAACCAAATCAAAAATATTGAGTTCATAAGATATTGAACATCTCTATAAAAAAGATTAAATGCAGAAAGAATAAATGACAAACCTAATGAAAAGAATATTTGAACAAGAAGCACGAGAGGATAAAGTATAATAAGTGAGCTAATATTTACATGATAGTAAATCAAAAATCCCAAAAAGACGGTTGACGCGAGCAAAAAATCATATGTTTTTGCTATCACGCTTGAGACTATTATTATTTCCCTTGGGAAATATACCTTTTTAAGTAGCGATTCGTTTTCTATCAAAGCAGATGTTGATGAGGTCACGCTGTATACAAACAAATTCCAAGGTAAAAGTCCAGAATACAGAAAAACACTGTAAGGTATATTAAATTCTGTTGGGATTTTAATAAAAAAGGAAAAAACAAACGCAAGTACAAGCATTTGAAACAATGGATTTAATATAACCCAAAAGTAACCAAGGATAGATTGTTTGTATCTTGATTTGATTTCTCTTACCGAAAGGTTATAAAGCAAGTATCTGTGTTTATAGAGATTTCTGAAGAAAGTAAACATAATGATATTATACTAATAAACTCTAATTTCTAAATACTAAATCCTAAACAAATCCAAAATACAAAATATTAATTTCAAAAAGACTATACGTCATCCTGAATTTACTCGCCTCGCTGCGAAGCGGGATTCAGGATCTTGTTTACGGCAGATTCCAAATCAAGTTTGGAATGACTTTGTTTTTTTGAATTTAGAGCATTTGATATTGTTTAGAGATTAGAGATTAGAGTTTAGGACTTATTTCTGCATGAGTGCTGCTTCGACTAAGTTTTTATACAAATAAAGCACGTCTATTGGCCCTAATCCCTTTGGGGTAGTTGTATAAAAACTTGCAATATCTTTTATTTCGTTTTCGTCATAATCTCCTTTGAGCTTGCCTTTTTCTCTTCGTAGCCCTACATTAATTAGAATTACGCCTTTTTTCAAATTTTCTGGTGCTATAACTTTTTTCCCAACTGCTGTTATGACGATGTCAGATTCTTTTAAGTATTGATCCGCATTTGGTGTTTCTGAATTAATATTTATATAGTTAATCTTAAATAGCGATAAAGCATTTCCAATTGGATGCCCTCCTGTTTGACCTCTTCCTAGTAATAGGACCTTCTTGTGTTTTATTGCCTGTTTAAAAATAGCTGTATCTTTTTTTTCTTCGATAATCAGATTTTTTGACACTTTTTTCTGGATAAGTGCGTATTTTAAAGCTGTTAAGACTGCTTGGCCAATTGGAGGTATAAATGTAGATTTATTTTTATGAGATTCTATTTCTTTTTCAAGAGAAACAAAGTCATAGAGCGTCTCAGTATATAGTTTTGATGGGAGAGGTTGCTGAATTATAACAGCGGTGTTTTCAGAACTTTCTGAGAGAGTTTTAATTCTTCTTATAAACTTCATAAAAGTCGGAGCCTCTTGATAATGTATGAAATTAAATTCTATTCCTAAACTTATCCCTATTTTCTTTTTGGATGCTACAAATGAGAGCTGATCTTTAGAATTTCCAACTAGTACAGTAGCAAGCTGTGGTTTAATCTTTTGCTTCTTTAGTTTTTTAACTTCGGAAATAATGTATTTCTTGAGGACTGAAGATATTTCTTCACAAGGGATTTTCATAAAACAAGTCCCTTATTTTACCACAAAATACCCTATTTATCAGTGTATTCGGCTTGGCTTGAAGCTAATACAGCCTGTGCTGCCGCGAGTCTAGCAACAGGCACTCGATGTGGGGAGCTACTGATGTAGTCCAAACCTACTTCATTAAAGAAGGTAATAGAATCAGGGTCTCCACCGTGTTCTCCACATACACCAATTTCAATCTTTTGATTAGCTGCTCTTGCATCATCAACTGCCATTTTTAAAAGTTTCCCAACTCTTTCTCTATCGATAGTTTGAAAAGGATTATTAGGCAATATTCCTGTTTTTTCATATTCTTCTAATAATTCTTTTTCCACATCATCTCTTGAAAAGCCTAATACCATTTGTGTAAGATCATTTGTGCCAAAGCTTATGAAATCAACAATATTTGCAATTTCAGCCGCTCTGAGTGCTGCTGCAGGTGTTTCAATCATAGTACCAAATTCATATGACGCAACAATTCCTGTTCTTTTAGATACCTCTGTTGCGATATCATCGACTCTTTTTCTCATTATAATAAGTTCTTCTGGTCCAATAACTAAAGGAATCATGATTTTAGGCTTTGGTTCCTCTCCTTGCCTAATAAGAGTTGTTGCTGCTTCAAAAATAGATCGAATTTGCATATCATAAAGCTCAGGTCGAACAATTCCAAGTCTGACACCTCTTAATCCAAGCATAGGATTTGATTCACGAAGCATATTTAATGATGTCAACTGTCTGTTTATTTCTTCTTTTTCTTTTAAAAGTTCACCTCGTCTTTTCTTTGTTAATCTTACTGATTTAGCATCTTTTCCTTCTTCTTCAACGATGTCCTTGTTATGAGCAAGTCTTTCTTCTAATTGAACTTTTCGATTTAATAGTTCGTCGTGGTCAGGTAAAAATTCGTGAAGCGGTGGATCAAGAAGTCTTATAACTACAGGATTACCTTTCATAGCTCTTAATATTCCTGTAAAATCTCCAAGTTGCATTAATGCAAGCTTTTCTAATAAGACTAATTGTTCTTCTTTATTTTCTTTCCCAGATAAAATATATTTTACAAATGGTTCTAATCGATCGCCAAAAAACATATGCTCTGTTCTACAAAGCCCAATTCCTCTTGCCCCGAATTTTATTGCTTTTTCTGTATCAAGAGGAGAATCTGCATTAGTCCAAACTTCAAGCCTTGCAATTTGGTCTGCCCATTCTAAAAACTTAATGAAATCAGGGTTTTCTGATACATCTGATTCTACAGTTGCAATTGGTCCGAGAAAAACCTCACCTGTTGTGCCATCTAATGAAATTATGTCACCTTTCTTAACTTCTTTTCCACCAATAAACACTCTACTATTATTTTCATCAAAAACAATATCGCTTGCACCTACAACTGCTGGGATTCCTCTACCCCTAGTGACAATTGCAGCATGACTACTACTTCCACCTATTGCAGTTAAAACTCCTGCAGAGCTAAAAATTCCTTTTACGTCATGTGGTTCGGTTTTAGATCTTATTAAAATAACTTTTTTCTTTAATGCTTTAGCTTTGATAGCATCTTCAGGCTCAAAAACTACTTCCCCTGTAGCTGATCCTGGTGATGCATTAATTCCTTTTGTAAGTAACAATCCTTCTGCAATTGCTCTATCTTTATCAGCCTTTTTAAAACGGTCGTGTAAAAGAATTTCAATTTGTAATGGTTCGACTCTTGTCAATGACGTATCTACTTCTATTAAATCTTCATTAACTAAATCAACTGCAATTTTTAAAGCAGCTTCAGCAGAACGTTTACCTGAGCGTGTTTGTAAAATGAACAACTTTCCACGTTCAATTGTAAATTCAATATCTTGCAGGTCACCAAAATGTTTTTCTAAAATTTTTGCATAACTTATAAGCTCATCATATACATCGGGAAACATTTCTTTCAATTGAAGAATAGATAGCGTGTTATGTCTACCAGAAACTACTTCTTCACCTTGTGCACCTGGTAAAAAGTCACAATGGGGTACGTCTTCTCCTGTAAATGAATCTCTCGAAAATATGACCCCAGTTCCTGAATTATTACCAAGGTTACCAAATACCATTCTTTGAATATTAACGGCAGTTCCTGCGTTATCATCTATTTTGTTTGCTTCTCTGTAATCCTTAGCTCTTTGTCCATTCCATGAATTAAAAACAGCCTTGATTGCGCTATTAATTTGAATCATAGGATCTTGAGGAAAAGATTCTCCTGTAAATGTTTCAACAATTTCTTTAAAGCTTGAAACAAGACGCTTATAACCATTAGTATCTAATTCTTTCTCAGATTTAACACCATATTCTTGAACTAAATTTTCTGATTTATCTTCAAAATATTCTTTATCAATTCCAAGAACAATTTCTCCATATCCTCTTATTAAAGTGCTATATGACTGTTGTGCAAATCTTTCATCTTCAGTTTGGATTGCCAAGCCTCTAACTGTATCGTCATTTAATCCAAGGTTTAGTACAGTGTCCATCATTCCAGGCATTGATTTAGCTCCTCCTGACCGAACAGATACGAGTAGAGGATTTTCATGGTCTCCAAATGTTCTTTTAGAAGATTTTTCTATAGTTTTAATGGCGCTTTTTACTTCACTACCTAATTCTTGTGAAATTTCTTTTTTAGGATCAGCAAGAAAGCTACGACATTGATCAGTTGGTATTGTGAAGAAAACAGGAACGGGAAGTCTTAATTGATGCATTTCTGCAAGACCGAATCCTTTACCACCCAAAACATCTATTTTTGGGTTTGGGTCTCCTGGAAAATGAACTAATTTAGGGCTTTCTGCACGTTTATCAAGCTCTATTATCATATAGAATCTGATAGTATAGCATATAAAAATCTAAACACTAAATCCTAATTTCTAATCTCTAAACAATGTCAAAATACAAAATTATAAATACAAAAAGGTTTTTAACATTTGGGTCTTGAACATTTGAATTTGTTTAGAATTTAGGATTTAGAGATTAGAGTTTGTATATGATGTCATACATCATATCAGTGTTGCTGCTGCAACACGGTCTTCTTTTTTAGATAGACGGATGAGAATTACTCCTTTTGCAGACCTTGATCTTGAAGGAATAGAGGTAAGTGGTATTTTTACTGTTTGTCCAAGCTTACTTGTTATAATTGCTGTATTTTGTTCCGTATCTATAATTTGAGAAAATGCAACATTTCCGAATTTTTCGTCAAGTGAAGCTACTTTAACACCCTTTCCTCCTCTATGTTGGCCCTTAAACATAGAAAGCTTAGTTTTTTTACCTATGACTTTATCGCTTATTACGAATAAGTCTTTGCTGAATTCTTTCTGGGAAAAAGCACCGGCTGAGACTATACTATCTTCTTTATCAAGATTTATTCCCTTTACACCCCTTGATGATCTGCCTGTCGGCCTTATTTCTTTTTCATTAAAGATAATAGCTTTGCCTTTTTTTGTAACCAGAATAGCAAATTTATTATTATCAGTCATCTTAACCCAGAGAAGTTCGTCTTTTTGGTCAAGTTTTATTGATATTATTCCGTTTGTTCTAATGTTTGCGAAATTTGAGAATGATGTTTTTTTAACCACCCCGTTTTTAGTTGCCATCAAAACATTTAAACTATCTTCTTTTGTTATATCGCTGTGATATGTTAGTACAGACGTAACCTTTTCAGAAGGCCTTAAAGTCAAGAGATTTACTATTGCTTTACCCTTAGATATTCTTGACCCTTGAGGTATTTCCCATATTCTATTTTGAAAAACTCTTCCTTGATTAGTAAAGAAAAGAACAAAGTCATGCGACATAGCTGATGTTATAAATGAAACATTATCTTCTTCTTTAGTCTGTATTCCAGAAACGCCTTTTCCTCCTCTTTGTTGTATTCTGAATGTACCTTTTGGAATTTGTTTGATATAACCTTCTTTGGTCAGTACTACAATTACTTCAATATTTTCAATAAGTTCTTCATCTGTTATTTCGCCTGGTTTGTGTTTAATAACTTTGGTTCTTCTCTGATCTCCGTATTTCTTTTTTAGTTCGATTAACTCCTCTTTAATAACATTTAATATTTTAAATATGTCCTTAAGTAATGTTTCAAGATATGAAATAGTTTTCTTTAATGCTGTAAGCTCTTCTTCTATTTTTTTTCGTTCAAGTCCGGTCAGTCGCTTGAGTTGCATGTCAAGAATGGCTTGCGCTTGAACATCGCTGAGTTTGAACTTTTCCATTAATTTTTTCTTAGCCTCTGGTTCGTCTTTTGATTTCTTTATTGTTTCAATTACAGCATCAATGTGATCTAGAGCTATAAGGAAACCTTCAAGAATATGTGCTCTTTTTTTTGCCTGATCGAGTTCATACTCACTTCTTTTTGTCACCATACTAACTCTGTGTTTAAGGTAATGTTCTAAAATTGATTTTAGAGAGAGTGTTTGAGGTATTCCATCGACTAATGCAACTGTGTTTACCGGAAATGTTGTTTGAAGATCAGTGAATTTATAAAGATTATTTACCACTTTTTTATACTCAGCATCTCTCTTGAGTTCTATTACAACTCTTATTCCGTCTCTGTCTGTTTCGTCTCTTAAATCAGATATTCCAACGAGTTTTTTATCATTTACAAGATGTGCTATTTTTTCAACGAGATTCGCTTTATTTACCTGATAAGGAAGTTCATTTATGATTATTGCTATTTTTCCTTTTCCCATATCCTCGTTTTCAATAAGACCTCTGATTAATATTTTTCCACGACCTGTCTCATAAGCTTGTCTTATATCGGCAGCGCCAAAAATTATTCCGGCTGTTGGGAAATCAGGACCTTTGACAAAATTTAATAAATCATCGAGGGTAATGTCAAAAAAAATGTCTGAAATTTCCAGCTTTTCTTTTTTATTTTTTTTATCGTCGTTTTTTTTAGCCTTTTCAATTGTGAAGCATAATGCGTCAATAAGCTCAGTTAGATTATGCGGAGGTATTTTTGTTGCCATACCAACGGCAATACCCTCTGCTCCCATAAGCAGTAAATTTGGAACTTTTGCAGGAAGATATGTTGGTTCTTGAAGACTTCCGTCAAAGTTATCGACAAAATCTACCGTACCTTTTTCAAGGTCTTGCATTATTTCTTCTGAAAGTTTGGTCAATTTAACCTCTGTATAACGCATTGCTGCAGCAGGGTCTCCGTCTATTGATCCAAAATTTCCTTGGCCTTTTATAAGAGGATATCGCATCGAGAAATCTTGAGCCATACGAACTAAGGCCTCATAAACCGGCGCGTCACCATGTGGGTGATATTTTCCCAATACATCACCGACAACTTTAGCTGATTTAGAATATCTTCCACCTGAGTTTAGACCTAGCTTATACATAGCGAAAAGAATTCTTCTATGGACTGGCTTTAATCCGTCTTTTACGTCAGGGAGTGCTCTTGACACAATCACAGACATTGCATAGTCAAGATATGCTCTTTTCATTTCGTGAGTGATTTCTGTTACCTTATTTGTTTCTTTAAAATCTAGATTATCTGCCATATTTAGTTATGAATAAATTTATAGAATAATTGAAGGTTAGATTTATTTGACTGTGGATTTATTAATTTCGTCATATGCTTTATTCTTTGGTAGAAAATCTTTGGTTTTAACCCATTTTCCATCCTCAAGTTCTTTATAATGGTCAAAAAAATGTTTTATTCTTTTAAGGACAGACTCTCCTAAGTCATTCACATCCAATATGTGTGAATAAAAAGGATCAATTTTTTCAACAGGTACGGCAATAATTTTAGTATCAATTCCAGCTTCATCTTCCATTTCAAGCATCCCAACCGGCCTGCTTTTAATTACAGATCCTGCAGAAACAGAAAAACTTGAAATAACAAGTATGTCTAAAGGATCGTTATCTTGCCCCTTTGTTGCGGGTATAAAACCATAATTAAATGGAAAAAACATAGCGGTAAAGTTAAACCTGTCTACAAATAAAAATCCTGTATCTTTATCAACTTCATACTTTACAGATGAACCAAATGGAATTTCAATAACAACATTTACTTCATTTGGAGACTTATCGCCGATTGTGAGTTTGGAAAAATCCATATATTAATTATACTAAAAAAGCAGAAACATATGTATCATTTTTAAACTCTAATCTCTAATTCCTAAACCCTAAACAATTTCAAAATACAAAATTCTAAATTCAAATTCTTATTTTGAACATTTGTATTTAGTACATTTGAATTTATTTAGAGTTTAGAGATTAGGGTTTAGAGATTTAGCTTTATAAGTCCAGGGACGCCATTTTTGAGTGTGTAACAATAAATTTTTTTCTTGGTGGTACCTCATCTCCCATTAACATTGAAAAAACATAATCTGTTTCTTGTGCATCCTCAATTGTTATTTGTTTCAATACTCTATTTGCTGGATCCATTGTTGTATCCCAGAGCTGATCATAATTCATTTCACCAAGACCTTTATATCTTTGAATCATTGGAGGACGAGTTAACCCCACTTCGCCTTTCAAGCTTCGAGGGGCAAGCGAGTTAACGAGTTTGTTCTTTTCTTCTTCAGAAAATGCGTATTCTATTTTTTTTCCTGTTTGAATTTTGAACAATGGAGGTTGGGCGACATACAAATGCCCTTTTTCAATAATTGAAGGCATATGTCTGAAAAAGAATGTCAAGATTAGAGTTAAAATATGTTCACCATCAACATCAGCATCTGTCATAATAATCACTTTATGATATCGAAGTTTTGCATAATCTACATTTTCCCCAATCCCCATCCCAAGAGCGATTACAAGCTCTCTAAGTTCCTTGAATTCCAAAATTCTGTCAAGATATGCTCTTTCAGTATTTAAAATCTTTCCTCGAAGTGGAAAAATCGCCTGAAACTTTCTATTTCTTCCTTGTTTTGCAGACCCTCCTGCAGAATCTCCTTCGACTAAGAAGAGTTCGGATTTTGCAGGATCTTTTTCCTGACAATCTGCCAACTTTCCTGGAAGGCTAGCACCATCAAGAGCTCCTTTTCTAAGAACTGCGTCTTTTGCAGCTTTTGCTGCGAGTCTTGCTCTTTGGGCTAAAAATACTTTTGATATGATTTCTCTTGCTATTCCTGGATTTTCTTCAAATAAGACATCTAAGTATTCTGATACTGCTTGTTGAACAAAAGCTTGCGCTTCTGAATTTCCTAATTTTGATTTTGTTTGTCCTTCAAATTGAAGATTAGTTGAAGGCATTTTAAGATAAATTATTGCGGACAAGCCTTCTTTGGTATCGTCACCTGTAAGCGCTTCCTTAAAATCTTTTTCACTCAGTATTTTTTTAGCATATGCGTTTATTGCTTTTGTTAAGGCAATTCTAAAGCCTGTGAGATGTGTGCCTCCTTCGTGGGTATTAATTACATTTACAAAAGACATAACATTTTCGGAAATTGAATCGTTGTATTGGATTACAATTTCAACTTCTTTATCATCTTCTTGTTTTTTAATATAAATTGGCGAGTGGAGTTCTTTTTTACCTCTGTTCATATCTTTTATGAGAGATTTAATTCCTCCGTCAAAATAATAAGAAAGCCTGTCGTTTTCTTTAAAATTTTGAATTCTAAACTTTACCCCGCTTATTAAGTACGCTCTTTCCTTTACCTGTCTTTTAAAAGCTGGATAATTAATATCAATTGTTTCTTTAAAAATTTCAGAGTCTGGTAAAAATGAGACGGCTGTTCCTTGATTAAATGGAAAATCAAGCATAGATTTATCAACGTTTTTAACCGCGTACAGAGGCTTACCTCTTTTGTATTCTTGTCTATAAATTTTTCCTTCTCTTTTGACCTCAACTATTGTATGTTCTGAAAGCGCATTTACTACAGATGCTCCTACTCCATGAAGTCCTCCTGAAATCTTGTATGCGGATGAGGAAAATTTTCCCCCAGCATGAAGTTTTGTCATAACAAGTTCTAAAGCAGAAAGATTATATTTTTTATTTTTCTCAATTGGTATTCCCCTACCGTCGTCGTGAACTGTCATATACCCATTTTTTTGGATTATTATGTGAATATTTTTTGAAAATCCAACTAAAGCTTCGTCTATTGCGTTATCAACGATTTCACGAAGAATTTCATTAACTCCTTTTTGAGATGTGGTCCCGATATACATACCGGGTCTTTTCCTTACAGGGTCTAAACCCTCCAGAACGACTATAGATTCTGCGCTGTAATTTGGGTTAGTAGATTTAGCCATCCTATAATTATAATCTAAATTAAGTAGTAATTAAATAGCTCGATACCGAATTTATTTACTTAGTGGGAGCCCTCCGCTTAAGTTAAGCCTTTAGTTGTCCCAAAGCGTAAAGTAAATTGGTATCTTCGCTATTTACATGTTTCACGTTACACGTTACATGTTATGTGCTTCGAGTTTATTTTAATTCTACTTTTGCTCCTGCTGCTTCTAGTTTTTTCTTTGCTTCCTCTGCTGGTTCTTTTTTAACTTCTTTTAATATCTCTTTTGGCGCAGATTCAACTAATTTCTTAGCTTCCATAAGGCCTAGGTTTTGATCAATTTCTCGTACTGCCTTAATTACTGCAAGCTTATTTGCTCCTGCTTCTGTTAAAACAACCGTGAAAGTTGACTTTTCCTCTTGTGGTTCTCCTGATGCTCCAGCTGGTGCTCCAGTAGCAGGCATTGCTGCCATTGGCATAGAAGTTACACCGAATTTGTCCTCCATATATTTTGCAAGATCTGCAAGCTCTATTGCTGTTAATCCCTCGATTTCTTTAGCAATTTTTTCTAATTTTGTAGGTAATTTATCTTCTTCAGACATTATTACTCACCTCCCTTAAAATATTTATTATTTTTGATATTGGCGATTTAATCGCAAAATATAATCTTGATGATGGATTTTTAAATGTATATATTAGTTTTGATATGAGTTGATCTTTTGTAGGCAAAGCCGCTATTTTAGATAATTCTGGCGACTCATAAAGAATCCCATCAAGAAAGCCAAATTTAAATGAAATATTTTCATCGGTCTTTGAAAATTCTAAAACAGATTTTAAAGCACCTGAATAATCTTGATCAAGAATTAAGATTGCAGTTTTATCTTGAATATTTTTAGATTGCAATCTGGCCTTATCATATTTTTTATCTTCGAAAGTTAACTTTGACAGCGCTTTTTTTACAAGATTATTTTTTACAATCTTAAGTTTTGCAGAAAGCTTTCTTATACTTTTTCTTAATTCTTCAAGGTTATGGTGCTTTATATTATTGAATCCTATTAATGCGAAATTTGGAGTTGTTTTAATAAGATCTCTTATTGAATCTACTTGTTCTATTTTCTTTATACTTACCATAATCACTTGTTGATCAATTTTTAACAGATCAAACTATTTCAGGAGATATTCTCTTACTGCTCAATCATTTAAGCAAGCCTGAAGTTTTGGTGAATTTCCATTATATCAGATTTCGTTTAAAAGTTCTTTTAGTGTTTTTGGCGTGTTTTCATCGCTACTTTTAGATCTTTTCTTTTTTGAGGAAGAGGTATGTCTCATTTGGCGTGCTATTTCCTGTTTCTTTTGGAACTCTTCAACTCTTCCTTTGGTGTCTATAAATCTGTGTTCACCGGTAAAGTATGGATGGCAACTTGAGCAGACTTCTACATTAATGCTTTTTTTAGTGGATCTAGTTGTAAATGATTTTCCACAAGAACAAACGACTTGGGTGTCTTCGAAAATTTGTGGATGAATACCTTGTTTCATAATTAATTAACATAATTTATATAAGCAATCTTAAATTATAACAAACTTTGCCTAATATTAAAAGAAGCTCGATACCGAATATTTAAGTTGGAAAGTGATAAGGTTGTAAAGTTTAGAAAGTTAAAGTAATAATCAAAATACTAAATAATAAATTTCAAGCTCCAAATAAATCCTAAATTCTAAGTTTAAAATTTTAAATTTAATATTTAAAGCTTATTTGTGATTTGTAATTTAGAATTTAAGATTTTAATTTAGGATTTTTTCCCATCTTCCTTGCGATATTATGTCTTCAAGGTTGTGAAAGCTCTTACCTATTCTGTGATCGGTTAATCTGTTTTGTGGAAAATTATAAGTTCTGATTTTTTCAGCCCTCTCGCCAGTTCCGATATCTTTCACATATGAATGGCGCATTCCGGATTTTTCTTCTTCTTCAAGTTGATAAAGCTTAGATGAAAGCAGGCCAAGTGCGAGTTTTCTGTTTGCTTCCTGATGACGCTCTTTACTTGATGTTACAACAATCCCAGTTGGTTTATGAATTAGTCGCACAGCTGATGAAACTTTATTGACGTTTTGGCCTCCGTGTCCACCTGCTCTAAAAAATTGCCATTCAAGATCAGTCTGACTTATTTTTATATCGCTCTCTATGACAGTCGGCAATACTACAATTACCGCTGTAGAAGTGTGTACCCTGCCTCTTCGTTCAGTTGAAGGTATACGCTGTACCCTATGTACGCCCGTCTCATTTTTAAAGGTATCATACGCCCCGAGTCCTTTAATTTGTATTATATAATCGTCTAAATAATTAGTAGCGTAGCCTTTTTTTTGCGAGTATCTTATATATGATAACTGGAGTTCTTTTGCCCAAATTTTAGATTCTTCTCCTCCAACACCAGGTAAAGCTTCGATAATGGCGATGTCTTTATTAATTAACATAATAATAAAATTGACCTAATTGATCTAATTACCTAATTAATCTAAATAATATCCAATAACCAAATTACAATAACCAAACAAGATACAATATAAAATCATCAATTACCAAACAGTTTGGATATTGGAAATTGAATATTGTTTGGAATACTTGTGTTATTGGTCATTGGTAATTGATTAGAAATTAGGTTAATTAGAAATTAGAAATTTTAACAATTCTTCTTTACTTAGGTC
>Ga0082335_1006803_pt1 | contig 14369 bp, 19 predicted proteins | sample Subgrocontami58m_FD_72375 | JGI IMG/M metagenome (GOLD analysis project Ga0082335, IMG submission 72375) | Subsurface groundwater microbial communities from S. Glens Falls, New York, USA - GMW37 contaminated, 5.8 m (SPADES assembly) (version 2) ...
GGCTCCGCTCTGTTCTCCCTCACCTGGGGGCAGGACGGCACGGAACCCGATAATGGTGTCCCTGAGCTCCGGGAGGCCGTAATAGCGGTACGCCGTCCGGGAGAAGAACGCGCTGGAGTACCAACTGCCCCCGCGAAGCATGTGGAACCAGCCGGTGGCTGGACCTCGTGGGTCGGTCACACTCCCGCTGGGATAGGCTCCATACAAATCCCAACACCACTCCATGACGTTGCCGATCATGTCATACAATCCATACCCGTTGGGCGCAAACGAACCCACCGGACTGGTGTATGGCATTGGATCATCATCATAACTCGGATGATACCCCCGCGTTGAACTCCGGTCGTAGGAATCAGCCGAAGAAGCCCGGTAATTGGCCTCGTTGTGCGTAATCGTGTCTCCCCACGGGAACCGCTTTCCGCTCAACCCGCCACGTGCCGCGTTCTCCCACTCCGCCTCCGTTGGCAACCGATACCCACCCTTCCACTTCACCCAACTGTTCTCCACACTGACCTGCCCGGTGCGATAAACGTTTGTCTGTGCCTCCTCCGTGTAATACGCCGCCACGCGCCCCTCTCTTTCACTGCGCGCATTGCACCACTTCACCACATTAAACCAGTCCACTGTCTGGATAGGATGGCTCGGTCCCCTGCCTGCCCCATCGTTCTCAAAGCTATATCCATGGCCGATTGCCCAGGCCTTCACTTCGTCCCATAAACCCTTTGTGACCTCATGCTTGTCCATGTAGAACGCGCTCACTGTGACCGTGTGAACGGGAATCTCTACGTCTGCTCCCCACTCTGGTGGTCGATCGTTGAACGAGTCACCCATCGGGAACGAACCGGCAGGAATCAAGACAAAGTGCAGCGGATCAGGATTCACCGGAGGTTCATTGGTATTGTCGCTGTTTTCCCTCACCGCACGGTAAAACCTCCTCGTCGAGTTCGTGGCGCTCGCATCAATGTAGAAATACGGGCTGTTTGTCGCCTGGACCGTGGCCAGCAGTGCCCAACCACTGGTCTGGTCCAGGTTGGTCGTGTACTCAATATTCACCGCTCCAGTGGCCCCGCTTACCCATATCCCCGGGATCATTTGGATGTTCAGCTCCAGAGCCGCACCGCCGCTCTCTCCCGCGACGGAGCTGGTGAAAACGGTGCCGAGAAAGATCGCCAACCATGCCGAGAATCTCACCGATTTCATTCTGCTCGCTTTCCTTTCGAGGTCTATTTCTAGAATAGATCGCAATCTGTTCCTGTCATCCCACCAACTCAAGCCTAAATGACACAAGTTCGCGGCGTCGCGGCGTGTTGTATCAGATGTCCTACAGTCTCCACAGGTTTGTGGTCTGAGCTGGCGGTGGCTTTGGCGGGCCTGATCTGTATGGCCCTGGCGATCTCCACGCCACGCCGCCGAGGCATCTCAATCCAAGATGAGGTTCGGACCTCCAGCCCTTCGGCGCAATCCGGCTCGGTCAACGCGCAGCCCCTGACGGAACGCTCTCGCCTCCCCTCTCCAGTCTGAGCCACTCAAAGTTCAATTGATCCAATTTGCGGACACGCTCCTCGCTCAGCGTGCGCTTCCGATAGCGCTGGCGCAATACCCACCGGCGTAACTCTGGGGCTTCCTGGGGAACGTTGCAGTGACCGTGGATTTTCTCGAAGGCTCGCAGTTCGGCGAATCGTTCCTCCCAGTTGATCTCCCTCGGTGCCCAGCAATAGCCCAATTCCGTCAAGCGCCGCCGTTGGTCCGCGCCGAGCTTTGCCTGATCTCTTCCGCGCTGTCTGCGCACCCATTCCGCCAGGGGCTGGTTCTCCGCCCACACCGCTGGAACATCGCAGTGCCCGAAGCGTCTCTTAAACTGGATCAACTCCTGGAACCGCTCTTCCCAGCTCCTTGCTGGAGACATCAGCTTCGCCTGCCAGACGAAGCCCAATCCGGCTAGCCTTTGCCGACGCTCAGTGGAGAGGCTCTCACGCTGCATGCGCTGCGTCGAAACCCAGCTCCCAAGCGAGGGATTGGGTGCCCAGTCCTTCGGGACGCGACAGTGGCCGAACTGGTCCTTGAAGGCTTGAAGCTCAGAAAAACGGGTCTCCCACCATTGGGCACGGGAGGGCGACCACTCGAATTCCAGAGCGATCAGGCTCCTCCTCCACCGGGCGGACACGGCATCTTCACCCCGTTGCCGCAGTTCGGCCACCCAACTTCCCAGAGCGGGATTCCCCGACCACTTCGGCGGAACGTTACAGTGTCCGTGCAGCTCCCGGAACCCGTTCAATTCTTTCAGGTGGGTTTTCCAGAGGGTCTCGGCTGGCGACCAATCAAAAGCCAACCGGTTCAGAAGCCGTTTCTGTAAAGGCGTCAGGAGGTGTTTGCGGTGGCGTTGGTTGCCGACCCACAGCGCGAGTGTGGGATTCTGACTCCACTCCGAAGGCACGTTGCAGTGGCCATGCTCCGTTTTGAAAGCGAGCAGATCGCCGTAGCGCCGGTTCCATGTGGACGCCAGAGGCGACCAATCCAGGCCCAGCCTATCGAAGAGCTTCCGCCTGGCAACGGGCATGGTAGCCCTGCGCGATCGCTGAGATGACAGCCACCCGCCCAACTGAGGATTCGCGGGCCAACGTGCGGGCACGTTCGAATGGCCATGAACGCGCTTGAACTCTAGCAGTTCAAGGAAGCGGGATAGCCAAGCACGATCCGCTCCGAAGTCGAATCCGAAGCGATAGAGCTGTTCAAGACGTTCAAAAGGCAAGGAATCGAAGCCACTTCTTTGCAGGCTGACCCATTTGGCCAGGGCAGGAATCTTGGTCCAATTTGGCGGGACCCGGCAATGGCCGAAGGCTTCTCGAAATGCGCCAAGCCGGTCCATCCACGCGTTCGACTCGCTCTCGCTGCTTTGTGGCTGCACGGTTTGCACGCTCGCACGGGGGACTGCCTTGCTGCAACCCATAATGCTAAAGCTCAAGAGGCGGCGGAGGGTGGCCATCGTGTGGTTTGGGCTGAACGCGGGCACTCACTGTCAAGCGAACACGTCGCGTCAACGAGCCGACGCAGCGCCTCCACGATCCAGATCGTCCACTCCGTGTCCGACCCGGACTATTCGTTCACCCGTCTCCCCTCATCCATCTGCTCACCCTCGGAGGAGATGGTCGAGCAGCAGGGTGGGGACGTGCAGGCAGGGAGGGGTAGCCAATTCGCCTTTCCACGCCTGGAATGAGGCCAGTGGTGCTTCCGGACAAGCCCGCCACGTGACCGGTGAGGAAGCACTATGACCTGAAATCGTAATGGCTTCGGTGCCGATGTCCGCGCACTTTCGGTTCAATATGATCGGTTCTGTCAGCGGTGAAACGGAATGGGTGCAAGACCGGTGACTGAGAATGGGATCTTCTTCGGTTTGGTTTTCTTCGAGGGATTCGCCCAAGACTCTTCTTCCTTCTTCGCTGCCGTGGTTCTTCTTCGGCGCGTCTTCTTCCCTCGTGAGCACTTGCGGGAAGCCTGAAAAGTCGCGAAACTCCAAGCAAATGCCAGCAGAACGAAAATGCAGAGCCTGCGGACAATCGCTCCGCCCCGATTACCGGAATCATGCCGACCAGGCTTTCTGTCCACGGCCCGCCTGTCGACGACAGCGCCGCGCAGAGGCGCAGCGGCAGCGCCGTAAACACACCTGCCAGGATGATCCCCTTACAAGACGGCTGAAGCCCTCTGAAGCCCGCTGGCTGCGAAAGAACCCCATGCTGGTGGGGCTCGTCTCGGTGCTGATCGGTTCGACGGACTGGCAGGACATCGAAGCGTTCTGTGCGGCTGCGAGCCTGAGGGGGAGGAAGATTCTCGACGGAACGATCCTGGACGTGGGCGAAAACACCCTGAAAACTCAGGGTCAAAACGAACGACGGTCACTGTAGAGCCGACCAGGCGTCGAAACTGGTCCCATTCCCAACCACCGGTTTTGCACCACATTCGCGCCGTCGGTGACACGGTTCAATGCTGGCAACCTTGCGCACGGTCAAGTTCCGGTTCGTCGGTCCGCTTGTATTGGTCCTTCCAGTCGTGATCAACCTGATGACCTCGCCCGGCCATTGGTGGGTCCAGTGGAAAGCCCTGGGGATCGGCATCGCCTGGGTGGTGAGCCTACTGCGTGCGATGCATGCTCTAGTTCTGGTTGGAGGCGTGGCGGCGCTGATCGCGTATACGCAGAGGAGAGAACTTCACTAAAAATCGCTATGATGGGATTGATCCAAACCGAGGGCCTATCGGCCCAGTACGCGGTGGGCTGGTTCACCCTGGCTCTCATCGACGCTGGGATCGCTCAAGGGAAGGGCCGCAGCGCCTTGACGTGGTGGGCAGTGTCGCTCTTGCTGGGGCCGGTGGCGACGCTCTTGGTCGTGGTTGTCGATCCGGTGAAGCCGGGGTGATCAGTGACCGTTGGCGTTCCAAACCAACCCTACGCCGCCGAACGGGTCATGATGCGAATCGTTCTTTGCCAGGCATGCGTATGGCATGCATACACGTGGGATGCTGCCGTGCAATGTTGCTGACCAGCGTGCTAGCGGAGCACAATGCCGAATGGTTCTCAGCAAAGGTCCGCCTGTGCCCTGCGATGTCCAAAGCCGAATACGCTTGAATGCCGCCGGAACCGTTGGCACGCTTGCATCCATGGACGAAAAAGCAATCGTGCCGAGAGAGACCTTGGATGGACCGCTGGATGTCGCGACTGCGGCCTCGCCCTCGCTCCAGTCCTCGATCGAAGCGTTCCATCCAGCGTTGGGCGGGTACTTAGCCAGGCTCGGTCTGCCAACTGAGGATGTTCTGGTCCCCGTGGAGGAAAGGCGGAAAGTCATCAGTTCCCTGGAAAGCGCGCTGGACGTAATCCCGATTAGTGACCGGCAAAAAGCTGTTTATCTGACCAGATTCACGGTGGCCATCGCCGTGGGGCTCTTCGATGGAGCGCTCACGTATTTGTGGAACGAAACCATCAAAGCGCTACGGAGTCTCGTGGCCAACTTCGATTTGGCGTACTTCTACTCTGTCGCCGAGCAGATCAGCCCGCGAAACAAGAACTTCCAGAGCGAGGAGGACCTTACTCAGGTTGCTGACCACGATCTTCTGGAAGCCTGCCGCAGAATAGGGCTGCTGAGTGATGTGAATTTCCACCGCCTGGAGCATGTAAACTACATGCGAAATCACGCAAGCGCGGCGCATCCCACCGATCATCGTATCGATGGCTTTGAAATGATGGGCTTGCTCACCGTGTGCCTGAAGCACGCCATCACGGCGGAGCCGCAGCACGCGGTCATTCAGATGAAGCTCTTGCTTCAGAACATTCGGACTCACGCGATTCCGACGCACGATGCCTGTGTCATCGGTGCGGACATCGCCAAGTTGGGAGCGGAGCGTATCGATGACTTTCTCTGGACGATCTTTGGCATCTACGTTGATCCGAAACAAAGCTCTGATACCCGTGCCAATATCGAGATGCTCGCCCCGTACACATGGCCAGCCTCATCAGAAGATATAAAGTACCAGGTCGGCGCTAGATACGGCACGTATCGTAAGAGCGCCGAGATCGCCCGAAAGGATGCCGCAGACCGCTTCCTGAAATTGGTGAGTGGGACTAGCTACAAGGACGTAGACAGTCTGGCCGGGGAACTGATCGAGAATCTAGGTAACCTAAAAACTATCCACTATGGCTGGAACAACTTTTACGGCGAGTATACACATGCCAAAATGCTGGGCGAGTCGCTGCCGTCTAATGGCGTAATTCCACGGGCTGCCCGCCCTCTTTGGGTCAAGGTCATCGCAACATGTTTTATCGGAAACGGGATGGGCTATCGCGAGGGGGTGGATGAGTCTGCTCTTCCGTACTACAAGAAATACATCGACCGTTTCACCGAACCTGAGATCATTGAGTTCCTTTACCTTTTCAGTGACAACGAGTTTCTCGTTCCTTTAGGAACCGTAAAATGTGACCGCAGGACGAGGACTCTCGCTCGCGATTTGCTGGGAAAGACGACTACCGTCTACGTAAAGCGAGCGCTTCAGGCAATCATTGACGCACCCCAGGGCACTATTGACGGAATCTGGCCGACGAAGGACTTCAAGGACGCGATTCAGTACGTCGTAAAAAGCAAGTGACGGGCAGCGACGGTCGATCCAGACCATGAAGGCACCTGGCCTACGACTCCGTGATGTAGACCTTTTAGAGCGGCTCTCGGCCAACGAGCAGCGCGCTCTGGCAAAGGCCGAGCGGAGCATTGCCGCCGGGTTGAAGTCATTTCTGGAGGTTGGGTTGGCCCTGAAAGAAATCCGCGACAAGCGCCTTTACCGACAGGAGTATCGCAACTTTGAGGCCTATGTCTCCGAGCGGTGGGATTTCAGCCGTCCACGCGCCTATGAGCTGCTGGCCGCCTCGGATGTCGTCGCGGATTTGTCTGCAATTGCAGACATCGGGGTTCTCCCCGGCAACGAAGCACAGGCGCGCCCGCTAACGCGGCTCAAGTTCGCCAAACACCGGCAACGGGCATGGAAACTGGCGCTGAACATGGCGGCAGGGCAGGGTCGTCCAGTGACAGCGAGGGATACCGAGGAGGCGGTCCGAAAATTGGACGGCAAGATCGACTTCAGCCCAGTCAATGGGGTGCCCATCTACAAGTCCTCGGAGGGACTGCGAGCCGCGTATGCCGACCCGCCCTACATCGGACAGGCGAAACGGCGCTACGGTTGCCCGGAAGTTGACCATGAGCAGCTTATCGAACGCCTGGAAACTTACGATGCGTGGGCGCTGTCGTTAAGTTCAACGACCCTGTCGGAAGTGCTGCCCCTGTGCCCTGAGGACGTTCGGGTGGGTGCGTGGGTCAAACCGTTCTGCGTTTTCAAACCGAACGTAAATCCCGCCTATGCGTGGGAGGCTGTGATCTTCAATCTCCACCGACAGCGCACACGGCAACAACCTACGATTCGTGACTGGCACAGCGCAAACATGACGCTGAAACGTGGCTTGTGCGGCGTGAAGCCTGACAGCTTCTGCTTCTGGATTTTTGAGATGTTGAATCTTCGACCGGGCGACGAGTTCTTCGACTTATTCGAGGGTAGCGGCGCGGTCACGCAATCTTTCCGGCGCTGGTTGGCTCTACAGGCGACCTGAGCGCCCTCACCAGGGCTAAGGAGATGTTCGGAAATCCTCCCCCGGTTTGGGCACCTTGAAACATCTAGTTCTCGCGGCGACCCGTTGCCCGGCCAGATGTCCAGGAACCTGCACTTTTGAATGGCAGGCGCTCCACGGGAATCGCCTTCAACTGTGACCCGGTTAAGGGAGACGTCGTCAGACCCGCTATACGGCGAGGTTTCAGGGTGTGTCTGGCACAAGGCAAACACGAGTCCGGGCCAGGGGCGGACTGGAGGGAAGCGCACCGGTCCGTTTTCAGCGTCTGGTCAGCGCGCCGGCGCGGTTACTGCCTCGGCACCCTGACGCCCCATCAACCCTCGCCGACGGTGAGGGTGGGGCGTGAACGGCGGGTCCGAACGGCGACTCCCGACATTTCCGACGCACACGCATGACAAACACATCGAGGAATCGAGCCTCCCGTTCTTAATCCCAGAGACTGACGCATAGACTTACACGGCAAGAAGTGCCAGCGCAAGTCCGACAAGCACGATAGCGGCAACGACATTCCCCACGGGAAGCTTTCCTTGCCCAACGTCACAGATGAGGCACGCCTAGGGGTAGAGCGACACCGCCGCAGCAAGACGCGTGACGGACATGGGCGTAGGCTCTGGTGACTAGTTCGGCAGTTTTCGTAATAGTGCCCACGCGATGGTGCATAAGATCAGGGTCGTCCCTATTAGAACGAATACCCACCAAAGATATGATGTAACACTCTTGTCCAACCACGGAGGCATAGTGGAACCTTCTTCTTTGGGCGGAGGTGGCAAATCAGCCAATTTAGCTCCTTGGAGCAGATTTACGGCACAAGAACGATAATACTTACTGAGTTCTTGCTCTCGGATTTGCCCCCGAGCGATCTTAACAATCCAGACAAGGTGAATAGGGACAGCAAAAAAAACGACTGCCGCCGTGGCTTCCAAATGTTGATCCTTTTCGATGCACAGGTAGATTATCACACCAAGGAGGGTCCAGAGGGCGACGTGCATACGCCACTCAAGTGATCGTCTCGCCCGGTACGCTTCGGCGAGCTGCTCAGCCAGCTCACAATAGGTGTCGATAATCTTAGCCTTGTCCAAAAAGGGCTGATCCTCTGGCGGTGTGGATACTTTTGGGGTTGTCATGGTGCTCTTTGCCGAACGTTAGAGGTGATCTACGACGGGAGATGGCGCTGGAAGTACACCTCACACTGCCTCCCGGGGGCGAGCAAAGGGGAGGCGGCGGTTCGTTCCACTCGCCTTGCTAGGCCGCTTATCATCACCAATAGCATTTGTCAGTCCTATATGTGTTTGTGCTGCCATCGAGAATCTCCGGGTGAACTTGTAGATAATCCCACGCAATAGGAGTGATGTTGTGCGCGAATCCATCAATCGTGCCAAGAGATGCCGAGCGGTAGATGATGCCGGTGTGTACCAGACCCTGCACAATGCCGTCATCAATGCGGAGCGTGTTGGCGCGGCTGTTCTTAGCAATGTAATACCTCAGAATCTGTTTTTCGTCTTCGGTGAGACAGTGGAGGCGTTTCGTGATGCTCTGAAATGCTTTCCGCTGCCGCCACCAACGCAGAACCCATGTCAGGAGGTCAGCCGAGACACTGACGCCGAACAGCGCAGCGGACACGATAAGTGTGATACCAATCCAGGGGCGGTTGTTTTGTGTAAAGTCAAAGACTCCGAGGCGCTTCAGAAACGTATCGGAGCTGAAAAGAAAAATGGCTGCGATCACACCGAGAGATATGAGGTATCTTGGCGCGAGCTTCAAAACTTCCAAAAACAGTTTGGTAATGTCGGAAACCATACGTGTGGCTCTAGCGATTCATTGACAACCTAATGTAATGTGACGATGTGACATTGGCTAGATGTGGGGCAAAAGTAAACTGTAACGGTTATCAGCCTATTAGGCATTTGTTCCATTGTCGCCGGGAATCGTGCTCATGAGGGCGTCGGTGAAGTCCGCAATTCCATTAGTGACCGTGATGGCTACAACAACCTTGTGACCACCGGTGGAATTCCCGTTGCTCGCCGCTGGGCCTGAGCGGAGACGCAAAGAAGAAGCCCCGTGCACCCTGCCATCACCAGCGCCAGTGATTTGTTGATGTTCATTCGCTCTATCTCGTTCAGCCTCACCTGAGGTTTTCGTTATTACACGGATTCATGTGGACTGTTCTCTACCGTGGACATACGGGAGCGAGAAATGCAAGATCAAAGATGCAAAGAAGAACTCATGATCTCAGGCTCTCGAACTCGCGCCATGCCGACTCCAGGTCATGCTTTGGGGAGCGCCTTCAGCCGAATCTGGTCAAGCCTGCCGCTCGCCGCCGCGATGCGGAACGCGTTGCTTTTTGGGACCTGGCAGACATGGCAGCGTCAGGTTGGTTGAATGGAACTTGGTCGTGCTGAATGCGATAGTACACGAGCAACACGGAATCGAGGGTGACCTGAAGGCACCCACATGGTGCAAGCAGAAGCGCATGAGACACGTCAAGATACCCGAAGGACTGATCAGGGGCGATCTGGGTGACGGCCCTGACGATGGGCACGGATGCCTTTCGCCTCCCGGCCTGGTCGTCAAACCCGGAAGCTAGTCTTGAGGGTGGTCGGGTGGTCGCGGATCTGCTGGAGAGGGTTCTCCATCTCCTCTTTCGCCGTTAGGAGGCCCCCCTTTTCCCTGGCGCTCACGAAAAGCGCCTCGTAGGCTCGTTCATGGCCTCTGCTGGCCCTTTGAGCGAGATGCAAGGTGGTCCCCGCCGCCTCCCCTGGACGCCAACCATGATCTGCGCCGCGCTGAGTAGCACGCCGAGCAGGTGGCCCGACTTAGGTCTCCCGACTTCGATCGCGGGATGACATCGCGATCTCTCCATGATCCATGCCCGTGCCGAAACCGGATACTCAAGCTGCGTCTCGATCAACATCTTCCACGTTATCACGGTCCTCAAAGCATCTGCCAGCGCCACATTCGTTCCTGGACAGCGAGCCGGAACGTCGGCGATTGAAGACATCTCTGGCCCACCTCCTGTCCTCTCGGATAGCCGATCCAACGCTCCGCCCTCCTCCTGAGATCGAATCAGCCTGCTCCAAGGAAACTCCCCTGAGCCCGGCGATGGCCCCCTCTTTGCAGCGCTGTCAGGTCTTTGCCCCCTGACTCCAGGACACCGGCCCCGGCACACTCGCCTTGCATTTGGGGCAGCGAGCAGAGACTGCATCGTCGTGGGTCTCAAACCCGTGGCCACATTTATCGCATGTGATTGGGGCCTTGGCTGGATAGGTTTTCTTGGATGAGGCACGGCCCTCACTGACAGGGTCCAGACCGACTATCTCGTCCAGTTGACTCTGGATATCGCACATCTTGTCTTCCAGGTCTTCTCCTGTAAGTCCATCATCGTTGAACTGGGCAGCCAGGCTGGCCTCAATCTGATGCTTGAGAGGGCCTTTTCTTGGCGTGGCTGGAAACCCGGCACCGTTCACGTCGTTGACGAGCTTCTCCCAGTGCCTAAAACAGTGAGGCAGGGACTTGCTGTTCTGGCAAGCGCCGTAGCGATACACGGTGCCGTCTCTGTTCTCGATCTCCATGCCAATGTTCCCCCAGGCCAGCACTATGACGGCAGATGCTGCCAACGGTTTCCATGTCGGGTATTCCTGGTGAAAAACTCTAGCGCTGTGTTCGTCATCTGGATTCCATCCCTCCACCCCGAACCTGTTGGACTTGATCAACTGGTAAAGTTGTTTGAAGTCCTTGATCCAGGCGTCGGCGTCTGAATCCGTTGCAGGGGGTTCAGGGGGACGGCAGTCCCCCTTGATTGCCGAAGGCAAAGACGATGACGACGCAGGGGGCGCAGCCCCCGACCGGCCTGTCGTTGTCGTTGTTTTTGTTTTTGGAGTAGAACCCGGAGTAGGAAAGGGTGCTCCTAAGGAGCCCGGTGCGGTGCTCCTCTGGAGCCCTTGGGCGTCTTCTGGAGTTTGTTTACATTGTTTCTGTAAACTTTCGCCATCTGACTTTCTGCTCAACTCGGTGATCTTCTCCATGACCGGCAGGACATAGACGGCCTGTCCATCATACTCACCGAAATCTGTCGTCGGTTCGTAAGTGCGCCGAATCGCTCCAATTTCCTCCAGGTAAGAAAGGGATGCGCTGATCTGTTTCTTGTTGCAGCCCAACTGCTCGGCCAGCGTGGCGCGGTTGATCCTGAGTTTCGGCCCTGCAAACTTTTTCTTCAGCACCTTGACTTCAATTTCATTATCATCCGTCCCATGGGACGGGCTTGGACGGTACCAGCTCACGATGTGCGCCAGGACGTGAAGGTTGAGAAAATGCTGGAGGCTCCTCCGCGCGGGGTTCTTCCGTTCGAGCTGGCGCTTGCGCCCATGCCGTCGGTCCCCGGACGGCGCGATGTTGGAGTGCCAGGCGATCGGAATGACATCGCCAACGATGGGGGAATCGTGAAGGGCCTGAAGGACTTCCGCGACGTCCGGGGCGACATCTTTTGCTACCACCGTTTTCATAAAAACGAAGGTGCGCCGGTGAAAAGGGTCGAAACGGTCAGAAGACCCCCAGCCAGACTGGCCCCGGCGCACCAAGCTCGTTTAAAATACCGCTTCATGTTTTCGATGGCGGCGACCTTTTTCAGGAGTCGTAGCCAGTCCATAGAACGGAAATCCCCGACAGGCACACGAAACAGGATTCTCTGGGGCTTAGACCGAACGAAACGAAGCGCTATCAGCCTGGTCATGCTGAAATGCGACGCGCGCTGGATGGGACAAGAAGAGGCTCGGGCATTCGGTGCAATGGGCTTGACTCTGATGTAGCTGCCCTTGAAATCCATGCCGTGGTCTGACGGACCGCCGGATAAAAATTGTAAACGCAGCCAGGAGGGTGTCCGAGTCGGCGCTCGTCGCTCAGGTCCTCCTGGACATCCCGGTTCACCTACGCAGGCGCGCAATGGCCTGTCGGCGGCGGAAGGCGGAAGTCCCTCTCAAAGGCAGCTCCTACTTACGAAACAGACTCCGTCACCCCGCTGTGCGCACGGATGCCCCGGCTGCGTGGGCGGCCTTCATCCCGAGACGAGGGAGCGCGGTAGTGTCGGTATCTGGGCGGGTAATCCCGGACTTCGTCGATCCGACAGAACACCAGCCCGGCTTCCCGGCGAACCTTGCAGGTCAAACTCACGAACGAGCCCTTCCCGATGCCTTCACCCGCGCAACGGAGATCGATGGGCACGCATTAGCCGTCGGTCACTTTCACGCAGCCAGCCTCCGGTGCCGATCGTATAAGGCGAGGGACGTGCGCGCGATGAGCCATAGCTCTACCGGACTGGGGAGGGTCCTGTGAGACGCGCCGACTGCGGCACGACGATGGGGTCCAACTCCTCGGGCGCGGCGATGCCCAACCACGAGTTGATGGTGATGCGGACCTTTGGGTTCCTGGCTCGGAGCCGCAGCAGTGCTCGGTTCTTACAGTGAGCGTCCCGTGGACTGTCTTTTATCCCATTCACGCCTCCGTACCTATTCATCCGCTCCGCTGCTCAGTCGCCGTCTCAGTCCTCTCTCGTCCCTCGTTCGGCCTGGACTGCGACTGCCAGCTCCGCTCCTGCTGTTCCTGGCTCACTGGCCTGGGGCCAGGACGGGCCGGAAACCGAAACCGTTGTTCCTGAACGTCGGGTAATAGTATCCGCGGTACGCTGTCCGGCAGCGGAACGCGTAGTAGCCCCAACCACCTCCGCGAAGCACGCGGTACGAGCCTGTACTCGGACCACGTGGGTCGGTCACACTCCCGCCAGGATAATCGCCATACCAGTCCAAACACCACTCCCACACGTTCCCGTGCATGTCGTACAAGCCCCAGCCGTTGGGCTTCTTCAGCCCTACAGGATGGGTTACTTCACCGCTGTTACAGGAATACCACGCATATTCGCCCAGTCGCGTGTAATCGGGGTCATCCCCGTACCCAAACCGCGTCGCGTTTCCCGCGCGACACGCATACTCCCACTCCGCCTCCGTTGGCAACCGATACTCATACCCTGCTGGCAATCGTCCCGCAGCGCGCTCACCGACTGTCAGCTTGGCGCAATAAGTGCTAGCATCATCCCAACTGACCGTCTCCACCGGACGCTTCAAATCGCCCGCGAATGAAGAGGGATTATTCGCCATCACCGCCAGATACTCCTCCTGGGTCGTCTCGTACTGACTCATCCAAAAGCCCTGGCTGATCGTCACCTGGGTCTGGGGGCTTTCGTCGGAATCTAGCCCCTGTTCGGTCGATGGAATCCCCATGCTGAAGGAGCCCGGCGGAATCCAGGCAAAATGCTGCGGATCTGGCTTCACGGGAGGTTCACTGGATTGGCGTTGCGGCTATTTTCACTCACCGCACGGACAGAATCCGTTAAAACGGTGCCCAGGGAAACGGCCAAGTGTGCTGAGAATCTCACGGAACTCATGTTGCTCCCTATCTGCTCGGAGTATATTTCTAAGACTATTTGTAATCTGTTCCTTTCATCGAGACAACGCAAGCCCAAGTGATTCAAATTCGGGGCGACTTGCAGCAGCGGTCAGCTTACGGTCTCCGCCCACCGGTCTCCGGTCTGAACGGGAGGTGGCTTTGGCAGGCCTGAAAAAGCAAACTGAGGCAACCGAGTGCTTGGAGCCGGATCTTCAAGTAAGACGGCGCGGGGTAAACGAGGTTCCAGAACTGCGGACGGAGTGGGCGGTTCTTGGTCGGCCAGGACGTTTTCTTATTCAGGCATAGGCCCCACGTCGTCGCAGGGCTCGTAGGTGTAAAGACTTGGCGCGCTGTGGAATAGCTGGCACGCGGGCGCGTTAGACACCGAGATGTCGCTGGATTTTCTTCACAGCACACGATCTTCAATTACGGAGCTGACGCGCGCGGGCTTCGAACAGCACCTCTACCGGCTGGAGGAGGGTGCGGGCTCCATTCCATTGAAGTCACCGCGATCACCAGGCGATCTTTGGGTTCTTGGCCAGGTGCCGCGCAGCCCACCGCACCAGCTTGGCCTTGCCGTCGTCTCAGTAAGTGGCCGGGCGATCTCCGGCAATTCCTGAAAATTGGACGGCTTCGTGAAGGGGAATTTAGCGCCCAAGGCGAGAGCTTTCTTGATGTCCGGCTCGTTTTCAACTCCACTGGGCACCCCAATGACCATCCGCTGGGAAGAGCGTTGTGAGGCTGCCAGCGGCGGCTACAGCGTTGAGGGGTAGTGAAGTTG
>Ga0082335_1006804_pt1 | contig 14369 bp, 11 predicted proteins | sample Subgrocontami58m_FD_72375 | JGI IMG/M metagenome (GOLD analysis project Ga0082335, IMG submission 72375) | Subsurface groundwater microbial communities from S. Glens Falls, New York, USA - GMW37 contaminated, 5.8 m (SPADES assembly) (version 2) ...
GGTGGGGGGAGCCAGGGGGGGGGCCCCCCGTGGCACCCCCCCGCCACTGTTCCGTTTCAGTATATCCTGCCGGATCTGTGCTGTTTAGAAGTGTGTGTTGCCCACTCCCACCGCGGCCGGCGGGTTGACCAGTCCGTAGCCATACAGGTTGTCTCTGCCGGCTGCTCCCAGGTTCAGCGCCGAGCTATCCAGGCGTGCCCTCACTTCATCGGCGATTCCGTTAGCGCCGTTGTCATCGCTCACTACGCCCGCTGCGAAAACCAGGGCCGCTGCACCGGTGACGTGGGGAGTCGCCATAGAGGTTCCGCTGATACTATTGTAGCCGTTGTTCAGCCAGGTGGACCTTATGCCCACGCCAGGAGCGGCTAGCTCTACATCAGGCCCCGTGCTGGACCAACTGGCCCGAACGTCGCTTTTGTCGGTCGCTCCCACGGCAAGCGCTGATGCATATCGGCCCGGGTAACTAACAGTATCGTTGTTTCCACCCTTATTACCCGCGTTGCCAGCGGCTGCCACAATAAGGACACCCGAGGCGTAAGCCCTGTCAAAGGCAGACCTGACGGCGACACCGGGGTCGCGGCTAGATCCAAGGCTAAAGTTAGCCACCCGTATTTCGGGCGTCCCGTTTCCAGCGTTGTAGCTCACAATCTGGTCCAGGGCCGCAATGATCGCACTGTAGCTGCCCTTGCCATCGCTACGCAGGACCTTGTAAGAGAACAGGGAAGCGCCGGGGGCCATTCCAACGACCCCACTGCCGTCTTCCGTGGCCAAAACGCTCCCTGCCACATGAGTGCCGTGTCCGTTGTCATCATTCCCGCCTGATACACATGATCCACTCAAGCAGTTCTGGCGAAGGGTGGCTGCGGGAAGGTCAATATGCGGTCCGCTCCCGCTATCTACGATAGCGACACCTACGCCGCTCCCGTTTGAAGTAGACCAGACAAGATTGGCGTCCAGCCTATCAACGCCCCAGGCGTTGGTTACTTCCGCCGAGTCGGAATCACCCAAATCCGCCGCCTGCACCTCAATATCAGGCTCTATCAGTGCCACGCGGGGATTGCGTTGAAGCCCTTCAATGGCGGAGGCAGGGATGGAAGCAGCCATCGCTGGCACGATACTGTAGGATCCCTTCACCGTGCCACCTATCCCCCGCACCAGAGCTTCCTCTGCCGGCCCGGGCGGACTGTCAAAAGAGATGATTACGTCTAAGCGGTCCGGTTGAGCACCTGCCACCGGGACGCCGGCAGCCAGCAAAACAATGACCGCAACGATCGAGAACAGGCGAAAGACCCGATTGTGTCGCCTTAGCACAACCACCGAACTCCCGTGCTCCATGATTCGCCTCCTCATCCATTCCCAGCTCCGGCCTGGCAGCCCGGAGACCTTTTTCGGCCCGTGATAACGAGATCAGCAGGCAAGGGCTCATTTGGAGGGCTTCACGTAAATACTTTATGTATATACTCGGCAAGCCCTTTCCAAATAAGATATCACACGAAGTCTATTGTAGCAATAGTAATAGCAGCGTACTTATCCTTTAGGCGATCATGTTATACGCTGTATATGACAGAACTGTCATATACAGCGTATAACATTGCGGGCTGGTCGGAGTATCCAGGGGAGCCGTAGGCGGTTTTCCGCTCAAGCGCCAGCCGCAGCTATCCCTGTTTGTAGTCTGGGTGGATCTCTTTCATTTCGTATTCCCCGGACAAGACGTCATTGAATGCGATATAGATCAGAGCCAGCCATCTGCAAGGCTGCCCCGGCTCCCTGTTGAAGTGCTGGTGCTCGCATCCCCGGTACTTGACCGGCAGAAGAATCAAATCCCCTGCCTCCCAGTCATACGGGACCCCATCCACGACGGTAGTGCCCTTCCCATCTAAGGCAAAAAGGCACAAGCCTCCCTGGTGGCGATGCCGGCCGGAGTGGGTGCGGATATCATGAATGAACATTAGCCAGCCCGATACAGCCGTATCTTCGAGGATATAGTTTAAGAACCATTTGGTGCGGGCCTGGGGAGATTGCTCCCAGGGTATCTCACTGCCCTTGATCACTACCCGGCCTGTCTCTGCTCGGGTTTTTAGTGCGTTGAATCGGCTCTTGACCGCGTCATGGAAGGGGGAGTGCCTGGCTTCCGGCTCCTTAACTCGTTGTAATTCTCTTTCTGCCACTTAACGTCTCCTCTTTCTGCACTCTGATGTAAGACAAGAGTCCTCCGCTTCATGGTTCATCCGCCAAGGTCGTCGTAGGGACGGACCTTACGCTCACACCGGGCAGACACAAGGGCCGCTCCTACTAATGTGAATCTGCCGGATGTACCCTTTAGGGTTTGCCAAAGATCTCCCTGAAGATAGGGCTGTTATCAATTATCTCTTTGCCCCTCTGGGGGTCAGGCTGGGTGGGGGACTTCACCTTAGCTACGGGAGCCAGGTTGCCCAGGTCCACTCCTTTTCGGGTAGGAAGTTGCAGGGTCTTTAGCACCAGTTTCGCCCCTTCCTCTGATAGGAGGAACTCCGACATGAGCCTTGCCGCGTTGGGATGAGGGGCGTTCTTTAGAGTCGCTGTGAACACAAACTCCGCGCCTGTCCCTTCAACTGGGTCTATCCACTCAATGGGGCTCCCCTTCCCCTTTTCCAGCATTACAATTGAGCTGTTCATATAGACAGCAACCGGGACCTCGCCGCTGACTACCAGGGCCTGGAGATTGTAATGTCCGGATATTAGGCGGGGCTTTTGTTCCGCCAGTTTCCTCATGTACTCCAGACCCTTCTCTTTGCCCATCACACTGAGCATGCTGGTAAACCAGGATACGGCGTTGGCTTCCAGACCCAGCTTACCTTTGAATTCAGGCTTCAGCATGTCGGCGTAGCTCTTGGGAGCTTGCTCTTTGGGGATGATCTTGGTGTTGTACTCGGGAAGGAACGGATACCAGGCCTGTAGGTACCAGGAGCCCTTTGAGTCATAGTGTGTTGAGTCAAAAGCCTTTGCCTGGACGGACACAAATGGCTCGAGCACTCCCTCTTGGAGATATACGTATGCATCGCCGAGGGGTACCCTGTAGAAGGTCTCTCCGATAACCTTGCGGGCCTTGGCTTCGCTCAGGATCTTGTCCCGGACCTGCTCGCTCGTGGCGATGTAACCCTCAGCCTTTATGCCCGGGTATTTCTGCGTAAAGGCGGCGGCTATATCATCAAAATCCTGCTTCGTGCCGCAGCCATAGACCATGACCTCGCCCTCTTTCTTGGCTGCCTCATATAGCTTGGCCATGGCGTCCTGGTCACTGGGGGTAGGTGAGACCTCCGGAGCCTTGGCGACGGGGCTTGGCGCAGCCGCGGCCTTAGTGGGCGTGGCGGCCGGCGGGGCCGCCGCCGGTGCACACGCCATGCCGGCCACAGCTAAGCCGGCTACACCTGCCAAACGGAGGAATTCCCGGCGTCCGATTCCCTGTGAGCCATCCGATTTCATTTTCGCTCCTTATCAGTTCTGCTTGAAGAACTGCGCCATCCTCGAATCCACATTTCTAGCAGCCAGCTCATGCTCGAAGATGCGCCTCACCTCCGGGTCTTCGTCTTCGTACTCTATCTGATTGCCCCCGATCCTGGTGCTGATGGCCGTTTCTGGTGCGCTGGCTCTCTTGAAGACGCCTCCCATCCGGAACTTCTGGCTGCCCCATCGTAACGCCAGGTAGCGGGCGGGAGCGGCGCCAACGTTGAAGTGCTGGTGGAACCACATGTCGGGAGGCACAAACATGCTCCCCGCGTGCCAGTCTACTCGTGTCTTGGGTTGCTCTCCTTCCCAGAGTAGGGAGTAGCCTTCACCGCCGAGAATGACGACGTGAGCCCCAGGGCCGTGGCGATGGGCTTTCTTGTATGTGCCGACAGGGAACTCAGATACATGGGCCGCCAGGCTATTGTCGGCGAGCTCGAACATGACGTTCGCACCGCCTGCCCCTCTTTCCTTCCACTCGGTCAGCCTGAAAGCTGCTACGTCAGGGATGAAGTTGCTCTGCCAGATGTTCTTGGCGACCGGTCCGACGAACGTTTTTCCGTTGCCGGAAAAGTAGTCGTCCTCCCCGGCATAGCGCTCCCGGAAGACAAACGGGTTGTTGAAAACAAACTCCAGACTGTGGTAGAGGTCCATGACCATAGGAGCGGTAGTCACCGCCAGAAAGCGGGCGGGTTGGTCGCCCTGTCCGTTGAAGTGCTGTCTCCAGACATTAAGAGGCGGAGAGAACAGGGAGCCTGCCTGCCACTCGAAGGTCTGCTTCTTGCCTCCCTCGTTCCAGATGGTGGTAGCCCCTCTACCGGAGAGGACGTAGATAAGCTCCTCGAACATGTACTTCTCTGGCTTGAGGCTGCTACCGGGGAGGATTTCGGCTACGTAGGCATCATTAGTGCCTCCCGCCCCCTCCAGGTTGATGTAGGCACCCAATCCTCCCCTGCGTTTCCACGGGGATAGCTCTAACTTCTTCAGGTCAGCTACATAGAATCCCTGGATGACGGGAAGCCCCTCTTCCGCTGTCCACTTTTCGTAGGTTGTTCTCCTATCGTGTCCGAGTTGGCCTGTCTCTGAGTCAGATGCCATGACGCCTCCTCGCGCTTCCTGGAAATTCTACTTCACTAGGCCGGAAATCTTAATGTAGGAGCAAATCCATCTACGGAGTCTTCATGTAGACTATCTGTCCATAGATAGTCTTGCTGGCTTCGCCACAAAGGAAGAGCACCGGCCCCACCACGTCTTCGGGCTGCCCCACGCGCTTGTCAGGCGGTGCTTCACGGAGAGCCTTCAGGCCTTCCTCCGTACGACCTCCATGAAGCATGGGAGTATCCGTGACGCCCGGCGCCACCGCATTCACGTGAATTCCGAACGGCGCCCACTCCATACCCAGGGACCGGGTGAAGGCGTTGACACCGCCTTTCGAAGCGGCGTAATGGGCGGCCCCGACCCTGCCTACAACACCTCGTCCGGAGGTGATGTTGACGATTCTGCCTGCACCTTGACCCCTCATGATCCGGGCAGCCGCCCTGGAGCAGAGGAAAACGGCTTTCAGATTAGTGTCCAGCACCCGGTCCCATTCAGACTCTTCCATGTCAATAGCCATGGTACGAGGGCAGATGCCCGCGTTGTTTACCAGGATGTCGAGGCGTCCGAACTGGCGGACGGTTTCTTCTACCAGTCGGTCCACATCCGGACTCCGGGAGATATCGGCCTGGATTGCTATGGCGGGCGGACCGATCAGAGAAGCCGTCTCCTGCGCTTTGCCCAGGTCCAGGTCGCAAGCCACTACCCTGGCCCCTTCTTGAGCGAGGCCCAGGCTTATTGCTCTTCCGATCGCGCCGCCGCCCCCGGTTACTATGGCTACCGTGTCAGTCAGTTGTCCCATGTTTGCGGTACCCCCGAGTTCCTGAAATAATTGCCGGCCACGATCCGGCGTATCCCTGGCCTGCATACAGAGAGTTACTTCCCGTATATGAGGCCGTTCCATTTGGCTACGGTCTTGGCCACAAGCTCCGGACTGGCGCCTACTACCTTCGGAAAGCTGTCCATCCACTTTGTGGGCCGGCAGGCGTTTATGATGGCTCTCGGGCTCAGTCCCTTGTCCTCGATCGGTATGATGGGATCAAGGGGACTGCTCCGGCAGTCGTGGACAATGTCGATGTCCCGCGCCGGGTCGACGCGGGTACACATGGCCCAGATCACTTCGTTGAGGTCTGATGGGTCAATGTCATCGTCCACTACTACAGTGAAGCGCCCGTGGAAATTGCCGGAGCCGCAGAAGGCGGTAACCATAGCCGCCTGCTTGGCATGACCCGGATAGCGCTGCTTGATGGAGACGACGTGGAACAAACGGGAGCCACCCGCCTCGTGTGTCCAGACTCCTCTTACGTCGGGGATGCCCGCTTTTGCTAGCTGGTCCTCCATCAGTATGGAGCGTAGTGGTGACGTGTAGAAGGTATATTCGGTGGGCGGCTTGCTGGGAGGTGAAGCCAGAATGATCGGGTTGTTGCGATGGTATATTGCCTTGACCTCAATGATCGGCTCCGGGCGCGTGCCGCTGGCGTAGTAACCGGTCCATTCCCCGAAGGGTCCCTCCATCCGGGTCTCCCCGGGCGTAACGAAGCCCTCGAATACCAGCTCGGCGGTGGCCGGTATGGGCAACCCGGTCAAAGGCGCGTTGATCACCTCTATCGGCTTGCCCTTGATCCCGCCGGCAACCTCGTACTCGGAAAGTCCATACGGCAACTCCGATGAACCGACAATAAAGATGACCGGATCGTGACCGCAACAGACAACTACCGGCATAGGCTTGTCTGCTGCCATGTATTTGTCGCGGTGGATGCGTCCGTGCTGTCCCGGGGAGATATAGAACCCGAGGTGGGTCCTGTCCATGACCATGACCCGGTAGGTGCCCAGATTTACCCAGTCTTCCTCCGGGTCTCTGGTGATGTCCACGCTGCCTGTGCCGATATAGCGGCCGCCATCATGCTCGTGCCAGAAAGGCGCGGGAAAGCGGAGGACGTCTACCTGGTCACCGGTGATGACATTCTCCATGACCGGGCCGTCCTTGACCACGACGGGCTTCACAGGCTCCAGCGTCTTGTACCTTTCCCGTAACGCTTCTTTCAGTTCCATGCTGGAGAGGCCCCGGGGCAGACCCCAGGTCAGCGCTATCCGGTCATTCGAGCCGAGCGTATTGACAAGGACCCGGTATCCAGGAGGATAGTCGGGTATGTCATCGAAGAGGATGGCCGGCTTGTTCCTCTGGCGATGGACCAGCTCGGTGATCGTGCCAATCTCCAGGTTCCAGTGGGCACCCCTGGCTACCTCGAGCTGCCCCATCGCCTCCGCTTGTTCCAGCCACTCCCTTAAGTCATGGTACAACCTTCTCCTCCATGGCTATCTCTTGTACGGTCCCAGCTGCTGGACTGCGTAATCGATGAACTGGGTATCAATCTGGGGAGCTAGCTCAAGCTTGCCCGTGTAGTACCCCATCTGCTTGAAGTAGTCCAGGTCCATCTGCATGCTCTTGGCGTCCATCTTGCCGTCTGGGTCCAGGAATGGCATTCCCATCTTGCTGAAGAGGGCAGCATCCATACCGGTTGCCTTGGCCAGAATGGCAACGATATCAGCCGTGTTTTGCTTCTTGACAAAAGCGTCGTTGTAATCACGCAGCGACTTCAGATAGGCCACCATGAAGCGCCGGGCCAAGTCTGTATTCTTGCTGAACTGAGGAGAGAGAATCAGCTCCGCCGCCTGGTACTGTCCGCCATATATAGTGCTGGACCCCTGCCACCGCACTGCCAGGCCCTGTTCCACAGTGCTGGTCAAGGCGGATTCCATCTGTACTGCGGCGTCGATACCCTTGTTGGCGAATCCCGTCATCATGTCGGGGGTAGCCAGACCCACTAGCTCTACGTCCTTGACAGTAAGTCCGCCCTGCTTCAATAGATAGGCGGCGATGGCCTCACCTCCACCCGACAGTGCGGTAACCGCAAATTTCCTGCCTTTCAGGTCCGCCACGGTCTTTACCTGGCCGCTATCGATCAGGTCCTTGCGGACGGCGACCCAGGAGAAGTCATAGTCCTTGACGGTGCTGCCCTTGGTCGCAGCGAGCTTCATGGGCACTCCCCGCTCAATGGCGTTGAACAGGCCGGCACTGATAGTGCCTCCGCCAATATCCAAATCACCCGCGGCCAGAGGCGCTACCATCATAGTGGCAGATTGGAACTTCTGTACGTCGACTTCCAGCCCCTGTTCCTTGTAGTAGCCCTTGGCTATGCCGATGTGGAAGCCAGAGTCAGCGACGGAGCCGGGCAGCCCGCCAACGCGGACAACGGTCGCTGGGCCCGCCGGTTTGGCCGCGGCCGGAGTCGAGGCAGTTGTCGCTGGCTTTGTAGGGGCGGCTGTAGCAGCCCCGGAAGCCGGTGTGGCCGCAGTCGCCGGCGCCTTGGTCGGAGCCGCGGTAGCGGCCGGCGCCTTGGTCGGAGTAGGCGTTGGAGCCGCTGCCGGCGCACACGCGGAGACTATCAGTGCCATTAGAAGGGCCCCGACGACCCAGGAAACCCACTTACGATTGCGCTTCATCGCTTAACCTCCTCAGGCAGTTGTAATCCATCGTCCTAACGATAGGGGCCCAGTTGTTGTACTGCGTATTCGACGAACTGATTGTCCATCATTGACTGGACAGTCACATTCCCCGTGTAGTAGCCCATCTGCTTGAAATAATCCAGGTCCATCTGCATGCTGGCTGCGTGTACCTTCCCGTCCGGATTGAGGTACGGGAGCACCATCTTGTCATAGAGAGCCTGGTCCTTATCACTGGTGTACTTGGTGATCATTCCAATGACGGCCGCCCTGTCCTTCCCCTTGACGAAGGCATCGTTGTAATCCCTAAGCCCTTTGACGTAGCCAACCATCCAGCGCCGGGCGGTATCGACATCCTTGCTGAATTGCTCGGAGACCACCAGCCCCGCTGCCTGATACTCTCCGCCGTAGATCGAGCTGGGGGCTCCGGCTGGCCATCGTACCGCCAGGCCCTTCTCTACCGTACTCGTGACCAGCGGCTCGAGCTGGATGGCTGCATCTATGGCCTTGTTGGAGTATGCGGCCAGCATGTCGGGATAGCCCATGGTGACCAGTTCCACGTCGCTAATTGTGAGCCCACCCTGTTTCAAGAAGAACGCAATGGTCGCCTCGGCCCCGGACTTGGTCGCCGACAATACGAACTTCTTGCCTTTCATATCCTTGACTTCCTTGACGGCGCCGCTGTCTATCAGTTCCTTGCGAATAGTGAGCCATTCATAGTCGAATCCCTTGATGTTGCTGGTGAGGGTTGCTACGAGCTTGAGCGCCACTCCGCGGTCGATGACGTTGAGGAAGCCCGTGTTGACAGACCCGGTCGCTATCTCCAGGTCGCCCGTGGCCAGGGGCGGCAGCATTGCTGCGCCAGACTGGAACGGGAGAATCTGAATGTCTATTCCCTGGTCCTTGAAGTAACCCTTCTCAATGCCGATGTAAACGCCTGCAGCACCCATAGACCCCGTTGAGGCTACCCTGACGGTTGCCTGCTTGGCCGGGGCAGCGGACTTGGGCGACGCAGTCGGGGCTGCGGCGGTGGTAGCCTCCGGCAAGGGCTTGGCTACGGCCTGGGTGGGTGCGGCGGTGGCGACCGGCGCCTTGGTCGGTGTAGGTGTTGGCGCTGCCGCCGGCGTGCATGCGGACGATGCTATCAGCGCTGCGAACAGGACTCCGGTGCCCCAGGTGACCCATCTCTGATGTCTCATCATCCTTAACCTCACAATGCTAGCTTTACGCTGCGGTCGCGGTGGCGGGGGTTCGTGATGTTGTCCGCGCCTCGCCTAACCTAATGGCAACCGGCACAGCTTCTTGGCGTTATCCTCGAATATCTTCTTCTTGTCCGAATCTGGAATAGGCATGCGCTGTATCGCCTCTATGGTGCTTATCGTGCCAGTAGCCCCCATCTGTGCGTCGTACGGAGAGTCAGTCCCAAAGAGGAGATGATCTGCTCCAAAGAACTCATAGCCACACATAAGCGCCGATGTATTGCCGTTGGTGACTGTATCGTTGTAGAACCTGCGGAAGAACTCGATTGGCTTCTCAGTCAGGCCGCGCTTGTAATCCTGTAGAGGAGCCTGGCGCATCTCAGAGAGGTCATAGTGCATGTCGATTCGCCCGGAGAAGAACGGCACCATTGCCCCGCAATGGTGCGTAATTACCTTGAGCGTGGGGTATTTCTGTAGGATTCCGCTGAATACCAGGCGATTCATGGCGACTGTAGTCTCATAGATTATGCGCCACATATGCCAGGTGCCATACTTGGAACCGGACTTCTCAGTGGCGTAATCCGGGATATCACGGCTTGTCTGAGGATGAATCCAGATCGGCAGGTTGTGCCGGGTCATCGCATCATATATGGGTGTGAATTCAGGCGCATCCGGCCCTCTGTCGTTAATTGGAACCCTGAACAGAAGCCCTCTGAGGTGGAGATCGTTGACGGCCCTGTCCAGCTCCTTAAGAGCGGCATCTATATCGTTCAAAGGTGCAACTGCGACAGCTCCGGCAAACCGGTCAGGGTATCTGTGAACGAGCTCGGCCATCTCGTCGTTTATTCGCATGGAAAGTTCCAGGGCCTCCGCTGGCTCTGCGACATCTGACGGAATATGCGCCGCAAGAGTCAACATCTGCAAAACATCAGGGAACCGGTCCATGATGCGGAACCGGGCTTCCAGGTTACACACCGTCGGCACGATGTCAACGTATTGCATGGCAGAGTGCCCGCCATGCGGCCTGTTCATCATAAACTCCCAGTACTTGGGAGGCATTAGGTGGGCAAAGATGTCGATTTTCATTAGCTTTGGCTCTCCTTGTCACTGTTAGTCAGGTATGCGGCCAGCATGGCGATTGTCTGGCTGCCCGCCGCCGTAGTGAGGCACGCCGGTGGCGACCGCTTGGTCGCGGAGTCGTGCATTGGACTGGCGGGAGATATGCCCAACATGCGGGAGATTCGGGCGGTAGATAGCGTCTGGTGAACGAAAATCGGTTTGCGAGATCGCAGCGGGTTGGCTGAGGAGGCCTCGGCCGGGCTGTCTTGGCGAGTGGCTCTTGCGTGCTTGCAGCCCGTTGCTCCACAGGAGGGCGCGTGGGAAGACTGTTGGACGCCGGGCTGTCTATTCTCGGTACGCACTCTCCTCCCCTAGCCTGGTTCCTGTTTTCCCGGAGACCAATGAGACGAAGGACGTATTCTAAACGGCCGCCGGCTCTTGATGCCTAGATCAAAATGGGCGGCTTTGGTGACATACCAAGCGAATTACGATCTATATAACGTTTAAGAATGTGCCGGTTCTTTTCTCACACCTTGAGAGCACCATACTGGCATTTGCCCTTGCCAATAGTCAATTACAGGGTGAAGAAACGTGAATGACTCCTTATATCACGCACGTTGGGCGTTGTCAAGCGAGATCTGCTACTCTGTGCTTCGGTACGCTCTAACCTTGACGCAGACGTCCAGGTTCATGTTCACTGGGTCAGCGTGTTCCAGGTCGATCTCCAGCAGATCGTTGAAGAAGACTCCCTTGCCCCGGGCGATGGGCTGGTTCCGGGACCAGTGACCGGCGCAGGCGGCAACCCCCAGGCCTTCCGGATGAATGCCCTCGGAGAGCTTGACCTTCCCCTGGATCCGGCGGCCCTTGGCCGACTCAACCGAAATGATATCGCCGTCATGAATGCCCTTCTTCCTGGCCGTGCCAATGTTCATGGTAATGGTATAGGAGTAAGGGTTCATGGTAGCTGCCTCGTCCAGCCACGGGTTTTCCATAGTGAACGAGTTGGCGTGCAGCACGTCCCGGTAGTAAAAGCCATAAAGGTCGTAGCGCTCGTCTTTCAGCTCGTGGGAGGGACATGGGTTCCAGGTCGGAAGTGGCTCATAACGGGACATGTCCATGGGGAACCCGAACTTTTCGGCGATCGGCGCTGCTTGCTCACCCATAGTCTTGAGGAACTCCCAGTAGATCGGGACGCGCACCTTGAGGAATGGCCTCCAGTAGACCTCGTCCACTCGCTTGGGCCATTTTACGAGTCCGTTGGTGCGGAACCACGCCAGGTCTCTCTCCGGGCCGAAGTTATGCTGAAGGACGCGGTCGCAGATCTCGTCCCAGGTATAGCGGACGTCCGGATCGAGCTGGTAGGGGTGCTTGAGTCCGAAGAGAAGGTTGAAGTAGATGTTCATCCCGTCCCGTATGCCGATCATCTCCCCCAGCTCCATCATGACTTCGATGAAGGAGCGCCTCTGGGGTGCCGGCTCGACGGCTGGCTGGCGAATGGGCCAGGCCCATTCACCGAGTCCGGCCGGGTGGCTGAAGATACCGGGGTTGGGCCAGGGCTCCAATCGCTCCAGGTAGCACGTGTCGGGAAGTACTACATCGGCGAAATCAGTGAACTCGTTGAGGAAGACGTCAACGGACACGATGAACTTGATCTTCTTGAGCGATTCCGCAACGGTAGCTGCATTCCCGACGCTCATAACCGAGTTGGCGCCGTAGTTAAGCATGGCCTCCGGAGGGTAGGGGAGCCCGAATTGCTTCCAGACCTTATCCTGATCACTGGAGGCCATGAGGGGAGAATTGCGGGCCATCGGGAAAAGCTCGCCCAGCTTCATGGTCTCCGGCTCGCTGGGCTCGTGAGGGGGGTACGGGAGGTGGGCTCCCAGCCACATTCCGGTGACCATGAGGCCGTCAGGGTCCTCCCTGGGCACGTAGTTGGGCCTGCCCGTGTCCGGGTGGCCGTAGGAGACCGGGTTAAACCCCAGGGCTCCTCCCGGAACATCGGCGGCTCCGACCACCTGGTTCAGCAGCTCGATGGCGAAGCAGTTGTAAACCGAATTCTTATGGCTCTGTGCCCCGCGGAAATAGATGGCACAGGCTGGCCTGTAAGGGAGGGACATGCCGTCGATGACAATGGTGCTGCCGACCCTGGCAGCCCGTCCAAACTCGTGGGCCAGACGCCGGATGGTCCGGACCGGAATCGTAGTTATCGATGAGGCCCACTCAGGCGAAAACTGCGTCACATGCTCCTTGAGAAGCTGGAATCCTGTCCGGCACTCCACCCCATTGACCTGCCGGGGGCATTCCAGGGCGGGGTCAGCAGCCATACCGGGGTCGTCGTAGGCCATGGCCTGCCCCTCTATGGCGTCCCAGACCAGAGGCTTTCCGGAAGCCTCGTCTCGCAGGTAGTGGCCGTCCGGCTTCACGAGGTACGGAGCGTTAGTGTGTTTAGCCAGGTAGGGCGCGTCCCACAGGCCCTTCTCGTTCAGCAGGACATTGACCATGGACAGAGCCAGCGCTGCATCCGTACCCACCCGGATAGGCACCCACTCGTTAGCCTTGCCGGAGGCGAAGTTGCACATGGGATCAACCACTACCAGCTTCATCCCACGGGCGCGGGCATCGGCCGCCATTTGCGCATTTTGGGTTGCCACGTGGCCGGCCGAATGGCCCTTGCTGGACCCAAAGTAAAGGGCATAATTGCAGTAAGGGAAGTCAGGGACGGCAGACCAGGATGCGTGCATGATGCCGTTTATCAGATGAGCCCCGTTGCCGCAGTGGAGGCCTCCTCCCGAAGACCAGAAGTTGGGAGACCCAAACGGGCTCACAAAACCCCACATCCCGGCGCTCAGAGAGCTGGAACATGTCGTAGTACCTTGAAAAAAGAGCAGCCGCGGGTCCTTCTCACGAACCTTCTTTAGTTTTTCGGCAACGTACTGAAGAGCCTCGTCCCAGCTAACCTCTTTCCAACCGGGGTCCACTCCAATACCCTTCTCGGGGTTAGTCCGGATGACCGGGTTGTTAACCCTGTTGGGGTCATACAGGGTCATTATGCCCGATGCTCCCTTAGAGCAGAGCCTGCCCTCGCCGATCGGGCTATCGGGATTACCCTCTATCTTCACTACTACACCGTCGATCCGGTGTACCCGGATCGAACACTGGCAGTAGCACATGCTGCAAGAAGAAGGTATCCAGGCATCTTCCTTTGGAGTAGACTTTCCGGCAGTTCGCATACGTTATCCCCCAATCTCTGCAGGCAGGAGGTAGACAACCACGCTGGCGGTACCTCCGGCTGTTTCCCTCAAAGCTACATCCAGCTTGCCATCTTCCAGCAGGTCGTTGCCTAAGAGGACTCTCACATAGTCCTGGAGCCGTCCTTGCCTGGTCAGGACTTTCTCCGTGAACTTCTGGCCGTAGCGCTCGCCGAGGGCCTGCAGCAGGTCGGTGACCGTGGAGCCATCAGGCACCGAAAGCTCGGCCGATGGCTCCCGCAGAGCCGACCTGACGAATCCGTAGAACCTGACCTTGACGGCAATCATGAATGCGACTCGCGGGTCTCCTTACTGATGCTCTCGATGTCCCCTGCGGGCATCCCGCCGCGGTCCATAATGGGCCTCGGGTGAAGCCCCCAGGGGAGGGAAAAGCCATGTTGGTTACCGATCCCTGAGCTGCTCATACGAGCAGCATCGCGCGCTTATGTTACATAGAATGCGGTGACTCTATCATAACCCGGCGGCGGGTGTCAACCAAGCAATCACTCGGCGATACAATTGCTCGCGGCCCGATGAATTTGACAAGCCCCGCAGCCGTGTGCTATAAGCTTGGCATGCTCCAACGTATTCTATCCGTTTTGTAGGGACAACCTGACGTTTCTGACGCCGTAAGTAGACCGGGCGTTTTGGTTTTACTTAGTTTAGTTTCTGGTGCAAAATGGGGGGGGGGGCAGGGGATTTGGGCCTGGCCTGCGTCCCTGGGCTTCACTGATGGTTACGAGAGATTTGTACATGCTAGGTTCGATACGCTAAGGTGCGG
>Ga0082335_1006805_pt1 | contig 14368 bp, 17 predicted proteins | sample Subgrocontami58m_FD_72375 | JGI IMG/M metagenome (GOLD analysis project Ga0082335, IMG submission 72375) | Subsurface groundwater microbial communities from S. Glens Falls, New York, USA - GMW37 contaminated, 5.8 m (SPADES assembly) (version 2) ...
GGTGAATATCAAAAACCCGTGACAGACCTCATAGACTTATTTGCTCTTGATAGGCACTGAGGAGGATGGGTTTTTGCGTTTTTTTGCCTCTCGTTTTGACTCAAGCACGCGATGTGCACCACAGTCTTTGCAGTGATATTGCTGTTGCTTCAGGCGGTTCGTGCCATTTTTGACAATGTTTGTGCTTCCGCACACTCGACATGCATAGGTTTTCTGGATCATGCCGTCTATCTTACCATCACTTACTTTTCAGCCACTGCCCAATCATACCTATGAAATCAACCGATAATCCTGTTTTTTCAGCAAGTAACTCTTGAGTAAACCCCTGTGCTATCCGAAGATATTTTAGTATTTGACCAAAACGTACTCTAAGTTCGGACACATGAGTATTCTATAACTATATCAAGAATAGTTTAACCTACTCTAAGTACGGGTTTTGTGAGGTTTGGGCAGGAAGGAGTTAGGAAAGAGAATGGGGAGGAGGTGCGCATGGGACCTCTCCCTGACGGTGATGATTTTTCGGTGGGACGGTTTTGCCCCTTTGCGAAGCACCCTGTGGGCTCCTAAATGAGAGGGTATGGAGTTGAGTCCTATCTTGTCCGCTGGCGGGGACGTTATGGACTGTTAAACTTCCATGCAAGACGGTTTTAGCTTCTCCCCCTTGGGGGACATCGTACCCGAAGCGTAACAGAGTGGTAGACGGGAGAGGGGTTTTCCTGTTTTGCATTACAATCCCGCCATGCCCATCAAAAACATCATCCCAGGTCAAACCGTCACCAGAGAAAAACCTCAACGCGCAAAAGAACTTCGCCGTGAGATGACTCCCGCCGAAAAAATCCTCTGGCATGAATTACGCGAGAATAAATTTGGAGTCCATTTTAGGAGGCAGCAAGTCATCATAGGGTTCATCGTTGATTTTTACTGTCACAAGGCAGCGGCGGTTATTGCAGGAAGTTGGGCGCGGACGCAAGCAGGATGAAGTCTGGCAGAGTCTTGGACCGTTTTTAGTAAAAGGCGATGAGTTGACCGTGCAATATGCCTTTATGGAACGAATTGAACAACTCGCCCAAGCCGCACTTGATCGCGACCATCTCAAGCTACGAAGCTTTGTGCAGGATGTAACGCGTGAAAAAGTTGATTGGGGCAATATCCAACACCCGTCAACGAACGATGCGCGCCTGTTAGTTGTAAGCGCCGCGTTAGTTGAATTGCTTGCCCAACGCAATCATCAACTTCCGCCTGCATGGACGAAAGAAATCGGGGCATTAAAAGAACCTTTTTTTCTACTTGAATCTGCTATCCAGATGAAACGATTGCGCGTTCTGTGCGAGACACAATCCCCTGAACCCATGCGGAAACGTCTCTTATACGCGCCGCCTCACTTTCTTGAATTTGCATAATCAAGATCCTCTGCCAGAGGGATTTTTTTTGCAGGAATTGGGAGGCCATTTCAACCCCCACCGCCCGCTTCGCGGAGCACCTCCCCCAAATACGACAACGTAAAGCTTGCATGCGGATTCAAATTATTCAGCGATCGTTTCTAAGGAATTTTCGCCAGCAGATCCTGCAAGGACAAATCAGCCAGCGATGAAAGAGTGATATCACCGCTAACGCCCATTTTCGCAGTTAATGGATTGGGGACAGCCACTACAAAGATGCCTGCACGATGCGCCGACTCCACACCGTTGACCGAATCCTCAAAGACGACCGCCTCCGTATTTTGGACCTTGAGCTGTTCCAATGCCTTCAAGTAGATATCCGGGTTGGGCTTTGTTCTGCCGGGCGGAACGTCATCCTGACAAATAATATGCTTGAAATAATGAAAAATGCCAAGCCGTTTCACGTGCGTATCCACCCATGAATGCGGCGAACTGGAACCAATGGCAGTCTGTATGCCTTGTTCCCGCGCCTGTTCGATCATACTAATCACACCAGGCATGACGGAACTGGACTGGATAAGCAAATCAGATTCTCTTCGATAGCGAGTGTGCATCGAAACAGGATCCAGCCGTCCCTGAGAAAGAAGCGAAAGGTGTTCCGCCGCATCAAAGTTCGAGAGGCCGTATCCGCCAATCGTCTTTTCCCATTCATCGACGGGAAGCTCAAATCCGTGTTCGTGATAAATGGACTGCCAAACCAAAACTTCGGGCGTCTCAGTATCGAGAATCAGCCCATCGAAATCAAATATCAGCGCTTTAATCATCCACATCCATTCTGCTCATATGCGAAGGCTGCACCCCGGCATTTGCGGGCAGTGCGCGCGCAGGCTGACCATTCTTCACCAAACGCGCAAGGTGCTTCACCATCACCGCCTGCCGCGTAGAGGCCTGTGCGCCGAGGTCTTCCAAAACCGGTTCAAGCCAGGCTTGATATGAACGTACATTTAAATAAACGGGGCGCCCGCGGCGGTCTGGCAGGCTCGCCACAAGCGATGCGATTTTTTCACTGACATCGTTTTCATCGGGATGAATGAGCGGCGTCACGACCACACCAACCATTCCAGATGTAATGCTCGCATAGCATTTGAGGCTCTGATGCACATATCCCATTACACGATTCGGGGCAGGTTCAACGGGATGCAGTAATTGCGGTACGATTTGATAATGCAGATTTTGCACTGCAGGCAAGTCCAACGAATGCATCCGCCTCCAATTTAATCCTTCGACACGCTCAGGACGGCGATTGGAATTTGATCCTGCTTGCTCAAGCAGACTCACATCCCACATCCTCTGCCAGGCATAGACTGAGAATCCTGTCATCCGCAGCGCCGGGAAGACATCACTGGTCTCATCTACTTCAGCAAGGACGTGAACAGCCTGCCACTCTCCGGCTTGAATCGCAAGATGCTCGATCAAGGCCGGCAATTGCGGGTCATGCAAATTTGACAACGGCGCGAGATACAACAACCTGGCAAACAACTCACCGCGCGCGTGAATGATCCCGCCCAGCAAAGCGGACTCGCCGCCATTTTCAATAGCCGCATATAAATGACGCGTAGGGTTGATGTATGCCAGCAGTCCCATCGTCCCCAAAGGATGGCCGCGCGTGAGGGCACGCGCGCTATCGAGGGTCAATACATCGTTTCGATAACGTGCAAGGGTGGGGATGTCGAGCAAGTCAAGGGAGCGAATGGACATTATTTATTGTAGGACACAGCGACACTGCATCCTACTATGAAGCCAACGAAATAAAAAACTCGTGAAAGCGTGTATCGCTAGTCAACTCAGGGTGAAAGGAAGTCGCCAGCCAATGACCTTCCTGCGCCGCAACGATGCGGCCATCTTCCAACGCGGCCAGCACCTCCACATTTCCACTAACCGATTCAATGATCGGCGCACGGATGAAGACTGCGTGATAAGGATGCTCCGTGCCAGTGGCTTTCATCAACTCGTCAATTTTGAGGTCAGTTTCAAACGATTCAACCTGCCTGCCAAAAGCATTCCGCTGGACTTTGATATTCATTAATCCAAGCAAGGGTTGGTCGGAACTTGCGTCTTTTGAAAGAAAGATCGCACCGGCGCATGTTCCCCAAATAGCATGGCTCTTGCCGAATTGCTTTAACGGCTCCATCAAATCATACGCAACAGCAAGTTTTCCAATCGTCGTGGATTCGCCGCCAGGCATGATCAGGCCATCCAGCCCATCGAGATGTTTTGGCAAACGCACTTCAACTGTGTCCGCCCCGATCTGTTTGAGCATGGAAATATGTTCTGCAAAATCGCCTTGCAAGGCCAGGACGCCGATTTTCATGGTTTATGCACACAGGTAAACAAGGATACAAGTAGACAGGTAAACAAGTACACAAGGCTTTACACCTGTTTACGTATTTACATCAAACTACCAACCACGTCCCGCCATTTTCTCGACCTCAGCCATTTGCGAAACATTTCGTCCAACCATGGCCTGGCCGAGGTTCCTGCTCACCTCTGCAAGAATGGAGGCGTCCTGATAATGTGTTACAGATTTTACAATGGCCGCGGCACGCCTGGCAGGGTCGCCAGATTTGAAAATTCCGGAGCCAACGAAGACACCGTCCACACCCAATTGCATCATCAAAGCCGCGTCAGCAGGAGTCGCAACTCCGCCCGCCGCAAAATTCACAACAGGCATTCGCCCATGAGTCTTCACTTCCTTTACCAATTCATACGGAGCGCCGTTGTTCTTGGCAAAAGTCATTAATTCTTCAGCATTCATTCCTTGCAACTGACGGATCGAACCGATGACACTGCGGGCATGGCGCACCGCTTCCACTACGTCCCCTGTACCAGCTTCACCTTTTGTGCGGATCATGGCCGCGCCTTCACCGATGCGGCGCAAAGCCTCGCCAATATTGCGGCATCCACAAACGAACGGCACTTTGAAGGCATGCTTCAAAATATGGTGTTCTTCATCCGCGGGGGTGAGCACTTCAGATTCGTCAATGTAATCCACGCCGATGGCTTCCAAAATCTGCGCTTCCACAAAATGACCAATACGGCATTTCGCCATCACTGGGATACTGACCGCATCCATGATCTTCAAGATCATATCAGGGTCAGACATGCGTGCCACACCACCGTCTGCGCGAATATCCGCCGGCACCCGTTCCAGCGCCATCACTGCGCACGCGCCCGCATCCTCCGCAATTTTGGCTTGCTCGGCATTCACCACATCCATGATGACACCGCCTTTTAACATTTGGGCCAAGCCTTTTTTCTCAGTCCATGTAGCAGTCTTTATTTCCATATTAATACTCCTTTATCAAATGCAGAAGGATTCTACCATGCAGATATATTTAAATCATAAGAGGACTGTAAACAGGCGCCGCTTCATTCTTAACCGATAATTGATGCGGCAACGGGAACAGAATCTTGGCTCTTAGATTCTGCCTGCCCGTCGGGTGCCCTTCGAATAAACTGCCGGAGACCACTTGACAAAATCCCTTTTCTGAATACAATTATGACAATGATACAATTAGTACAATATTCTGGATAACCTATGGCAGATAAAAAACTTTCCCTGCATCTTGATTTCCACTCCGGCTTACCCATCTACACCCAGATCGTAAATCAGATACAAAGTCAATTAGTAAACAAGATACTCAAACCTGGCGACCAGTTACCAACAGTCCGCGCGCTGGCCCAGGAGTTAAGAGTCAACTTCAATACGGTGGCGCGCGCATACCGCATATTGGATGAGGCGCGGATCATCTCCACGCAGCAGGGACGTGGGACTTACATCATAGAGGTACCACCGCCGGAAATCAGCGCGAAGTTAAGATATGAATCGCTTACAGCACTCACACAGCGATTCATCACAGAAGCTTTTAGGTTGGGTTTCTCAGAGCGAGAAGTCAGCCAGATGGTGAGAGACAATTTGAAGTTAAGTAAAGAAGCGTAGGATATTGATGGCAAATATATCTAAAAGGAGAATGTAAAATGGAAGCCAGATTTGTAAAGAATATCATTCAAAAGAATAAAGCCGCAAAAATCGATCTGCACATCTCAGCAATTGCAGGATTGGTCTTCGGTGTATGTCTGATTGTTGCAACGCTCGGCGCACTTATGGGCGACGGCCTTTTCGGCGATGCAACCCTCGGCACATGGGTGGTCGGCTGGACTCTCGCCGGCACATATTTTCTGTATGCGCTGAAAGTTGCTTCGCAATGGGAAAAAGCTGTAGTTCTGCGGCTGGGTAAGTTTCATGGGTTGCGCGGACCTGGCATGTTCTGGATCATTCCAATTATTGACAACGTCACAACCTGGATTGACGGACGCGTAATGGTCACTCCGTTCTCGGCTGAGAAAACACTGACAAAAGATACCGTACCCGTGGATGTGGACGCGGTGCTATTTTGGGTGGTATGGGATGCTGAGAAGGCGGCGCTTGAAGTGGAAGATTACCGCGCCGCGATCGCATGGGCCGCGCAGACTGCTCTGCGTGACATCATCGGCCGCATGATGCTGGCGGATATTCTCATCGGGCGCAGTGCGATTGACGATGAACTCCAGCGCATTATTGATGAACGCACGACACCCTGGGGTGTGACTGTGAATTCCGTTGAGATCCGCGACATTGTCATTCCGCAGAATTTGGAGGATGCGATGTCGCGTCAGGCACAGGCTGAGCGTGAGCGACAAGCACGTGTAATCCTCGGCGAATCTGAACAGCAGATCGCGGCTTCATTCGCGGAAGCTTCACAGGCATATATCAACAATCCCACCGCGTTACATTTACGCGCGATGAATATGCTGTTTGAAGGCTTGAAAGAAAAAGGTGCGCTGGTAATCGTCCCATCGTCTGCCGTGGATTCAATGAATCTCGGCGGATTGAGCGGCATGGTCGCAATGGCGCAGAATAATTTGCCAAAGGAAGAAAAGTAATATAGTGGCCAGTGATCAGTTTCACGTGAAACGCAGTTAGAAAGGAAAATAAAATGACCACAAAAACCACATCCGTTATTGTGCTCGTAATGATCGCGCTGGCTTTACTGGCGGGCGCCATTTTATGGAATCAACTCCCCGAACAAATGGCTTCGCACTGGAACGAAAACGATCAGGTGGATGAAACCATGTCCAAATTCTGGGGCGTGTGGATGATGCCGCTGGTCACGCTGGGGATGTTCGGGTTATTCCTCCTCATCCCAAATATTGACCCGCTCAAGGCGAACATCGCAAAGTTCCGTCCAACTTTCAATCTATTCATCGCCCTGATCGTTGCCTTTATGCTCTACATGCACGGACTGACCTTTGTCTGGAACCTCGGTTTTCAGAACTTCAAGATGAGCGCCGCCATGCTACCGTTCCTTGGCATCTTGTTCATCTTTATCGGCTATATGCTGAGACAGGCAAAACGCAACTGGTTTATTGGGATTCGGACTCCCTGGACTCTTTCCAGCGATTCGGTCTGGGACAAGACACATCAACTCGGTTCGATCCTGTTCATGGTATCAGGCGCGTTTGCCATATTCGGCGGATTATTCGGCGGCATGATTGCGTTTTGGCTGTTGTTCGTTCCGTTGATCGGGTCAACTTTATTTCTTGTGATCTATTCTTACATTCTCTATCGCGACGAGACAAGAGCTTAAACGAAATGCGTGGTCCGTAATTCATAAAACGGGTCACGCGTTTTGGTTTCACGTGAAACTCCCCCAAAACTGCCACTCTAGCGGCTTCTGTTAAAAGTAACTCGTATATTTCGTCAAGAAAACAAGGAGGCTAAAATGACTGAAGAAATCAAGAAATGGGAATATTGTGTGCAGACCATCGGTAGTATTTTTGGGACAAAAGATGAGAACATTGAAGCGATGTTGAATGAATGGGGTGACGAAGGCTGGGAAGTGACTCACGTTTATACACCCGCGGGGAGCGGCAAAGTGACCATTGTCGCCAAGCGTCCGCTGACGCGGGAGATGAGACGATCTCGCTCGATGCCTGCATAACAATTATCACACCTGCTGTACGCAGCCCGCACAAAATAGAACAGGAGCAAAATGAAAACCATTATTAACTGGCGTGTATTTTCTATCCTTTGGATTGCATCAGTTATTGCAGTCATCGCAATTCTGCCATATACACTTGAACTTCAATCTGGCGCGCTTGAGCAATTGGAATTGCCTATTCCACTTTCCGTTTTTATTACACTACAGGTCATTCAAAATGGGTTGCTTTTCGCAGTCTGTATATTTTTAGGAATGCTTCTTGCAAAGCGCACTGGACTTGGGACGCCCATTTTGGATTCTGTTACTCAAGGCGAATCAATATTTAACAAAGTACGCGCGTTTTTACCAATCAGTATTGGGCTTGGTGTTCTTGCGTCTTTGCTTATTATTGGACTTGATTTATATGTTTTTCAACCTGCATTAATTCAAGAACTTGGAGAGAAGGCAAATGCCCTTAATCAAACTGCTCAGCCAGCCGCATGGAAAGGATTTTTTGCATCGTTCTATGGCGGCATTGCAGAGGAGATACTCTTGCGATTATTTGTAATGTCATTGCTGGCATGGTTTGGATCATTCGTCAACAAAACAAAAGATGGAAAACCAACAAACATAATATTTTGGATTGCAAACATTCTTGCGGCAATCTTGTTTGGCATCGGGCATTTGCCAGCCGCTTCATTGATTCTTCCACTCACAACGCTTGTTATGATTCGTATCGTGTTGTTGAATGCGGTGGGTGGAATCTTGTTTGGCTGGCTCTATCAAAAACATGGACTTGAATCCGCAATGGTTGCACATTTTTCAGCTGATATAGTATTGCATGTATTACTCGCATTATGAAATAGAACATTTGTTCTTTACAGAGCAACACAAAAAACGCCGAGTCTTTCGACCGGCGTTTTCGTTTTTTAATCACTAATTACTCTTTTACTCATCCCAAATGCATCGGCATGATGACGTGCAGGAAATTATCATCACCCACCGGCCTGACCACACCCGGTGCATTTGCGGCAGAAGTTTCCAGTGCAACATTCGGGGTCTTGATGACTTCCAGCGCCTCGCGTAAAAATTTCACATTGAACGCGATCAAGACACTGCCACCATCCACTGTGGCTTCGACGATGGTTTCGTTCTTACCAGTCTCTTCGGATGTTGCGGAAATCTCAACCTCACTGGGCTGCATTTCGCCATTGGCTTGTTTGATATCAAAACGCGCCACGTTTGAACCTTCACGCGCAAAGATCTCAGCCTGCTTGCAAGCCTTGAGCAAAGACGCCGTGGAAACCAAAGTGCGCGATTTGTAATTGCGCGGAATGATTTGATGATAATCGGGGAAGGTGCCCTCGATCAATTGCGAAACCACTTCAACATCTTTCACGCGGAACAGGACCTGTCCGCGATTCTTTGGCACGACCATGTAAAGCGGTTCTTCGCCATCCGATGCAACCCGCGCCAGTTCATTCAAAGCGCGCGCAGGGATGATGACATTGATGGGTTGTGTAACACTTTGGGGAAGTTCTGCCTTGCGCACCGAAAGGCGGAAGCCATCCGCCGCCGCCATTGTGACCTTGTCTTTTTCAACATTCATCAACACGCCCATCAAGACTGGGCGGGCTTCATCGGTTGAAGCCGCAAAAGCAACCTGGTGGATCATCTCTTTGAAATCAGCCACATTTAATTGCACCGCGTCTTCCATTTCAGGTGTGGGTAATGGCGGGAATTCCTGTGCATCAATGCACTTGATATCATTGTTCGAAGAGCCGCCCTTCACATGCAGGCTTTGTGTTTTCACATCGAGGGTCAGATGCACCTGGTCGGTCGGCATGGCGTTCACCAAATCAGAAAAGGTGCGCGCAGGCACGGTGGTTGAACCATCTTCGTCTATACGCGCCGCGATCCAACAAGTTATGCCCAATTCAAGGTTGGTGGCAGAGAGCCGCAAGCGGCCTTCATCCGTTGCAATTAAAATATTGGATAGCACAGGTAGCGTACTGCGCGGAGACACCGCGCGTGAGACAATGCCCAAGCCGCGTGCCAGGTTTTCTTGAAGGACCGTAACTTTCATGGTGTTCGCCCTCGGTTTCTATAGATTAATTTTCAAAAGTATATCATTAAGTAGGTCACGCTTGAAGCGTGGCCTACAGGTTAAAACCCGCTCACCATCGAAACACCAAACGCCAATAACATAAACAACAACTGAAGCGCGAACAATGCCGCAAATACATAAGCGACATACGTCCAGACGGGTGTTATTTTTGATGCAGCTTGCGGGCGGAGTTCTTGCCCTTCAGCCAATGCGCGCACTGATTCAGCCACCTGCCTTAAATCATTCATCCAATAAACGCCTGCCGCATCATCCGGGATAATGACCCTGCTCCCGTTAAACGAGCGCATCCACGCCTCAGCATTTGGCGAAGCCGTCATGTTGACCGCCAGCGAACCTGGCATTATGACAGCATCCGCTTTTATATCAGCAGGGATACCATCTTTGATATTTGCCACTGTCACGGGCACTTTAGGCACGCGCTTTACAAAAGCGGCTTTAACGGATTCTCCAAACCGTCCATCGCTGTTATCCAGCACGACAAGTTTGAAGCTTTCCTGTTTGGCTTCCAGCATATCGGCGCGCGCCGCGCCATCTTTTCGCAAAGCGGACAGGTGATAAAGCAACAGCACCACGAACAGAATCAATATCTGCAGGGTGTCGAGGATGGTTTCTGCAAAATTACCCGTGTCACCGCCAAGCGCGGCGTTTATTAAAGTAAAGATCAAGCCGCCAGCCGAGACCATCCCGCCGATGACGGAAGCGAACAAGACCAGATACAAATAAGTTTTGCGAATCACCGAGCGGCGGGCATGATCGCCAACCGGTCCATCTTGCAGGGCATCTGCTTGTGCGGGGCGCCAGGTCATCACCCAAAGTGGAAGCCCCACAACCAGAGCCGCCAACGCTACGGAAAGCGGCGAAGCGAATCCCCCGCCGCTTAAGTAGGCGCTGGCAGTGAGTTGGTCAATCACAATGGAAAGCAGGGATGCAACCGCAAAGAACGTTGCCGCAAGACCGAGGAATGAGAGAATGTAGAAATACAATCTCTGCTTGCCTGCGCGGCGTGGAGAGTCTTCGTCAAATGCAAATTGCTGGTTAAGCCATTTTCCATAGTATGCCCAAATGATCCCAAACGGCAGGCCAATGGAAATGGGGCCTCCAATCGCCTGCATGAACTCAGAGAAATCCTTTCCATCGCCAAAGAGACACATCAGAATCATGTAGATCAATCTTCCGCTGGCCGTCAACACAATGATCACGCCGCTGAACGAAAGCAGGTAGAGAATGCCGAGGCGGAGATAAGATTCCTTTTCAGCGGGATCAGGCAAAACGTCCTGCAAGACGCGCCAGGAGAAGAACCAGATCGGCGCGCCGATCACAAGCAAAGCGATCGCATTGACGGCGGTCTCGCGTCCGATCGCTCCAAGCACATTTTCGGTGGACAATGTGAAGGCGTAAGCGAGTGCCTGCTGTGCTCCGAAGACGATCATCAGCAAACCGTACAGCATCCAGATAAAACGATAGAGGCGGCGCATCTCTGCGAAGCTTTCAGTTTCGGGAAGTGTGCGCCATTCAGTTTTAAGGATGTTCCAAAAATAGGCCGCGAGCAGTAAATTGATAACGATGGCGATCAGGTTATCGATCCACGTTTGCGAGCCGCCGATAAGGGCGCGCGATGTGTAAAGATTGGCTGTGGCGAGAAAGGTACGGTTGATCAGCGCGAGCAGATTTTGCACAACGGGGATAAGCGTGCCGAGCAAAATTCCGTAGAAAAAAACTGCGCGGACACTTGCGGTTTTTTCTTCGTCATCTTTTGCGGAGACGCGCTGTGCCCACAACCAATGCACGAGGAAGATCGGCACACCCACAAGGATAAGCGACAGGGCCTGTGCCAGCGTGGAGGCGCTATCTACAATTTTATTTGCATTGAAGATTGAACGGAGCAGGCTGATGATGCCCCACATCACCACTTCGATGCTGATAGAGGCCACTGCGTAGAAGTAAAGTCGTCGAATGGTTTTCATAGTTATCTCCAAAATACCCACACCCTGCCTTCTCCCAAAGGGAGAGGGTGACTCCCTCACCCTTTGGGGGAAGGGCCGGGGATGAGGGAAGGTTACGGCTTATACGGCTCCTGATACCAGTTGTAATCCCAGAAGTTATAAGGCATGGAATTTAACTTCCAGGCACCGTTCTGTTCCACCAGCAAAGCACGGTCTTCACTGGCATAGCGGCTGGAGAATGGGTCGGTATTGGAATAATATACGGCAAGAGAAACCACCGCTTCATCTTTATTGATTTCCACCGCGCCAATATCCACACCCACGTCACCGGGATTGACCATGCCATTAAAGAAGGATTGGCGGAATTCTTCATAGGTGGGTTTATGTTCGAGATTCGCCAGGTAGCCGTAGGCTTTTTGATAATCCTTGTTCAAAACAGCCAGCACATAATTATGCACAACGCCCTCGGGGCTGGTATCCGCGACGTACTCTCGTTTATCCTGCCGTGTGAAAAACAGCCCTAGTGCAAGCAGAATGAGCGCCCCAATTCCTATCAAAATGCCTGTGAGAAATTTATCCTGTTTCATAAGAACACCTCCAAGTATAAATTGATTGTATAAGGTTAAAGATGAAATAGCAAGCAAGGATTTCACCGCTTTCAAACCGCGTGGACTCTCGCCCAATCAAACGGTCTCCATCCATCAGTTTACATACGCCTGGAAGTAAATTCAAACAAAAAGGCGGTTGTTGCGCCGCCTTTTTGTCTTTACTTATTTTCTGTTGCTACAACTTCATCCAGTGACACGTCCAGCGCTTTCGCAATCGTGGACAAGATCTCTGTTGTTCCCGTCCGTTTGCCTGTTTCGATTTGCGAAAGATAGGGTTTGCTGATCTTTACTTTATCGGCGAGTTGTTGCTGGGTCAATCCGCGATACTCGCGCCAGACCTTGATTGGGTTTTCACCATCCAAAATGGCAAACACCACTTCGGAGGGGATTAATTCATCTTCGCCGTTTTCAAGCGCAGCCTTTGCCGCATCGTAATCGCGAATATCTTCAAGCAATTCAACTTGCTCAAGAAGTTTTAGATATTCCTCGTAAGGGATCACAGCCCATTCAGGATTGCCGTCCCGTTCAATTAATTGAATGTTTTCTTTCATCGGTACACCTCTCCGCGTGGAGCGACTCTCAAAACCAGTATCATCAATTGTTCATTTTGTACTTCATAAATCACTCGCCAGTCTCCAACTCGCAGACGATAACCATCCCTGCCTTGTAATTTTTTCGCATTGGGATGATTGGCATACGGATTGGCAGCGACGGCTTCGAGTTTTTCGCGAATCAACTTTGCCACAATGCGTGGAATTTTATTCAACGACTTCGCGGCTTCTTTCTTGAAGATGATTTTGTACACGGAATAATATTAGCATATTGCTAACAAATTTTCAAGGGGCTGTTAGCAGAAAAATCCCCGCTCGCGTGGACTTGAACCACGAGTAATCACGGATTCGCAGGGACATGTCAGGCTTGGACTTATCCTCCCTCCCGCATGGACTCTCCCCTAACCAAACGGCAGCCGTGCATTTGTGACAAATCACCAAGTTCACCAAGTGCAAGACGATTTCGAAGATGGTTTTTTTCCTGCTATAATCACCGTCTACGATGAGTCCAAAAGTACTCGAAGCCGATAACTTGATCTTCTGGTTTCATAGTTATGACGCATTACATGAAAACCGTGCCAGTGTTCATGTGGGGAAAGGTTCTCAAAATGACCACAACGACGCAAAAATCTGGTTGGAACCGAAGGTTGAAGTTATGCACGCAGGCAAAACCTTGCGGGCCCATGAATTGAACAAGGCTTTGAAAGTAATTGAGCAGGACCTGGAATACTTGCTGGAGGAATGGCATGGTTACAAACGTAAGGCAAATGGATGAAAAGATACAAGTTAAGCGGTATAAAGTCCAACATTCCATTGATGAATATACTTTTCCCAAAGAAGCCTATATCCACGATGTAAAATTTGACGAGAAATTTATTCACGTTGAGTTGACCGATCAACGCGCAATCTCGATTCCCTTGTGGTGGATTCCCACCGTCTATAACGCGTCCATGGAAGATCGAAGGAAGTTTGAAATCAACCAGAGTCGCACCATGATCATCTGGGACCCTGACAAGTGCGGAATCAACGACGAGATCAATATTGCAGATTATCTTGGACCTGCGCGGGGTGAAATCAGGACAGTATATTCGTCCCGCGTACCAAAGAGACAAGTGTCGGAAGAAAAAACCAAATTGAAGAAGAAGTGAAAATCAGTCCCACCGCATGGTGGGACTTTTGTTCCCCTCCCACGTGGACCAGTTAAAACGTGCGAAGACGTTGCCTCCCACACCCTTTGGTATACTTGCCTTAATTCACTTTCAAGGAGAATAAAATGACCGTTTCCGCCCCTCGCTGGGATATGACCAACGTCTATCCTTCGCTTGAATCCAAAGAATTCAAGAATGCAATTAAGAAATATAAATCCATGCTGAATGAAATGGAAGTATTTTTCAAGAAAGCCAGCAAAGCGGATTCGAAGACTGATCCGAAGAAACTCGGCAAATTGCTCGGCGAATCGGTGGATCGTTTCAACGCGCTCTTTGAACTCTCCAACACGATTGAACCCTTTATCCATTCCTTCGTCACCACTGACTCGCGGGACAAAGACGCCATGCGCGCCCTCTCAGAATTTGAGCAGATGTCTGTGCAGGCAAGCATCCTCAACACCAAATTCCAGGCGTGGGCTGGCAAGCTGGGCAAAGCCGCAGTGAAGAAAGCCGCCAAGACAAGCGCTTCTGCAAAAGCGCATGAATTCACACTCAATGAAAGCCTTGAACAATCCAAATACATGATGAGCG